>JAEEGJ010009433.1_pt1 | contig 26100 bp, 21 predicted proteins | sample 8958761 | NCBI WGS metagenome assembly JAEEGJ01 (sample SAMN16246546, study PRJNA631951) | gut metagenome | biome: gut microbiome; feature: rumen; material: RS-attached | host: Bos | place: Iran: Karaj | collected 2018-10 | reverse complement strand
TTCTCAAACTCTTCTTCGGTGAGAATTTCTACCATTGATAATACCTTTTTCTAATTAGAGTCCGAGGTTCTTAATGCCTGCTTCGATGGACTCGATGCAGGTCTTGGAATCAACATTGTTGTTTCCTTCAACGATGATTCCTCTTGCGTTATAGAAATCGATAAGAGGCTGTGTGTTTACTCTGTAAGTCTCAAGTCTCTTAGCTACTGTCTCAGGGTTATCGTCAGATCTCTGGATAACGTTGCCGCCGCAAACATCGCATACGCCCTCTACCTTTGTGGGCATGTACTTAACGTTGAAGCTTGCACCGCACTTCTCGCATACACGTCTTGTTGTAACTCTGTCCATGATGACCTCGTCATCACACTTTACGTATACAACAGCATCGATCTTTGAGCCCTTTGCTTCGAGCATCTTGTCGAGTGCTTCAGCCTGAGCGATGTTTCTCGGGAATCCGTCGAGGATATAACCCTTCTCGCAGTCAGGATTGTTAAGACGGTCTTCTACCATTCTGATGGTAACGTCATCGGGAACGAGTGCGCCCTTGTCGATGTATGACTTAGCTTCGATTCCCAGGGGAGTATTCTCTTTGATGTTGTATCTGAAAAGATCGCCCGTTGAAATGTGTGCGAGAGAATACTTCTCTCTGATAACTGTTGCTGATGTTCCCTTACCTGAACCGGGTGCTCCTAAAATAATCAGATTCATAATAATACCTCCCTATTATTTTTTATAATTCTTGCCGCGCTTTTCTCTGCCGGCCATCTTTGCCTTGTCTTCTTCTGCCTTGAGGGCATTGTCGAGCAGTGTCATCATCTCGATGAAGCCGCCACCTACGATAACAAGTCCGATACCGCCGAGGCAAACACCTCTGAATGCGGGGATGAAATTGAGGATCATGGGGATGACGGTAACGAGAATGAGATAGAAATTATCGAAAACATTCAGGTTGGTGTACATGGACATGAGGTACTGTGCAGTAGCTCTGCCGGGACGGACGCCCTGGATGTAACCGCCGTATTCCTTGATCTGCTTGGAAATGTCTGCAGGATTAAACTGCATCATTGAGAATACAAATGTAAAGAAGATCATTACCATTACGAAGAGCGGGATGAAGAGAACGCTTGTTAAGTAGTTCTTGAAGCTCTCGATCCATGCAATCTCTGTAACGGGTGCTACCATTGCGATGATTGCAGAGGGCAAAAGGAGAATGATCAGCGCATAGATAACGGGCATGATTCCTGCCTGTGTAACCTTAACGGGGAATACCTGGTTCTGCATTCCGTACTGCTTCATTCCGACTGTTCTCTTGGAGAAGATGATACGGACCTTCTTCTCACCCATGTTGAGGAGAAGTGAGAGGACCAGAAGTCCCATGAGGAAGATGCATCCTGTTGCTACCATTGCGATAGCGGAGATCTTGCCGAGTGCTTCGTTGTTGTAATAAAGGCCCATGATCTCGTTGGGGATGTTTCTGATGATGCCTGCAACAATGATTACCGTAAGGCCGTTACCAAGACCCTTCTTGTTGATGAGCTCTACTGCCCAGCCGCAGAATGCGTTTCCTACTGAAACGGACAGACCGCAGAGAATGAGGCCGAGCCAGAAGTTGATGTTAGGAGAAACCGCTGTTCTCATTCCGACTGTGTAGAGGATACCGAAAACAACGGATGAAATGATGGATGCGATTCTTGTGATCTTTGTGATTGCCTGCTGTCCCTCTTCTCCCATCTGTGAAAGATTACGGAGCTTCGGTACTGCGAGGACAACGATCTGCATAACGATTGACGCTACGAGGAAAGGATAAATGCCGAGGCTTACGATTGAGATATTCTCGAGTGCGTGACCTGACAGGATGTTCAGGATAGTACCCATGTTGCCCCAACCGATTATGTTATGAATAGCCGCACCATATGAAAGACCGGGGATCGGTACATTCGTAAGCAAGCTGAGAACGGTTACGATAAGGAACGTGAAAAGTATCTTTTTCCTTACCTCCGGGGTCTTGAAGCTATCAACAAAAGTGCCCATTAATTGACATTCTCCTTAATACAAGTAAATAAAGCCTATGTATTATAGCGCATATCTTCTTATTTTTCACCGAGAATATACAAGTGCAAGGCGACTAAAGCTGTCAGCCTCCGACATAAAGTCTTCTGACTCTTTTGCCTACATCACATGTGATCTCGTAGTTTATTGTTCCCAAAGCATCGGCCAGCTCATCGGCTGATCTGTCTTTGCCGAATACGGTGACCATGTCGCCGATCTTGGGTCTTACGTCCAGAGCCGAGGTATCGACCATGCACATATCCATGCAGATATTGCCGATAATGGGGCATCTCTTACCTCCGATAATGAGTTCAAACCCATTCGAGAGGCGTCTGGAAAGGCCGTCCGCGTAACCTATTCCGACTGTCGTGACCTCAGTTTCCCTGCCGGCAGTAAAGTGTCTGCCGTAGCTTATGGTGGTTCCTGCGGGAACCGTCTTTACATGAATGACCTTAGCAAACCAGTTCATTACCGGCTGAAGATCGATATCCTTAACAGGCTTGGGGCATCCCGGCGGCATGAGGCCGTAAAGAATTATTCCCGCTCTGACCATGTCGAGGTGCATCTCCGGAAATCTCAGGATTCCGGCGCTGTTGCATATATGTCTCTTGGCAAAGTGTATTCCCCTGCCCTCTAATTCTTCGATCTGCTTCATGAACAGGCCGTACTGCTGTCTGGTGTATTCGTCGTCATCAGTATCAGCAACCGCGAAATGCGAGAAAACGCCATAAGGCTCAAGACCCGGCAGTGTGCATGCCTTAACGATCTCTTCAGTCTCGGATCCGTCAGTCTTGAAACCGATCCTGCCCATACCCGTATCGAGTTTGATGTGAATCCTGCAGGTCTTGCCTGCCTTGACGGCCTCGTCAGACAATACTTTCGCGATGTCATAGGAATAAACTGCCTGCTCGACGTCAAATCTGACGGCATCCCTGAATCTGGAAGGATCAGTAAATCCCAGTGTCATCATGGGGACGTCTATTCCGTGCTTCCTGAGCTCGACTGCCTCATCGATGGTCGCGAGGCACAGGCCGGCAGCACCGCTGTCGATAAGAGTCTTTGCAGTCTCCAAAGCGCCGTGGCCGTAGGCATCCGCCTTAACAACTGCCAGAATTCCGGTACCCGGAGTCGTAGCCTTCTTTATCTCTTCGAAATTATGCTTCAACGCGTTGAGGTCGATCTCAACACATGAACGGTCAAATCTGCTGTCAATAACAAACGAATTATCACTCATCTTCCGATTCCCATCCTGCTTCCCTGAATGCGTCCCTGAAATAGAATTCGAGATCCGTAGGAAGCATTGATCTTTTTCCGAGATCCTCTGCGGCTGCTTCTCCTGCCACAGAATGAATAAACACTGCCGAGCAGGCTGCCTTGTAAGGTTCCATGCCCTGTGCAAGGAAACCCGTAAGAAGGCCTGCGAGTATGTCGCCCGACCCGCCCTTGGCAAGTCCGCTGTTTGCTGCTTCATTAATGAAGACCTGTCCGTCAGGTGTGGCGATCATGGTCGTGCTGCTCTTGATGACGACCACAACGTTATTATCCTGAGCGAATTTAAGCGCGAGAGATTCGGCGTTTGCGGCAACCTCCTGATTGGTAAGTCCCGTAAGTCTTGCGAACTCACCTACATGTGGAGTAATGACCGCAGGAACGGTCCTCTCCTTAAGCAGGGCCGTGAGCCTGGATAAGACATCCGGTTTTCCGTTAAGAGCGCCTGCGTCCAGAACAATGCTTGCTGCCTTCTCAATGAATAACGAAGTCAGTGCTTCGAGGTTGTCGTAATCACCCGGAATGCCTGATCCGATGAGAACTGCCGTGCTCTTTGAGCAGAGAGAAGCTGCCTTCCTTAAGAGTTCAGCGGTGCCCGAAGGTCTCAGATCCAGAAGAGCGCAGGGCTCATTGCAGCTTACAGCCGTAAGTGTCTTTTCATCAGAGAATACCTTAACGAGGCCTGTGCCGGACCTTAGAGCCGAGCCGGTCGCCATGACGGCAGCACCGGTCATGAACTCGGAACCTGCGCAGATCAGCGCTGTACCGAATGTGGTCTTATGTCCGTTCTCAGGTCTCTGCGGTGCAAAGTCTGAGATCAGATTGCTGTTAAGTGATATCTTCTCAGCCATTTTTCTCCAGGTCTCTGTCGGGTACCAGGTCTTCGTTTCTGATGCTCTTGATCAGGTTGATGTCGAACGGGGTCTCCTGATATACATAGTAGTTGAGCCAGTTTGTATACATTAAAGTCGCAGATGATCTCCATCTGAGGAGCGGACCCTTGTCCGGATCGTCATCTACGTAGTAATTCTTCGGAACGTCAACGTCGCTTAAGCCGGCATTCATGTCTCTTCTGTACTCTCTGTCGAGGGTATCCCTGTCGTACTCGGAATGGCCTGTGATGAAGAACTGTCTTCCGTGGAGGTCGGAGATCGCATAGATGCCGCACTCTTCGGATTCGGACAGGATCCTCAATTGCTTAACCTTCTCGACATCCTCACGTCTTACTTCCGTATAACGTGAATGGGGTACGTAGAAGATATCGTCAAAGCCCCTGAAGAGCTTAACGGGTCTCGACCATGTCATTGAATGCTCGAATACGCCGAAAACCTTCTTGTCGAGGACGATCTTCGGGATTCCGTAGTGATAGTAGAGTCCTGCGAAAGCGCCCCAGCACAGATGAAGTGTCGAATAAACGTGAGTCTTGCTCCACTCCATTATCTCGACCAGTTCAGGCCAGTAATCGACTTCCTCAAAAGGAAGCTTCTCGATGGGCGCGCCCGTGATAATCATGCCGTCAAAATACTCTTCTGACACCTCATCGAAAGTCTTGTAGAACTTCAGAAGGTGCTCAGCCGGAGTATTCTTGGACTTATGTGTCTTTGTGAAAAGAAGCTCGACATCGACCTGGATCGGAGAATTTGACAGCGCTCTTAAGAGCTGGGTCTCCGTTGTCGACTTATCGGGCATCAGGTTGAGGATGAGGATCCTGATCGGACGGATGTCCTGGGACAGGGCCCTGTTCTCCTCCATAACGAATATTCTTTCCTGCTCAAGGATATGCCTTGCCGGAAGATTGTCTGCTATTCTGATGGGCATTACATGCCTCCTTTATTAATCGTAGATAAGCGGTTCCCTGTTACTGGGAGATAAACTCGTTCAGTATTGATTCGGCAGGAACCTGCTCGGGACTTATAACCGGAATCTTTCCAAGATGTCCCATCAGCTTATTAGCCGTAACGAGCGCCGTAGACAGATCAGCGAAAGCCTTACCCGTGGGTGACTTCTCCATGAACACACTGGGTTCGATGGTTCCCTTGAGCGCCTTGTCCAGTGCTTCCTTGATGTCACCCATCGCCATCGGAGCGATTATGAGGCTCTCATACATGAGGAAGGAATTGATGTGGTAATCGGCACTTGTAAGGTACTCTTCGTAATACTTCTCCTCTGATCTCTGGATCATCGGCCAGTAATCGATCGTTGAGAGAGCATGTGCACTTCTGTGGCGGTAGTCTCTTACGATCCTTCGGAGAAGCCTTATCTCGTTGCTGTCCATAATCTTTGTATCGCCGTAAACATTGCCGTAGGGCATGATGAATACTTTCGAGCACTTATCAGCAGGACACTGGCCGGAGATCATCGGGGATAATCCGTGAAGTCCTTCCACGACGAGAACGCCGTCATCACCTACGTAAACAGCATTATTGGGATCGCCCGGCATCTGCTGTCTGGTGTTGAAGTCAAAAAACGGCGGGACGATTACCTTGCCGTCCAAAAGAGCCTGGATATCCTTCTGGATCCTCTCGACGTCCAAAGTGTCGATTGTCTCGAAGTCCGGTCTGCCGTCCTTGTCGCACTTTAAGTCCTTGATGTTGTAGTAGTCATCAAGAGATAAGTGGATGGCTTTTCTGCCTCTCTCATTGATCTTTTTGGAAAGTCTCAACGTGAAAGTGGTCTTGCCCGATGAAGTAGGACCGGATACAAATATAGCTCTCTTGTTGGGATCAGATACGATCTCATCGCAGATTGCGTCGATCCTGGCAACAAATCCGTTCTCGGATTCGCTGATGAAGCGGGGAAGCTTTACGGCACCGAGAGACTCCTCGAGCTCTTCAATCGTAATATCGATCTTGTCTTTAAGCTCTGCCATAAATTATTTCCTCGCCTCCTTATTTTCTGGTCGGGAAAAACCTTTTGATGATAAGTGTATTAACGACCCAGTCCCAAACATACTGGACAAGCTTGATTGCCAGGAAGATAAGGCTGGGGATAACGATAGCTGCCAGTGCGTAGAGCAACACAACGCCTACGACGTGAACGCCGCCTGCAAGAACTCCCAATACTGTTGAGAAAGATCCTGCGCTCGCCTGGAATTTCTCGGTATATGTCTCAAGCGTGCTGTTGAGATAAGCGATGAGAAAATCCTGGAGATCATCAACTTTTACTGAAAGCTTCGGAAGGAGAAGGCTTACCGTATAGCTGACGATCAGATAAGATTTGAAAATCTTTACCAATAATATTAAACATTTGCCCCACAAGGGCATTCGATAGTATCTGAAGCAGATAAAAGGATTAGCCAGGAAGAGCAATACGAAGATCGCAATGTGGATGGGGCCGATTCTGCCGAATCCCAAGAACTCCTGGTTCAGGATATAAAGATAGAGAATGATGGCATCAACAAAAAGGCCGTAAATTACGAACAGACCGAAATGTCTGCGGTTCTCATAATCTGTGTCGCTCCAGAGCCTTCCGAGCAAAAGTCCTTCAAGATAATCCAAAATATTCTCTCCCATCTTAATATGTCCGCTTCTGTACCGGACATATTGATAAATTCTATCACATTCGTTCGAATCAAACTATATATATAAATAAAGCAGGCCATCTGCCTGCTACCATCTATGGAACTTATGTCCCCGAAAACGCGTTTATCTCAACAAGAAACTGCAGCCTGTGGTCTGTTCGATCAAGCTCTTGAGGTTCTTCCACTTCTTTGGGAAATGCTGCTCGGCTCCCGCCTTCATTCTTGTCTTGTCCTTGAACTCGACCTCGATCCTCCACTCACCCGGAATCGCGGTCTTGTCACCGTACTCCTCTGTAAGTCCGAGATTATAGCCGTGCATCCACTCAAGCATGCCTGATTCGGGAAGCTTTTCCTTGATCAGAGCGAAATTGCTGTCATTGATTGATCTGGTAAAATTGTTGTTCCACATATAGTTGTCGCGCCATGAGATCACCTTACGGCCAAAGTCATACTTCACCGCATAGCCCTCGTTCGCAAAGGTCCTTATCTCGACCTCCAAAACAGCTATTGATCCGTATGCTTTCTCAAAGTCCATAACGCTCCTCATTCTATCGCAACTCCGAAAACACTTCCGGATGTCGTTCCTACTACAAGCATTCCTTCGTAAACGATCGGAGAAGCTTCGATACAAATTCCAGAAGATGTCTCGCTTGACTTACCGAGGTTTCTTCTGGTCTGAATGTATGTAATTCTTCTCTCCTTGGAGTCGAAGCCAGCTTCTGCTCGTATCATGTGGATCTGGCCGATTGAGTCACAGATCACGATATAAGCGTTCCCCTCAGAATCGTAGAAATCGACAGGCGAGCTGTACGAATAGATGTTCATATTATATTCCCAAACCTTGATACCCAAGTCCTTGTCATATGCAACAACTTTATTACCGCTCGCAAGGCCGTTAGTCATACTAAATGAGAAAATAACAAGGTTGGAGATCTTGCCCTTGCCCATGATGGGGTTGCCGAAGCATCCGCCGCTCTGGTCAGAATCGGAAGATTCGCCGTTGAATGTGTAGCAGGGCTCTGAAGACTGCCATACGAGCTCACCAGTAAGGCCGTTTACCTTATAGATGTAAGCAGCGCCGCAGTATTCGCCTGTTCCGCCCTGGTTATCAACTTCGGTTCCGATGTAAACATAAGGAACACCGTTTTCCTCGTTGATGAGAGGTGTAACGTCTGAATCGTCGCCCAGAACTCTTGTCCATACCATCTTGAAAGTATTGAGATCGAGGCAGCAGAGATTCATTGTGTTATCCATGAAGTAACCGTAGTTACCATAAACGGCAATTGAACTCTCGACACCCATGTGGGAGCCTACGTTGTCCTCGAAAATGTACTTATAACCGGTAACCTCAGGAGCTACCGTTACGGTACCTCCGACATTGGTCGTATGAAGATCGAAAGTATAGATGATTCCGTTCTCGCAGGGCCAGATGAGAGTATCTGTCTCAGGGCTTATGATCGGTGATGAATCGAAAGCATTCCAGTTGCTTCTGTAAGCACCGTCTTCGGAACCGTCATAAGAATAGAGGAGCGAACCGTCGATCAGTGAGTAGATATACATACCGAAGGTCTTACCTCCGTTGTTATCCGTCTGTCCCACATAGATTACGGGATAGCCTCTGGGATCTAATGCCGGTGTTCCCTTGATGGAAGCTCCGACATCGATCGGATCTCTTGTCTGCTCACCGTTCTGGAGATTGAAGAAATAGATCTTGCCGTCGAGCGCTGCAACGATAACCTCAGCAAGAGACTGCTGCTACTTTGCATTGTCATACTTGTTCATGTTCTGACGGAGTGATGCCGGCCATTCAGCAACGAGGGGCTGGCCTGTCCACCTTACGCCTGACCACTCGAAGTTCATGGTGGAAGCAAGCTTCTTGCCGATTCCTGAGAACTCCCAGCGCTCAGTCAATGCGCCTCTGTAGATATTCGTGTAACCGAATGAAGCACAGTTTCTGAAGTTATTTCCTCTGAAAGTAAAGATACCGGGAATTGATCCGTAGAAAACGGGATCCTGCATGTAAATGGGATTCTCCCTGCAGTAATCGCCTTCAACGATAGTACCGTTAACCATAACGGTCTGGTTTATCTTTCGCGATGAGGGAACACATTCAGGAACAACAACCTGCTCGGGATCGATGTTGATCGATGCGAGACCGGGATAAAGAATAGGATTCTGATAATCAGTGATCGGAGGAACAGGAGTAGGTGTGGGTGAAGCTACTGAGATATAACCGGATTGGTCGGTAGTGTCGATGTTTGCGATGGTCTCCTTGGTAGTGACCTTCTTAAAATATACCGCGGCAAGAACTCCGGTAAGACAGACGAACAGCAGCGTGATCACGACTACAAGCGTCATGGTCCCTTCGTTAGGGTCCCTGCTGGGCTTATAAAAGCTGTTATCCGGCTCGATGTATTGATCGCCGCGCGACATAAATACCCCTCTGATTGTTCCTTTTCTCAAAAAGATAACGCCTATTGTAACACGGCTGTAATATAATCTCAAACTTTGAGTATCAAACCACTTTTGGGAAATGCCGTAAAACAACGTATTTGGGCGGATTTATTAGTCTGCCGTCCTGGCAATTATGAGACGTTTCTTATAATAAATGTCCTAAAAAGCGAGAAAAATTATAAGAAAATGCCGTTTCTTATAATTTCGGAAGGATTTTAAGCCGTTTGTGATAATGAGTCCTTATTATTCAAGACTTTTAGCAAATTCAGCTATCTTATCCAGGCGGTGTCTCATGCCCGATTTGCCGATCGGAGGATCCATCATGGCACCAAGTTCAACGAGTGACGCACCCGGGTTTTCCATGTGGGCACGTGCAGCTTCACGCAGCTCGGGAGACAGCTTATTGGCCTTGCCCGAGTTCATTACCTTGGTGATAAGCTCGTTTCTTGCGGCAGCGGCATCAGCCTGACGCTTGGAGTTGGCCTCATCACAGTTAACGGTCCTGGTGACCTGGCTGTTAACGTCCTTGCCGGCACGGATGTTCTCAAATTCCATCATCGCTGAAGGGCTTCCGATGTAGCTTAAGAAGTCGGAAACGTCGTCGCCGTTTTTGAAATAGACCGCATACCCGTTTTTGCGCTCTGCCCTGATGTGCTTTATGGATAAGGTATTAAGAGAAGCGGAAACGATATCTGCCGCTCTCTTGCTCTGGACTATGAATTCAATGCGGTAATTCTTAACCGGGTCAGAGCAGTACCCTGTTCCCCAGAATGCGCCGCGCAGGAGGCGTCTTGCTTCCTCAATGGTAAGATTTCCATTCTCTATTGAGGACAAAAGCTCGATTATCCTGTCAAACAGCTTGGAAGACGCAACGCCTGACAGTTTGATCTTTCCCTTGGAGCAGCTGCATTTAATGCCCTCTTCTTCAAAGAGGTGAACCAGTAATTCGGACAACCTGTCCGGGATCTTTACCTCTTCAATAGGAGCAGACAGGTCATCACCTGCCTCACCGAGAATCAGGCCGCACAAAGCAGTCTGTCTCTGAACAGGCTTCTTTACTGCATTGGTTGCTGTCTCGATCTTAACTCTGACAGAGAAACTGTCTTCCATCAGGACTCATCCGCCTTCTTGGAATATCTGTGAGGTTCCTTGTCGATATCTCTGTGGTTAATGATGCACTTGATACCGTGCTCGGCGAGCTGCCTTGCGATGGTCTCAGAGCAGTAAACGGATCTGTGCCTGCCGCCCGTGCATCCTACGCCGATATGAACGCTTCCCTTGCCTTCCTTCTCATAGAAAGGAATTACGAATGACAGGAGCTCAGATGTCATGTAGTTGAATTCAGCCGTCTCACTAAAGCCGTCGAGATAATCGGCGATCTTCTGATCCTTACCAGTGCAGTTTCGGAGCTGTGGAATATAGAACGGGTTAGGTAAAAATCTCACGTCGAAAACGTAATCACAGTCAACCGGAAGTCCGTATTTGAATCCGAAAGATTCAATAACGACAAGGATATTCTGCTTATCATCACCCTTGATGATCTCTCCGATTGCATTACAGAGCTCTGCATCCTTCAGAAGTGACGTGTCGATAACGACTGTTGCGATCGCCCTGATGTCCTCTAACATCTTTCGCTCTTCAGCGAGAGCCTGTGTGAGGGAACCCTTCTTCTTGGCAAGGGGATGTTTTCTTCTGGTCTGCTGGTATCTGCTGATAAGAACAGTGTCTGATGCTTCAAGGAAAATAACCTTATACGGGCATCCGACTTCTTCATTAATGAGGGCAAGCGCTTCGTCAAATCCGTCCAGGTACTCCTGGGATCTGATGTCAACGACAAAAGCAAGCTTCGGAGTCGAGAAACCTTCTCCGTTTCTGCCCCTGAAGAAGCTCTTTACTAGGTCTGGAAGAACATAAGGCGGAACATTATCCATGCAGAAATATCCGCAATCTTCCAGATATCTTACCGCGGCACTCTTTCCCGCACCGCTCATGCCTGTCAAAAACAGAATTTCCATCTTTATCCTCCGAAGTTACCCACCAGGCGTACTTCTTTCTCAAGTCTTACACCTGAGTTCTCGAAAACTTTTTCCACCACATAATCTATAAGACGCATAACGTCAGCAGCACTTGCCCTGCCTCCGTTATTAACTACGAATCCTGCATGCTTGGGAGATACCTGTGCGCCGGAATCATCCAGAGCAAAACCCTTGAGACCTGCTTCTTCGATGAGTTTGGCAGCAAAATAACCTTCAGGTCTCTTGAACGTTGAACCTGCAGAAGGAACATCCAGAGGCTGGCTCGCGGTTCTCTTCGCGCGGAGTTCATCAACAAGAGCTGTGATCTCATCCTTGTTGCCTTTCGAGAGGATTGCCTCGAACTCCAGGATGACTACATCCTTCCCTGCTGAAGCTAGCTTCTCAAACAGGCTCGTTCTGTATCCGAACTCACATAGACCGCCGTCTATCTTTTTGACAGACTCACCGTCCCAGTAAGTTACGCTGGAGATAAAATCTTTGGTCTCTCCGCCATATGCTCCGGCATTCATGAATACAGCGCCGCCGCATGAACCGGGGATACCGCATGCGAATTCGGCGCCTGTAAGTGATAATTCAGCACAATAGTTTCCGAATCTGGCATAGGATAATCCTGCACCTGCAGTGATCTTTACCCTGCCGTCTTCGAGTTCTTCTGATTCGAGCCTGCCCATGTTCTTGCCGATCCTGATTACCAGACCGTCAAAACCTTCGTCAGAAATAAGACAATTAGAGCCATTGCCCAAAACGAATACGTCCCAGTTCTTCTCGCCTGCCAACCTGAATAAACCTGCGACTTCATCACCTGTCGCCGGCTCAGCGAAATATTTCGCAGGGCCGCCGCATCTGAATGTTGAATAACCCGCAAGCGGGACGTTCTCCTGAATAATGATATCAGCCATCGATGGACTTTCCGGGGAATACTCTGGATACGAGATCCTGAGCAGCATTGTAGCCCATCTTCTTGACTCTGTAGTTGATTGCCGCAGCCTCAACGATGATCGCGAGGTTACGTCCGGGTCCTACAGGGATAGTAACTGAAGGAACCTGAATGCCCAAGATGTCATATGTCTCTTCTGTAAGGCCCAGTCTGTCGTATGTCTTCTTCTCATCCCAGAGTTCTAAGTTGATTACGAAGTCGATATTCTCCTGCGGCTTAACGGCGGATACACCGTAGAGTTCCTTAACGTCAAGGATACCGATACCGCGGATCTCGATAAGGTGCTTGATTACATCAGGAGCGCGGCCCAGAAGCGTTGTCTCAGATACCTTGCGGATCTCGATCTGGTCATCGGCGATAAGTCTGTGACCTCTCTTAACGATCTCGAGCGCAGTCTCGGATTTACCTACACCGGACTCACCCAGGATCAGGATACCTTCACCGTTTACCTCGACGAGAACGCCGTGCATTGATACACGCGGAGCGAGCTCCATCTTGAGGTACTTAACGAGCTCGGATGAGAAATCCGAAGTAGCCTGAGATGTTCTCAAGACAGGTGTTGAATACTGTCTTGCGGCATCGAGGATCTCCTTGTGGACCTTGTGGTCACGTGTAACGATCAGAGCCGGAATATTCTTCTCGAACAGTGCGGATACTGATTTTGCCCTCTCATCAGGAGAGAGATTATCCAAATAAGCGTGCTCCATGTTACCGATCATCTGGATTCGGTCAGGACCGAAGTGATCGTAGTAACCTGCAAGCTGCAGACCAGGTCTCGTAACGTCCGCTACGCATATCCTTCTGGACTCAATATCGCCGGAATCGTAAACAACCTCAAGATTGTAGGCTTTTACGATCTCGGATAAAAATACGCTCGAAAAAGGCATCTCTTCCTCCTAATTCTTCAAGATCAGAAATTGATCTCAACCTCGTGTGTCTTGCCGTCATTAGCAACAGGCAGGAGTGTACCGTCAACTGCTGCTCCGTCAAGTTTAACACTAATACCTTCCTTAGCGCGATTAAATCCTTCAGGCTTGCTGATATGGATATCGTAAACGGTTCCGGAAATGGAAACCTTAACATCAAGCTTTGTCTCGCTCTGTCTGAGGATAGGCTCAACTCTGAGGCCTTCGCTCGTGAACTCAACGCCGAAGCACTGGAACAGTGACAGCAGGAGCCATGTTGATGTACCGGAGAGCGTAGGTCCGATGTTCTCGCCTGATTCGCTGTTGTTGTACTGTGTGCACCATCTCGGGTTGCCGCATGTAACGAACGGTGACTTCATTGTTGTATAAGGCAGGATCTTGTCGATGATCCAGTAAGCTGTGTCGGAAAGTCTTGAAGCCAGAGCCTTGTCTTCAACGTTCTTTGCAGCCTTGAGCATAGCTGAGCATGCCATCATGTTTGCGTGCTTGAATACGCCGCCGTTCTCACGGTCGCCCGGATAATAGAGGGCTACGTCGATCTTCGGAGCGATCTTCGGATAGTCTACTGTTGAGCAGAGTCTGAATCCGTAAGGTGTCTTCAGATACTTATCAAGTGAATCGAGCATCGTGGAGATCTCTTCCTCGGAAGCAACCTCAGCCAGAAGTGACCATGAGAATGCATTGAGGAAGTATGCGCCGGGATGTCCGGGCTCTACGCCCAAACCGTCGCCCTGTGCGCCCAAATACTTGATGTCAGGCTTATTGCTTCTGTTGAAGAGTACTCTTGCGTAGAAGTCACCCTTCCAGCAGTTCTCACGGAGTGTAACTGCGAGCTTGCCGGACAATGCCTTCATCTCGTCTGCTGCAGCATTATCGCCGATGTTCTTGAACATTGTCTCAGCGCAGTCAACTGCAACCTTTAAGAGGAATCCGTTCATTACGGACTCTGAATATTCAGACTCGAAAGGCTCCTCGCCGAAGCCCTTGCCGTCCTTTGCGATCTGCTCTCTGTACTTGGCGATCTTGTCCTTACCGGAGATGCAGTCAGGATCGACTCTTAAGCAGTCGTTCCAGTCAGCACGGTCGATGAGCGGGATTCCGTGCTTACCGACGGAGATCTTGCCGCTGTATGTGATGATGGCCTTGATCGTATCCTTGAGCTTTCTCTTAACGCCTGCGTCTGTCTTCTTTTCCTTGGTTCCTGCCATTACGAACTCTTCATCGAGGAATGCGTAATCGCCTGTGAGGCCGAGGTATCTGTCGAGAGCCTGCAGGAGCCAGAGTCCGTCATCTGACCACCAGCCGGGTTCTTTTCCGATCCAGTAGAAGTTGTGGTTTGTGTAACCGTCTTCGTAAACGTTCTCGATCCATCCTGCGAGCATTTCCTTTACGAAGTCTGTTCTGCCCATGCCTGCGAAATAGTACATGGAAGCGAAGATATCCTGGATCTCTCTGAATCCGATCTCACGGTATCCCTTCTGTGTCCAGTCGAGTGATCTGGATACGAATGTCTGATAGAAAACCTGGAAAGGCAGGTTGTTGTTAACGTAAGCTTCGAAGTCCTGATCCTCATGAGCGATCTTCATGTAACCTGCGTACTTCTCAGTGAACGCGATTACATCCTCGAGATCTTTCGCGAGGTTTGCGCGGTCGGAAATGTAGTTTGCAACTGCTTCGACTTCCTTTGCAGGTGTCTCGTCAGGTACGAACTTGTCGTTTACGCAGTCAGAAGACAGGCATGTAACGCTGTCTGCACGTACTGCACCGTTTGCAGCGATCGTGAAAGGTGTGGATGTTGCGAAGAATCCCGGACCTTTTCTGGAAGGCTTGGATGAGAGAGGATAAATGAACTCAGGCTTCTCAAGACTTCCTGAACCTACGAAATCAGCATATCTTGCGCTGTACTGATCAGGGAACAGATCGCCTGCATCAGTGTGAACGACTGTTGTATTGAATCTGATCTCGTTCTTTGTCCACTTCGGGTTAGGATCTGTGCTGATCGCGCGGATCTCGTTGTCCTCGTTGAAGAATACGTTGGACTCGGCAACAACCGTTGAGAAGATAACGTCTTCTGACAGAGCGTGTGTCTGCTGTGTACCGAACATGCCTGTGATGACAAGTCTTAAATCCTTTGACTCTGCGGATGTGTTCTCAATGTCGATCATCTGTGCTTCTACTGCAACAGGGAGACCTTCTCTCTGGGGAACGATGAAGATCGTTCTCTTGATCTTGAGTCCGCACTCGAGCTCATAAGTGATTATTGTTCTGTTCTGTGAGTGAATGGTGCGGATCGTCTTGAGACCGTCAGCGATTGCTGCGCCGGACCAGAAGATCTGCTTGCCGTTCTCAACGAGATAGAACTGTCTGTTTGCGGGGAAACCGTTCTCTTCAGGGAGATAGTCCCATCTGGTTGCGAGAACCTGTGTGTCCGCATGTGATCTGAACGAACCGCCGCCCAGACGGTCTACTGCGCTCTTAGGTGTTGACTGCAGAGGGAAATCAAATCCGATTCTGTTACCGATGAGCATGTTTGTGTAGTAGTGGGGTCCGGGAGAAGGTGTGGAAGGATCGCACATCAGTTCGCCGTTTGTAGCAAGCTTGCCGCCCCATGTGTCTGTGCTGTTGATGAGCTCTTCGCATCTTGCGAGAACTGCGCCGGAGAACTTTGCCTCAGCAAGGTTTCCGTCCTTTTCAGTAAATGCCTTGATGCCGTCGTCGCACTTAGCGAGAAGGATGCTGTATCCGTCGTTAACTGTTGCTGCGAACTGCTCGTAAATAGTGTCGTCAGAAGACAGGATGTTTACTGCCATGCTGTCGAACTTCAGTCCTGAAATACCGATAACGACAGGCGCTTTACCGAAACGCACATACTGAGCTGAGATGCCGCCGGATACGATGCTATCGCCAAACTTGTCGATAAGAAGTTCCTTAGCGGGGAGTCTTTCGCCTCTTGCTTTTTCACCGATGTAACCCATGTTGATCCTCCATGAGAATATTGAATTTTTTATTGCTTTATTTGAGCAAGGAACCCCACGGTTAAATAACCACGGGGTCTTGCATAAATGTACTTGTTTAACTGAACAGAGATGTTCTTATCAGCCGAGAACTACCTCAACCTGGTGAGTCTTGCCGTCGCCTGATACGGGAACGATGCAGCCTTCTACCTCGTTGCCGTCAACAGTAAGCTTCTTGACACCCTTGTTAACGTGATCAGGATTCTTGATCGTGATCTCGTATGTGTCGCCTCTGAACTGACGTGTAGCTGTGAAGCCGTCCCAAGCCGCAGGGATAGAAGGATCTACTCTGAGACCGTCGAACTCAGGCTTAACGCCGAGGATGTACTGTGAGATTGCAACCATGTTCCAAGCTGCAGTACCTGTGAGCCAGGAGTTCTTGCCCTGACCGAAGTTCTTTGCATCCTTACCGCCGATCATCTGACCGTAAACATAAGGTTCTGTCTTGTGGATGTCTGATGTCTCTTCCGTGAAAGCAGGAGCGATCTTTGAGTAATACTCGAAAGCCTTCTCTCCTCTGCCCGCATAAGCTTCAGCGCAGATGATCCATGCGTTGTTGTGTGTGAAGATACCTGCGTTCTCCTTGTATCCGCCCGGATATGTGGAGATCTCACCGTACTGGATATAGTACTTTGTGAATGCAGGGTTATTGAGAACAAGACCGTACTCGCAGTTGAGATACTTGTCGATTGAGTTGAGAGTCTTGATGTCAGCGCCCTCTTCCTTACCGATCTCAGACATAACTGCGAAACCCTGGGGTTCGATGAAGATCTTACCTTCTTCGCATTCCTTTGAACCCATCTTCTCGCCGTTAGCGTCATAAGCTCTGAGGAACCACTCACCGTCGAAAGCAGACTCCATTGTGTTCTTCTTCATCTTGTCGATCTCAGCCTGAGCCTTTGCAGCCTCATCAGCCTTTCCGAGGTGCTCAAGGATACCTACGTAAGCAGGACCTGTGTATGTGAAGAGAGCTGCAACGAATACAGACTCAGCAACCTTGGAGTAGCCGCCCTCTGCCTTGAACTTAGGGTTGGTGTATGTCTGGAAAGACTCACCGGGTGTGTCAGAGAAGCATGAGAGGTTGATACAGTCGTTCCAGTCAGCACGCATTGCGAGAGGAAGTCCGTGAGGTCCCAGATTATTAACGATGTGATAGAAGGAAACATTGAGGTGCTCGAGCATTGTGTGCTTGCCTTCCGGATCGTCATCGAAAGGAACGTTGGCGTCGAGGATAGACCAGTCGCCTGTTTCCTTGATGTATGCTGCAACAGAAAGGATCATCCAGAGCGGGTCATCAGAGAAGTCGCCGCCGATGTCTGCATTACCCTTCTTTGTAAGAGGCTGATACTGGTGATAGCATCCGCCGTCAGAGAGCTGTGTTGAAGCGATGTCGATGAGTCTTTCTCTTGCACGCTCAGGGATCTGGTGAACAAATCCGAGGATATCCTGGTTGGAATCTCTGAAGCCCATGCCGCGGCCGATACCGGACTCGAAGTAAGAAGCAGAACGTGAGAGGTTGAATGTAACCATGCACTGATACTGGTTCCAGATGTTTACCATACGGTTAACCTTGTCATCAGGTGTGTCTACCTTGAAGATTGACAGGAGGTTATCCCATGTTGACTTAAGCTCTGCAAGACCTGCAGCTACCTTCTCAGGAGTATTGTACTTGTCGATCATTGCATAAGCTTTCTCCTTGTTGAGGACCCAAGCCTCTCTTGTAAGGAGATTTGCGGGCTTCTCGGAAGCGAACTTCTTGTCCTGAGGATTCTCAGCGTAGCCCAGAATGTAGATCAATGTCTTAGACTCACCGGGAGCCAATGTGATCTTCTTGTAGTGTGAAGCAACAGGTGACCATCCGTCTGCGAATGAGTTGGAAGCCTTGCCTGCCTTAACTGTCTCCGGGTTATCCCAACCGTTGTAGATGCTTCCGAGGAAAGCGTCACGGTCTGTGTCATAACCGTCGATCTCGTCGTTTACTGTATAGAAAGCGTAGTGATTACGTCTGTCTCTGTATTCTGTTACGTGATAGATCGTAGAACCTTCGATCTCAACACGTCCTGTTGAGAAGTTTCTCTGGAAGTTTGTGCAGTCATCCTGAGCATCCCAGAGACACCATTCAGCGATTGAGAAGAGTGCGAACTCCTTAGTCTCTGCACTGTCATTTGTGAGAACTACCTGCTGTACTTCTCCGTCGTAGTTTTGGGGAACGAAGAATGTTACTTCAGCCTGGAGGCCGTTCTTCTTACCCTTGATGATGGTGTAACCCATACCATGGCGGCACTCATATTCGTCAAGCTCTGTCTTAACAGGAGACCATCCGGGATTCCAGATCGTGCCGTTGTCATTAATGTAGAAATAGCGGCCGCCCATATCCAGAGGAACGTTATTGTAACGATAACGTGTGATTCTTCTGAGTCTGGCATCCATGTAGAAGCTGTAACCGCCTGCTGTGTTAGAGATCAGAGAGAAGAATCCCTGATTGCCCAGATAGTTGATCCAGGGATAGGGAGTCCTGGGAGTGTTAATGACGTACTCTTTTCTTGAGTCATCGAAATACCCGAATTTCATATTTTGTGCCTCCGTGAGAAAATAATAAATAACTCAATCATTTTACACTATCGGCAAAGCCAATTAAATAAAAGAAATATGAACTTTATCATTTTTGTCATTCGGAGACAGGCTTTTTAACGGGCTTAGTGCCATTTATTTTACAAATCTTGCTATCAAAAAGAGGCTGACTTTGCTAAGTCAGCCTCAAATAAAGCAATATTAGTAAACTTCTGATTATTCTTCGTCAGGTTCTTGCTCATCTTTCTCCGCAAACTGTTCCTCGAAAGCATCCTTTGCCTCCTTCACAGTCTCGAAAGCACCTTCGCAGTAAGCACCCGTAACGGCTACGAGAGCCTGATCATACTTTCGCTCGTCAACAACAACGAGAGAAGCGTCAGCCTTGAGTGCGCAGTCGAGGAGAACCGGATAAGGATTCTGGCCGCCGAGCCATTCGAGAGCAAACTTGTCATCTGCAGCAGCTGCTGTCATGAGCTTGATGTTATTAACGAACTCGCCGTGGTTGACCATGTCCTTGAGGTTGTCTTCGTTGAGGCAGACAGCTCTGATGATCTGTGCGGCAGTAGCCTTCTTGTCGCAGTACTTGGATACCATTACCCAAGCGCCGCCGCTGAAGTAATTTGAAGGACCTGTCGTGATTCCCCAGTCACCTGCCGTGGGATTTACGGAAGTGCCTTCACCGGGATTAAGGCCCAGCTCATACTTAGCAAACTGGAGTGAACCCCAGTAAGAAACTACGCTTCTGTCGGACATGCTGTTTCTCCAGCCGTCAGACCACTTCTCATCACGGAATGTGAGGTCTTCATCGTAAAGCTTCTTTGCAAAGCCGAAATAGTTGTCTACTGCGGGATCGAAATTGATCTTGCCGCCGTCGATCCATCCTGTCTGGCGTCCTGCCATGAATGCATCGTATGTTTCAGTGAAGCCTGAGATCAGTTTTGCTGAACCTTCGGACTTCTCGTTTACAGTCTTTGCTGAAGCGAGGACTGCATCCCATGTTGCAAACTTAGCTGCGAGCTCATTGGGATCTGATGTTCCGAGATACTGTTCTGCAACTGACTTCTCATAGAAAACGCCCGTCGGACAAGCCTTCCATGCCAGACCCTTGATAACGTTCTGCTCATCAGCAGCGTATCTCAATGTGTAGTCGAACATCTGGTTCATCTCGGCATAGTCGATTCCGATGTCGTTGATTGCTAACGTGTCGTCGGAATTTAAATACTTTCGAGCGAAAGCCTCGTCACAGATGAAGATGTCCGGAGCGCCGTTGCCGTCTGCGAGAACAGCATCGAGCTTTGCCTGATAATCCTCAAGGTCGTTGATCTCTACGAAATCGTAATCGTTGGAAGTGATTCCGGCGTACTTCTCGGCAAGTGCCATAAACTCTGCGTTGTTGCTGAAGATCGTGATCTTACCATCATCCTCGTCAGTAACTTCTGTGACAGATCTCTCGAGATAACCCGGAAGGTCATCAACGACTTCCTCACCGGTAGTAGTTGCAGTTGTCTGTTCTGTTGCTTCTGTTGATTCAGCGGCTGTTGAAGGTGTTGCCTGATCGCAGGCCGTTACGCATCCAAGCAGCATTGCTGATGACATCAGCAGAGCCATCACCTTTTTCGTTTTCATTTTCCTTTTCTCCCCTTAATTTCTTAAATCTTTTTAATTATCGAAATATCGCAAGCATTGTATACCACAATCCCTGTAAGTTCAATCGCGCCCGGGGAGCAAATGCAGCCCGGGCGCAGATTAAACAGTTTATTCGGTTTTTCAGATCATATTATGCGAAGAAAACTGATGTGCCGTAACGGTTGAAGTATCCGGCATAAGCATCGATCTCAACGTCTGCCTGATAGATGACGCCGTCCTTTGCAAGGCCGAAGATCGTTGCCTTGTGAACGCCCTCTGTCTCAGATACTGTAGGAGCGATGTAGATCCACTCGAAATCGTCTGCCTTCGGGAGCTCGTCCTCATTTACGGTAGGTGCCGGAGTTGTCTCAGTTTCTGTAGGAGCAGGTGCTGTAGTAGTTGTCGTTGTACCTGTACCTGTGCCTGTTGTAGTTGTTGTGGGCGCGGGTGAAGGTGTGGGAGTTACAGTGGGCTGAACTGCTGCAAGAGCTGCTGCCTTTACCGCATCTGCAAGAGCCGTTCTGCAAGCCTTCTCGAGTCCTGCTGTGTCAGAAACTACTGAACCGAGTGTTACATAGTGACCTGTGAGCATGTCGAATGTTGCGAAATCAACTGTTCTGGAATTCTCATTGCCTGTGTTAACAGTGTAGATCATGAGAACTGACAGAGTGCGTCCGTTGGTAACATACTCGAAGTTAACAGCAACTGCGCCTTCCTTCTCGATAACGCCGTTTGTCAGGAATTCAGTCTTTGTCTGTGCAACTACTCTCTGGTAATTGCCGAGTGCTTCCTGATAGAAACCGTCAACAACGAGGTTGATGGCGTCTCTTGCTGTCTCGTTTGAAGCTTCAGTAACTACGAGTCTTGTTCCCGTGAATGTAGCGAACTGAGTCTTGTCATCATCAGAATGAGCGCTCTCTGCGAACTCTTCTGTTGTTACCTTGAAGCTGTCTGTGAGATCGATCTCTGTGTATTCAGAGAAATCCACACGCTCCGGAAGCGGTGTGGGAGAAGGAGTTGCAGTAGGAGTAGCTGTGGGAGCAGCCGTTGTCTCCTCTGTTGTCTCAACAGCAGAAGTCTCTGTAGTCTCCGGTGTCTCAGTCTCCTTTGTCTCCTGAGTTGCCTGTGTAGTCTCGAAAGCATTTCCGAGTTCACTTATTCCCTTGCCGAGCTCGCTTGTATTGATTGAGCAGGCAGCAAAGAATGTTGTAGCCATGCCAGCCGAAAGAAGCACAGCAACAAGTTTGTTTCCGTCTAATTTCTTCATCTTGTCTTACCTCCAGCCTTAATCCATTTGTATTTATCTAATTACTTATATCACTAAAATGCCGAAAAACATCGCATAAAATCATTATAACCTACTTTATTCTCATTCAGGCAAAATGATATTTTCAGCCGTTCTTGCAACCGAGAATACCAGGCCCTTCGCAGAAGTGGTTCTTCTGATTACGATCGCGCCCTCCGAGCTAGCCAGGAACGACAGTGCCGTAGCCGTGTCACTCTTCTTCTCAGGATTGAATGTCATGGACATCGGTGCTTTCGCATTGGCAATGACATCTCCTTTATAAGACTTGACCTCAGCACCCAGTTCCTCAGCTATTCCCTTAATGATCTCGCTGTCCCTGGCTGAATAGGATGCTGCGATGACACCTACCGCATCAGGATTTAACAGGTGGTTCTTAAGAGACTTTCTGATTGCCGGACGGCAGTACGCAGGATCTGTCTTTACCTTGATCTCGATACCCAGACTTAACATCTTCGGCACCAGGATAAGATTTGAATTATCCTCCTCGTCACCCAGATATGTGCATGTGATAAACACTGACGGCTCTGACTTTCCGGATTTTGCAGCCTTGTACTGCTTGATGAAATCGTCTCTCAAATCATAAGGATAGCTGTGCAGAGAATAGCTCATCGGGTCAATGACAGGATCTGCGAAGACTATCGGAAGATCCGTATAAACATTAACTTTGCCGCCTTCGCTAATGGTCTTATTGACCTTTTCCAGGATCTCGTCGTTATTGACGGACATCTTATATTTTGAGATGAGAGTCGTAAGTCCGCTCGTGATCTCTGACTTGCCCTCAAATCCCGAGAAACAGAAAGGTCCCAAAGACTTCAGGACGGCTTCGTAAACCTCATCCGTTCCCTTCTCATAGCTGTTGCTGCCGCGTCTTAAGACTGCAGCATATCTCATCTCGGGCGATACCGCGATGACAGGAAGATCACGTGTCTTATCAGTAACCGTCTCCTCCATCGCCTTGATCGCAGCCTCCAAAGGCAGGCACATTACGATGGCGCAGCTCTTCTCACCTTCAGCAACGACAAAGCTTCCGGTGATGAGTTCCGTTCCGGAAACATATCTGCCGCCGATGTCTTTTATCAGCTTGCTGCCTGTAGTCAAAGCCTTAGGGGATTTGCCGTAACAGATGACATACATAAGATAGACCGCCTTTGTGAGTATTTTCTGATACTACATTACCACTCTTTTGATAAAATCTTTTCAAACAAAGCGGAGGACAGATAAATGAAGATAGTTATTCTTGACGGTTCGGCAGCAAATCCGGGCGACATCACCTGGGGCAGATTAAACGATCTCGGTGAAGTGGTCGCTTACGACTACACTGCCAAAGACGAGCTGATAGACAGAATGCAGGGCGCCGAAGTCGCCATCACCAACAAGGCAGTCTTCGATGCAGATGTTTTCGATAAACTCCCCGACCTCAAATATATCGGCGTTCTTGCCACAGGATATAACGTTGTCGACCTCAAGGCTGCAAGAAACCACAGTGTCGTAGTAACGAACGTTCCGGAATACGCAACGTTTGCCACCGCACAGATGACCATGGCGCTTTTGCTTGAGCTCACAAATCTCGTAGGCCTCCACACCCAGTCAGTAATGGACGGCGACTGGTGCAGATCCAGACAGTTCTGCTATTTCAAGTCGCCCCTCACGGAACTTGCCGGCAAGACCATGCACATTATCGGCCTCGGCAAGATCGGCAGACGCGTTGCCCTGATGGCATCCGCATTCGGCATGACAGTTACCGCAACTCCGCACAACACTTCACTGATCGGCACTGTTGTAGACGTCGAAGGCACTCCGGTTAAGTGCGTTGCTCTTGAGGAAGGCATCCGCGCCGCAAACGTGGTATCCCTCCACTGCCCGCTCACCGAAGACACCCGCGAGATTATCAACAAGAATTCTCTGACCTGGTTCAATAAGGGCACCTTCCTGCTCAACTGTGCAAGAGGCCCCGTTGTAAACGAAGCTGACGTCCGCGCTGCTCTGGACAGCAGTTTGCTCGGCGGATACGGCGCTGACGTTGTAAGTGTAGAGCCGATGCTTGAGTCCAATCCCCTGCTCGGCGCGCCCAACTGCGTCATCACTCCCCACATTGCCTGGTCACCGGTCGAGACCAGAGTCCGCCTGATCGACATGGCCGCTGACAACCTGCAGGCTTTCCTGGATGGCAAGCCGATCAATCAGGTGAACTGAGTTAATTTTTTGTTTTTGAAGCCGTTTATCCCAAATCAGAATTTTTTTTGATTTGGGATAATTTTTTGCCTGATTTTTATCCCTTTTTGTTTTGTAGAAACTTTTGGGATAAACGCAAAGAGGCTTATGCCCCAAACGCTCGAAAATCTTTACTTTGGGGCACCGGCCGCCACACGATCCAAAACAAAAAAATTCCCTATAACACGCCGAGGGCATCCCGTTAAATCGGAATGCCCTCGACATGGAATAAGGGATAGATTAAGAAAATTGTCATTTAATAGTGTATGCGCATATTCCCCCATTACGTATACAGCATGATTGTAACAAGCAACCGGTCATTGGTCAAACTATTTTTTTGAAGTTTTTATCTGCAGAACGAATCCGGCTGCGCAAAATGCCACTAATACAACGATTCTGACCAGTGGATAGCTTAATCCGATTTCGCTGCCCAAGACCTGCTGGGAGACTGTTTCCGCATATTCCCCCGACAATACCCCTGCCCAGAGTATCGGCGAAAGAACTCCGGATATAATACGTGCTCCGATGAAAGCTGTAAAGAGGCTAATTGTCCATTTTTGAGCATAATATACGATCACGCCGATAAGAGCACCCGCTGCAAGGCCCGCCACATATGTAAGAACGGTCCTTAAACCGATATTTACAATTCCTGCAAAAAGATATTTCAGATCGTCATAGAACAGAAATGCGCAGACGATCGTCGTGATGGCGATCAGGGCCTTCATGTACAGCGAGAACGCAAGTATTCCGCAGCCGATGGTAAATGCGGCAAGCATTATCAGCTTGCCGACATCGCTCCATGCGATACCGGTAGCCGTTGTAAGTTCAATAATGAGCGTCGCCAATGCATAACCTGCGACACCGCCGGCGATACCGAGGCTCAGTCTGAAGAGCTTATAGCCCTCAAAGCACATGAGGCAGCCTGCGATAACAGAAACCACTGCCACGATCAAATCAGTCAAAATTCAATATCTCCTTAACTTCGTCAATCTTTGACGCGCTGCAAAGCTTAACCTTTATTGCGGCAGAGCCCGGAAGTCCCTTTATGTAGAAGGGCATGACGGCCCGAAACTCCCTAACTGCCACATCTTCGGGCAGGTATTTGAGTCTGCCCTCGAGTTCTCGAAGAAGCATCTTCTTGCGCTCAGGCACATCAGGATACTCCGGCATTTCCTTTCCTGCAAGTCCTGCTGTTACCTGTGCGAAGATCCAGGGGTTTCCCCTCGCCGCACGGCCGATCATGATGCCGTCGCAGCCTGTCTCTTCGATTATCTTCCTGGCAGATTCAGTGTCGCAGATATCTCCGTTTGCAAAGAACGGAATGTCATAGCCGCGCACCGCTTCCCTCATCAGTGCAATTGCCTCATTTGAGCTCTCGCCGTGATACATCTGGGGCCTCGTCCTGCCGTGAACGCAGATCATGTCGGCACCGGCGTCTGCCAGAGCCTTCGCAAAATCCGGTTTGCCTTTGTCCTCGGCATTGTAACCGGTACGGGTCTTAACAGTCACGGGAACATTGCGGCAAACACCTTCGAGCGCCTGCTTGCATGCTCTGACAATGGATGCCGCACGGTCCGGATCTTCCATCAGCGCGCTGCCCGAACCGGTCTTTATTACCTTCGGCACGGGGCATCCCATGTTTATGTCGATTATGGATACTTCCTGCAAAACGGGAGTGGACATTATGGTCTCGATCGCAGCCTTGAAATCGTCAGGTTCACTGCCGAATAACTGGATCGCTGTTATGCCTTCCTCCGATGGCGAGATCCTCATATAACGCAGGCTTTTGTCGATACCGTTATATCTGATGGACCTTGCGCTGACCAGTTCCGTCGGGCAGTAAGAAGTGCCCTGTTCGTTGCATATGATCCTGAACGGAAGGCTCGAAAAACCGGCCATCGGACTTAGACATATCGGGTTTTCTATCTTTATGTCACCTATTTTGACCGATTTCATTAATACTCCCAAAATTGAAAATTGTTTATAATAGATTTTATATCTTTTCTTGCTTGAAATAATAACAAATCAGGGACAAAATATTACCTGATAAAGAGGTGCAATATTTATGGATGATTGTCTTGTATATTTTTTCACCGGTTTTTTGGACAGCGGTAAGACTTCGGTTATCTGTTCATGGATTGGCGGCGAGAATTTCAAAAACCGCAAAGTAGTTGTTATCAA
>JAEEGJ010009431.1_pt1 | contig 26106 bp, 33 predicted proteins | sample 8958761 | NCBI WGS metagenome assembly JAEEGJ01 (sample SAMN16246546, study PRJNA631951) | gut metagenome | biome: gut microbiome; feature: rumen; material: RS-attached | host: Bos | place: Iran: Karaj | collected 2018-10 | reverse complement strand
CTTCCTTGGAGTTGGTAAGATATCTCTCATAAAGATGTGCCATTATATCTGTGATACCTGCCGCACTCTGATAGGGCGGAAGAGTCTGTGTAAGTGCAGGATTAAGAATACTGAACTTAGGTCTTATTGCATCACCGCTTGCGCCACGCTTAAGCATGCCTTCTTCCTTGGTAATAACCGAATCGGGACTTCCTTCGCTGCCTGCTGCCGCAATGGTAAGAATTGTACCTATCGGAAGCGCTTCTTCGACTCTCTTGCCTTCATAAAAATCCCAGAAGTCTCCGTCATATAAAACACCTGCTGCGATTGCTTTTGCAGAATCGATTGTACTGCCGCCGCCAACAGCAAGAATAAAATCTATCTTTTCTTTTTTACATATATCAATACCTTCGTATACAAGTCCACTTCTGGGATTGGGCTTGACTCCACCGAGTTCTATAAAAGGAACTCCTGCCTTATTAAGTGATTCCTCTACTCTATCAAGAAGTCCTGACTTCTTAGCAGAGCTTCCGCCAAAATGAAGCAATACTTTGCTTCCTCCAAAACGCTTAACCAATTCCCCTGCTTTTTGCTCTGCATCCTTACCGAATTCAAAAAATGTCGGTGAGTAAAAAGAAAAATTCTCCATAGATTGCTACCTCCGTTTTCATATTCCTATTTTAAGATAATGGATACTCTGAAAAAATTATAGCAGATATTTATTGTGTTTTGCCCATTTTTTGCTATCATTAATTACAAGGGGGAAATGCATATGGATAAAGAGATTATCAGATTTCCTGAGAATAATGATGTAGTCTTTACCGAGTACGGTATTCCTACAGAATTTCCATCTCACTGGCATAACGCTGCCGAATTCACGGTAATATTAAAAAAGGGATGCATATATAGAATCGGCGATACCGACTATGAACCCGCTCCGGGAGATATATTACTCGTATGGCCCAGAGAACTTCATGAGATAGTTCGTATTCCAAAAGACAGTTCCGCATTCGTACAGTTTTCATCAAGACTAACGGAGAGCAATGCGGATCTTGTTGCAGCCTCGAGATTCTTAAATGAATGCCATTTAATCAGTCACAAGAAAAATCCTGAGCTTGCAGAAAAGTTACGCGAGATTATCTTTTCCGTAAGAGACTTTTATAAAGACAATCACAATTTCCTCGAGACACGTTCGAAGATAATCGTATATGAGATGCTTGTTCTTATAGGCGAACACGTATTGGAAGAGCGAAGGGAGCAGATCGGTTTCGAAAACTTTTCCGACAAATCCTGGGAATATATAAGGCATGCCTGCGCATATGTGGCCAAACACTCTTCTGAAGACATATCACAGGCCAAGGTCGCACACGATATAGGTCTCAGCCCTTATTATTTTTCCAAGCTGTTCAATGAGTATACTCAGATGACTTTCCCTGCATACTTATCAAGCATACGTGTGCAAAATGCGATTAATCTTTTGTCAGACGATAAGCTCTCCATCACGGAGTGTGCTTTCTCGTCGGGCTTTCAGTCAACGACTACATTTAACAAAGTCTTTTTTGAACACACAGGATGTTCTCCGAGAGACTACAGGAAACTACATAAAAATAACCCCAAGCAAAACGCTCAGGGTTAATGATTTTTCTATCAAATATATTACACATTAAAACTAATATGGTCTCCTCGACTTGTAACTACGTTGTAACCAACTTTTTGTACACGAAGAGACATACATCTTATGCACTCGGCTGCTTCATCGCCGGTGCATATTTTATTGTCATAAAGTAAGTACTTGTTTCTTACTCCCGTCGGAGAAAGATTGGGCATTACTACATTGGCACCTGCGAGAATTCCTTTTTCTCTGCCAAGAGGATCAATGGTTCCAAGTGCTGTTGTGGATGGAAGTAAAACTTCAGGTAGAACAAGTCTAACTATTGATAATACTCTGAGTGTAAGCTTAGCACTTCCTGCAGGCTCATCCTTATAATCCGTATCATGATGAGGAATAAAAGGGCCTATGCCAACCATCTCAGGCTTAAATGACTGAATGAATCTTATATCATTAACGATATGATGTGTCTTTTGATATGGAGAGCCAATCATCATACCGCATCCAACCTGGTATCCAATTTCCTTTAAATTCTTAAGACACTGCATACGATGTTCATACGACATCTCTTTCGGATGAATCATTTCGTAGTGATCCTTATTGGCTGTCTCATGGCGAAGAAGATATCTATCCGCTCCGGCATCAAACATCTTTTTATAACTGTCGTATTCTCTCTCACCGATTGACAAAGTAACTGCACAGTCAGGATGATTCTTTTTGATGGTACGAATTATCTCGCACATCTTATCATCCGTGAAATACATATCCTCGCCACCTTGCAATACGAATGTTCTAAATCCAAGTTCGTATCCTGAATCGGTAGCACTGATAATCTCTTCCTCACTGAGTCTGTATCTCTCGGCACACTTATTGCCATTTCTGATTCCGCAATAGTAGCAATTATTCTTGCAATAATTCGTAAACTCTACGAGGCCTCTTATATATACATCCTTACCGTAGATACTCTCTCTGACTTCGCGTGCTCTTTTGAAAAGATATTCATTAACCTCTTCATCTTCGCACTCCAATATTAATGTCAGTTCCTCATCAGTCAGATCACTAGTGTCCGAAAGCTTATCTATTATATTTTTATATTTATCCGTTAATGCCATAGTTTAATTTTACCCTGTGCGAATTCTCAGCGCGGATATAATAACTTTTACCCGACCATGTAATACTATAACACGCGAATATAATTAATTCCATCGAAACAATGATTCAATTATATTATCACGGTGTCATAACCCATGACAGATATGGGTTGTTACTGTATACTCGCACTAACTTTTCCTTGCCGAATACATTAATCTTGCATTCGAATACCAATGTGTTGTCAGATACATATACCCCATCCGGCATCTGCCGCGCCCCCTGATGCGATAGGTCCCTGTATTCTTTTATCGAATAAGCCTGATACTGCCCGTCTTCATCCCTGACTCTGATTCGAATCGGAGTCACTTCGCCCTTAGTCCCATGACAGCATATCAGGTCAATAGGTCTCGGTCTTTGCATAAAAATACCTCTTTACGGTGTAAAACGATAATAGAACATTTGTTCGTTTTTGTAAAGAGGTAATTACATTTTATAATTTCAATTTTTGGCCAATCAATATTTGTATTGCATAGCCGTGTATCTGTGTTCTTTATCCTTGAAGCCAATCTTGGAATATATGGGATAGCCTTCCTTGGTTGCTGACAAGTCCACACGGCCGAGTCCATGAGTCCTGCCGTACTCAACGAGATTACTCATTAACTTGGTGCAAAGCCCCTGGCCTCTATACTCATGCTCTGTGAATACGCTTAAAACTTCTCCGTATATACCATTAAGAAGTATCGAGTTAGCCGGCATCTCAATGATATGAAGATATGCAACCGATACTATCTTATCGCCGTCTCTTGCAACGAACGCTATAAGTTCCGTTCCAAGTTTACGATTGAAATAATCGGGCAATTGCTTTTCCATCGCTTCTCTCTCGAGATCGGATACCGAACCAAAGTCATCTATCATGTATGCGATTCTTAGACGGATAAGTTCGTCTATATCTTTTTTAGTTGCTTCGTCAAAAATAATAGCCATATAACACCTTCTCTTTTTTCTAACATTATACTCTCATTTACTGCAATTTTTCGAGAATCTTATTAGCTTTTTTTATCTGATAAAAGAAACAGATATAATAAACAATCGCGCCGCCAAAGAAAGGAATCGTTATCGAGTAAAACATATCCCAATAGGCCGTCGGTGCATTAGTCGAAAACATACCATGAATCCATATGGCTAAAAATACTATTCCTACGGTTACAACGTACTGAGCGGCGAAAACCAAAAGGAAAGGAAATCTTTGAAGATAATAATGAACTGAAAGTATCAATGTGATTAATACTGAAAATCCAAGTATCGTAAAAATATTGTCGGTGTAATACTTATCAGTAAAATTGCTCAGTCTCTCAAGCAACAATTTTCCGCAGGTAATCAGGGTAAAGAATATGCATACAATCGATATGAAATTTTTCTTATTTATTAATTTCATTTTGCTTTCCTCCCCTGAAGTTTATTAAGTCTGTCATAGAATTCATTTTTGTAGCTTCTGTTCATGATTAGCTTCTCATCATTTTTCAGAAAGATGATTACTCTCATATTAATGTCACCTTGAAGCTTTTTTATCTTATATATGTTCACTATCGATGATTTGCTAATCCTGGCAAATCCTATGTTGGAATATTCTTCAAGGATATCCCTGAGCGCCTCTTTTATCTCGAAACACATATCCTTGGTGTATGCAAAAGTTTTTCGATCCACGGTCTCTATGTAAAAGATATCCGTAAGCGCTATCGTAACTTTTCTGTCTTCATATGTTCCTTCGATATATCGAAGCGTATCTCGTAATCTGTCGAGAACTGCGTTGGTCTCTTCATCAATCGTATCGTAATGAAGTTCCAGATAATTTTCCTCGAGATTATCCTCTTTTGTCTTAATAAGTTTCATTTGATTCCTTTATAAAATAAACATTATGCAAAGTAATATGTATGACAGTTTAACATTTCTGTTGGTTAAAAGATATATGCTGCCGAATACAAATCCGCCGACTGCTGTATATAATCCTGCGAAGAGTGAACCCTTGGATAACCAATGTCCCAGGCCCCAAGTAAGTGCAACAAGAATTCCACCAAAAGGAATCTTATTGTTGTTGAACCATTTTTCAAATGCCATCTGTCCAAAGATTATTATAAGCAAAACAAGCATAACTTCAAACAAATAATAAATATACTGAAATACGAAGAGGAGTGGTCCGCGGCTGTGAAACTCTGCCAATACCTTGCTGCCGTTCCAATCAATCCATGTAGATATGAGACATAAAACTGCACCAACTACGATTAATATCCACTGCCATGCTTTTATCTTATTTTCTTTGTTAAAAAATGATACGTTCTTTAAGTTAGCTATGAGATCAAGTCCTGATTTCTTTTTACACTCCTTAACTACAAGGAATGCTCCAAATCCCCATGCCGCACATGTTACAACCCAGTGAACAATCATCTGCCATGTGTTAAAATCATTAACGCCTCTATGATATAAAAAAGGTTCAACTACGAATCCCCAGAGAAGTTCAAATCCTATTACTCCAAATATCTCAAGACCGTAGATTAAAAATCTGAAGCCTTCCATAAATCTGTTGGTTTTCTTTTCTTTAGTGTTTTTCATCTTAAACATTTCCTTTCTGCTTTCTTTCGATGAACACACGATATCGTAAAAAGAAAGGTAAAACAATAAATCCTGTGCTAAGTTGCGTTAGGTCATGTCTAAGTTGCAATTTGGCACAGGATTATATCTATTTTTATACGTAAAATACTATTTAAAAAAGTTTATTAATTAATGTAATATCCGCCGGCAACCAATCCACACTGTCTAGTTGTTCCTTAGTCAACCACTTCGCAGCTTCATGTTCCTTGAGTACAAGATTGCCACTAAGTAACCTGCAGAAAAAGCAATCCATCGAAAGATGAAATGTTGGATAGTCGTACTCGATAGTATCAATTAAATCTTCAACCACTATCTCAGTATCAAGTTCTTCCTTGATCTCTCTTACCAGGGCATCTTCAGGTGTCTCACCTTCTTCAATCTTACCGCCCGGGAATTCCCATCCATCCTTATACTCGCCATAACCTCTCTGTGTAGCAAAAATGATGGGCTCTCCATTTTCATTTTTAGATCTGATGACTGCTGCCACCACGCGAACATACTTTAATACTTTTCCATTCGCGATGATGACTTTCTTACCTTCTTTTATTCCATTCTTTTCAAGTTCAGCTTCAGATACCTCAACATACTTTGTCGTATCACCAACAAGTTTCAAAAGTGCCATCGGCTCTTTCCTGCTTGTCTCCTCGCATCCAAAGTCTGCTTCGGTAATCTGTTCAACTGTATATATTTCCATAATCAACTCCAGTTACGCATTAACAATGTATTCGTAAATATCTTCTCTTACAGGTTCATCAAGAATCCACTCAATCTCTACCGCACTCTTATCAGTGTTAGGCATGATAAATTCTTTTGCATTCCCACTGCTATTCATATGTCCGAGATAATAAAATTCTTTTGATATTTTATCATCCTTATTCTTTCTGACAAATAACTCAACCTGTATTCCTCTCTCATTAGCATTGAGGAAGTTCTGTACGTCATCAGACTCCATACTTCTTCCGGACTTTGAAATTGCAATCAAAGTCTGTCTGCTCGTAAAATGATCTTCGTATCTCGTAGTATCACTAATGTTTTCTGCTTTATCATAATTAATAAATACAGGAAATGTTTTGGTCTTCTTATCAAACTTATAACCACCGATGTTTAGAGGAACTTCGTTGTTCTCCCAATTAAGCAATCTACACACATCTTCGTAAGTGTATTTTTGATACAACACCAGATCTGTTTTACCATATGTATTCTTATAATCTCTCTCGAATCTGCTAATACCAAACTCAACAAGTTCTTTTACGATGTTGTAAAAATCATCATTGTTTAAGTGTTTCAAAAACAACTCCGAAGGGAAATAATCCCCATTGTTTTCCTCGATAAAGACACACTTCTCGTAAGTCTTTTTACCGGAACCCGATGAAAACTCATTAGTTAATATATTTATGAGATTATTCTTTTGTACTTTGCTTAATTCTTTATTATACTTTTGTAAATCTTTTGATAATCCATCAAATAATCCAAGTTTTGAAAAGCCTCTGGAATACAGTAATATTCTGTTTAATATTTCAAGTTCTTGGATTCTCTTTCCGCTTGCAAGTTTCTTAGATATAAACTCTACCATCTTATCTTCATCATCTGATAAACGGACTGTATACTCTTTCTCATACTTTACAAGGAACTTATAATATGAGCCGAGTCTGTCATTATCAAAGATTCTAAGAACATCCATTTCGCCATAATCATCAAAATCCTTTAATGCAGGAATATGGCCAATCTTATTCTTAAGATTAGTATAGTTTTCTTTTATAAGTTTTATATCGCTAAAGTTGGCATTATCAACAGATGAGAAAATACGTTTTTTACTAATCTCATCAAAATGAATAGTTGATGCTCCGGGGATTACTCTTCCTCCCTCTAAAACATATCTTCGTATATTATCTTTGTTATATGTTCTGTCTCCGGATAGAGCGATTGGAATCATGAAATTGTTGTTATAATTTCCGATGAAATCCAAAATAACAACAAACTCTTTTCCATCTGCTTTTCTAAGTCCTCTACCAAGCTGTTGAATAAACACAATAGGAGATTCCGTAGGGCGAAGCATAATAACCTGATTAACTTCGATAATATCCACACCTTCATTTAATATTTCAACAGACAAAATGTAATCAAGCGGACTAATCTCTCCTTTGATTACTCTCTCATCATCTTCATCTACAGCAAGTCTTTCAAACGCAAGTTGTCTTTCTTCTTCGCTAGCACTGCCATTTAATGAAATCGTTCTGTATTTCTTTCCTGTATCAGGATTAATAGTTTCATTAAGTTTTTTGGATAGTTCTTCAGATTCATCTATTCTCGAACAGAATATTAAACCTTTAACTTTTTCCCCACTGTAACCAAAATAACTCGCTTCTTTTACAATATGATTTACCCTTTCATCAGAAGTAAGAAGCGCAAAGTCTCTAGCAGAAAGTTGTCTTGTTTTTATCTGCTCATCGCCTATAATCGATAAATCACTTATGCCAAAATAATGGAAAGGACATAACATGTTTTCTTCCATCGCTTGTTGAAGCCTAATCTCATAAGCTATTTGGTAATCGAATATCTCATATATGTTTCTGCCTTCTATATTGTCATCTCTTTTATCCGGAGTCGCAGTCATACCAAGCCATAACTTGGGCTTAAAGTAACTCATCACTTTTTGATAAGTATTAGCAGATGAATGATGCGCTTCATCCAAGATAATACAATCAAATTCTTCCGGCTTATATTCAAATAAATGTGAATCTCTGTTTAGTGTCTGCACTGTTGCGAATACATAGTCTTTATCGTACTCACTGTATCCTGCGCCGACTAAGCCCATTGATACACTCTTATTAAATACTTTCTCATAGGACTTTTTAGTCTGTCTTGCAAGCTGTCCTCTATGAACTAAAAACAATACTCTTTTGAAACCAAGTTCACGCATGGCAAATGCAGATGCATATGTCTTTCCAGTTCCGGTTGCGGATATCAAAAGTGCACGCTCCCCACCGGCAGCAATAATCTTACGTAGGTTCGTTATGAAGCCAACCTGCATACTGTTAGGCTGAAGCTTATATTTTTCTAATGAAGTAATCTCATCCTGTCTTGCAACTTCTCGCTGATGCTTGATGATCTTAAACTTCTCTTTGTAGTTTTCAATAAACTCGTCATAATCAGTAGCATATTCAGACGTCCATAAGTCATTAAATTCATTAATGATTTCTGTGGCCATCTCTCCCTGCTGTGTAGATACAATCTTGGTATTCCATTCACGGTTGGTAGTAAGAGCAGTCTTAGTCATGTTGGAACTACCGATAATGATTCTATATATTTCTTCTTTTTTGAAGATATATCCTTTAGTGTGGAATCCGTTCTCAGCCAATTCCACATCATACATTTTTAATGTTATATTTGATAACTCGTTGAGTTTTTCAAGCGCCTTAGGTTCGCTAAAGTACAGATAATTGGTTGTTAGTATCTGTCCCTTAACACCCTTCTTTTCGAGTTCGCGTAATGTAAGTAATAACGGTTCAATTCCACCAAATGTAATAAAAGCTACACTTATGCAAAATTGCTCGCACGACAAAAGCTCATCCTCGATGGATGAGAATACTTTCTTTCCTTCTTTGTAATTGTTAGAAACAAACTGCGGAGTATAAAGAGGATTCGAAACCACGGAGCCATCTATGAATGCAGTTTCAAGTCCTTGTCGCAGATATTCGTTCTTACTCATTTGATTCCTCGAAATACTGTATCGTTATTCTACGCTGTCAGCCCACTTCTTCAAGTCAGCCTCGGATACACCTGAAGAAAATTTCTTGCCATCTATTACTTTTGCGCCAGCTGCTAATGCCTGCATATTCTTAGCTGAATCGCCAAGTCCGCTTCCGCCTGATGTGCAGAATGTTATTACTTTCTTGTCGGTGAAATCGTACGCTTCCATAAATGTATCTATGATTGAAGGCTCGCGATACCACCATACAGGAAAGCCTACATACACAGTGTCATACTTAGACATATCATCAACCTTAGATGCTATCTCAGGTCTACAGTTTCTATCATTCATCTCAACGCTGCTTCTACTCTTTTTATCCATCCAGTTAAGATCTGCGCTTGTATATAATTCCTTAGGAACTATCTCAAAAATATCTGCTCCTATAGCAGATGCCAACTTAGTTGCAACCTTTTTTGTAACTCCACTTGCACTAAAATATGCTACCAATGACTTGCCCATATGCTACCTCCATTCGTTATTCTAGGTATTATTATACTCTACTCTTATTCTTCAGTATATTTTTTCTTAATATTTTATATTGTCTATTAATCTCATCCTCATCCGATATTAGCAGCCCCTTTGCCTCTAGAATGCGTTCTATTGCTTGGGAGGGATCTAATGAATGATATGGTAAAAATACTCCTCTCAATTCCTTAGGTTTTATTATCTTGTACACCTGCTTAGATGGGATATCATATGTATACGAATAGTAACGATATATATAACCTATCCAATAAAGCTCGTTTTTTGAATACTTTACTGAGCCGTATTCAGATAAACCATATTCTTCGTCTACGCATTGTAAAACGTCTTTTTCTTGCAGATTGGATTGCAATATCCCAAGATTGTCAAATTGCGTAACAATCTTACTATTCATAAATCTTCTTATAAATATTTCAGAACTGCTACTTCCTTTTGAAAATGTGATTTCAAATGTTTTAGCCTGCAATTCGCACAACATTAATCCGTCTTTATCTATCTTTTTCATATTCACACATTCTTTCCGGTATTCCTACTTCAACAATTCGTCAATGTATTTACCCTTACCTCTATATTTAATCCTGGCAAGTTTTACCTTATCGTCTCCTAATCTAGATTCGGAACTTCTAATATTTCTGTAGTAATCTCTTTCCTTTTCTGACATATAACATCTCTCTAGTAGCTTGATTTTATTTACTGATTTATCACTAACGAATACATATTGGTATCCAAGATTAGTCGCAGACAAACAATGTTTACACTGTTCATCGGTAATTTCTCCCGAAATAAATGAATTAATTATCTGAAACATTCTGTTATCAGCAATTGGAGCAACTATATAGTCGCATTCACGGGACTGCTTAACTAACTTTTTTACAATAGGATGCGATTCATACTCTTCCAGCGTTCCTCTATAGTACGCTATTGTAAGCATCCAATCCCTATTGACTTCATACCTTTTTTCAACAAGTCCTTTGTTATCAAAATCCAAAAAATACACCGATGATTTTGGAAAGCCGGAAATAAACGAAGCTGCCTGGTCATAGTTTTCTCCGGTATAAAATCCCGTTCCAAAGTCATTGTTATCGCGACTCTTTTTTACACTCAATCGACCTTCGATTATGTCCTTAGCACCATGGCACAACATCTTATGCCCATCCCTGGTTTCATCAATATAGAACATTTCTTTTAACTTGTTTATCTTGATGTTTTGCTCAAAAGCATATGAATATACTTTTTCCAAAAGATTAAATGTCGGTGCAGTCTTTTCCAATTCATTTCTTGATATTGTTACTCTTTGAGTATCTATGCGCGAGGCAAGCTCGTCCTGAGTCAAACCAAGTATTTCTCTTATTATTTTTAGATCTTGAGAAAAATTGTATTCCATTAGTGTCCTCCTTTAACTTACTTATATCATATTACTCATACTAGTTCAATAACTTCTTTGAGTAACATTACTCAAAGAAGTTTTGTTGTATCTTAATAAATCTTTTTAATATTTCTTTTTTCGTGCTGAAAAACGTCCGAATCGGGCAACAGAAAACTGGATGATGTAACTATATTATTATCACAACATGAAAAAGTCAAATCGAGTAGGGAAGATTTATCTTGCCCTACTCGCCGCGCCTCCCGCATGCTGCGTAGCAGCAAATTTCCTCGTGCGGGAGTGCGCATATAAAAACAGCCACCGTATTGGTGGCTGTCTGTATATCAACTGTAAATTATTGTTTCTTGTATTCTGCAAAAGGCTTCCACTTGAGGATTTCATATTTTGCATCGTTGTATAAATCCCAGAATGCATCCTCTTCCATGTCTAATTCCTCTGCCGCATCGACATCATACACACCTGTCTTGTTGTGGTAGAAGCCTATTGATCCGTCTGCCTTCTCATCGCTGAAGTAGAAGTCATCCCACTTAATCTCGCAGTTGGAATCAAGATACTTCTGACCGAATAATGAACTGTATACACCGTTGGAACCATAGTAATATATCTTGCCATTGCCCATCCAGATGTTAGAACTTCTAGCCCATCCATCGATTACACAAACGAGTTCTCCATCCTTATATGTATAAGCACCAAGGATGTAACTCTTATCGCCCTTCTCGTCATAGTTAGCAGTCTCGCCCATAAGGAACTCAGGTACATCATCTCCATTGATATCCATGATTACGTAACCAATCTGTTTCATAAGAGTATCTTTATCCGAGTAACCAACTTTCTCTGCGATACCATTGGAGAGATACTTATGCTCTGCATCCATGTTATATCCATACTCTATAGTTTCAATATTCTCCTCGATAATGGGAGCATATATCTTCTCGTAATCAATCTCTTCTACGGGTTCGGGTTCAGGCTCTTTTTCATCGGGTTCTTCAACATTAACGTCTGTCACATCAACTGCAGGCTTAACAGGATCGGGCTCAACATTCTGTGCAAAAGGATCTGCTTCTTGTCCAAAGCATCCTGTAAGAAGTGACATAGTAAGCACTGCTGCCATAATACCGGCAAGTCTATTCATTTTCTTCATGTTTCTATCCTCTCAACCTATCATTGTTCACAACAATGTATTATACCAAACATTAGCGTAAATACAATTCCAAACTTGCCGACTACAAATAGATATTCTAGTAATGCCTGATTACTTCAAATCTCTGAAGCTTATACTTCTCTCCATCAAGTATTCCTGCCTTGGACTTGGCAATCGCTATCTGATCTTCGACAGTATCCACGCCATCAAGGTCCGGTAGTAACAGTCCTCTCTTGGTATTGGTACTTACAATTACTCCGTATCTTTTCACATCAAGAAGTGAAGGTGAATCGATATCTTCTGCTTCGCCAAGTACATCCACCGATATCTCAAGTGCATCCAATTCATCCTCTGTTATAGGAGAGAATCTCGGATCTTCTGTTGATGCAGCAATCGCATTATGAATAATCTCTTTTGCTAAGTTTTCTCTCGTCGCACAGATTGTTCCAATGCAACCTCTCAGATTATCATTCTTATGTATTGATACGAATGCACCTGCTTTTCTACCCGTCATCTCGTCAGGGCAGTCGCTAGGTATATCAATAATCTTACCCGTTCTTATATACGTATTAATAGTCTCTCTTGCAAGTCTTACATATGCATCTTCATTGGCTCTTCGTTCAGCAAATTCTTTTTCTTTTTTGATTAATCTAATTCGTAAAAACTCTCGCTCTGTATTTTTCTCTGTTGGATAAAAAGAGCCTATTCCATAACCAACACCTGTTACATCCTCGTGCGAATATACTCTTGCTTTTACATCGTATCCATCAAGCGCACCTGACATTATGATAAAAGATCTGTGTCCACACTCTGCTGCCCTGTCGCAAAAATGGCTGTTGAATTCCATCAACTCTCCGAGCGCGCCACGTTCGCATACATCCATTAACTTTTTGTCGTATTCTACGCCTTCTTTTGCGAATCCATAAGGACCGTATTCCTGTAACTTATGCGATAAATCTCCGCTTGCTACGAATACTATCTTACGATTAAGTTCCTCTGCTGCCTCAGCGATTCTTTGGCCAAGTCTATAATGATCTTCAAAAGGAAGTCCTGATAATCCAATTCTTACAATCTTGCCTTCCTTGTATTTTTGCCTGATAAAATAAAGAGGAACCAATGTACCATGATCAAGAGATGCATCTCTCTCACCAAGCGTTGTAGCCATTGGATCCTTATATGATATTTCCGTAATCTTCTGTACGAGTTCACTATCGTATTCTTCAGTAAAGTTTACACTTCCCGCACCAAACTTAGCAAACGAACCGCTTGCTTTTTCACCCGGCGAAACATGAAAACAATCCGCATACATTACTGAATGCGGAGATGTTATCACTATGGTATCAGGCTTAAGTGCTGCAATCTCATCTGCAACACTCTCGTATGCCTTAACCGTTTTTTCTATTGTCTTAACTTCATCTTTTCCAATCTCCGGAATGATAAGCGGAGGATGTGGAACCATGAATGCTGCAAGTACCATTTTCTTTTCCTACTGTTGTAGTTCAAAATATTTTGCAGGATAGATAGAGAATATACTTCCTCTTGCTGTCTGGCCTGCGTAGTATACACCTTCACCTTCGAATCTCGAGAACAAGACTTTGCTTACTGATAACTTCTTATCATTTTCATCAATGTAATAGTAGTATACATTGGTTCTGGTCTCGTAATGATCTTCATTCCAATACTCTTCTTTTTCTTCTTCCCTTACGGCGTCTTTTATATTGAGCGTGTTAAAATAGTATGCTTCCTTTTCAGGTTGGACAGCTGTAAGGCGGGGAACCAAAAACTTAAGTGCCACAATTGAAAATGATCCAAGCATAAATATCAACACTACAAAACTGGCTATCATTATAACAAGTTGAGTACCGGCTCCATCCTCCATGCCCTTCATAATCATTGAGAAAATATACATAACTATGAAAAGAACTATCGCAGCGCCAAAGCATACAAGAAGCGATATAAATGTTTGCTTCGCCTTCTCTGTATCTTGAACGTATTTGTTATAATCCTCGCTAAGAATGTCATCAGTAAGAGTTGTCTTGCCACCCTCGGTTATCATGCTCTCATAACGTTCATTCTGAAGTTTCTCGTCCTTGTTCTGATCGATTAATCCTTTTACCATCATTCCAAGCATTATCACAAAAATCAGAATGAACGACCCGTAAAAGATCCTGGATGCTATTTTCTTGGTCATATACTAATTCCCCCTTACCTATATATTATACAATAAAAAAGAATCAACTCCAAATCCACTTCCGGATTCCTTGTTGATTCTTCTCATTTCTTCTTTTGCTTTCTTTCTGTTGTACGTCTTTCCACTCGGTACACTTCTTGTTACGGGATTAAGTTCTCCCCAAGTGACTCTTCTCTTGGAATAGTACTCTTTTTGTGCTTTCTTGCTTCGCTTATCAAGCGATACGTACTTTTGCATGATGTCTAACCTCTCTTTCATTGCAGTACTATTATAGTAAAGACATAATATAGATTTGGCAAGGGTTGGCTTCATCCCACAAAAGGGGGAATACTTCGAGTTCCTTGAAGCCGCAACCTATGTAGAAATAGTTCGTCTTGTCGTAGTCTTCGTACATTCCCATCTGTACGGTCTTAACCTGCATGAATTCATAGCCTGCAGTCTTGACAACTTCCTTAGCCTTTTCAACAAGTTCACGACCGACACCGTTTCTATGGTATTCCTTCAAAACTCCCATAACAGCGATTTCTACTGTGGCATTACCCGTTTCCTTCAAGCAAAGGAATCCCATTACCTTGTCGTCTTCTTTTGCTGCAAGGAATGTCCAATCTACGCAATCTCTAATATAGCCTTCCCTGCTCTCTTCAACCTCAAACCATTGGGTTAAGGCTTCCAGAACCGTTCTTGCTATAACTCTTTTTTCTTCTGAATCTTTTATCTGTACTATCATTTATACTTCGTATTAATCTCTTTTTCTTCTTGATAATTCAGGATGATTCCTATAGAACTGTGACTTATCCGCGTACATATTTACATCTGCTTCGTGCATTGCCTTTCTTATATCGAAAGAAGAATCTACGAAGCAGGAGCCTATCGCGAATTTCACTGTTTCAGAAGTTTCTGACAACTCCTTAATCTTTCCAATTAAAGCGTTGAACTCTTCTTCTGTTTTATTCTCAACAATAACAAGGAATTCATCCCCACCGACTCTATAAACATCGCAGCCGGCAAATATATTTTTAAGTGTTTCAGCTCCATTCTTAAGAAGATTATCCCCTGCCCCATGTCCTTGCTTATCGTTTACGGTTTTAAGGCCATTCATATCCGCAAAAACAACACCGTAATGATCACTTAATTGATAGCTGCCTTCAATGATCTCCGTAATCCTGTTGTTCATTGCATTACGGTTGTATGTATTCGTCAAAAGATCCGTTACGCTGACCTTTTTCATTTCCTTATATAGTATGTAATTGCTTACTTCGGAAGTAAGAAGGAAAGATGTCAGTTCAAGTACCTGTCTGGTATGAAGCATATTTGCGGTATCAAAATTCGTAACCCAGAAATAACCTATTGTACTTTCTTTTGATCTTAATGGATAAAGGGCAATGTTTTTTATTCCCAACATATCCATTGTTTTATACCACTCTTTATTATTTTCTTTGAAATCATCCAGATTTCCCATTATAATGTAACCGTTTCCGCCGGCAATCAATTTATCCCAGGTTTCGATTACTGTAAAAAACGACTCTTCGTCAAAATCTTTTGTCTTATCAATATCTTCGTCAGCTATGCTGTTTCCGAGGAACCTAAATGTTCTATTTTCAAAATCCGTAAGAATGAGAGAACAGCCGCTCGCCTTGCAGTCCTCCCTTATATTATCCATAACGGTCTGCATAGTCTTTTCAAAATTACGGCCTTCTCTTAACATTACACTGGTCTTAATAGCTCTAACAGCAGCAAACGGGGTTATGTCGCTTAATTTTTCGGCATCAGATTCCGGAGTCATATCATATGTAAAAAGAGTATACTTTGTATCCTCATTGTCTGAAGCAAGAGGTATGAAATAATTATCAAGCCAGCCATTATAGGTTTGGTCATACAAATAGTTATGAATCAATATATTAAGACTGGAACTTCTTAAGGTAAAGCCCTCAAAACTTATTTTTTTAGAAACATAGTAGTAATAAGGACGTCCGGGCTCAAAATCTTTAGAATCCATATTTACGGATTTTAAATACAATTCATTTGCAGCCTCTATGCATAATTCACCGGGTGTACCATCCGAATTGTTCTTTTGTGAAATGACGCATGCACATTTAGTTATCGCGTTAACTAATGACTGATAATCCAAAATATTCCCTCCTATAATCATACACTCTGTTATTATACCACTTTTTTACCGAACAATGCTAGGAGACTTATTTAGTACCATATTTTCAATATCAAAAAAGCCTTCCAATTTCGGAAGGCTTCATGACACTTGGGAATGTGGTTAGAGGTAAATTATATATTTGATTATATTCCCTGTCAACACCATATTGGCAGTATTTTCATTTTACTGCCATATTTGTGTAAAAAAGCCTTCCGTACTCGGAAGGCTTGAATTAACTAATCTATCTGCTGCTTATTCGTATCTTATTATTCCCTATGCTCTGGCAAAATTGGGATAATTCTTCTTAATCTCATTCTTATTTTCATACATCATGTTATCTACAACTTGAATAGCATCGTCGATGCTTTCATCCTGAACAACGTAGTAAGCACTGCCCACAGAAAAAGGATAATCTACCTCTTTGTTCTTTTCTGCAACTTTATCTATGAATTCTTGATACATACTCTCAAATTCGTTTTTGTCGTTGCCAATACTGATAACACAGAATTCATCACCACCGATTCGATAGCAATTCTCTTTATCAGAAAAAGATTCTTTTATGATTGAAGCAACATTTTTAATAGCTTCGTCACCTATATTGTGGCCAAGAGTGTCATTCAAATATTTCAAGAAATTCAAATCTGCCATAAGAATAATGATTGTCTGTTCTTCTCTGATTTTTTTCATATTTGATTTTAAATCTATTATCATTTCCTCGTAAGCAGTACGATTGGATAATTCTGACATTTGATCATAATGGGCAAGATTATAATACTTTTTATTTAGTTTCTCTAACTCTGATCTTGTTGACTCCAATTCCTCAAGAGTATTTTGCAATTTTACATAGTCCGGAGTCTCCAGAGAAAAGAAAGTAACCAGCATAATCAGTGAAGCACCAAACATGATTATTAAAGTGCTCTGGAAAAATAATACCTGCAATATTATTGGCAAAACATATAGAGATATGATAATTGTACCGTATATTATCTGTGCTTTTCCAAGTATTTTTTTATTTATAATCATGGAAATTCCAGCCATTACAATGAATAAAATTGAAACAAAATGCATGACATAGAAAAAGTCACCATGAGTATATATATTGTCTTCTGTGATATAAAAGAAAAAGCCAAAAAATACATTTGCTACAATTGCAATTTCCTCTATTATCAGCAATATTAACTTGGTCTTTAAAAGAAGCTTTTTACCATTTTCCGGAATAATATAATGATCAATATAAGCACCGAGTAAATAACAAAGTATCGTACCAAAAAAGAAGTATGCTGTATTTACCAAAAGATTAATAATCCTTGGAAAGATATCAGTATATGATATTACATAAGCAGATAATATATCGAAGGACTGAGTAAGGATTAGAATTATACTCATAATTCTGAAAAGGATATTTTTCCTGCTTCTCATTGGATATTCGATACAGGAATACACAAATATAAACAGAACAAATATTTGTGCCGCTATTTCATATTTTACGTCATATAACATATATGTTTCCTCTGTTTCAGCCTTAAGTGAGCATGACCTATATAGTAGCTATTAATCTAATTTTCTAAGACTATACATATTAACATATTTCAAGATGTGCCACAATCTCTATTCGATATTATTCACAGTTTTCCGCATTATTTCGAATACGCTTACTTATGTGTTTAACTCTGAAAAGAGAAAAATACGTATGAAACCAAAAGTCTCATACGTCTCTAACTATGCAAATTATCGTTTATTGACCGGAAAGTTCTTCTATAACAAACGGCAACATATATTGTACTTGGTCAATCTTCTTCCGCATGTTTCATCTTTTTTTCCAGAGTTTTACAAAAAGGTACCGTATCGAACTGATACGGTACCTTTTGGGAAACTATTTACTTTATCAAAAATTGTGCCAATCCGGATTATAGTACTCCTCTATTATGTCCCATTCTCTGATTTCTTCCAAGGTGTCTAAAATCTCAATCTGTGAATCCTTAAACTGACCTATGTAACCAAGATTAACAGTTCCCTGAATTTTTATCTCGCCGTCTTCAAGATATATTTTCAAAGAATTATTTTTTTGGTTTACTTTTTTGTCAGCCATTCAAACCTCTTTCTAACAGAAATCAACATCATCGAAATCAACGGATTCATATTCTTCCGTATCGCCTGCGGCATCCATTTCCACAAAGAATGCGCCATCCATTGTTATAAACTCACCCGTGCATAAAGCATCGCTCTCATCAAGAAGTGCATCGCTTGCCTCCGCGTATTCTTCTTCACTGTCAAAATCACTTTCTGAAATAATTTTGGTAATCTTGCACGGTGTATATTCTCTCTCATCCACAATCTGAGCAGCTGCTGCCCCTACCTCAGGTTTTTCAATCCAAAGAATCTGATCGTCATACTCCGATGCCATTCCTCCGACTACGGTTTTTGTACTCATATTATTCCCCTTTCTTTTGTTTAAAAAAACACCGCTGTTTTTATCTGATACATTAAGTTTAACTCTATAATTTTATCATAAAATATTGCAATAAAAGAACTCTCACTCACATCAGTAAGTTGAGAGTTCATGTTTTTTATATGATATTCCGTAGAAAGGATATAAATCAAATGTCACGCTTTTTCAAAAGTCGGTTCCCATCCTGCGAACTGTATTAACTGCGCATCAGTACGATGATAATACCTCTCATTCTTATCAAGTTGCGCGATTTTAGCCATCTCTTCATCCGTCAGTTTAAAATCGAGAATGTTGAGATTATCTTTGATGTGATCAACATTCTTGCTGCCTGGGATTACAACAAATCCCATCTGAGTGTGCCAGCGAAGAATAATCTGTGCGGGAGATTTTTTGTACTTCTTTCCGAGTTCGGCAAATACCGGTTCATTTATAAGACTCTTATCGCCGTGGCCTAAGGGATACCAGCTCATGAGTTTGATGTCATACTTATCGAGAGTTTTTCTAAGTTCCTTCTGCGTAAAATAAGGATGAGCCTCTACCTGAATAAACTGCGGTGCGATCTCCCACTTCGTTTCAAGCTCCTCAATATACTTTCCTTCAAAATTTGAGATACCTATGCTCTTTGCCTTGCCTTCCTTATAAGCCTTCTCAAGCTGTCTGTATCCTGCGAGCCAGTTGCCTGCAGGCTGGTGGATATAAAGAAGGTCAACATAGTCAACCCCAAGGCGCTCCAAAGTCTCATCCACTGCATTAGAATTTTCATATTCGCTGGGCCAGAGTTTTGTGGAAAGGAATATCTCTTCCCTCTTTACTCCACTATCCTTCATACCTCTGCCTACTGCACGTTCATTTACATATGCATTGGCAGTATCAATGAGACGATAGCCCATCTTGAGCGCTTCTCTTACACTGTTTTCCGCATCGGCAGGCGAAAGCATATACGTTCCTATCCCCACTACAGGGCATTCCAATTTGTTGTTAAGTGCTAAAAATTCCATTGTGTAATCCTCCGTTTCTTTTATGAGATAATTCTTATCGCTGTTTTAGTTCCTTTATATCAAACCGTTTGCTGCGAGCCATTTCTTTACTGTGTCCTTTGAGTCTGCTGCCATTGAGCCCGTGATTGCGAGACCGCGCTTCAGTGTTGCTCCCTTAGCAGACTTCTTTATATCATTCTCGCTTGATCCCATTCCGCTTCCTTCATTGGTGCAGAAGGGAAGGATGGTTTTACCCGTGAAATCGTATTTTTCAAGGAAGGTTGCGACTGCCATGGGGAAAGTTCCCCAGTAGTTCGGATAGCCGAGAATAATGGTGTCATACTCATCGATGTTGTCCAAGTATTTTGTAAGTTCGGGACGGGCATTCTCTCTTAAATCCTTCTTCGCTTCATTGATGCAGGTCATGTATACCGGTGAATAAGAATCCTTCATCTCAATCTTAAATGTATCCGCATCAATCATTTCATTCATGATCCCTGCCAAGATTTCGGTATTTCCAACCTTCACGTATCTCATTGCTCCGCCAAAGTAGTTCTCATCCGCTCTTGAAAAGAATGCAATCAATGTTTTAGCCATCGTAATATCCTCCGTAATATATCTGAATATATGTGTCTTTTTTTGTTTTCCTGATTTGATTATTGCACGAGGTGCTTGAAAAATCCAATTCAAATATCCTATAATTGATTTAAATTTTAAATAACTTATTATGAGGGGGAAAATAATTCGATGACAACCAAACAGATTGATTACTGTATAGAACTGGCACGTACTCTTAACTTCAGCCGTGCCGCCGAGAACGCATTTGTGAGTCAGCCTACATTTTCTTACCAGGTTAAACTCCTGGAAGATGAAGTTGGCTTTAAAATATTTGAAAGAAATGGAAAAGGTGCCTCACTCACTCCTGCAGGACAGCAGTTTGTAACATACCTTTCAAACATGCGTGAGGATATGAAACGCGCCATAGAACAGGGCCAGAATTTCAGTGCCAGATACTCTGACAACATCACTGTCTCCATGATGGTAAGACAGGCAATCTACTTCCTGCCCGAAGCCATCCGCATATTTGAAAAAGAGCAACCCGGCGTGCAGGTTACTCCTCTGTTTCAGTATGAAAACGGTGTGGAAAGTTTTTTGAAGGATGAGTCGGATGTTCTCTTTGCGCTCATTGAGCAGACCAAGCATATCCCGGGAATTAATGTACATAAACTCTTTGACTCCGGAATCTACCTTATCGCGGATAAAAACGATCCGCTGGCTGAGAAAAACCTCATCACGGATGAAGATATCTACGGGCGCACTCTCATGGTCGGCGGAGGTTCTCCCGCAGCACTGAGAACCATCCAGCAAAAGCTCATCTCCTCCGGGAAAATAAGATATTTTAACAGTCCCGATCATGACTCTACTTTTGTGAATCTCGCATCCGGAAAAGGCATCTGCCTTGCTCCGGGATTCTTAAATGACCACAGCGGACAGTTTGCCTGGATTCCCTTTGACACCAAAGAATGCTTTCACTGTGTCCTCTGTACACACAAAACGGATAACAGAGAAAGCCTTACCGCATTTGTCAAAACGCTTCAGAAACTGTACAAAGATGCTGTGGCCTTTCCTCTTTAGCTCTGTTGAAAAACAATAAAAAAAGCCTTCCGGAAACGCTCGGAAGGCTCTATTTTTAAGTATTTTACTTATCTAAAGATTTCATAGTCGGGACTTTTATTCTTGTCTTTACATCCCGCTCCACCTTTATCCTATTCGTTCCGTCTTTGTCCATTTGGGAACTTTCGAAACTTTACATCCCGTTCCGTGGTGATGCCTTAACGTGTGGTCAGCAGTGCGTCAGTTTTGAAAAATCGGTTGCTGGTTGGATTAAGACGTATTGGTTTTTTGAGCGAAAAATACACTGTTTTTCACAGGCACTTTTTACATGATAAAAATCTTGTTTTCCATCTTCTTGATGACTTCCTTCTTCTTTTCCTCGGTGCAGTCTGCATAGATGTCCATGGTGGTCTGAATATCCTTATGCCCCATGACCGACTGAATCACCTTGAGGTTAGTCTCATTCTCACAAAGCCTTGTACAGAAGGTGTGTCTCAGATGATGCGCGGAGAAGTCCGGAAGGAGCAAAGGCTCTCTCTTTTCTATCTTCGCATTGGCAGTTTCTTCCTTATTGTAATCTGCCACAATTGAATGAATTGCACGGTTCACTTCACCGGCTGTAGTGATAGTACCACCCGAATTTGCAAATACGAACCCTGAATACCCTTCGATCTCCTGTGTGCAAAAACCTGTAATCTGCTGAATCTGATATTCTTCCATGAATGCATCGTATACTTCAGTAATCATCGGAATTTTTCGACATCCGGCTTCCGTCTTCGGCGTGCTGATGTGAAAATTGTTTCCCGAATTATCCACATTGCGATATACAAGACTGTGATTGATATCGATGATTCTGTTATCGAAATCCAGATCCTCCCATCTGAGGCCAAGGCATTCACCAATTCTCATTCCGCTGCCAATCAAAACCGTGATAAGTGGTTTCCATCCATAATACATCTGGTTCGAATAGAGATAATTCATGAATGCTTTCTGCTCGGGTACCGTCAGTGACCTACGCTTCGTCTTTACCCACACATGGCTCTTCTTAATCTCTCCCAGTACTCCGGATGCCGGATTTGTTCGGATAAGTCCGTTGCGGACTGATATCTGGAACGCGGGATGAAGCACGGTATGAACATTATCGACTACGGAAGGAGAATAACCTTTCTCAAGCATGAGTGAATAGTAAAACTCCCTAACGTCAGAATAATGTACATTAATTAATCTTCGTTTTCCAAAAGTCTCTCTGACGAAGTGGTCATAGGTATAAATGTAATTCGTCCTGGTGGTAGGTTTCAAGTCGTATTTCTGTTTGATATACGAATCGAATACCTCATTGACTGTAACACGCTCTGCTCGTTGGGGATCCAGTCCATCCTCCAAATCACGTCTGATCTGCTGTTCCTTTTTTCTAAGTTCAACCAGATCTTTGCCGTAAACGGTATGTCTCTTACTTTTTCTATCAGTATAAGAATAAGAATAACGACCGTCTGCTCGTTGACACTCACCGCTTCTGAGCGCATATCCACGGGAGTCTTTTCTGCTCTGTGCCAATCTTTGTTCCTCCTTTTTGGGAGAGGCACAGCTTTCTTATGGTTTGGTCTTATAAAGGAGATCAAGTGCTTCCTTAAAGACCTGGGCTTGGGTGAGATTCATCTTTTCACAGTAAGCAAAAAGTCTGTCGCGTTCCTCCTCGGTAACTCTGAAGCCAACTTTAATATACTTCTTATCCTCTACAGGAGGTCGTCCGCGCTTTGCCATATCCTGCTCCTTTCCAATCTCAAGTTATATTATAATTTATGCCCCACATAAAATCAATGTATTTTTTTGAAAGCTGTCTTTCCTCTATTCGTTACATATCGTTCCATTAAATGTCTCTGAAGTTCTCTATATACTCATCGATAATCTCCGTATTTACCAGAACAATCCTCCTAATGCGGTAAATTGCTTTCGCTTCCTTAGCAAGTTCTGTAAAAGCATGGATTCCCATGGAATACATAGCTGCCCCCTCTTCATATTTCACGAACTTCTTCTTGCCGTTCGTAAAAAGGCCTTCCATGTTCTCGTATTCCTTTCTCTTATATCCCATATTTTCATCCTCCTATATAATTTCTTTAAAGAAAGCCGTTGTTTGACCTTCCAGTTTCTTTCTTGTTTTTGATACGATATTCAAGATTGTCTGATATGCTTTGTCTTCAGCTTCAGCAATCTCTGTAAATTTTCTCCCATCGTGCAAATGGGCGTATGTGATTCTATACTCCGTTTGTGGAAGTGTTTTGAGGCTTGTTTCAAAAACCTCATATTCCCTACGCATCGTATGAATTGTCAGGATGTCCCTTTTATGTTTCTCCGGCGTATCAGTTTCCTTCAACAAGGTTCCGGAAAAATTGCATTCATCTATAGCATTACGAACCATGATGCGTTCGATTGCTTTTAGTGCTGTCGTATCACTGAGATGATTTGTCTTAATCCTTACTCCCAAATCGTCATCATTCTTCTTCATTCTGTTGTACTCAACCTCGAATAAAATCCGATTGCATAATCCCGTCTCGTAGCAATCTACCAACTGAGGAAAGATACTATAGTTCTTGTAAATCAGTTTGAATCTTTCATGCGGATTTGCTTTTCCGTATGCTTCCACCAACTTCTCTTCTGTAATGTACATATTTCGCACCTCCACTATATTTCTTGGAGGCTTGGCTTGCCGGCTTGCGTCACCTCTTGCTTACACATGCAATTCTACGGAATATGACGGAAGAAATCGTTACGCAAAGAATATACTTTTGAAACAAAAAGTATATTGTCGCTATACTTCAAAAAAGACACCGGTATATAAACCGATGTCTCGTCTCTTCCTATATATAATCATCTTGCCAATGCTTCTATCTGAATCTTCAATATATCAAGAGTATTCTGATTCTTTATCTTTCGTAATGCCTCTATGATATCATCCAATACAGGATTCTCTTCTTCTGTGAATCCTAAAAGATAATTTGGTGTAACACTAAGAGCCTCTGAGAGTTCAACAATCCTGCTTCCTTTAATATCTATTCTGTCATTCTCATATGCCGATACTGAAGCTTTCGGTATAAGAAGCTTCTCTGCCAAATCATCCTGTGTCATTCCTCTTCTGATTCTCTGTGCTTTTATTCTCTGTCCTAATGTTTCTTCTTTTAATTCTTTCATATAATCCTCTTTCCGGACCGATAACCGGTTAAGAGGTTTTGGGCAAAAGAAAAACGCATGAAAAGACCAGCCTTTAACTGATTATCTTTTCATGCGTCCACGGTGGATCAGGTTTAGGGAAGCATCAGTCTTCCCATCTTGCAGCCAGTCCCCATATCATGAAGCCCTATTCTATTGTCCTTGTCACACACTGAATTGTCTCATATGTTCTGCTTGCCCTTTTTCCAGCGTGCCTGATGATAACCTTATTTACATTTTCATATATAACATTTACTGCTTTGCGCCATTGAAAGTATCTGACCCTCTGTAAACTTTTTTAGAGCCACTACTCTGGTGCATCTGTTGGTATGACAACGAATTATCATTCCTGTCATTGCCGGAGCATCCTCAACTCCGGATAATGCATATGCCATCTTCAAAGATTTCTTGCATTTTCTACAATAAAACTCAATCTCCTGCATATCGGCATTTCACCTCCTGTTCAAAACATAAATCATTTTGAACTTGAAAAGGAAAGGGAAAGTCACCTTTACAAGTTACTACGGAACGTTGATTACTCGATCCGCAAAGCAGGCCGACTATATTCCCCCGAGGTCCGGGCAGCCCACTGATCACCTCTGATTTTACTCCCGCGCAGATTGGAATTTTCATTCGCAACTACGCGTATAAACAATTCTCTCCATTTGCTTATTCCCTCCACTTTTATACTTAATTTTTCCCGAACATATATTCGAACATTTGTTCTTTGTGATTACTAATATAATACTCCTGAATCAAAAAATCAATGGGACTATTGGTTACATTTTCGAAGTTATGTAAGCCTCTTAACTGTCCTTTTTATCGGACATATGCCTGTTGTATAATGGTCTCATGAAATAAAAAATGAAGAGGAGGGATTAATTATGGATTATATTTTTTCAAATAATTTACACAATATTAGGATTGAAAGAGATATAACTCAGTCTCAGATGGCCAAAGATCTCGGAATCAGCAGACGTGCCATCGGCAAAATAGAAAAAGGCGAACAGAATCCTTCCTTGGACATGGCTTACCGAATAGCTGCTTATTGTAATATGTCAATACTAGATGTATTCCCTATTACCTCAAAACTATAACATTGGAGATTACATATTATAAGCATATCTTTTCATTATTTTGTTTGCTTTTTAACTATATTGTTGTATTATTCACTTTTTCGTGATAGATTATTGTTGTATTCATATGGAGGAATTAATATGAGTGTAAGTTATAAAAAACTATCACATATGTTGGTTGAAAAAAACCTAACCCATGTACAACTTCAGCATATAGTTGGATATAGTGCAAACATTACTTCTCGATTAAAGAAAAATGAATATGTTTCACTTGAAACTATTGAAAGCATTTGTCAAAAACTCGAATGTACTGTCGACGACATTTTAGAGTTTGAATTACAATCCAAAAGATAAACTATTA
>JAEEGJ010009430.1_pt1 | contig 26106 bp, 22 predicted proteins | sample 8958761 | NCBI WGS metagenome assembly JAEEGJ01 (sample SAMN16246546, study PRJNA631951) | gut metagenome | biome: gut microbiome; feature: rumen; material: RS-attached | host: Bos | place: Iran: Karaj | collected 2018-10 | reverse complement strand
AACGCCTCGGCAGTAACATCGTCCAGCGCTGCAACGTGCGGCTTATTGCAAGCACCGGCAAAAATCTCGAAGCCATGATGCAAAACGGGAAATTCCGCGAAGACCTTTATTACCGTCTGAACATTTTTCAGATTTCGCTCCCGGAATTGATACAACGTAAAACTGATATTTTGCTTTTGGCCGACCACTTCATCGAAAAGATGAACTTGAAATACGGCAAGAAAATTTTGCGGTTAAGCACGCCCGCCATTGACATGCTTATGAGCTACCATTGGCCAGGGAACGTGCGCGAGCTTGAAAACTGCATCGAGCACGCCTGCCTTGCGACAACCGACGTCTGCATCAACGCTTATGACTTGCCGCCCACGCTGCAAACCGACGTCACGTCAGGCACGTCCGTACTCCCCGAAGGCAACAGCCCGCTTGCAACGCTGATGGACAGCTACGAGCGTGAAATCTTAAGCGAAGCGCTCCGCCGTCACGACGGCAACATGAGTGCCGCAGGCCGCGACCTTTCCGTGAGTCCGCGCATGATGCTATACAAAATAAGGCGGCTAGGAATAGCCGCCTCGAATTAGTCCAGAATTCAGTTAACAAGAAACAAACACGCGAATATTTTTTATCCAAAATTTTTGGCATTATTCTAGTTTGCGAACTAGACGCATACCCTTAAATGTCTTTACATAAGGAAGGTCGTGATTTACAGACTTTAAATCTATTTTGGTGCACGCGTATTTCTTCATAAACACACACACTGGAGGCAAACGAGTAGAAACATCATAATCATTACAAATAGGGCCATAGCTATATTCGGAACCCATAAAGTTAATCACATTCCCTTCAGCATTTCCATAAACATCATACAATCCATAACCATTAGGAGCAAACATTCTTACAGTATAAACGCCCATTCTCCCCTCTGAACAATTTATATCCATATAACGGCTCAATTTTTTTTCATCTGGATCGTTTCCCCAAGCAAATATTGTAGCGGCACCTCCTCTCTGCAGTACAAACCATTCATCTTTTGATGGATAACGATATCCATTCGCTGCTGTATCTAAAACATCAACAAAAGAATCGTATGCTCCTTGTAAATTTTCAACAGAAGGTTGCGTAAAATAGTTTTGATTTTTTTCAGCATCTAACGATTTTTTCAATATAGCACCCGTCCATGTCATTTCTAAACGATCCTGCATAGAACGTATTAAAGTCAATCGGCCATCGCTAGGAGCTGGATAATCCAATATTTCCAAAGTATCTTTCGTAGGGTAAAAAGCATAATTATGCCGCCCCCAAAATGAGTTATACTCAGGAACATCTCGTAATTTTCTCAACTCTGATACATATTGACGAAGCCAAATGGCGTCGCGTATTCTAAGTTCTGTTTTATCAACAATTAAATCTTGCTTAAAAGTAACATCTCGAATTTTTGTTTTTTTAGGATCGTAAGAATACGAGTCCCATATTTTAAACGTTTTTCCAGCCAATTCTACAATCGTCTGATTTACAAGAATCCAGCTAGAGTCTGCATCAGTTAAATCGTTCAGATTTCGTGCATAAAGAACAAGAATACTTCTAGTATAAGGAGAGCCATCAACATAAAGACAATTCAAGGAATCCACATGAGCTGAACCATTTACAATCCAAATTCCATCACCCGCATTAAATTCTTTTTCAGGACAAAGCTTTACACCTTGATTCCAATCCACTTCGTACCATCTCTTACGGCCGCTAGATTTCGTCGGTTTTACGGATTTATAGGAACGCTTTCCAGCAACAGCATTCTCCTTCGAGGCTATATAATATTTTTTAAAACCCTTTTCTTGGAATAGATTCTGCGCTTCACGCATATCGTGCAGATTGGATACACAATTGCCATTTGCATCAAAAACGCAAAAGTCATTACCAAAAGAAAAGGAAAGACAAACAGCAAATAGCAAAAATATTTTCTTCATAATCATCTCCAATCTAATTAGCAATGCGAACTAAGTAAACATGATGTTGATGCATTAATATTATTTTAATATACAAAATAAGGCGGCTAGGAATAGCCGCCTTGATTTAAGCTTGTACAGATCCTCGATCAGGTCGAGAATGACGAGTTCGTCATCCTGAGCAGCACGAAGGATCCATTATTTCTTGAAATTTACTTCACAATGGCAATGCTGTATGGCGGGAGAGCGCTCGTAGGAGCAGAAATCTTCGTGGCCATAGCGTCGTAAACATAGAGAGCGGAAGCACCATAAGAACGGTCGCCAACATAAAGCACGCCAGCCGCATCGACAGCCAAGGAGCCTTCTGCATCAGGAATTCCTGAAACAAATTCTACAGAGCCCGAAGCAAGATCAACTTTCGCTACAGGAACATTGCCGCCAACTTTGTAAATCGAAGCATACGCAATTGCGTTCTTTGCATCTACAACAAACGCATAAATGCCGCCGCCAAGTTTTACACCGTCAACAATCATGGAAGATGTTTTCTTGGCAAAGTCAACAACTTCAATACCGCGTGCGTCGTCAGCATCCGTTCCCCAGTTATCATTGTATTCAGCCATAGAACCCACATAGAGCTTGCCCTTGGCAAAGCCCATTGCTATCGGATTCTTCTTAGCAAGTCCGATAGTATCGAGTAACGTGCCATCGCTTAACTTGTACATAGCAAGGAGGCCTGGAGCCGGATAACTCGTCGTCCAACCTTCGGCGGTGTAACGTTGGAAGAGGGCGAACAACGTATCGCCGCTCACTTCGAAATCGACGAGATGCGGAGATTGACCTTCCGCTTGCGCAAAAGCTTCCGTCTTAACGGTCTTCGTAATCTTTCCATCCTTAACGGCGACCTTTACAAATTTAGCTTCACCATCCAAAGCAAGCCACACTTCGTCCTTGTTCGCTTTCACGAGATCGCTCGGATTTGCATTTGCACCAAGGTCAATTTGCCATTTAACTGTATTTGTCGCCATATCGACCAAAGCGAGGTTGTCGGCACCGTATCTTTCAAGAACAAAGAGGTTTCCATCAACCGGAATAATCTTTGAATCCTGATTGAACGGAAGTTTGTCTTCAGAAATCTTGTTGTTGATTACCCAGCGGAGTTCGCCAGAAGTGTAATCGGAACCAAATACGTATGCAGTGATAACATCTTTGCTAGACGAAGAGGCTACAACGCTGGAAGAAGATTTGGCCTTGCTGTCAGAAGACTTTGCAACGCTAGAGGACGATTTAGCCTTGCTGTCAGAGGACTTCGCGACGCTAGAGGACGATTTAGCCTTGCTGTCGGAGGACTTCGCGACGCTGGAGGAAGATTTAGCCTTGCTGTCGGAGGACTTCGCGACGCTGGAGGAAGATTTAGCCTTGCTGTCAGAAGACTTTACTTTACTTGAAGAGGATTTTGCTTTACTAGAAGAAGACTTGTTCTTGCTAGCAGAAGACTTCGCCTTGCTTGAAGAGCTGATGTCTTCATCTTCACTGGACGAACTGACGAGATCAACTTCGTCATCAGCAGAAGTTGCACTATCCGAGCACGCCTGCATATAAAACGCAAGCGAAGACGCGGCAATAAGAGTCAAGAGTTTTTTCATTGTTGTACCTCTTTATGTTATCGCAGCACAAACATTGCATATCTTGCAAAGTCCAGACTGCGCGGGGCCTAGAACCCCTGTGTTAATGTTAATTTGTATTCTCGCCCTGGGGTGGGGAATGGCGTATAGGCACTTCTATAAGTTTCATCCGTGATGTTCCTGAGCGAAAAGACAAGTCGTGTTTTATCAAAAGGATTGTAGCCAAGCGACAAATGGTGCAAATCGACAGCGGGCTGTTCTACGCGATTTGCCCTGTCTCCATAAATTTTTGTGCGGTATTCCGATGTCCACGTGAAATCAAAATGATACGGGAAATCAATTTTCGCTTCGGCATAATACGAGCGAGCGGGCTCATAAGGGAGTTTGTTTCCGTTATAATGATTTTCTTCGCTGCGGTCTTCTGCATCCTGGAAGGTTGCACGTAAAATCACGGAGAGCCATTTTTGAGGTTTGCTTTCCATTTCTGCTTCGATACCACGAACATGCGATTTACCGATGTTCATCGGCTTCATGAACGAGCCTGTAACCACCCAATAAATCCCATTATCCGCATCCGTTTCAAAATACGTTGCACGCAAAACGGTGTTGCTTTTGGGAATCATAAAATAACCGCCCACTTCAAAACGGAGTGCCGATTCCTCACGTAAATTCGGATTCGAAATAACTCCGGGATATACACCATAAAGTTCCATCAACTGCGGCGTACGGAAGAACCGACCGAAACTCAAGCATCCGCCATATTCCGAATTTGGTGCATCATAACGAACAAAGCCATACCCTGACCAAGAAACGCTTAAATCCTTTGAAGATTTTAGCTCTTGCGATGCCGATGGCGAAATATGCTTTCCACCGTGAATATCGTCCTTAATCAAAAGCAAAGATGTTTCGCCGCCCAGCGAAAGCGTCTTTAAAATGTTATACGAGATATCGCCCGATGCGTTCGTTGCGTACCGCGTGAGGTTCCATTCGCGGGAATAGCCACGAGGCTCATAATAGCTCATGTCCGTCGATACACGAACATTTGATTCTAATTTATCGCTAGAATAAATCGCTGCGATTTCGGGAACAAAGCTGTAACCGGCCGTACCATATTCCATAAACTCCGATGAAGCAAATCCAAGATGGTCTAGCGGATAATACGAATGCGAAACAGCCTTTTCGAACTTGCCTGTCAATGAGAGTTCAAGCCAAAGCCAGTTCCAAAGTTGCGGCAGTTCGGCACGATAAGCGACAGTCGCAAATTCACCTTTGTACCCTGCTACTGACGTTTGATAATCATCACGACCAGGATTTCCACCTTCATCACGGCTAAAATTAAAATTCAACGTCGAAAACACGCCGTTTGCATGCAACACGCGAGCCTTGAAAATTCCTGAATATTCGGTAAACTCAGCATTCCTTCTCTTGTCTGTAAAATCATCGTCGGGATTGTAAGGCGTTCTGTTATTACTGCTAAATTCGTAATCGTTGTCGCTATGGCGCGCAGACAAAGACGCACTTACCGAGACGCTGTCCGTCAAACGCGAAAGCAACTGCGTCGAAGCTTCCCACGTATTGTGGCTGCCGTAACTTAAAAGCACACGGCCCGATTTTTTTTCTTCCGGCTTGAGCACCGCTTCGGCAGGCTTTGAACCCTTGGTAATAAAATTAATTACCCCGCCAATTCCGCGACCGCCAAACTTTGCAGGCACACGGTCCTTATAAACTTCAATTTTTTCAACTTGGTTCAAGTCAATCGTGCCTAAATCGACAGCTCCACCCGACGCGTCGTTCAACGGAATGCCGTCCATGCACACGACAATGTTCTTTGCCGATATACCGCGAATGCTCACGGTCTGGAAACTCCCGACTCCGCCTTGACGGTAATACTGCACGCCCGGCAACGCCGCCAAAACTTCCGCCGCCGAAAGCCCGCGGCCTTCCCACGTTTCGGGCAAAACTTCGGCATAGCTCGAAGAGGCCTGCAAAGGCTTTTCTACATACGTCGTTCCGTAAACCGACGATTCACCCAAGTCTTGAATAAATTCTTCTGACGACGCAAAAACGTTCGCCAACAGCACGGTCGCGAAAGCACGAACGTAATAACGACTGCAAGAACGAACGCACACAGTCAAACATCCACGCAACCGCGTGGCTATGCAAAGCGATGTCTTTCGCACCGTTTAACAACCTATGACGCAAAGCGTCTTTTATGCCTTACAGTTCTTCTGGCTCGGGGATCGCTCTACTTCCAGCCCCTTCACACCCACCTTTGTGGCAAGCATTGGTTTATGCTGGTTTCGTCCTCCCTTACAGCGGCGAGACCGTTCCCGGCTTTCACGGGATTCTCTTATACCGCAATCATGACGAAAGCGATACAGCGTTTTACCGCATAAGGCAATTTCATTGCCAAATATAGTAAACTTCTAGGAATTTCGTTAATCCAGTCCAGAAAGCATCGAACGCCGATAAACCCCATTGCGGAAGGTTTCTTCTTTTTTGCTGATATAGTCGGCGCGTTCCGTAGCATCCATTTCGCGGGATTCAAACCCAGCCATATCTTCTTGAATCCGCAAGCCGCTCGTCTGCGAAACAGGCAGATACTCATCCCAATGCACATCAACATTGTAACTACGGCCATCACCTCCGCGTACACGAACGCTCTCAACACGGTCTTCTGTCCTATAGCCATAAGCAGTCACTTCAATTTGAGAGGTCGCATCGCTGTTTCGGCTTTCCGTTGTCTTTAATATCGAGTGCGTGACGCAATCAGGATGTTTAAACTTTTCATCGCCATAAAAATTCGCAATAGCCTCATGTTCCCAGAAACAAGAACGATAATTTTCTTTTATACCGTAAATATTTTCGTGCGTACGGGTTTGCTGATAAAGCGGAATTGCAAGGAGCGGAGCAAAAGCAAAATAAAGTGCCCTGAAATATTCCTGATTATACATCATGAATTTTTGACGGGATTGTTCAACGCTATAGCTTTTGTAACGTTCAGGATTGTTATCCAATTCAAGATTATCCAAATGAATCGCTTTAATGCAATTCACTTTATTCAATTTATCAAAACTAAAATCATCACCATAGCCTTCCGTTTTATTCCGCATGATTTCTAGCATTTGCGTTTGCGCGATAGGGGTAAACAGCAAGCGGTATTCCACTTCGTTATTACGGTCCATGGTATTGAACAAAGTTTCAAAATCGCGATTCGGCATCATGGTGTATTGCGATTCATCTTCGAGATTACGAGAGAACTTTTCTAGTTTTTTGCGTTCCGCGTTCTTGCTCAATTTACCCCAAAAAGTATTTTCTTTATTTGCAAGTCCAGAGCAGTTCCGATGGAAAACGAGATTGGGAGCCGCATCGCATCCATAAATGAGGAATGTTTCAACAAAATATTCAGGATAAGGTTTTACAACTTCGGCATCAAGCGTTTCGGTTTTTCTATATGAATTCTTTCCGTCCCTCACCCAATAAGAAATTTTTCTGGAGCCATGATATGTCATTTCGCCCCATTGCATGCTCATCGTACGGCCAAGAATGAACGGGTTGCCATTGATTTCACCGCTATGCGTGAACAGAACAGATTTATCCTGATTGAACAAGTCATCCCAGCCAAATTGGGCGTAAAGATCGCTTAATCGGCCCTTGGTAAAAAACGGGTCGAAATGTATGCGAGGTACAGTCTTTGAAATCATGCGCACCGTAATATCCCAATCGAACAATCTGTTCAATGGACGCATTTGTTCCCACGCAATTTCCTTGTTTTTCTCGACGGACGCTTGTTCTTCTTGAAGTTCTTTTTTTGCAGAATCTTTTCTAGGCTTTATAACACGGAAAAGAACAACGAGTGAGATCACAACCCCAGCAACAAGAGCCAAAATATAGCGGTAGAGGGCTTCGCCATAACAGTAAATTCCTGCTACAACGCAGCCAATAACAATAAGCCAAAGAACGACTTGCCAAAAGCTCAGCTTTGCAATGCGTTTTTCCAACGCATCAATAATCTGCTCCAAAGAATTTATTTTATTTACAATTTCTTTGTTAGCTTCGACATCAAGCCCTGAATGCTTTAGCAAATCTTCAAAAGTTTGTTCCGCGACTTCTTTAAACTTGTCGCGGAACTCCGAACGGAACTTTTGTACTGGATTATAGACGTCTTCAATCAATGGACAAACCCGAATCTAACATGCGATTAGAAAAATGTTTCTCTTGCACGAGCCTTGATGGCTGCAGATGCTGTAAACGGGATTCTCGTGGTGTAATGAGCACGGGCGGCGACAATCTGCTTGGTCGGCCAAGAGAACACATCGGTATTCCACTGAAGCACGGTATCGTTGTAAAGGGCACGGGCCGCCGTGATTTCTTTTTGCAAATAGCTGTTCTGCTGCATGGCATCGGCGATGGCGCTGTGAGCCTTAAGATCCGGGTAATTTTCGACCTGCGGGAACAAACGCGCAAAGGAAGCGTCAAGTTGATTAGCAACTTGGTTACGGGCCGCATCGGGCATCACGCCACCACGGTATGCGGCGACCGTTTTCATCACGTCCTTGTCAAGATCGATAGCCTTATTGACAAGCCCGGCCACGTTTTGCAAAATCTGCACGCGCTGTTCCAAATAGTTGTCAATCTGCGAAGCTTCGCTCTGTAATTTCTGCTGTAACTGCTGGAAGTAGTTTTTTGCGCCAATCTTCATGAACAAGAAGATAACGCCAGGTATAATTCCGCACACCCAAAGAAGGATTTCGAATATGAGCGAACCCACACCGACTTTCACAGGAAGTTGTTTTTCGATGACGTTGATGTCGCGACCTTCCGTATTCACTGGGCCTGTCAACTCGTCTAATTCATTTGCCATGCTTTTCTCCTTGATGAATTCTAAAATGGGGATAAATTCTACTCGTTAATATAGATAAAACAAAAATATTTTCCGCAAGGCCCCCTACCTATGAGGACAATTTACTTGCGTTTCCATTCTGCAAGCACCATGCCCGCAACGATAGCCGCAGCTCCAGCGATGGCAACCGGCGTAATCCGCTCGCCAAGCGCAATCACCGCCGTAATAATCGTCACCAGCGGAATCGCGTAAATGTAGTTGCTAGCGAGAACCGTCCCGATTTGCTTTAAAACTTTATTCCAAATCAAGTAGCCGAACAGCGACGAAAACACCGTAAGGCAAAGGAAGTTGAGAGACACCACCGGCTCCGCAAAGTTCTGCCACGGGACATCAAGCGCCTTTTGAACGCTACCGCCAGCCTCGATGAACACCGCCGGGATTGACGAAAGCGCTCCATAGAAAAACATCTTGCGCGTTATGAACAAAGTTGAATACTTTTCGTTCAGCGGACGCACAATCAAAGAATAAATCGTCCACATGCACGCCGAGCTAAACGCCAGCAAGTCGCCCACCGGCGAAAGTTTCAGAATAAACTTTCCATTCAACACCACAAGCACCATCCCGATAAACGTAATCACACACCCGAGAATCTGACGCTTGCAAAGACGTTCGCTCTTGTAAATAAGCCCTGCAAAAATCATCGTCAACAACGGATTCGTACAGACAATCAGCGAAACATTGCTCGATGGCGAAAGCGAAAGCGCTGTATTCTCCGCCCAGAAGTAAAGCGTGCAACCCGTAAGCCCGCACACAAACAAAATCAATTCGTGCTTCCAGTTTTCGCAACGGAACTTTTTATGGGAGGCAGCGAGGAGCAACAAGTACGTCACCACGAACCGCAACGTGAAAATCTGCACCGCCGAAAATCCGTGATTCGAGAGCACCTTCGTGCTCACAAAACTCGTGCCCCAAAAGAGGATAGTCACGACAGCGAGAATGTGCCAAAGGGCAAGGCCGCGGGAACCTTCCGCAGAAGATTCGGGAGTTGTAATCGGAGCATTTTTCACAGCCCGCAAAGATAGAAAAAAGGCGCCCCACCTAGCGCAACCCACCATCAATTAAATTATATTGCACAAAGAAAATCCATATAGGTCCAAAATGGTACGTATTTCGAAATCGGCAAAATCGTCGCAATCCTCGGCAACCCTCGGCTTTGAACAGCAAATCTGGAACGCCGCCTGCGAACTCTGGGGGCACATCCCTGCAGCGGACTACCGCAAAATTTTCACCGGGCTCATTTTCTTGCGCTACATTTCGGCCGCATTCGAAAAACGTTACAACGAACTCGTCGCCGAAGGCGAAGGCTTCGAAGAAGACCTTGACGAATACGTGAGCGAAAACATCTTCTTTGTTCCGCAAAACGCCCGCTGGTCCGAAATCGCGAAAGCCGCCCACACCCCCGAAATCGGCAAGATTCTCGACCAAGCGATGATCGAAGTCGAGAAGAACAACAAGGCGCTCAAAGGCGTGCTCCCCAAGAACTACGCTGCCCCCGACCTCGACAAACGCGTGCTCGGCAACGTGGTGGATGTGTTCAGCAACATGGATATGAGCGACACCGAGGCAAGCAAGGATTTGCTCGGTCGCACCTATGAATACTGCATCGCGCAATTCGCAAGCTACGAAGGCGTCAAGGGCGGTGAATTCTACACCCCCGCAAGCGTCGTGAAAACCATAGTGAGCATCCTCAAACCGAGCGAAGGCAAACGCGTCTATGACCCGTGCTGCGGTTCCGGCGGCATGTTCGTGCAGAGCATCAAGTTTATCCAAGACCACAGCGGCAACCGCAACAACGTAAGCGTTTACGGCCAGGAGGCCAACGCCGACACCTGGAAAATGGCGAAAATGAATATGGCCATCCGCGGCATTGACGCGAACTTCGGCGAACATCACGAAGACACGTTCTTCCACGACCTGCACGCCAACGAACGCTTCGACTTCATCATGGCGAACCCGCCCTTCAACCTCAAGAACTGGGGCCAGGAACAACTGCAAGAAGACCCGCGCTGGCAATACGGCCTCCCGCCTGCTGATAATGCCAATTATGCATGGATTCAACATATGATTTACCATCTTTCTCCTAAAGGAAAGATAGGATTAGTTTTAGCGAATAGTGCCTTAAATAGTAGCGCAGCCGAAGAATTTCAAATTAGAAAAAAAATTATTGAAGACAATTTTATTGAAGCTATTATTGCTTTGCCGTCACAATTATTTTTTTCTACCAAAATTAAAGTCAGCATATGGATTCTAAATAGGGCAAAAGTAAACAACAATATTGTTTTTGTTGATGCTCAAGAATTCGGACATATGATTGATAAGAAACAAAAAGTATTTAGTGATGAAGAAATTGAGGTCTTAGCCAATACGGTCCTTCAGCAAAAAACAAAAGAAGGCTTTTCGCGTACGGTTGGGATAGATGTTGTTAGAGAAAAGAATTATAATCTTGTTCCGAGAAAATATCTTTCAAAAAGTGGAGAAGAAGTTGATTTTGATAATGATTTTGATGAGAAACTGAATATTAATGAAAAATATGTATCTTCTTTAAAAGAAGAGGGCTTGACGCCGTTTGTTTTAAACGATTACAAAAATAACAAGCAAATAGCATCTTTGATAAAAAACGTGAGTGAGTTAAATGCGGAAGAATCTCATCTCTTGGCTCGAAAATCATTCGTACATCAAAAAAAGAAAAAAGTATTAGACGCAAATATAAATGATTTAATCAAGATGTTGTTTGTAAAATGGTTTGTTAATTTTGAATTTGATGAGAAGGTGAAATTCAAAAGATCTGAGCTTGGTGATATACCTGAAGATTGGGAAATAGAAAAAATGGGGCATTTATTAGAATCTTCTAATGAAAAAGTTGGAATAAAATCTGATGTTTTGGAATATTCTGTAACTAATAACGGCTTGGTTCTTAGAAGTGAAAATTTTACAAAAAAATTATCCGCTAATTCATCAAAAAATAAAATTATCAAAAATAATGACATTATTTTTGGAATGAGTAGAGAAATTTTTAATTTCGGAATAATGACTGATGAAGTAGGTTCTGTTAGTCCTGCGTATCATGTTTATCATATTGATACAAAAAGGTTAAACATTGAATTTTTGGAATCTTATATGAGAATTTGTTCTGAATACTTTTTAAGTTTGATAAAACCTGGAGCAAGAGAGGGGCAAGTTTTAGATAAAGAGGAATTGATTGAAAAGAAGATTATTTTACCCCCATTGAGTATTCAAGAAAAATTTGTTGTATTAAAAAACAACCTTAGTAATTGGTTGTTTAAAGATTGGTTTTAATATTTGTTGTAGAATAGTAATTAAAGCAATATTTTTATACTAATATACAATAATTTTTTTTGTTTAAGAAGGCTTCACAAATGACAGATGTTATAAATACCGATTTGCAAGGTCGATTGAGAAATACAAGGTTAGTTGCATCAAAAGCCTTGTTTCCTGTATTCGAAGCCGTTGTCAATTCGATACAGTCTATTGAAGACTCTATTGGTTGTGAAAAAGGTGAAATTGTAGTCAAAATCATAAGAGAAACAGGGCTTGACTTAGGAAAGGAAAATCCCTTAGAGATTCGGGGATTTGACATCATTGACAATGGAATGGGATTCAACGAAGGTAATTTTGATTCGTTTAAAACCTTAGATAGCAGCTATAAATTACCTAAGGGTTGCAAAGGAATGGGTCGCTTGTTATGGTTAAAAGTTTTTAAAGAAGTAGAAATTACAAGTGTCTATCAAGAAAATAATATCAAAAAGAAAAGAACTTTCCTCTTTAATGCTAAAAATGGAATTTCGAACCATCAAATACAAGAATGTGAAGATGATGTTTTAACCATTGTTAAAATGCATGATATAGAATTGCCCTATGCAAAGACTATGAAACAAAATGCAGAATCGATTGCGTCCTTAATTTTACAGCACTGTTTGTGGTATTTCTTACGAAGTGGAGGATGTCCCAATATTAAGGTTATTGACGGGGCGCAAACGATTGATCTGAATGATTTGCATAATGAATTGATGTTATCAAAGTCACAAACAAAAGAAATTGAAATTAAGCATAAATTGTTTGAAATTACTCATGTCAAATTAAACCCAAAGATTACAAAAAATCATGCTTTTGTACTGTGCGCTGCTGCGCGAGAGGTGAAAATAACGCCTTTAAAAGGGAAGATTTGCGGATTATACGGAGCTATAAACGATAGTGAGGGCGATTTCTTTTTATACACATATGTTACATCAGAGTATTTGGATGAAAAAGTTTCCCCTGAAAGGTCTGAGTTTGATATTCCAGAGAAAAATAATTCTATTGATTTTGAAGAAATCTGCATAGAGGATATTGAAAAAGCCGTCATTGAAAGCATATCGGAATATTTAAGCGATTTCTTAAAAGCAAATGTCAAAGCGGTAAAAGATAAAATTGTCGATTTTGTTGAAAAAAAGTCTCCAGAATACAAACCTTTTATAAACGACATTGATGACAAAATTTCAGAAATAGACCCAAATAGTTCAGATGAAGTCTTAGACACTTTTTTACACAAACAAAAATATCTAGCAGAAGTAAAGTTAAAGGAAGATGGGCATAAACTTCTTAGTCAAAATATTCCGGATGATCAACTGGATTCTTATGAGCAATCCTTAAACGATTATATGGCTAAGGCTTCTGAGATGAAACAAGCTGATCTAGCTAAATATGTTGCGCAACGTAGGGTAGTTTTGGATTTCTTAAAAAAAGCTATTGGGATTCAAAATGATGAAAAATATGTAAAAGAGCGCATAATACATAATTTGATATTCCCTATGAAAACAACGAGCGAAGAAGTTGCGTCGTCTGCAAATAACTTATGGTTGATAGACGAACGATTGGCGTTTCACAATTATTTAGCATCCGATAAAAAATTATCGGACTATGATATTATAAATGTAAAAGATGACGAACGTCCTGATATTTGCAGCCTCCAACTTTACGACAATCCCTTCTTTACATCAGAAAAAGACATTCCCCCGTTTAGTCAAATTGTTGTTGTTGAACTGAAACGTCCAATGAGAGATGATATGACGGCAGATGACAACCCAATCGACCAATCGCTATCATACATAAAAAAGATTCGAGCGGGGGATTGCAAAACAAAAAGTGGTCTTGCAATCCCAAAATCTGATGAAATGCCTGGATTCTGTTATATCGTCGCTGATTTAACGGATTCTTTAAGAGATCAGTGCGCAAATCATGGATTAATTGAATCTGCTGACAGGATGGGCTTCTTTGGATATATTCCTTCAAGAAAAGCTTATGTTGAAGTAATATCGTTTAACAAACTATATTCTGATGCGCTTATGCGTAATCAGGCGTTCTTCCAAAAACTTGGATTACCAAATATTTAATCTTTTATGACAACTACGAAATCTCTCTCTTGAGAATGGGTAAAAAATGGAACAAAAAATTTTAAATTTAATACAAAATAGTCAGGATGGGATTGAGACAACGTCTTTATCTTCGATATCTCGTGAACAATTGCATATTGAAGATCAAGGCGTAATAGATGCTACAGTCGCCGCACTTGCAGAAGATGGGCGTATAATAAAAAAAGGGAATAGATGGATTGCATCAAATAATCAAAAAACTGATATTTCTAAATATTTTGAAGAAATCGGTGGCCCCCATTCTGAAAAGGGAATGGCAACATTAAATGATTTTTTACTAGATTACCAAGAGGAAATAGTTCTGTTGCTGGATGTAACATCGATAAACGCCTTTTCAAATTTGTCTGAGCGCCTCAAAAGAAATTATTTGACAGAGGTGATACTTCCTCCGACAAAAGAAATAAACAAAGAACGAATAGAATTTTATAAAGAAATAAAAAAAGAATGGATAAAATTTTATAAAGAACATAAGAAGAAATGTTTTACATTAAGGCAGGCTTCTGTAATAAATCGAGCGATAAGAACAACTCTTTTCAGTAGTCAAAATGCGAGAATAAATATTAGAAAGCTTTCCGAACATGATCACTCAACTCGAAATGGGTGTATTATCATTGTGGAGAATGATAATACACTATATAAGCAATTTGCTAATGAAATAAAAATACAACGAGATACTGCAGATTTCTATTTTAGTGCGAATCCAATCAAATGGTTTTTTGAAAAAATAATAAAAAGTTGGGTGCTGATTATTGTATTCATATCTACGATGATTTTATCGGTGTTTAAAGACTGTGCGATTGCAAGCGCAATAACGGGTGTTTTTACGGGAATTATGGGAAATTTTTTGTATGAGCGCATATCTTTTAAAAAGAAATTTGGGTGACAAAGAAATTTTTTATAATCAAATTACAGATGTCCTGTATGAGAAAGATTTAATCACTTTTGATTACAACAGAACATTAGTTAAGAATCCTTGCGATCTTTGCATAGAGGTTACAAACAAATGTTTATTTTCATGTAAAAACTGCTATTGTGAAAAAGGGAACGACGTCTTATCTTTAGATCAATTTGATGAAATTGTTGGCTTGTATCAAGACAAGGTGATGCGTATTTGTATTTCTGGAGGAGAACCTACACTAAATCCTTATCTTCAAAAAATGGTCGGAAGATTGAATGCCGTAAAAAATATTGGCAGAATCTTATCAACTACAGGATGGAATTTTACAGAAGAATTAGCATCGCTAATGAGGGATTCTTTTTGGACAGTTGCCATATCGTTGCACGGTAAAAAAGAAACTCACAATCAATATGTTGGGGCGAATATCTATGAACGTTCTCTAAAGGCACTTGAAATTTTATTAAAACATGGAATTAATATTCATTTATATTCAGTTTTGCATAATGCCATGACAATTGAAGACATAGAACATCTCATAGAAATCAAACAACAATACCATGTTAGTGTCCTTCGTTTTATAAAAATACGAAAATTTGGTTTGTATCAGTCAGAACAATCAAAAATAGAATCTATAATTGAAAAATATTTGAGTGATGACATTGTGTATAAAAAAGAGAAGTCCAATACATTTTTTGTTTCTGCTAAAATGCAAAAAAGAATGGCAAGATGAATCTCATTTCATTATTTATTGCATTGATGCCTAAAAAGATTATAATTACAGGTAATATGCGATTTGAAATCTAATTAAAAGTCTGTTCGTGATTCCGATGTACTACACCTGTTAGTATAGGTTTCTCATTTTTCTTATTAGCAAAAATTCTTGATTTGACCATAAAAAATCCTTTATGTCACTATTTATTGGATAGGTAGAATATATTTACTAACGTGGCCAAAATTAAACTTCTTTACACATCCGCATTAGATTCAAAAAGTACTCTTGTTACCGCATTACAGGCGGAAAAGGGTGACAAATATTCATGTCCTCTTTGCCAAGGGGAAATGATTCTCCGAAAAAGTGGCAAGGAAGGTCCCGGCAGTAGAAGACCCCACTTCGCCCATAAGGCTCTTACTCCTAATTGCACTCCGGAAGGCGTTCTACATCATTCCTTTAAAATGATGCTAGCGAATATATTGAGCGTCAAACTGGCTAATAACGAACCATTTCCATTATCTTTTACATGCGGGCATTGCGGAGAAGTGCACGAAGCGAATCTTTTGAAGATTACAAAAGAAGTTGCCGTTGAGAAAAATTTGGGAACCTGTATTCCAGATATTGCTTTGATTGATAAAAATGGAAAGCCCTATCTCGCCATAGAAATCGTTGTAACGCATCCTCCAGAAGAAGAAACTCTGGAATACTATCGCAAAAACAATATCGCTCTTTATCGTTTAAACATTAGTTCTGAAGCCGATTTATATAATATTGAAAATCGTGCCAAAAAGCCGGATGAATTTTGGTTCTGCAAGAATCCCAAATGTCCGACTTGCGGTTCCTTTATGGACACCAAAATTATGGCCATTGGAAATATTGAATGTCATCGTTGTGACCAACCAATGAAAATAGCCCTGATTGTCAGCTCCGCCTGGCTAAAGAAAAAAAAATTATGATCCCAAAACTCCAATCAGTTTTGACGAACACGAAAGGACCTTTGCTAAAGACCATGGGGTTATTGTGCAACAACGATTTAGTAAAACTAGAGGAGAATACTACCAAGCAAATGTTTGCCCTCATTGTAATGCATTCATTGGAGAACATTTTTTAATCGATTATGTCATGGAATTGTTCTACGATGATGAGAACAAGGGCTCCAGCATGTTTGAAAAGGTCAAAATGGGATGGTTCTGCCCCAAATGCGAAATGGGAATAGAGGAATAAATATGAATCAGTTTACGCCGGTTTTATTCGATACCTCAATTTGGGTTAAGCTTATAAAAGAGAATATCTCCTATAAAGAGTGGGAGGCATGTGGCGTAGTTCCCTTTTTGCCTTTAGAAGTTCTTTTAGAATTGGTTGATGTTGATGAATGTAATCGACTTAAACGTTTAACCTACCTTTCTCAACTTCCACAAATAGCTACTTTGCCACTCCATTCAGAACCGGAACTAGGAAGTATCCCTTATTTGATATCCTTAGAATATCTTCACAAGTTATCAAATTCCAAAGACTCCTTAAGTGATTTTCTCAAAGATAAAATTAGAATTGAGACGGGCTCTGTTTTGTTCGGTGATACTACTGATATTGCAAGTTATTTGAATGCCTTTGATTCTTATTTGGAAAAGAGTAAGAGAAAAAATGCAGTTCTTGCAAATCCAATGCTGTTTGATCTGCGATTAAAGGGAATGAAAATTTCTGATTTTCCGATAGATAAAGTTTTTACGGAATCACAAATAGAAAAAATTTGTGAACTTTTTGAATCACGTTCATATAAAAAATCATTTGAAAATGAACCTTCTTACGGTAAGGAACTGATTACAGATAAAGCTAGAAATATGGTAAATCAGGGCCGTTTTGACCTCATAAAGGATTTGCAATCAAAATTGCCACAAGATACGCCTGTTTTAGACTTTTTGCGATTAGTAGAAATCGAAAAACTTCTAAAGGATGTCTCAGAGAATTTGAATATCCCATTAAATGTGCTAGAGACAATAGATTTTCGCGATATCACCATATTGAACATTCTAGATGCATATAAAGAAGAATATTGCAAAGAATTGTGGCGAGATGAACGAAGAAAGATCGAATCCAGTTCTTATGTAGATGGACAATTAGTTGCCTTCTCGTATTTCATGCCTGTTGTGGTTGATGTTAGAACCGCATTATTCGTTGAACGAATGAATAAACGAGGTTTCCAATTAAATTGTTTTCAAGCAAGTAATGTAGACGTATTTCTTGAAAAAATGACTACATTATCAAAGTAGTAGATTCTGGCAAAAATTTTTTAGATAAAATGAGTTTAAACTGATAAATTTTTGTTTATCATTTGTCCTATTTTGATAAAATAGACTATATTAAATTTTGTTTTTCTTGGAGTTTTTTTATGAAAGCATTTGATGGTTATAACTATTTATTAAAAGATGTTTTTCAAAAATGTATCGGTAGCGATATTGTTCCGTCAATCCTTTATCAATATTCTTGTAGCGACACATTTAAGGCGTTGCTTGATAGTCAAGTGATGTGGGCTACTCATTGGAAATGTTTAAATGATAAAAAGGAGCTTAAATATGGATTCAAAGTTTTAAAAAAATCCATAGAACATATAAAAAAGCACGCTGAGGTAAAGATTTCGCCATACGTTAATCAATTTTTTGATTTTCTTTCAATTGATGATGAAATATTGAATAGTTTTGACAATTCGCTCATTTGCAATAGTGAATTGCTTAATAACATTCAATTATTTATGATTAGTTTTACAGAGAAACCAGATTCTTTGGGTCAATGGAGAGGATATGGGAATGGTTACAATTCTGTTTCTATGGGCTTTTCTACAAAAGAATTGCTTACGAATCGCCATCCAAGCTATTATTGGAAATGTACTTATTTGCTACAGAAAGTTATATATGATGAGGAAAAGCAATTTACTTTAATTACGGGATATTTGGGACTGATATGTGCAACCATAAATGACTCTTTGTCAAATTGTCCTTCTGGCAATATATTTAAGGATTATCCAGAAGAAATTGAAGACATGTTGACCAATCTGATTGTAATTTTACTATGTATCAAAGAGAAATGTTGGGAGGATGAATGTGAATGGAGGATAATTTCTTATCCAGCTACATTTAACGCAACCTTGCGAAAAATAGAAGATAGCGACTTGCCTATAAAAATTAGAAAAAAGAGGGGAAAAGATATTCTATATATTGAATTGCCTGTTTTCTTGAATAGTGCTTTTAAATGTATTTCTGAAGTTTATCTGCCTCAAGGCGATAATCTTGATTTAAGAAAGGATTTGATTAAGCAACAGTGGGAGTCGGCGCAGGCTAATTCTATTGTTGAACCGCTAGATATAAAAATTTCTAATATTTCAATAGAATATTAATTTTTCTTTTACTAAACCGTTATAAAGGATGAAAAAATGATACCCGTAGATTCATATGACTCTATGATTAACGAAATAAGGCATAGAGAAACAAAGCTCGTTCCTACAACGGTCGGAGTTCTTCTAGTTGATTATAATTTTAGATACGCAAAGGAAATTCTTCAACCTGCATTAAAATGGCTTAATCAATTATCGGGAGATACTATTAATTTTTATCTTCCCGGTTATGAAAGAGTTTTCAATGGAACGAGAGGAAACCTTAAATATCGCTTTGAAAACAATGATTACGTGTTTTTCGGTAGAATATATCAAGAATTCCAATTGAAGTTTTCTCAAGAATTCTGTGTTGAACAAGCAATTTCTCCAACTTTAATTCTTTTTGAATATGGATATGAATCGTTATGCAATTCCCCAAAAATATTAATTGATTTAACTGAGGAGCTAGCTAGCGTTAAAAACATTGAGCAACTATTCAAAGAAATTGTTCAACAAGCAAAGAAAAGTCCCGACCTTTTGGGGCACTCAAATGCTTTGCAATTTAAGGGGTTGATGAAAAGGATGCCGGACATATTAGACGATATGATTCGCCAAAAATATATAAAAGCGGCATATTCTGCCATAAAAGAGATTAGACGGTACAAAATACAATAATCATCCATAAAATAAATCGACTTTGCGGTTGAAAAATACACGCCTTAGTTAGATAAATACAAATTGCGGAACATTTAAATGAGCTTCCAATAAAATTAATGATAATGTTTGGAATTAATATGAATAATAAAAATATTGAAAATCTCTCAATCCTTGCGCAATATGCTAATGAACTGGCTAAAGATTCTGGAGTTCCAGGAGTTGGCCTTGTTGGTCATTTTTCTCAGATTTTTTATAATAAGTATTTGGCCTCTCGTTTTGAAAAGTTTGTAAAAGATGCTGAAGTTGATGAAAGAATGTTAAATGACATTCTAGAAAATGAGAATTATTCGAACTATTTGTATTCTGCATTAGAAACTGTTCGAAGAACGCATTCGAAATTGGGATTAATAGCTTTAGCACTATTATATAAGGATTATTGGAATAATGCAGATATACTGATTTCAGCGATGAGGGCTTTTGCGGAAATATCGGATAAACAAATTTTATCATTTGTGGAATTATATGAAAGTATTCCAGAAGGAAAAAATGAAGTAAACCTTTATCGCAAAGATGGAGGAGAATTTTATCATAGGGTATATGCTGATTTTGTTGATTTGGTAGGAAGGGGCTTCTTTGGACAGTTTACCTCATCGAGGCTCGGCTCAGGTCTTCCTATTGAGGGGAGAATGTGGGCACAATCTGATTTGTATTACAAATATTGCAAAAAGGCAATTGTAAAAATGAATGCGGAGGTTTCACTTCAAATATGATTTTATGGTTCTCTTCGTACATCTGTAAATCCAAGAATTTTAGACTTGGCCTGCATATTGATGCACTATATAAATTCCTGCTTGTTTGAACGGCGATAATACTTTTTTATTACATGGAAGACAATAAATAATAATTGCTCAATATTTTTTTATTATTGAAAAAAAACGTATAATTTATATGTGTCTAAAAAATATACTGAACAAATTATTTTCAAAAAGAGCTGAAGCTATGGATAATCAAAGCAATACAACTCCTAAAATGAAAATTGTTGCATACATAGATTTATTGGCAATGTCAAATTTTGTAAGAGAAAATGTAACAGATTCTATCGCCGTATTTAGCGGATATGATTATATCTTACAAACAAAAATTAGAGATGCGAAAATACAGCCCGCATCATCTGAAAAAGACCCAAAGCTAAAAATCTTACTTGAGCGAACAGCTGTTTCGGCATTTGATTATTTTCTTCCTTTTTCAGATAGTATTTTTTTAGCATCATCAAATCCTGATAGATTTATAGAGCAACTAGGTCATTATATTCTTTCCTGTTATCTCTACAATGCGGAAGCGTATAATGACAAAACGTTAAATCCGTCTAAACCATTTATGAATAAAATGATCGGTTTAGATGGAAATATATATGAACATAATGTGTATCCAATATTATTTCGTGGTGGTTTGTGTATTGGGGACATTGCAGAAGGGAGAGTGTTGGGCCGAATAAATGGAACGAATCAACAAATGCCCGTTCTCATTGGAGAACCAGTCGTAAACGCAGTAAAAATGGAATCTGTTGTTAAAGGTCCAAGAGTCGTTCTTGATGAAGATAGTTTTCAGCAACTTGAACCCACATCAAAACAATATATTCGAAAGACAGAGGTTGATAAATATTATGAGGTGCTATGGCCAGCATATCATTTTATAGAGTCTAATGGCAAAGGTGAACTACACAAATTTGATGAATTATTTGACCCCGCGGTAAACCTTTGGAAGGTGTTCAACCATACGCAGTTTTCAACACACTATTTCGCACTTCTTGGTCTTATAACTGCAAGTACTTTGGCTTTTGCTCAAAAAATAGGCTGTCTAAACGAAGCAGTGCAGTTCATAGAAAAAAAACTTGAAACACATGAATTATCATCAAAAAAAGATGTTCTTCTAAAAATATAATCATTAGTCAATGGATCCAGATTCTTTAATAAATAGGATTATTCCAACAACAGATTCTTTGAATGCTGCCGTTATGGATGATTTTGGTTGGTATAAGATTTCAACATACTGTAATGTAGAAGGCGATGCGTGGTGGCTTCAGCTCCTCATCGCATTTGCAGGTGCTTTAGGAGGAGGTTTTATTACGGCTCTAGTAGCATGGTATGTGGACAAAACAAATGCTAAAGAACGATTGCAACGAGAACAAGCAAGAGACAATTTGCTAAAAGAATTAGAAGACCATCGCGATAAACGTCAAAACATATGGAGAATATTGCAAACATTGCAAGATTTCTCGAACCTCATTTTAGAGGCTGATAAATATGCTACAGTAAATATAAGTGTACAAATGCAAATTCCTGGTGCTAGAAATTCTATTCTTTTTTTTGGCGAATTAGTTGATAAAATAGAATTCCTTTGGAAACGAAATAGTTTTTTACTAAGTGACTCCATTTCGCAAAGCATAAAAAAAATAATTGATTGGATGAATGCTTACAAATTACAAGCAATGCATTGTACGACAAACGCTCCTGCTCCAAACCAACCATATACCCAAGCAACTCATAATCAGCAAACCATAGTTAACGGATGTATTGCGAACTGTCAAATTTTACAATCCCAATGGAATAGCGAGTGGGACCAATTGAGTAATCAAATGAAACAAATGCGACAAGAGCTACTCTGATTTTTTTTTCGTTATATTAGTCCATCAAATGCAAAATCTTCCCCGCTCCCACATATTCCAGCAAGAAGAACGGGAATGCACTTAAGGTCGCGACGACATTATTCTGCTTTATCAGCTTTTGTTGATGTTGCAAGATGGCGACTTGTTGCATTTGGTCAAGAATGGAAGATCGCTCTTCAGAAGTCAAGTGCATGAGCCACTTAGCTTTTTCGTAATTAGCCTTGCTGATGATTAGCCAGTTTTCTCGGCAGTTGGCTCTGCAGATGGTCTTTGAATCGCGATTCAAATCGTTTGCAAAATGTTTAAAACCATCATCAATACAATCGTCGATACTAAACAATTTGCGGTCATCGGACATCAACCCATTTTCAATGTCGCAAATGTTGATGGCTTCGGCCATCGGGTAGCTCAAGAACAGTTTGCCGTTTTCAGTTTCATTATTAAAGAAATTAACCAATTCACAGAGTTGTTCGCAAGATTGTTCAGTAGATTGAGCAAGTCCATGGATATCCAAATCAAAGAACAAGAATACCTGAGAGACACTTTCTCTATCCAAATTTTGCAGTTCTTCATCATCAGTATGTTGTTCTTTTAGAACCTCTACAACATCCAAAAAGCCGTCATCGTCTTTTAACTTGCCGTAAAGGCTATAAATATTAGACTTGAAAATGATTTTCACCAAGTCCTCTGACAAGTCGGCCAATTCCTCGGGAAACGCTCTTTGCAAACGAGCAAGAGTGTTTTTTTCGGGCTGTTCGCCTTCTAAAACGATGAGGACTTTTGCGGAACTCAATCGAAAGCTCCCGCGCGGAACATCTTGGGAATATTAAGAGCCTGACGCAATTCTTTCTGCGTCCTAGAAGAAAGGGGACCCATTACATAGGAATCAGAATCCTTGTATTCCGGCAACATTTTGAACGCACAGTCTGGGCGAATCAAATCGTTTGTCAGCAAAGTAGAATCATGCGTAGTCAACAGAACCTGGCTCTGTACGCCCCGCAACATTTCTACGACTTTCGCAGCCGTCTTTTCATGATAGAAAGCATTGAATTCATCTAGGTAAACAAAGCTGGGCGTGGTCGATGCATTCCTTTGCATTTGCATGTACCAGAAAAAGAAGAATACGAGTGCTTGAGTTCCTGTAGAAGCATTCTCCCAGAAATCTATAATGTGGTTACCGCCAAAATCGAAGAACAATTTTTCCTGCCCATATATTTTTAGGCTTTTCAACTTGCAGTCAACATCAACAGAATTAAGGAAATCTTCAAGTTCCTTGAGTTTTCCTTTCCGTATAATTTCAACATCAACTTGTGTGCTGCCAACAGCAAAACCTTGATAATAATTTTGTCGAAGGTGCGAAAACATAAGCATACGATCAACAAAATCAAAAAATTCCTTGACGACTTTATTCGTCGCGTTGTCAGCAAGAACTGCATTTGCCCTAATAAAGCGCATTGCAGAAATCTTTATGTCAAGCTTATTTCCATTAAGGGTTTCTGCCCCTTGCAAATCCGTATGAAAATCATTCCAACTACGAGATACAACCTGGACATCATTTACAAAGAATTTTTCTTCCAAAATATCTTCATAAGAAGGCTTGCTATATTCGTATCGAACACGAGATGAACCAAAAACAAACTCATATACAAATTCGGCATTATTCTCTAAATGCATTGCATTTGTATAGGACATGTACAATATCGGATTACGTTGCTTGTCCGTCAGGTTCTGCACAATATCAAAAATCGCCTTACCAAGATTAGATTTTCCAATGCTGTTCGGGCCATAAATCAAACCGGTCTTGACAATGCCGTCTTTTACGCAAGCCTCGGAAAAGGCGTATTGCTTGGTTTGAGACAGGTCAATAGTGAACTTTTTTTCGAAGTTCTTAAAATTTTTTACGGAAAATTTCGCTAGCATTCGTAAAACCTACCTTAAATCGCTGTAAATATACCTAAATATTTAGATAAAAACAATACTTGCCGTAAAATTTTTACGGATGATTATAAAAATTGACGAAATTACGCAAATTTGGACAAAAAATGTTTGTGCATCGTTCTCACATTTGCATTTTTTCTCTATTCCCGGTTCTTTTTCGGATTTATATTGTAATTTTGTAGAAATTCTGCAAAAAAGAGATCTTGATACTGGTTAAAATCGAATTGAGGGAGATAATCTTATGGCTATAGAAAAACTGGTCTTCTTTGATATTGAATGTGCCAAGCGCACTCATGGTTATTCCGCAATCTGTTCTTTTGGCTATGCCATTGCCGACTTAAAGTTCAATGTACTAGAAAGTAAGGACATCTTAGTGAATCCGGAAGCTGGATTCGATAAGAGATATTTTCAAGAAGATTCTGATTGTAGATTATCCTATTCAAAAAAGGATTTTCGAAAGCAGCCTAATTTTCCAGCGTTGTATAAATCCATAAGGAAAGCCCTTTCAACCCCTAATGCGTTGATTGTGGGGTTTTCTGTGGCAAATGACATTGATTATCTACTAAATGCTTGTAGGCGATATGACTTGCCTCCGATTTATTTTCGAGCGTTTGATATTCGCAGTTATTTAAAGAACCATATGGGTATTGCATCTAGTTTAGAGGGCTCACTATCACAATTGGAAGTAGGCTTTTCGGATCTTAAACGGCACAAAAGTTGCGATGACGCCATAGCAACAATGCGTTTGTTCAAAACCTGTTTCGAAAGGACTCAGCGAAATACAGAGTCGGCAATAGAGTTGGGAGATTGTATCGAGTCTGTAGAAAAGATTGACTTTCAAAAGAAACTGAAAATTTACAGAAAGTATATATTTACTAAGATGTTGGATTATTATGATAGGGTTTGTGAGCACCCAAATTCAAATAAATTAGAAGGTTCTTTTTGTTTCAAAATAAATGCAGACTACGATATAGACCAATGTCTCGCATTGGTAAAGTTGTTTTTTAATAATGGAGCCAATCTATGCATGAATCACGGGAAAGACGTTACGATTGTTTATCCTGACGGCGAGCCTTTCATAGAGCCCTCAGATGAAAGCTATCAACGAAACAATATCCATTTGAGCGAGTTGCTTAATGCTCGGGAGATGGCTCCTTTTCCACTTTCAAAACAGAAGCATAACATTCCCGAAGTGGATACAAACAAATTTATTATACCTCAAGCATCTTCCTTAAAGAGAATAAAAGAAGAGCTGGCTCTACGTCAAAAAAATTTGATGATCAAGCAAACCATTGAAAAGCTAACCCAATATATAGGAAAGAAAAATCCTCACCCTGTTTCTCAAAAGTTTAAGGGCAAAGTGTTCTATAACGTCTTCCGAAAGCGTCATGACGGAAATGAAACTCTGAGAGTCTATAAATTAATTTATGACAATGGAGGCGTTATTGTAAATAAGAAAATGCCTAGTTGCATATTATTGCAACCCGATGGTGTTACCAAACCATTGTGGCTTGAACATCCTTCAGAAGAGGATAAAAGCATTGGTTTTATGAATTATTCCGAAATTACAAACAGTTTTTAATGACGTTTTTCGCTATTTGGCGATTTTCAAGACGTTTTTTGATTAAATTTCTCACAAAGGAATTTAGTCAATGTCTTTCTACAACGAGAACGCCTACGAGCAATGCCTTATTGAGTTGTTCAGGGATGCCCTGGGCTGGGATTATTGCTATGGGCCCGATGTAGAGAGGGATTTTCGAGACCCGCTTTACGAGCCGGTGCTTGAAGAAGCGATTTGCCGAATTAACCCGAAGGCGGATTCGCACGCCATCGCAGAGGCGTTGAACAAGATTCGCCATTTTGAAAATAACGACCTTGTAAAACAGAACGCCTTGTTCATGGATTATATCCAGAACGGTGTCGAGGTCACTTATTCAAAGAATGGCGAAACAAAGGCCGACATTATTTATCTGGTCGATTA
>JAEEGJ010009429.1_pt1 | contig 26109 bp, 19 predicted proteins | sample 8958761 | NCBI WGS metagenome assembly JAEEGJ01 (sample SAMN16246546, study PRJNA631951) | gut metagenome | biome: gut microbiome; feature: rumen; material: RS-attached | host: Bos | place: Iran: Karaj | collected 2018-10 | reverse complement strand
TCTGCGCATGATTGTCGAGAACGCCGGCCTCGAAGGCAGCGTCGTCGTCAACGAGGTGAAGAACGGCAAGGGCGACTACGGCTACAATGCCCGCGCCGAGAAATATGAGAACCTCTTCCAGAGCGGTGTCATCGACCCCGCCAAGGTGACCCGTGTGGCCCTGGAGAACGCCGCCTCTATCGCCGGCATGCTCCTCACCACCGAGTGCGTCCTCTGCGACATCAAGGAACCCGAACCCGCAGCCCCCGCCAACCCCGGCATGGGCGGAATGGGCGGAATGTACTAAGCCGCCGCGTGCTCGCGGAGAGCAAAATAAGCAAGAAGAGGGTGCTCCATCTGTTTTGGGGCACCCTCTTCGGTTTGTAAAACGTTGGAAATGCTATTCTGATAATGCCTGGCGTATCTTCTCTTTTGTAAGTTCCGAGATTTTGCAGCCAAACCAAACATCATCGTACTTGTCCCATCCTAGATAGGCAGAACGTCGTTGCATCTCGGCAATGAACTGGTCGCTGAAGACTTCCCATAGAGGTTTATTGGTTGGCTCGTTGACCAACGGATGCAGAAACAGATAGCCATCGAAATTGTCTTGATAATTGCCTGATTCAGCTTCGTATTTCATCTCGTATATGCCGTCGAAAGGCTCTTTGCCGAATGGTGACCCATGTAGAGCGAAGCCCACGGGACGGTTGCCAGCAGCTGCAAAGGATTGGTCGAAAATACCGCCACGGATGGCCGACCGATGCCCTCCCATATTGTCACGCGGTATGGCGTGTTGGAATACCGTAAACACATTCTCTGTGCCAAACCTCTCTGCCAACTGACCTCCTGCCACCTTTATCTCTTTTTTTTCGCCATCTGATGTTACGATGGTTTCCAAACCAGACTTGCAGGCGTGGGCACATCCGACGAGAAATAGAGAGTTTCGCGGGTCGTTCTTGGTGTTGATGAATTGTTCTATGACATCGGCCATGTGGGTATTGCGTTCTACCGCTATTGAATTCTCGATGCGGTATTCTTCAGTAGTCTGTATTTTCGAAAGGGGTATTTGGTAATCAGCCAAGCGTATCTTGATACGCTCTCCTTTGGGCAAACGCTGGTTGAGCCGCCACACGTCACAAATAAAGTCGTATTCCCCCTTGTCCCACCAGCCAGTAACCTGTTCATCGCGAAAGATGTCTAAAATCAACTCTCCGTTCAATGTGTCAGCGGACAGAAACTTATCCATTGTCGCCTGCTTCCACGATGGTAATTCCATAAAGATTGTACCACACACTTTGGGGAAATCGGGCAGGGCAATTAAACGCCGAAGCATATCCCACGATACTTTCCGACGGTGATACTCGCCGTTGATTACAAGTGTATGTGTTGATATTTGTTGGAGAACGAAATCTTCTGGTGAGAGCGTTTGCGTCATAAGATAATCAGTAAAAGACTTAATATCGGTCGGCAGAGATCGTACCTTTTCTATTCGAGATATATTGCTGCATAGTTCTGGCAACCTTTCTTTTATTATCATGTTAGCATCCTCCATATTTTCAGCCATATCCTGGCCTGCATTTACCCACTTACCATTTTCCAACCATGTCTGATTGAGTATCAGTTTGCCGGAGGGACTCTCTGTAACAATTACAGCTACGGAGTCTTTGTAGGTAATCATCCTGACTATCTTCTCATTAAGAAAACGCTGACGGGCTTTTTCATTCACTGACTTGTCGGCAACAGAAGTATCCATTTCAAACTTTGCCGTCGACATCTTGGCCAACTGTCCCCATTTCCCCTCCGACAGGACATAGGCACGAGAGATGTAATATTTTATCGGCGACGACTGGTCAATACCTTCATGGTCATATTCTGAAACCCGGCGGTCAATTTGTTCCGTCTTGAAATAATCAACAGTCTTGCATGAAACAGCAAGAAAACAAAATGAAACAATTGCATATTTCCAAAAGTGATTTATAATCCCATACATCCGCATATTCTTAAGTATTTATGTATTAATAATTATTTTATTAATGCCACTGGGTCGAAAATATGCACATGAAAAGAGCGTGGCACTTTTAAGTTTTCATCGGCATTCTGAGGTCTTCGACTACCTATTCTCTCCAATTACAACGTCCAAGTCCACGCTCAATGCGGGAACGCCGTCGCTTCGGTCTGGAGAGAATTCGTGAAAGTTGTCGAAGTTTTCAGAAAACCAGATGAGCTACTTCATTTTTTCCTATTTTTAATGTGCATATTAAACTATGCGCTATGCTTCATTGGCAATTGTATATGTTAATAATCCGTTTGAAAATGATTGCAAAAGTACGACTTTTATTTGGAATAACCAATTTTTTTTTCTCACTACGACCGTGAGAAACTGCAAGAGCGTCTGGCTAAGCTCTCTGGCGGCGTGGCAGTCATCTATGTCGGCGCAGCCTCCGAGGTGGAGATGAAGGAGAAGAAAGACCGCTTCGACGATGCCCTGCACGCCACCCGCGCAGCTGTCGAAGAGGGCTTGGGGTTCACCGCTTCGCTATCGAAGTGCCACTGGCACTTCTTCTTCCCCGGTGGCGGCACCGCCCTCATCCGCGCTGCCCAGAAGCTCGAAGGCGTCAAGCCCGAGAACGAGGACGAGAAGCTCGGCATCGAGATTATCCGTCGCGCCGTCGAGGAGCCTCTGCGCATGATTGTCGAGAACGCCGGCCTGGAAGGCAGCGTCGTCGTCAACGAGGTGAAGAACGGTGGGAACCGTGGCGGCTCTGACGCCAACAGTTACTCAGACTACGGCTACAATGCCCGCGCCGAGAAATACGAGTGGTATGCCTGCCGAACTTGATGAGGCAACCTCTTCCAGAGCGGCGTCATCGACTCCGCCAAGGAGCGAGAGTCCAGTGAACTCTCGCCGCGAGGTCTAGGGAGCATGCTCCTCACCGAATTTTAATGCTCGAAGGTCTTCGCCCCTCGCCTCAAATGCCACTGGCATTTTCGCATCTGCGACATCAAAGAACCCGTGCTGTGGCGTCGGCTTGGCCGACAACCCCCGATGCCCGCCGGCAACCCCGGCATGGGCGGCATGGGCGGAATGTATTAATCAGTAGACAGTAGGTAGTAGTTAAGTAGTTAAGCCAATACTGCTGTCTTCCACAAAAACGAGGGAGCATCCGATTGGGTGCTCCCTTTCTTTATGCCTTCTTTGCGGGTTCTTTCTGGCTTCATTTGTTCCTTTATTTATAATTATTGAAAATTCATTAATTCTTTTGGTTCGTCATGTTCTCTTTTGAATGTTTCCGTCGTTTCCTTCATATAAACAAACCCTTTTTTTTCAAAATCATATATTGGGAATGGGAAAGTCTCATATTTCATAAGGGGGCGTCCGTAATAATAGATTGTATTGTCCGTCTTTGATTTAAAACCAATTGGCAACACTCTCATATAGGGATATATCTTAACCATTTGAGGGTAACCTCCGATTGTAGAAATCTCTTTGGATTCAATTTTGTCCATCAAAACATCAAGAGGTTGCATATCAATCGTATTATTACCACCTTCCTTTTTCTCTTCTTGTAAAAGTCTAATTAATTCGCTTTTTGATTTTTTTACAATGTCTTCATCTCCAATAAATGCAATTCTTGATCCTAGCATTGTCCTTGCTCTATTTGCGACCATTTTATGAGCCTTTTTGCTGTATTCAATTTGGAATATCCTAGAATCTTTTTGTCTCCACGAATAGCCTGCAATTATCATTGAAAAACCAGGACTTTCAAATTGCTTCTCTTTTTCTTGCGATAAACAAACATTTACAACATCCTCAACAAGACCTACTATTTCCAAAAAATCTTTTGCTCTGTCTCTAATTGGACCATTGATCTCCAATGCACGTACAATATGTTCCACTATAGGGAACGAGTATACTGTCGCACCTGCACATGCAATTGCACAATCCCCCCGCATCATCGGGAAAATCTTAGGCGCAGAATAGAATCTTTGTCCTCCACTAAAGCAGCTATCTGCAATAAGGCATATTTCTTGTGTTTGGTGTAGTTTTCTCACCCAACCAATACATAAAGTCATATTCTATCGTTTTTTTTGCAAAGATACGTCTTTTTACTTGTTTGGCAAAATAAATTTTATCATGTCAAGAAAAGTTTGTATTTTTGCAGTCGCAAACGGGGAGAAATCCGTTTGCCGAAAGAAAGCGCATTTTCGCCTTATCCTCAGATGTGAACTTCGACACTTCACTGAAAGTAATGCAAAGGATATTGTGAATGATGATGCTCCTATTGGGTTATATTCTCATCTTGAATATTTCCTCATGTGGAGTTATTCAGGACATCAATCATTTTGCATTACAGGGAGTCGAAGCCCTACATCTGAAAGGAGAGACATAATGGATGGCTCCACTTTCTTCCGTTATAATTATTACATCGAGCCGTGTAACATAAGGTTGTGCCCAACACGCATTTAGGGTAGATGTATGATAAAACATTTGATAATAATATTGCAATGGATTATATTTACTATTTGTATTCCATCAATGGCGTTTTCTCAGCATGTTTTTGAACCAGGCCAAGTAGCGGGGTTCTATGAGAGTGAAGATGATGGAACCGTAATTGAAATCACGGGAGGTGAAGTTAGTCAGGAAGGATTAACTAAAGGTAAGTATACTTATATTGTGAATTACATGTATGGTGGAAGTTTGGAAAGATGTTTGAAAAATGGTTATATTCTTACTATTATTACGTTTGATATTCAAAAAACTTTGCAAACTGACAGTCGAAGTAGAGGTGATGTTTACACTACAGACGTTTGCAACTATCGTTTACATGATTGTAATGCGCCTCACAATGCAGGGGAATTTGAGTTCCGTTTTCAAAAAGTTGAATCGAGTGATGATTCTTACTACACTCGTCTCGTTTTTCAGGACTATGAATATGAAAGTCCATTTACAAATAAACAAAAGTACGAAAGATATGTTAGAAGTAAAGTGTTTTGGAAAACAAAAAGCATCAATTACACCCAACAATGGTCCGGATCTGGTTGGGCTCTCGGTTCTGGATACTTGGTAACAAACTACCATGTGGTTGATGGGGCAAGAGCAATAGCCGTCAAAGGTATTAGGGGAGATTTAAACACAAGTTATTCTGCCGAGGTTGTGGCAACTGACAAAACTAACGATATCGCTGTGTTAAAAATAAAGGATTCTCGTTTCAAGGGATTTGGTACTATACCTTATTCTGTTTCCAGCCGAATTGCCGACAAAGGAGAAGGCATCTTTGTTTTAGGATATCCAATGACACAGGTGTTGGGTAACGAGGTCAAGTATACGGCTGGGGAAATCAACTCCCGCACGGGTTTCCAAGGAGATGTTGCCACCTATCAGATATCTGCGCCTGTAACTCATGGCAATAGTGGTGGACCTATGTTTGACAATAGAGGCAATGTTATTGGTATTGTCAATAGCGGAATAACCGACAAAGAGATAGCTGAAAATGTCGGCTATGCCATCAAGATTTCTTACCTCAAGATATTAATTGAGAGTGCAGGACTCAACATTACATTGCCACAGAACAACACCATTGCAAACCTATCAAAACAGGAAAAAATCAAGAAGGTGGAGAAGTTTGTCTATTACATTGAATGTAGCAAATAAGTATTCCAACCCTTTATTATAACCGACAGTTTATGCAACTCAAAGTGGAATATATGAATGTAATATAACGTAAATATCATACAAATAAAAAGAGCATCTAATCGGATGCTCTTTTTGTGTTAACTTAGCTTATTCTTAGTTCCATTTTTGACCAATATCCCAGTGGTGGGCAGTTTTTACCTCATACTTAGTATCTTTTAGATTAAACTCTTCGACAATAAGCGGAACAGCTCGTGGATATTGCTCAATCCAACTGCCTACCGCAATGGTAAACACATTAGTATCGGGGTTGAAGAAGATGCGGCCACGTGGCACCATCTCATAAGCACCAGTAAATGGACCCACGCCGCCATTTTTGTACTTCTGGCGGCGGTACTCTTTTTTCCATACGTCCTCATGCATCTCAGAGCAGGAAACCGTACCAAACTCGGATCGTGAATTGGGTTTTACATAATCGGATACTCGATGTGATATAATTCCGAAAAGATCGTTGCGTTGTGGGCTATACCAAAAAATGCCCACTTTAGGTTCTTGATCTTTTCCGCGATTAGACTCCATAAAACGCATGGCCTCGTCAAGCTCTCTTTTGGAGATAGCCATGAAACAAGCAGATGCTTTTTTGTCAACAACATCCTCCTTGGCTGTTTCATTAGATTGCTGTTCGGCACCTTTAACCTCTTCGAGAGCCAACTTGACCGCCCTTGTCACTATTCTCTGTAGTTCTTCTTCCGTTACCGTCATCGTGATTTGTTTTTAGATAGTATTTTACCTTATAACGCAATCATATATTTTTTATTGTCTATCTTCTAATTTGAAGCGCATGCGCCAGACTTTGGCGTCGGGGTTGTAGTCGTGCGAGATAATCTTGAATGGTGCTATCTCGGAGGTGTTCTGCACATGGGTGCCGACGCAGGCACAGAGGTCGTAGTCTCCGATGCGCACCAGACGGAGCGTCTCGCTGGCGTCGTCGGGCAGCTTCCAAAGGTCCACCTCGGGCGGCACCTCTCCCCTCTTCACGTACTCATAGCTGACAGGCAGGTGCTGCGCTATCACTTCGTTTACGCGGCGCTCAATCTCCTGTACCTGTTCTTCGGTCGGGCAGGCGTCGAGTATATAGTCACACTTGCTTTTCTTACGTTCTATATGTGCGTTCCTCGACCGTGGACAGCCGAACATCCGCACCATCGTCTGGTTCAGTATGTGCTCCGCCGTATGCATCGGCGGGTACTCGTCTTTGTTATGTGCATTCAATACGGGTGTTTCCATGTTGATATAACTCAAGATAAGGAATTATATTTTGCCGTGCGGCAAAAACTTCGTATCTTTGCAGTCGATTTATTGAAACGTTAATTATCGTATAATTGACCGTCAATTTATCGTTAATAACTTTCTACACATCATACAATTAAATGGACAATTGACGGACAATTAATGGCGATTGACGTTAAACAAAAAGATATGGCAACGAACCCTCAAATAGAACTGGCGCGCCGCTATGTCGAGCAGACTGGCGTCTCCGTCTTCCTCACCGGCAAGGCGGGAACGGGCAAGACCACCTTCCTGCGCGAGGTGGCGGCCCACTGTCCCAAGCGCCACGCTATCGTGGCACCCACGGGCGTGGCGGCCATCAACGCCGGCGGCGTCACCATCCACTCTTTCTTCCAGCTTCCCTTCGACCCCTACCTCCCCGACGTCAAGGAACTCGTCACCGAGTACCAACTGCCCGACCGCCACAAGTCGCTCAACAAAACCAAGCTCAATATCATCCGCACCCTCGAGCTGCTCATCATCGACGAAATCTCCATGGTGCGCGCCGACCTCCTCGACGCCATCGACATGGTCCTGCGGCGCTACCGCCGTTCTTCCCGTCCCTTCGGCGGCGTGCAGCTGCTGATGATTGGCGACGTCCACCAGCTCTCGCCCGTGGTGACAGAAACCGAGCGTCCCTTCATGGAGAAGGTCTACCCCACCCCTTACTTTTTCGCCAGCAAGGCATTGCAGCAAATTCCCTATGTCACCATCGAGCTTACCACCGTCTATCGACAGCAGGACGCCGCCTTCGTCGACCTTCTGAACCATGTGCGCGACAACAATATCGACACCGCCACCCTCCAAGCCCTCAACGCCCGCGTCAACACCAACCCATCAGCGCAATCGCACAACAACACAATAGTCCTCACCACCCACAACCGGCAGGCCGACGCCATCAACCGCCGCCACATGGATGCCCTGCAGGGCGAACAACGCACCTACAGGGCTCTTCTCACAGGCAACTATCCCGAAAAAAGCCTCCCCTGCGACCGAAGCCTTGAGATCAAGGTCGGCGAACGTGTGATGTTTGTCAAGAATGACTCCTCCGGCGGCCACCGCTACTACAACGGCATGCTCGGGACCGTCGCAGGATTCATATTCGACGACGAGGAACAGAAAGAGTATATCAAAGTCCTCGACGACGATGGCGACACCATCGCTGCAGGACGCGAGACCTGGGAGAGCCTCCGCTACAACCTCGACGAAAAAACCGGTGCCATCACGCAGGAAGTGGAGGGTACCTTCTCACAATATCCTCTGCAGCCCGCCTGGGCCGTCACCATCCACAAGGCCCAGGGACTCACCTTCGACCGCGTGGCCATCAACGCCGCCGACGCCTTCGCCTTCGGCCAGGTCTACGTGGCCCTCTCCCGCTGCCGCACCCTCGAAGGACTCACCCTCACCACACCCCTCACCGCCGGCGTGGCCTTCGAAGACCGCTCCGTCAGTCTGTTCGTCAGCTCCCAGCCCTCATTCGAGCAGACCGTCGCCGCCACCGACGAATACGAACGGCAGTACCGCATGGAAAAACTCATGGAACTCTTTGGCGTCGACGACCTGGTGCACCTCGCCGAGCGCCTGCAGGAGCACTACGGCAAACTGAAAAACATCTACCCCGAGAACCTCTCCCGCCTCTCATCCCTTGTTTCCTGCCTTCTCAACCTGCAGGAAGTGAGCGGGAAATTCAAGACCCAGCTCATACGCCTCGACGAGCGGCAGCAGGACCAACGAGCCCTGAAGGGGGCCGAATACTACCATTCGCAGCTCTCACCCCTGACAGCAGCCTTCAAGGCGCTCCTCGACGTGGAAATCGACAACAAGGAGACCGCCAAGGCCGTCCGCGAGGGGGGCGACGCCCTTATTGAAGCCCTCAGCGTGAAACTTGCCTGCCTCGAAGCCGTAAAAAAGCACGGATACAGCCTCCAGGCCGTTCAGCAGGCCAAAGTGGCGACGCTGATAAGCGACGAAAAGAAAGTCTCGAAAAAAAACAAAGCCGCCAAGCAAGCGGGCTCCGACGTCATCAACAACGACCTCGCCACACTCCTGCGCCAATGGCGCGCAGCCAAAGCCAAGGAGCAGAAACTACCTCCTTACATGGTGCTGAGCCAGAAAGCCCTCCATTCCATCGCCACAAACGCACCCCGTACTCCTGCCGAGCTGAAACGTCAGCTCGGCGTGGGTCCCAAGACGCTCGAGAAATACGGCAACGAAATCCTCGAGCTTATTCTTCAATTTCTCCCTTGAAATACTTCCAGTCCACCTCGGTGAAGTCGTCGGTGGAGTCCTTGTAATCGGGGTCGGGCATGTACCACCACAGCGATTCGAAATACTCTCTGAGTTTCTTGTCCTTGAACACATGGCCACGGTGGGCATAGGGCATGTTGTGTATCACGCGCCTCAGGAACGCCCTGTCCGTCTCCACCTCGTCGCCAAAATAGAAAAAGATATCCGACGAGCGGTCGTAGGAGGCGGAAATACCCTGAAAGTAGTCCACACCCATCGCATAGATGTTCAGCTCCATCTCGGGGCGAAAGTCCTTCTTGTGCCAGCTGACGGCGCCGTTCCTCAGCGACACCTCGTAGCTTTTGGGGCTGTTCTTGTCCCAGTCCATCGTATTATTGACCACACGCATCTTGCCGAAACCCTCCGTCACCTCGAACTCCGCACCCTTGAACGTCGACTCCGGAATCTGGAAATGCTTGGCCGTCTTGTCGGCGCGCACCACCAGCGTGAAATCGTCAATCTTGCCGCCCGCCCAGCGCGACGCCGGCGTCAGCTTGTAGTCCAGCAACCACGGCAGGGTGTTCAACTCCGACATGCGGTAGAGATAGGTGTGGTGCACCACGTTCAGCCCCGGCTGGAACTCCGCGTCGAAATAATATACATACGAAAACTCGATATAATCTCCCGTAACATATACATTCCCATACTCGTCCTCGGTGCTCTCGCCTTCCACGTAGAGCATGCCGTTCTCGCCGTCGATAAAGTAACGTTTCGAGGGGTCGAGCTGCACCCTCTGCGCGGTATTGGGCACACAGGGGGCATTCTGGAAGTTCAGCCTCCGCCCGTTCATCTCCACCGTGAAATCAAGGATATTGGGATGCCCCTCTCCGGGCTGAAATAGGCCGTCCTCGTTATACGGCGCTCCCGCCTCGAAGCCCATCAGCAGCCGCTTCGCCGCCGGGCCGGGATTCCAGAACTCGTAGTACACATCCACCCTCGCAAAATGGTCGTCCTGCAGGTAGATGGTCAGCACTTCCTTGCGGATGCTGATGTCCGTCTCCTGTAGCGGCACCAGCTGGTTGCCGCTCACATAGTAGGCACCGTCGTTGGCCAGGGCGGTCGCCGAGAAGAAAAACATCGCCAAGAGAGAATGTAAATATTTCATTTTTATGTATTTATACTTCAGAATAGTACTATTTTAATGATGCAAATATAAAAAAAAAGCTCATATCGTAAAAAAAAATGTATTTTTGCACGTGCATTTTAGAACAACAAAATTTATGTAACAATATGAAGAAAACCCTTTTAACCATTGCTACCATGGCAGTTATCACCAGCGGAATGGCACAGTCGAAGAAGCTCACCTCGGGCATCGACCTCAACAACCTGGACCGCAACGCTTCTCCCCAGGAGAATTTCTACCAGTACGCCTGCGGCGGCTGGCTGAAAGCCCACCCCCTTGACGCCGAGCACTCGCGCTACGGCGCCTTCGACTTCCTCGCCGAGGAAAACCAGAAACAGCTCAAAGGCATCATCGCCGAGGTCAGTTCCAAGAAGAATGCCCCAGGCACCGTGGCCGACAAGATCGCCACGCTCTACAACATCGGCATGGACAGCGTCCGTCTGCAACAGCAGGGCGCCGAACCCCTCCGACCCTACCTTGAGGAAATCAACAACATCAAGAACCGCGAGGATATGTGGGCCGAACTGCTAAAAATGCACCGCCGCGGCTATGGAGTACTCTTCGGCGTGATGGGCGAAGCTGACAAGGACGACGCCAACATGTGCATCGCATGGGCCTGGCAGAGTGGTCTCGGTCTGGGCGACCGCGACTACTACCTCACCGACGAAGGCAACAACGTGGCCATCCGCGAAGGCTATATCAAACTCATGACCAAGGAGTTCGCCCTGGCAGGCTTCGACAAAATGGTGGGCATCCCTGCCGACCAGCTGGCCCGCACCGTGATGGTCTTCGAGACCCGTCTGGCCAAAGCCCAGAACTCCAAACTGGAGAACCGAGACCCCTTCGGCACCTTCAACCGCTACACCCTCGAAGAGGCTACTGCTTTTACTCCCAATATCAATTGGAAAAACTACTTCGAGACCATGGGCATCATGAAGGGGATGAAAAGCTTTAACATTGCCCAGCCCAAGTACTTCGCCGAGGTCAACAAAGTGCTGTCCGACACCGACGTGGAAATCCTGAAGGCCTACTTTGCCTGGCACGAAATCACCAGTGCCGCCAACTATCTGAGCGACGATTTCGTCAACGCGGAGTTCGACTTTTATGGCAAGCTGATGAGCGGCCGCGAGGTGAACCGTCCGCGCTGGAAACGCGTCACCTCCACCGTCGACGGTGCCATGGGCGAGGCCCTCGGCCAGCTCTATGTAGAGAAATACTTCCCCGCCGCAGCCAAGAAACGCATGAAGACCCTTGTCGACAACCTGATGGTGGCCCTCGGCCAACGCATCGACAATGCCACCTGGATGGACAAACAGACCAAGAAAAACGCCAAGGAAAAACTCAGCACCATCCTCGTCAAAATCGGCTATCCAGACAAATGGCGCGACTACAGCAAGCTCGAAATCAAGAACGACAGCTACTATGCCAACATCGTGCGCAGCAACGAGTTCGACGTCGCCTACATGCTCAGCAAAATCAACAAGCCCGTCGACCGCAACGAGTGGGGTATGACACCGCAGACCGTCAATGCCTACTACAACCCCACCACCAACGAAATCTGCTTCCCCGCCGCCATCCTGCAGCCCCCCTTCTTTAACATGAACGCCGACGAGGCCGCCAACTACGGCGCCATCGGCGTGGTCATCGGCCACGAACTCACCCACGGCTTCGACGACCAGGGTCGCAACTACGACAAGAACGGCAACCTCAACGACTGGTGGACCGCCACCGACGCCGAGAACTTCAAGAAGAACGCCCAGGTGCTCGTCGACGCCTTCAGCGCCGTCAAGGTCCTCGACGACCCCGAGACCTATGGCAACGGACAGCTCACCCTCGGCGAGAACATCGCCGACAACGGCGGCCTCCATATCAGCTACCTTGCCATGCAGAACGCCCTCAAGAAGAAACAGGTCAACAAGAGCAAGATGGACGGCTTCACTCCCGAGCAGCGCTTCTTCCTGGCCTATGCCGCCGTCTGGGCCTCGAACATCCGCCCGCAGGCCATCCTGCAGCTCACCCAGATGGACGTCCACTCGCTGGCCAAGAACCGCGTCAACGTGGCCCTGCCCCACATCACGGAGTTCATTGATGCCTTCGGCGTGAAGCCCGGCGACAAGATGTACCTGGCCCCCGAGAAACGTGCCCTCCTCTGGTAAAACAGATTCAAATGTACCAATAATGAAAAACGCCCTTCCTCAAGGGCGTTTTTTTTATCCTGACATCCTACCTGAAACGTACCAAAAAGGTATCATCTCCTACCCCGGTAGTACATAGGTGGGCGTTGGTAGGGAGATGGTACGGTGTTGGTTAGGAGTTGGTCCCTCTTCGGCACTGATTACCAGCACGTTGCATGTATACTACCAGCAAAATTGCAAAATACTGATTCTCAGACTGTTGATGTTTCAGTAATCAAAGGCAATAAAAAAGAGTGTTTTTCGTTAAAGAATTTTAGATATAACCAAAAAAGGGACAATCGAATGAAGATAAAAGATGTGGTGGCGGAGCTCGACGCGACGTTTCGTCCGGAGCTGCAGGAGGACTACGACAATGCAGGTTTCCTGCTGGGTGACGGCGAAGCGGAGTACCATGGAGCGTTGGTGGCTTTGGACTTGACGCCGGCGGTGGTCGACGAAGCCATAGGGCAAGGGCTGAACTTGGTGGTGACGCACCATCCGTTCATTTTCAGCGGTGTGAAACGGCTTACCAACGGCAGTGTGACAGGGCGCATGGTGATGCAGCTCATCAGGAACGGGATATCCGTCTATGCGGCACATACGAATCTGGACAACCTGCCGTGGGGAGTGAGTGGCGTTCTGGCCGAGAAGCTGGAGCTACGCAACTGTGCTGTCCTCAGTCCTCTGGGAGGAGAGACAGGTGCCGGTATCATCGGTGAGCTGAGCCAACCGAGAGAAGCTCGCACTGTCCTCTTAGAGATCAAGAGCATTTTGAAGATACCCGTCATACGGACCACCCCACACAATGTACACACGCTGGTGCGGCGGATTGCCGTGTGCGGCGGCAGCGGTGCGCCGTTCATCGGCGACGCCGTAGCGGCGGGTGCAGACCTCTACCTCACGGCAGACTTGAAGTACCACGATTTCCAGCGCGGCGAGGAGAGTATCATCTTGGCCGACGGAGGACACTATGAGACGGAACAATTCGCAAAAGAGATAATTTCTCGCGTCATATCAGAAAAATTTTGTAACTTTGCATGCCGAATTTCTCAGAGCCAAGCGTCGCTTGTTCAGTATATCTAGATGTTCGACAGCACTTTGCGTGGCCATGAGGCCATGTCAAAGAACAATAAATTAACGAAACGAAAATAAAATACAATAATAAAAAATGGCAAAGAAAGTCAGCACGAAAAAAGAAGAACAGGTGGAAGCCACCGTCATTCAGCGTCCCGATGTGGACGTAGCCATCGAGAAACGCCTGGTGGCGCTCTACACATTGCAGAGCGTAGACAGCGAGATCGACAAGATACAGACCATCCGTGGCGAGCTGCCACAGGCTGTACAGGATCTGGAGGACGAGATTGCAGGTCTGAACACACGTATCGAGAACTTCAACACAGAGATCAAGGAGACGGAAGCCGCCAACAAGGCACGCAACGCCGAGATGGCAGACCACGAGGAGCAGATCAAGAAGTACAAGAAACAGCAGGACAACGTGCGCAACAACCGCGAATATGAGTCGCTGAACAAGGAGATAGAATTCCAGAATCTCGAGATACAACTCTGCGAGCGCAAGAACAAGGAAGGCGCCGCGAAGGTGAAGGAGTTGAAGGAGCACATCGCCTCAGCCAAAACGCTGCTTGAGAACCGCAATGCCGACCTCGAGGAGAAGCGCGAGGAGCTGACCTCCATCATTGCCGAGACCGAAAAGGACGAGAAGCGTCTGCGCGAGAAGTCGAAGGAACAGGAGCAATATATCGACGAGCGTTATCTGACGGCATACAAGCGTATCCGCGGAGCCGCCCGCAACGGGCTTGCCGTGGTGCAGATCGACCGAGACTCCTGCGGTGGCTGCTTCAGCAACATCCCTCCCCAGCGTCAGATGGAGATCAAGATGCACAAGAAGGTCATAGTATGCGAGAACTGCGGCCGCATCCTCGTCGACGACGATATCGCCGCGAAATCAAAAGCACAGATGAACGCGTAAAAGTGTAATTATGGAATATCGTTTCAATCCTAATGAGAAACTCACTCTGGACAAGATCCAGGAGATTATAGACAAGAAGATGACCTTGGCGCTGAGCGACGAGGCCAAGCAACGCATCGAGAAATGCCGCAACTACCTCAACAAGAAGATGGAGACCCAGAAAGTCCCCATCTACGGCGTCACCACGGGCTTCGGCTCTCTTTGCAACATTTCAATCAGCAAGGAACAGCTCTCGCAGCTCCAGAAGAACCTTGTGATGAGTCACGCCTGCGGCGTGGGTGACGAGGTTCCCGCCGAGGTGGTGCGCCTCATGCTGCTTCTGAAAGCCCAGAACTTCTGTTTCGGCTACAGCGGTGCCCAGTTACAGACTGTGCAGCGCCTCATCGACTGCTACAACGACGACGTGCTGCCCGTGGTCTACCAGCAGGGCTCGCTCGGAGCCAGCGGAGACCTCTGTCCTCTGGCCAACCTGATGCTCCCGGCCATTCTCGGCATGGGTGATGTGTATTGGAAAGGCCGTCGTTGCGACGTCAGCGAAGTCTACCAGGCCAAAGGTTGGCAGCCTATCGAGTTGCAGAGCAAGGAGGGTCTGGCCCTTCTGAACGGCACCCAGTTCATGAGCAGCTACGCTGTCTGGAGTCTGCTGAAAGCCCGCCGTCTGAGCCGTCAGGCCGACATGGTACTCGCTCTCAGCCTCGACGCCTTCGACGGCCGCATAGAGCCTTTCTACGAGTGTCTCCACATGGTGCGTCCTCACCAGGGCCAGCTCGACACCGCCGCCGCCGTGCGTGGCTGGCTGGAGGGCAGCGAGCTCATCAAGCGCCACAAGGAGCATGTGCAGGATCCTTACAGTTTCCGTTGCGCCCCACAGGTGCACGGCGCCGCCAAGGATACACTGCGCTACGTGGAAAGCGTTGTGGAGACGGAAATCAACTCCACGACCGACAACCCCATCGTGCTGCCCGACGAGGACATGGTCATCAGCGGTGGCCACTTCCACGGCGAGCCACTGGCCATGGTGCTCGACTTTCTTGCCATTGCGGTGGCAGAACTCGGCGCCATCAGCGAACGTCGCACTTACCAGCTCATCGATGCTAAACGCGGCTTGCCGTCGTTCCTCGTGGCCAAACCGGGACTTAACAGCGGCTTCATGATTCCTCAGTATGCCGCCGCCGCCATCGTCAGCCAGAGCAAGCAGCTTTGCACGCCCTGTTCGGTGGACAGCATCCCCAGCAGCCAGAACCAGGAAGACCTCGTCAGCATGGGAGGCAATGCCGCCACCAAATGCTACCGCGTGTGCGAGAACACCGAGCGTGTGCTGGCCATCGAGCTCTTCAACGCCGCCCAGGCCCTCGACTTCCGTCACCAGGAAGGTCTGAAAAGCAGCCCGAAGATCGAGCAGATGGTCGCCGCCTACCGCAAGTGCGTCAACTTCGTCGATATCGACGAAATCATGTACAAGCATATCCACAGCAGCGTCCGCTTCCTGCAGGAGATGGCGATGTAGAGACAAGTCTACATATGTCTGATATGAAGAGGGCCGGAAGTAATGACTTCCGGCCCTCTTCAATTAATCAATTATATAAATTAATCGATCTACTGGATTGAATCCTGTCCTGTCTCGGTGGGGAAAGATTTTTCTGCGCTGTCGATGATGGAACTTGCACCAATTATAGCCCAAACATCAAATAGTGCCATGACTATAAACGAAATATATACATTCTCAAATAAAGATGCGACTTGAACCATGAGCAAAGCAAAGATGCAACCGACAATCCACATGGCGAAAGAATTCTTTTTCATTCGAAAGAGTCTTATCGCGAGAAAAACCATGTTGAACAAAAGCAAAACAAGGAATACCAATCCTACTATTGACAACCACGTATATCCATTATAAAAACTATAATCGGAAAAACTAAATAAGTTTTTAAACAGAAATACTAATCTCACTCCCAGAATAATGGAGAAAAGAATTTGAAACACAAGCAAATGGTTTACGATACTACCCGTATTGATTTTAACAAAAGAATGGTAGAAGGGTTGAAGGTGTTCCTTGTAAGGTCTGCTGATTTTTGCAACCTGATAAAAAACATAAATATAAGTAAAGTACACTATAATGGTGAAAATAGTCAAGGAGAGTGAAATATAAATATCAAAGTAATTATCGTTCATGTAATTGTAAGAGGTTCCACGTATGATGATGTTTACGATCATTACTAATGCAATCACGAACAATAATCTAGACGGAGAGAGTCTCTTCTTTTTTTTCTTTACTTCCTGGAGTGGTTTCTCCGTATCGGGGTAAATGTCGCCGGCGAAAACGCCATGATAGCATACGGGGCCTTCGGGGTCTTGTTGTTCCATCATCTGCGGTTCTTCGAGATTATCTGCCGACGGCTCACTCATGACTTTCTCAGGCGCGGGCTTCACCTTGTGTGGCTCAAGGGGTGTGTCCCGCTGGTTGAATTTCGGACATGAGGATTCGTCGAAAATCGGGGTACGAGCAAAAAAAGAGCATTTCAAGGCTCCGTAAGAACCCACTTTACATTTGGTGCATTGTCTGCATTCTTCTTCTTTAGCCATATTTTAAAGGGTTTTTGGGTATAATCTAATTCAACTCGTCTGGAGAAATTGTCGTCACAATAATTTTATCGGCATTGATAGAGCCACGTGCACAAATGGCAATCTCCCGGTTTGTTTTTCTCAGAATGTGGGCGAGCAACGATTTCATATTTGCAAAATCGCCGGGTATACCAAGTTTTTTTATGAAGTCCTTATTGTCATTTGACTTCAACAGATTGTTGATCTTTGATATCAACTCACCTCTGTTTTCTTTGGTTTTATTTTCGATCAAGGAAACAGTGACAATGGCGTTTTCTTCGACAAAGATATTCACGTTCACATATCTGTCGTTCATGTCAATGTCTTCCACCTTGACACCATAGTCGAAGGTCTGAGGGAACTCCTTGTTCAATTCATTTACTATCTTCTGCAATGCAACATTGTATGTGTTATACTCTATTTTATCGCCAGTGTCACTTAACTTATCCATCACTTGCTGCGTTTTTTCTTTAATATTGTCGCACGCCGCAAATGCCAAGATGGCGACGAACATGATCAATCCTCTGGTCATTTTCCCGACCATCAGAAGATTTCGCTGTTTAAGATAGCTCATATTAGAATATGTTAATGTGTTAATGTGTTAATTCGATAATTTGTTAGTCTTTTTTTTTATAGACCCTGATACGAGATTTTTCAATAGATTATCAAATGCAAAAATACGATTTTTTTTATATACCAATTTTTTTTTTTCAATTATTAGAAACCGGTCAAGGGTTGAGGGTGTGTTTGAGGATTTTCTCGTAGCCTGAGAAGGTGCGACGGGAGCCGTCGGCAAAGTGGAAGGTTATATCTGTGAGACGGATGTATTTGATGCGGTCTGAATCGTCCCAGAAGAGTTCGTCGAAGGTGTATTGTGCTGGTGTACGGGGTTGGATTGGTCCCATGCATAGGATGGTACGCTCGTCACGCTTGAAACGGTCGCGCTGAAGGCGTCCTTTTGCATCGACAGGGATGATGGAGATTTCCACGCTGGAGATGGTCTTGGGGAAACAGTTGTAGAGGTTGACTTCGAGCCCAAACATGTAGTCGCTGCGGGCGGGGTTGAGGCTCATGAGGAATATTTGCTCGCGGTCCATTCTCTCCTTTGTGGCCTGTACCTGGAGGAGGGTTTGCTGTTCGATGTGCTGGAGGGAGTCGTTGCGAAGTGATACGGCGATACTATCAGCCTGACGAGCCAGGTTTAGGCTGACTCTGTTGAGCGAGTCGATGCGACGCTGGAGAGCCAACTGTTCGTTTTTCTGCGAACGGAGGATGGAGTCGCGGCGAAGTTCATAGGCATGCTGTCCTTCGTCGGTGGTGAATGATCCCCATTCGGCAAGGCGCTGAAGAGCCGGAAGGGTGAGCTCTTGCCGCCTGTGGGTGTTGGTCCTCACAGTGAAGACGACAGGCCATTCGGCGGAGGGCTGGTAGCGGTAGCCGAGCCATGTGACGGGGCTATAGGGGCCGTAGCGACGGTCGGCGGTGTCGATGTCGATGAGCAGGCGGGCATCGCGGTCCATAAAAACGAAGGCCCACTCTTGAAGGGCGTCGTAGCGCTGCTGCCAGTAGCGACAAGAGACAAGGTACGGGAGAAGTTCCGTAGCCAAGTCCGAGGGAAGGCTGAATCCAATAGTATCACTCTGAAAAACCACCTGAACACGGCCGTCATTATGACAGAGGGTGGAGAGGCGGTAGATGCGGTTGTAATGGTTCTGCAGAGTGCCGGTATAGCGGGCAACCTTGGCCTGCAACGGTGCCGGAGGGGTTACGAAGTAGGCGTCGCTATGGCTGGCCTCCTGCAGCGATGTGTAGTTCCAAGGCTGCTGGGCACGGGAAGTGGAAAAATGAAAATTGAAAATTGAAATTATGGAAAGAAATATCAGATGGCCGAGGGCTGGTCTGATAGTCTTGAAGGCGCCAGAGGGTTTAATGGTTAGCATAGGCTGTCTTTTTTCCTTCCTAGTGTGCCTGAAGCCAGTTGTCGCCAACGTCGATGCCCACCTCAATATCGATACCGGGGAGCGGGAGTGCCTGTTTCATCTCGCGTGCTACGATCTGACGGACGATGGCTTCCTCGGGACGATAGAGGTCAAAGACGAGTTCGTCATGGACCTGGAGGATCATGCGGGTGCGGAGGTTCTGAAAGAGGAGTGAGCGGTGAATGTTGACCATTGCGATCTTGATCATGTCAGCCGAGGTACCTTGTATGGGCATATTGACGGCGTTACGCTCGGCAAAGGAGCGTGCGGAGGCGTTGCGGGAGTTGATGTCCGGGAGGTAGCGACGGCGTCCGAGGAGGGTCTGTGCATAGCCTCTTTCACGTGCGACGGCGACACTCTCATCGATGAAACGACGGATGTCGGGATACTGCACGAAGTACTCGTCGATCAGCGCTGCCGCTTCCTTGCGTGGTATACCCAGCTGTTCGGAAAGTCCGAAGGCCGAGATACCGTAGACGATTCCGAAGTTGACACTCTTGGCATTGCGACGCTGGTCTTTGGTAACATCGGCCATCGGTATGTGATATATCTTGGCGGCAGTGGCCGCATGGATGTCGAATCCGTTGGCAAAAGCCTCGAGCATGTGACGGTCGCGTGCGAGGGAAGCAATGATGCGGAGCTCGATCTGCGAATAGTCGGCCGCGAGCAGCAGGTAGTCGTTGTCACGCGGAACGAAGGCCCTACGTATCTCTCTACCCCGTTCCGTCCGGATAGGGATGTTCTGCAGATTGGGATTCGAGGAGGAGAGTCGACCTGTGGCTGTAACCGTCTGGTTGTACATGGTGTGCAGACGTCCTGTGGCGGGGTTGATCAGCCGCGGGAATGAATCCAGATAGGTGCCCAGAAGTTTGGTGACGGAACGGTAGGAGAGGATGAGGGGGATGATGGGGTGAGCGTCGGAGAGCTTAGAGAGAACATCCTCGGCGGTACTGTATTGCTTGGTGGCAGTGCGCGGAGGACGGTTGGTCACCTTCAGTTTTTCATAGAGCACTTCGCCGAGTTGCTTGGGGGAGCCTATGTTGAAGCGCTCGCCCGCCAGGGAGAAGATTTTTTCCTCTATGTCGGCACGTTCCCCAGAAAGCTGCTTGGAGTAGTCGCGCAGCGCGTCAACGTCTATTCTCACGCCTTCTTTTTCCATTCCCAGGAGTACGTCGACGAGGGGCAATTCAACATCCTTGTAGAGGTGTTCTAGGCCAGCGTCGCGCAATTTGGCGGCCATGAGTGGAAAGAGCTGCCACATGGCAGCGACCTGCGCTTTGGTGTCCGCAGGTTCAAAGCCGAGCATAGAGGAGCAGATGAAGTCGAGGGTATGGCGCATCTCGGCATCAATCAGATAGTGAGCCAGCTGGACATCGAAGAAATAACCACCAACTTTTACGTTGAGCTCGTCAAGGATATATTTAAGGTTTTTCAGGTCGAAGCAGAGTTTGGTGGTGGAGACATCAGCAAGGATATCGCTCAGGAGAGCAAAGTCGACGTTGTCCACCGAGGCTGTCCATACGCTGTCGGCATTGGTGCTGATGATGAGTGTAGGGCCATCAAATAAAAGCGCGAGATCGAGGCCTTTGAGAGAAGAGAGGACCTCTGATGTAAGCCTTTCCTCGTGCACAGAAGGTGTTTCCTGGAGCGATGGGGAGAGGTCGAACAGAGAGGGAGAGGCTGTGGCGACGGGAGTGGCGTCGCCATGGCCTTCGGTGGCGGGTTTATGCCAGAGAGCGGCCCGTGAAGGGTCTTTGAGGGTGAGATCGGAGAATACTTTGCGTGCAAACTGACGGAACTCCAGATAGTCCGTGGTCTCCTTCAGGGCTTCATAGTCGGGTTCCTGAAGTTTCAGCGCTTCTTCATCGAGATCGATAGGGGCATCGAGGCTGATGGTGGCAAGCTGTTTGGAGAAAAGTGCCGAAGAGGCATGTTGCTGGACAAGGAGGCGGAGCTTTTCGTTTTTGATTTCGTCGGAACGGCGAACCATTTCCTCGATGGATCCAAACTGGTCGACGAGCTTTTTGGCGGTCTTCTCCCCCACCCCGGGGATTCCCGGGATATTGTCCGAGGTGTCGCCCCAGAGGCCGAGGAGATCAATGACCTGGTGTGGTTTGGAGACGGAGAATTTCTCCTTCACCTCAGGGACACCGAGGATCTGGTCGGGACGGCCCATTCGGCCGAAGCGATACATTTTGACATGTTCGGTGACAAGCTGGGCGAAGTCCTTGTCAGGGGTGACCATAATCACCTCGTCGAAGCCAGCCTTTTCGGCCTTGTGACTGAGGGTACCGATGACATCGTCAGCCTCGTAGCCCTCGCACGTCAAGATGGGTATGCGAAAGGCCTGGATAATGCGCTTGACCCAAGGGAGCCCAATCTGGATCTCCTCTGGCATAGCCTCGCGGTTGGCCTTGTAATCGGCATAAAGGATGTGGCGAAAGGTGGGTTTTTGGAGATCAAAGGCGACTCCAACATGAGATGGATGCTGGGAGCGGAGAAGGTCATAAAGCGTGGTAGAGAATCCGAGGACACATGAGGTATTGAGGCCCTTGGAGTTGATGCGCGGATTCTTGTTGAGGGCATAGTAGGCACGGTAGACGGCTGCCATTCCATCGATGAGGAGTAGTTTTTTCATTTGTTTCGTTTGTAACGGTTAACGGTTAATGGTTAACGGTTAAAGTAGCCTGCGTCAAAAAAAACTTGGAAAACTGTCTTATTTTAACGGGTCGGCGGTGAGTTCGTCGTATTCCTGACGGCTGCGGAGGATGTTGCAGGCAAGGTAGACGGCGGAGCGCATGGATTGCTCGCTGGCGCAGTCTTTGCCGGCGATGTCGTAGCCGGTGCCGTGTGCCGGGGAGGTGCGGACATAGGGAAGTCCCGCGGTGTAGTTGACGCCTTCGGTGAAGGACATGAGTTTGAAGGGTATGAGGCCCTGGTCGTGGTAGAGGGCGAGGACGCCGTCGAATTTGTTGAATTCAGAGGAGCCGAAGAATCCGTCGGAGGGGAAGGGGCCATAGGCCAGGACACCTTTGGCCTGGACTTCGTCGATGACGGGGCGTATGACGCGTTTGTCGAAGTCGCCTATGACGCCGTCATCGCCAGCATGGGGGTCGAGTGCGAGGACAGCGATTTTAGGTATAGTGATACGGAAGTCGCGTTTGAGGCTTTCGTTCATAAGCATAATCTTGTCGAAGAGGAGATTGTGGGTGAGAGCTCCAGGGACGTCCTTGAGGGCGAGATGGTTGGTGACGATGCCGATGCGGATACGGTCGCACACCATCATCATGAGGCTGGAGCAGCCGAACTGATGGGAGAGGTATTCGGTGTGGCCAGGGAAGTCGAAGTCGGGAGCCTGGATGTTGCGTTTGTTGATGGGAGCGGTGACGAGGACGTCGACTTTGCCGGCCTTGAGGTCGGCACAAGCGCGGTTCAAGCTTTCACGGCTGAGTCTGCCGGCCAATTCGGTGCTTTTGCCGAGGTCTATCTTGATTTCCTCCTGGGTGAGGTTGATGACGTTGTATTTGCGTTCCTGGGCTTCGGAGGCGTCGCGGATGGAGTTGAAGATCATCTCCTGCGGAACGCTGGTGAGGAGTTTCTTATGATAGGAAGCCACTTTACTGCTGCCATAGAGGATGGGGGTGCAGAGGTCGAACATACGGTTGTCGCTGAAGGTCTTGATGATGACTTCATAGCCGACGCCGTTGAGGTCGCCATGGGTGATGGCTACGCGTATTTTCTTTTCGTTGTTGTTTTCCATGATAAAGATTGAAAGTTTGAAGGTTTGAAAGTTTCAGGGTTTAAAGGTTTGAAGGTTGGATAGTTTCAATGTTTAGTTCTCATTGCATCTGGAGGTAGGCGTAGAGCAGACGGATGCCGTAGGCGCTGGCTCCCGGGCGCCAGCAGTGCTGAGCTTTTGAGAAGAAGGCTACGCCGGCGATGTCGAGGTGTACATAGGGGGTATCCTTGGCAAAATGTGCCAGGAATTTACCGGCAGTGATGGTACCAGCCTGTGGTGTGGTGCCGCAGTTACGGAGGTCGGCCACCTCGCTCTTGATGAGTTCATCGTATTCCTTCCACATGGGGAATTCGACGATGCGTTCGTAGACCTGCTCGCCGACAAGTTTGAGCATTTCGAGTTCTCTGGCGCCATTCTGCTGCATGGCGGCGATGCCGAAAGTGGAGATGGCGCGAACGGCAGCGCCGGTGAGTGTGGCGGCGTCGATGATGACACGCGGGTGATAGTTCTTCACTCCGTAAGCGATCGCGTCGGCGAGGATGAGACGTCCCTCGGCATCGGTGTTGACGACTTCGACGGTGGTGCCATCGTACATGGTGAGGATGTCGTCGGCGGCATAGGCGTTGAAGGAGGGGCGGTTGTCGGTGAGCGGGAGTAGTGCGACGAGGTGCACGGGAAGGTTGTTGTCGGCAGCGGCAAAGAGGACGCTGGCCATGGTGGCAGCACCGGCCATATCGCTTTTCATCTCCTGCATGTAGTCGTCAGGTTTGATGTTGAGGCCGCCGGTGTCGTACATCACACCCTTGCCGACGAGGCATATCGGGTTGTCCTGGGTATTGCGATTTTTGGGGTTGTACTCGAGCACGACGAAGCGAGGCTCGTCAACACTGCCGCGGTTGACTGCCAGAAGCCCACCCATACGGAGGCTCTCGATTTTCCGTTTATCCATGACGGTACAGGTAACGCCTTGGAGGTCGGCGGCGACGGCGGCCAGCTCGTCGGCAAAGGCGGAGGCATTGAGGTCCTGCACGGGCATATTCACCCACTCGCGGCACCAATAGATGCGGTTCCAGAGACGCTGCATGGCCTCGAGTTCGTCTTTCTTAAAATAGACCTCGTCCACGACGACGGTCTGCAGGTGGTAAGGATCCTTGCTTTTGAAACGGTCGAAGCTATAATCAGCCAGTGTCAGGCCCTCCAGCAGCGACGCCACCTCCTCGGGCAACACACCTTCACCACATAAGGCCACTTCCTTCACACCATCATCCTCAAAACGCTTCACCAAGTCCATCGCCTTCCTCCTCAGTCCTTCTTGCACTTCCGAAGAGGGCTGCTCACTGTCGAACGAGAGGAGGTAGAGGCGATAAGGAAGGCGGTCGAAGACAAGAAGGAAGTCCTTCTTCTCCGCCCGACGACCCTTCACCAAGGCCACTTCTTTCTTGTTCAGCGGAAGGGAGCGTTCGGCGCTCTCGTCACCGTACATAAAAATCACATCACCCTCATACTTCTTCGAGTCTATTTTCTCTAGTTTATATATCATAGCAAAAATTTTTTTTTGACGTGTTATAATTATTTAGAACGCTGACGCGTGTTTTTTATTGTTGGGTGTGGGTGATAATAATGATTATCTTGTCTTTCTTCAAATCCTGAAGGGATTGCTCCAGGAGACGACGGGCGTTGCTGTCGAGCCAAGCGGAGGGTTCGTCGAGGAGGAGTATCGGGGCGTCGCTGACGAGGGCGCGAGCGAGAGCCACGCGCTGCCACTGACCCATGCTGAGCTCGCTGCCGCCGTCGAAGAGGCGTCCCAGGAGGCTGTGGGCTCCCTGAGGGAGGCGTTCCGCCAGCGCGGAGGCTCCGGAGAGGCGGAGGGCGCGTTCGATGCTGCTTTGGTCGTCGGCGCCGCCGAATCCGATATTCTCGGCGAGGGTGCAGTTGTAGCGCGCGAAGTCCTGGAAGAGGACGCCTATGCGCGCGCGCAGGTCCCGTGGGTCGAATCGGCGTATGTCTATACCGTTGAGGAGTATGGCTCCCCGGTCGGGGTCGTAGAGACGCAGGAGGAGTTTCACGAGGGTGGACTTTCCGTATCCGTTGTGCCCTTCGATGCGTGTCATCGAGCCCTTCCGCGCTATGAGCGAGAAGTCGGTGAGCACGTCGCGATCCATGTCAGGGTAACGGAAAGTCACCCGGCGGAACTCCACCTGGGTGATTTCCGGGGGCAACGCGACTGGGTCGATAGGAAGAACGACTTTGGGTTCGAGACGGAGGAACTCGAAGAGATTGCTGATGAAGAGGCGGTTGTCGTACAGTCCCGCCACTGCGGCGACAAGGCTCTGCAAATAGCCCTGTCCGCGGCGGAACGCTTCGAAGAGCATGACGAAGGTGCCGATGGAGATAGCACCGGCAAAGGCCTGATGGAGGAGGAGCCAGACGATGCAGAACATGGCGCCGGCTTCGATGAGGGCACACAATATCTCGAGTGCACCGAGGCGACGGGAGATGGAGAGCAGGCGTGAGACGAGCTGAGTGCGCACCTCGACGAAACGGCCCCGGAAGAGGGGTGCGAGGTTGAAGGTGCGCAACTCCTTGGCGAAGTCGCGCGCGGTGAGGATGGAGGAGTAGTAGGAGGTGCGGCGGTAGAGCTGCGTGTTTTCACGGCGGAAACGGTAGATGCGACGCGCTTTGTAGAGCCTCACGGCGAAGCCTGGCACTACGGCGAGGAGCATGATGGCGATAACCCACCATGAGGCGGTGAGGAGCATGGCGACGACACCGACGACGGAGACCAGAGAGCTCCCCAGGGCCATAAAGTTGGAGAGGATCTGCAAGGGACGATAGGAGGCTTCCTGCTGGGCCCTGTGGAGGGTGTCGTGATAGGAGGGGGTGTCGTAGTATTCCATATCTAGCCTGGAGGACTGCCGCTGGAGGAGGTCGCTGACATGGTCTATGAGTCGCTGGCTGAGGACGTCGTTGTTCACAGAGTTCAGGGCCGAGACGATGCGGGAGGCCAGAAAGATTCCGCACATGGCCAGGAGGAGGTGCAGGGTGGTGAGCGGGACATGAGCAGTGGTGGAAGCGGTGACGGAGTCGATGAGGAGTTTCAGTATGTATAGGTTGAGCAGGGGGAGGAGGCTGAGCAAGAGCTCATAGAACACCCTCCGGCGAAACGACGGAGGGTCGCATCGACGCACCATGAGCAGGGCTTTCCAGAGGTTCTTCATGTGTGTTTTCTAGCGAATATATATTGATTTTACGACTTCGGCTCCCAAATGATCGTTGATTT
>JAEEGJ010009425.1_pt1 | contig 26121 bp, 20 predicted proteins | sample 8958761 | NCBI WGS metagenome assembly JAEEGJ01 (sample SAMN16246546, study PRJNA631951) | gut metagenome | biome: gut microbiome; feature: rumen; material: RS-attached | host: Bos | place: Iran: Karaj | collected 2018-10 | reverse complement strand
GGCCGGCATTCCGGAATGCGCCGTAGAGGAGCATGAAGATGATCAGGAGGCTGAAGAGGCTGACGAGGGCGATGGTCCGCGAGGCGCGCTCCTCGCTCTCGAACTGGCCGCCGAACTCGATGCGGTAGCCTTCGGGGAGGGTGACGTGCTCGGCGATCTCTGCGCGGATCGCGGCGACGGCGCGGGCAAGTTCGCCGCCGGTCGCGTTGCAGGAGACGACGAGCTTGCGGCTGAGGTTCTCGCGGTTGATGGTGTTCGGGCCGGCGGCGGAGACGACGTCAGCGACATAGCTCAGGGGGACTTTCTTCCCGTCCGGCGTGTCCAGCATCAGGTCCGCGATGGCTTCCATCGTCCCGCGCGCCTCGTCTTTCACCTTGAGCGTCAGATCGAAGGAGCGGTTGCCCTCGTAGTCCGTGGAGGCGGTCTCGCCTTCGAGGGCCACGCGGATGAACTCCGCGAACTCCGGGAGGGAGATCCCGTAGCGGGCCAGCATCTCCCGCCGGGGGACGATGTTGAGCTCCGGCCGCTCGACCTGCTGCTCGACGTTGATGTCGGCGATGCCCTCGACTTCGGAAATGGCCGCCTTGATCTCCTGGCCGAGCGTGTACATCCGGTTCAGGTCCGTTCCGAAGACCTTGATCGCGATGTTCGACTGGGTGCCCGAGAGCATCGCGTCGATGCGGTGGGAGATCGGGCCGCCGATCTCGAGGTTGACGCCGGGCAGGACGGAGAGCTTCTCCCGGACCTCGTCGGTCAGCTGCCGGCGGGTTTTCCCCTTCGTCAGGACGAAGGGACATTCGAACTCGGAGCAGTTGACGCCGAAGGCGTGCTCGTCGAGCTCGGCGCGGCCGGTCTTGCGGCCGACGGTGAGGATCTCGGGAATGCCCATCAGGATCTCTTCGGCCTGGCGTCCGAGCCGGTCGGACTCCTCCAGGGAGATGCCGGGGACCGAGCTCATTGCAATCGTAAAGGAGCCTTCGTTGAAGGCGGGCAGGAAGCTGCGGCCGAGGGAGAAGAACATCGCGAGCGCGACCGCCAGCAGGCAGGCGAAGGCGCCGAGGACCGTTTTCCGGTGGCCCAGGGCCCAGCGGAGCGCGACCGCGTAGCCTTTCTTCAGCCAGGCCGCCACGGGGGCCTCCTTCTGCTCCGCCGCGTCGCCGGTCTCCGGGTCCGCTTCATGGGCGAGGAGGTAGGAGCTGAGGACCGGCGTGACCGTCAGGGCGACGAGGGTCGAGGTGCAGAGGGAGATGATGAACGAGATGCCCAGCGGTTTGAGCATGCGCCCTTCCATGCCGGACAGGAAGAAGAGCGGCAGGAAGCAGGCGATGATGATCAGTGTGGAGTTGAGCATCGGCATGCGGACCTCCCGGGAGGCCTCATAGACCACTTCCCGGACGGTCTTGCCCTGCCCCCGCGCTTGTCGCAGTCGTTTAAAGACATTTTCCACGTCCACGATGGAATCATCCACCAGCGAGCCGATGGCGATGGCGATGCCGCCCAGGCTCATCGTGTTGACGGTCATCCCCAGCCAGCGCGTTACCAGCAGGGTGATGAGGATGGACAGGGGAATGGAGACCAGCGAAATGACGGTCGTCCGCCAGTTCATCAGGAAGAGGAAGAGGACCAGGATGACGAAGATGCCGCCTTCGAGCAGCGCTTTTTTCACATTGCCGATCGAGCCCTCGATGAAGCGGGACTGGCGGAAAATATCGGCATTGACCTGGACGTCCGGGGGGAGGACGGTGCGGATGTCGTCCAGCTCGCGGTCCAGCTTGGCCGTGAGGTCCAGCGAGGAAGTGTTCGGCTGCTTGGTGACGGTCAGGATGACCGCTGGCTTGCCGTCGTTGGAGGCGACGCCGAGCACGGGGGTCTTGGGCCCGATCTGCACGTCGGCGACAGCCTCGAGGGGGATGGGAAGTCCGCCGGCGCCCGTCTTGACGACGGCTTTCTTCATCTGCGCGATGTCGTCGGTGGACAGAACCCCGCGAACGATATATTCATTGCCGAACTGGTAGAGGGTGCCGCCGGGGGCATTCTGGTTCATCCCCTTGACGGCGTCGATGACCTCGTCCATCGACACGCCGTAGTGGCGCATCCGGCCGGGATCGAGCAGGATCTGGTATTCCTTGATGTCACCGCCCATCACGGCCACCTGGGCCACGCCGCCCAGTGACAGCAGGCGGGGCCGCAGGGTCCAGTCTGCCATCGTGCGGAGTTCCTCCATCGAGGTGGTTTCCGCCGTGAGGCCGATGATCATCAGTTCGCCCAGGATGGAGGCCTGGGGGCCGAGGGTGGGATTGCCCACGCCCGGGGGCAGGGCTTCGCCCACCATCGCAATCTTCTCACTGACAATTTGGCGGGCCCGGTAAATATCTGTGCCCCAGTCGAATTCGATGTTGATGATGGAGAAGCCGGTGGTCGAAGAGGAACGCACGCGGCGCACGTTGGTGGCGCCGTTCACGGCGGTCTCGATCGGGAAGGTCACGAGGCGCTCCACCTCTTCCGGCGCCATTCCCTCGGCTTCGGTCATCACGACTACGGTCGGGGCGTTGAGGTCGGGGAAGACATCCACCTCGGAGCGGGAGGCCGAGTAGAGCCCGGCGATCATGCACAGGGCGGCCATCACGAGGATGGCTGCGCGGTTGTTCAGCGAGAATGCGATGAGCTTGTCCATACGCCTAATGGTTGTGGGTATGGCCCGCGGGGACGGCGGTGACGCCGGCGAGCTTGACGTGGACGGCACCCCGGGTGACGATGCTTTCACCTTCTTGCAGACCCTTCAGGACGGGAATGCGGCTGCCGTCGGACTGTCCGAGCGTGACTTCCCGCTTCTCGAAGCAATCCTCGTCATCGGCTTCACGCACGAAGACATAGTGGACACCCTGGTCCTCGACGACGGCTTCCAGGGGGACGGAGAGGCAGTCCGGGGCGGAGGCCGTCTTGAGCCAGACGTCCACGTAGGAGCCGGGCACGAGTTCGCCCTTGTTGTCGAATTCGAAGATGACCGGGATGTAGTAATCGCCGTCGGAGGCGCGGGCGTAGCTGATCATCCGTCCGCCCAGCTCGCCCAGATTGTAGGTCCGCTCGCTGTAGGAGGTGGTGAAGTTGGCGTCGCGCACCGACGCGATGCGGCTGTAGTAGCGCTCGGGGACATCCGCCCGCAGGCGGAGGCGGCGGTTGCTGCTGACCGTGGCCACGGGGGTGCCGGTCTGCACATACTCGCCGCTCTGCACCAGCCAGTTCTTGATGAATCCCGAGAGGGGAGCGGTGACGGCCAGTTCGCCGTCCTGCGTGCTGCCGGCGGCGAGAGCCTCATATTCCACCTTGGCGTGCTCATAGGCCTGGCGGCTCTGGTCCAGGTGGCTTTCGCTGACGATGTTGTCCGCTCTCAGCTGCTGGTCGCGTTCGTATTCTTTGCGTGCCGTCTCGAGGTCGATCTTCGCCTTGGCAAGTTTGTCGCCGGTGCCGATGCTCCGGGTGGAGAGGGTGGCGATCCGGGCGCCCTTGCTGACGGGGGAGCCTTCCGTGAGGCGGCCCAGGCTGATGATGCCCTCGCTCCTCGCGACGACGGTCATCTCGTCGCCGGCCGCGGAGAGGATCTGTCCGCTGGTGCGGATGACCTCACTGAAGGGACCGGCGGTGACCGTCTCCACAACGATGCCGAGTTCCTGCTGGCGTTCGGGGCTGATCTGGATGTGTCCGTCCGCGTGGGCGGTGGCTTCTTCGGACTCGTGTGCGTGCTCGCTCTCGTGCGTGCGGCAGGCGCTCAGGACGGCGCACAGGGCCATCAAGGTAAGGAGGAAACGCTTCATGGGGGGTTACGTTAGGTCGCAAAGGTATCTCTTTCCGGATGCAACCGGGTTGCAAATAATTTTATATATTTGTGTACCAAACCAAATCCCGATTACCGTTATGAAGAGATTCCTGCTCCTGGCCTGTCTCTGCAGCCTTCCGCTCTCTGCCAAGACCCTCTACGTGGCCCCGAATGGCCGCGACACCAATCCCGGCACCATCAACGCCCCGATGGCCACCCTTCCCGCCGCTTATGCGAAGATGAACGGGGGCGATACGCTTTATTTCCGGGCCGGCACCTACAAGATCACCGATGCGCAGGTGATGAAGCAGGAGAGCCTCTACGCCTATGTCTTCGCGTTGGAGAAAGCCGGAACGGCCGCGCACCGGACCTGCTTCATGGGCTATCCGGGCGAGCGTCCGGTCTTCGATTTCTCCGCCTTGCAGCTGGACGGGCGCCATCGTTTCGCGGCCTTCTACCTGGGTGCGGACTACCTCCACCTGCGGAATTTCGAGATCGTGGGGCTGCCGGTACGCATCACCGGGCATACCCAGTCCGAGTGCGTCTCAGCCCGCAAGGGTTCGCACTGCATCATCGAGAACCTCTCGATGCACAACAACATGGCCATCGGATTCTACCAGACGGCCGGGTCCTACAACCTGGTGCTCAACTGCGACGCCTACAACAACTACGATGATTATTCCGAGGGAGCCTACGGCGGCAATGTGGACGGTTTCGGTTTCCATATGGCCAATGCCTGGGAGGTCGGCAACGTGATCCGCGGCTGCCGCGCCTGGCGCAATTCCGACGACGGCTACGACCTGATCCATTGCGCCGCGCCCGTGGAGATCGATAACTGCTGGGCCTTCTACAACGGCTTCCAGCCCACGCCGGACCCCTTTGATACCGAGACCTTCGAGCGGGCCGGCGACGGCAACGGTTTCAAGAGCGGCGGCTGGGCGATGGGAGCCGGCCCGACGCGCTGCCCGCCCGTCTGCCCGATTCACTACATACACCACAGCGTGGCCTACCGCAACAAGGTCAACGGCTTCGATTCGAATTACCACCTGGCCGGCAATCGCTGGGAGAACAATACCGCCGCGATGAATCCGCACAACTACAATATGGTCAACCGCCGGGATCCCGGTGCCGGGGGCAACGTGGCCGTGCCGGGTTATGACCACGTCTTGACGGCGAATGTGTCTTGGTCGCCGCAGGGGGACGATCTATATATGTGCGATGAGAAGACCTGTACGCTGCGTGACAATGAGTTCGGGACCATTCCCGTGAGCGAGGGCGCGGCGATGTTCGTGTCGGTCGATCCCAAGGATTTCTTCCTGCCGCGCGATGCGGAAGGCCATCTCCCCGAGATGCCCTTCCTGCGTGCCAGGCCCGGTACGCGCTTGCAGGAGAATGGCATCGGCTGGGCTTGGTAGGGATTTGCCCGGCCTGCGGCCGGCCATTTCCCTGGTTGTCCGTGAGCAAACCGCGTCCAGATGCGGCCGGAGGCCGCGATTTTCGTGCAGGCCCGGATTGGCTCGAAAGCTAGCTTTCGGCCACCCTGGCCTGCACGAAAAATGCCGCACCACGGGGTGCGGCATCTGTTTGCGGTTTGCATTGCGCGGAGAGACAGGGATTCGAACCCTGGAACCGTTTTTGACGGTCACACGCTTTCCAGACGTGCCTCTTCAGCCACTCGAGCATCTCTCCAAACGGGACTGCAAATATAGAAAACTTTTTTGAAATAACGATTCGTTTTTATAAATTTACGCAAATCAAGTTTTTTGCTTTAACCATGCACAAATTCTTCTTCACTCTCGCAGCCCTGGGCGCCTGCATCTTCGTTTCCTGCAACCGCTCGAGCGTTCCCGAATCGTTCAATCATAATGCCGATCCGGCGGCCCTCGGGGTCAGCTCGGAGCGTATCGAAGCGCTGGACACCGTCCTCAAGGGCTTTGTCGATGATCAGAAAGTCTCCTGCGTGACGGCTTTCGTGGCCAAGGGCGGGGACGTGGTCTACGAGAAGTCCTTCGGATTCAAAGACGTGGAGAACAAGGTCCCGGCGCGTCCTGATGACATTTATGTCCTCTTCTCCCAGACCAAGGCCATCGTGGCCGTGGCCCTGATGACCCTGTACGAACAGGGCAAGTGCGGCCTCGAAGATCCCATTTCCAAGTATATCCCCGGATTCACGGACCAGGTCCTCACGGACGTGGCCGATGACGGGACTTTTACTGCCGTTCCTGCCGAGCGGCCCGTGACCATCAGCCACCTGATGTCCCACTCTTCCGGCTACCTGGCTCCGCTGACCAACAAACTGAATCGAATCCAGATGGCCTCCGGCGTTCGCGAGCCTGCGCCCCGGAACACGGTCGGCGCCTCCGTCGAGGCCAACAAGACCCTCCCGCTGGGCTTCCAGCCCGGTACGGAATGGAACTACAATTACGACATGGACGTGATCGCCTACCTGGTGGAAATCCTTTCCGGCAAGACCCTGCAGGAATACCTGAAAGAAGTGATTTTCAAGCCGCTCGGGATGGACCATACCGCCTATTATTTCGACGACCCGTCCCTGAAGGAGCGCTTCGTGATCACCTACACCAAGCGTGACGGCCAGCTGGTCAAGTCCCCGATGTCCAGCATCGACGCCATCTTCGACGGCCCCAAAACCTTCGCCAGCGGCACCTATGGCCTCTACGGGCCCATCGAGGACTACGCGAAATTCTGCCAGATGCTTCTCAACGGCGGCGAGTTCAACCACCACCGCATCCTGAAGAAGGAGACCATCGACCTGATGCTGGAGAACCAGCTCCCGGAGGTCAACAGCGGCGGCAAGGGCTTCCGCTTCGGCCGCGGCTTCGAACTTTTCGACCATCCGGACAAAGAGAAGATCGCCCCGCAGATGAGCAGCAGCTGCTTCCGCTGGGGCGGCGCCGCCGGCACGGAATACCTGATGGATCCGGAGAACGACCTCGTCATCCTCTACTACATCAGCATGTGGGGAAGCACCGGGACCTACCCGACCTTCCTCAAGACCGCCTACGACCTTTTCCAATAATCATTCTGATATGAAACTCCGTTTCTGCCCCCTGGCGCTTGCCGCCCTTTCCCTGCTGCTCAGCCTGCAGGTGAATGCCCAGATGCCCCGCCGCAACGCCATGCAGGAGACCGATCCTGCTTTCTTCAAGACCGAAGACGCCCTGCGTGTCGGCGACCAGGTGCTGACCTACCAGCGCGTGACGGGCGGCTGGCCCAAGAATATCGATATGTCGCGGCGCCTGACGGACGCCGAACTTGCCCGGGTCCTCGCCGAGAAGAACCGCACCGACGATTCGACCATCGACAACGGCGCCACCACCTCGCAGATGATCTACCTGGCGCGCTTGTGGCAGGCCACCCGCGAGCCGCGTTTCCGCGACGGCTTCATCAAAGCGGTGGAATACCTGGCTTCCGGGCAGTACGAGAATGGCGGCTGGCCGCAGTTCTGGCCGGAAATGACAGGTTATCAGGTACATATCACCTACAATGACGACGCCATCGTCAATACCCTCGAGCTCTTCCGGAACATCGCCTCCGAGCAGGAACCCTATGGTAATGGCCTGACCGATGCGGCTTTGCGGGAGCGCCTGCGGACCGCTTTCGACAAGGGGATCGAGTGCATCCTCGCTACGCAGATCCTCCAGGACGGCAAGCCCTCGGTCTGGTGCCAGCAGCACGATCGGGAGACCCTGGCCCCGGCGCCGGCGCGCGCCTTCGAACTCCCGTCTTATTGTTCAGCGGAAAGTTCGGGTATCGTCCGGCTGCTGATGACCCTGCCGAACCCGGACGCACGCGTCAAGCGGGCCATCCACGGGGCGATGCGCTGGTTCGACACCTACAAACTCACCGGCCTGCGCGTGACGCGCGGCTTCGACGGCGGGGTGATGAGCACCCGGCTGACGGAGGATCCCAACGCTACGCCGATCTGGGGCCGTTTCTATGACCTGAAATGGTGCGAGCCTTATGTCTGCGACCGCGACGGCATCCCCCGGCGCCGTCTGGAGGAGATCGGTCCCGAGCGCCGAAACGGCTACAGCTGGTACAACAGCCGCCCGGCCGCCCTTTATCCGCTCTATGAGGAATGGGCCGCCAAATACGACCCGAAGGGTAAGGTCCCGGTGAGCCTCACCACGCCGGGTGCCAACGAGACCGGGAAGATCGAGATGTTCCGCCGGCCGGTGATCGACCGCCGGGATTTCGATGCGGTGGTCCTGCCCGGACAGAGCATCCAGGCCGCGATCGAGCGCGCCCCGGCCAATCCGACGGAGCCCTACAAGATCCTGATTCTCAAGGGGAATTATAACGAAAAGGTCATCCTCGACCGGCCGAACCTGGTGCTGGTGGGGGAGGACCGGGACGAGACGGTCATCACCTTCGCGGAACTTTCTTCCAAGCGGGCCATCCGTTCGTATAAGGGCAAGGAGGTCGGCAACGGTGTCATCGTCCTGCAGGAGGGCGCGGACGACTGCATCATCAGCGGCCTGACCATCTACAACAACTACGGCACCACCGTCGAGGAGACCACCGCTCACCAGATGGCCGTCTTCGGCCGTGCTACGCGCACCATCATCATCAACTGCCACATCTGGGCCGACGGCAACGACGCCCTGTCCCTCTGGGCGCCGGGCGGCGACGGGATGTATTACCACGCCGACCTCGACCTGCGCTGCCGCGGGGTGGACTTCCTCTGCCCGCGCGGCTGGTGCTACGTCACGCGCAGCTCGTTCTATGGCGACGGGAAGGCGATGATCTGGCACGACGGCCGGGGAGACAAGGACAAGAAGCTCGTAATCACCAATTCCTCCTTCGATGCCGCGTCACCGACCCTGCTGGGGCGCTATCACCACGACTCCCAGTTCTATATCGCGAACTGCACGATGACCGACAAAGTGATTGACAGCAATATCCACTACGCTTATTCCGATCAGGTCCTGGATCCCTGCCCGTGGGGATTCCGGGTCTATTACTACGGGAATACGCGGCAGGGTGGCCACAGCGGCTGGCTCGCGAACAATATGGACACGGCGCCCGGTAGCCCGCAGTACTACACGCTCACGGCCTCCTGGACCTTCGGCGGCCGCTGGGATCCAGAACAGCGCCTCCGCGACCTCTGGAGCGTCCTCGCGTATTGATGCTTGATTGATTGTATTTGATTACCTGGAGATTACGTCCAATCTCCAGGTAATTCCTATATCGAAGTTGTCCACGCCGATCGTACTGCTCTTGAAGTAGACGGCGTGCAGGCGCAGCCGGTCCCGGTCGGGCAGGGGGAAGAACTCCACCCCGCAGCCGGCATAGACGTTCCGGGTGCCCGGCGCGACGGCGAGGTCGAGCGCGCGGCCCAGCGCATCCACATTCTCGATGGCATTTCGCTCGTAGCCCGCCTTGGCGCAGAGATTCCACTTTCCCACGGTCCAGATGATTTTTGAGATGAGGGTGTAGTCGGAGAAGAAGTTCCGCTGGCCGCTTCCGGCCCGGTTCATCAGGTCGAAGTCCACCGCCAGACCGCCGAAGACGAGGTGGTTGCCCAGGGAGATGTAGTTGATGGTGCGCCGGTATTCATCCTGCACGAAGTTGACGCTCCAGATGGTGTCCCACCAGGAGGCGAAACGGCCTGTCCAGGCGAAATTGTAAGCGTATAGGCCCTGGAAGCCCAGCGAGAGGGGAGAGTTGCAGAACTGGAATACGAAACGCTGCCCGGGGGCGAAACTGTAGGCGGCGTCGGCCCCGAAGGAGAAGCCCTGGTAGAGGTTGTTGCAGAAGTTGCTGTAGTAATAGACGTCGATCGGGGTGGCGTCGAACTCGTAGCCGCCGATCAGCACGGCGTTCTTGCCCACGGTGAAGGACCAGCGGGACGTAGCGTCCCAGCGAAGATACAGGAAATCCGTGGCGTTGAACATGTTGCGCTCGTCGAATACCTTCTTGTTGAGCCGCTGGCGGATGCGGAAATCCAGGTGTTCAGACAGGCTGCCGCGGATGTTGAGGTTGAAATGGTCGCCGGTGAACTGGCTGTTGTAGCGGCCCCCGTCCACCTCCTGGTGGAAAGAGGCGCGGGTGTCGAAATAGAGTTGCCGGATGACGGGTTGCGCCGCCGCTCCCGTCGGCAGCAGGGCGCAGAAGGCGAGTATCGTGAATAATCTGTGGTTCATCTCAACGCGAAGATACAAAAAAGACTTGACAAGGTGGGTCCCGAGCGCAAAAATGGCTCGCGGTGCGAGCCATTTTTGTGGGAGATACAGGATTCGAACCAGTGACCCCATGCTTGTAAGGCATGTGCTCTAAACCAACTGAGCTAATCTCCCGTAGCGCTGGTCCTTAAAAAAGGGATTGCAAAGATAGGGATTTTTGTAAATCCGCCCAAAATATTCGCTTTTTTTCAATTTTAAATGCAATCTTTGCATCCGCTTTTGCATCTTGGGGTTATGAAAAAGATCCTGAGATGGTTCATCCCGGTCGTGGCCTTGTTGGCCCTCGCGGCGTGCTCCAAAGAGCGCGATGCGCGTGACCGCTATGAATTCGATGCCGAGTGGGCCGCGGCCTACTACTACGGCGCCGATGCCCTCGGCGGGGTCAACAGCTTCCAGCTGGACCTTGCACAGGGGCGGACGGATGAGGATCTGGATCTGATTTCCTCCGGTGCCGTGGTGCGCCTGTTGATCAGTGCGCCGCTCGCCAATAGCATTGCGCTCCCGGACGGCCTCTACCAGGGCTCCGCGACTCCGGAGAATGCCTATACTTTTTACTATGGCTCCGTGCAGGCGGACAAGTCTATCAGCGGATCGTACGTCGGCGTCCGGACCGGGAAGCAGACACAGTTCTACCCGATTGAGCAGGGCAAAGTCAGCGTCGTCGCGGGCGACGGCGGACAATACGAAATCCGCGTCGAGGTCCGGACGGACCGGAAATCCTTCAGCTTCAGTTATCTGGGGGCGATCCAGACGTTCGACTGCACGGCCAAAGGCAAATGAAAAACTTCATATTATCATTCGGGGATGTTCTGGTTTTGACAGCACTGATTTCGGATGGTAAGCACGCCGGGCGTAGGGGGCTGGCCCGTTAATCCCAGTCTTCAAGCCATAACTGGCAACTACAACTATTCGTACGCTTGCTAATCTCCAAGAGATTCAGCATTAATCGATGCCGCCTAGGCTGCGGCACGACGTATATCCCTCCAGCTTTAGGCCGGTTCAGTCTGGATCAAGGGGTATCATCAAAACCGGATGCGCGGCGCAGACGCCTCTAAGAGCCGCTAAGTTCCCAGAGGATAAGCCCCGGGTGGCCCGTCTTCCGGCAGCCCCCGGCCGACAAACAAAGGAAGAATAAGCGTGTAGAAAGCTACCTGGGACTTTGTTTGGACGGCGGTTCGACTCCGCCCATCTCCACAAAAATGCCGACCAACATGGTCGGCATTTTTGTTCCGATGACGCTGCCGCTATGATTGGGGGGCGTTCCCCCCAAACCCCCTGCGTCGCTTCGCTTCAAACTATTCCGATAAAAGCGTGTTTGCAATCAAAGGGAGGAGTTGCTCGTCGGCGGGGAGCCAGCGGACGGAGTCCAGACCGGCGGCGTCGAGCCAGCGGGCGGACTCGTGCTCGAGCAGATGCATCTGGTCCGACGCGAGGGTGCACCAATAGCAATGCAGCGTCAGGTGGAAAGCGGGATAGTCCCATTCGACCGTCTTCAGGAGCTCGCCCACGCGGACCTCGGCGTCCAGCTCTTCGCGGATCTCGCGCACAAGGGCCTCCGAGGGCGTCTCGCCGGGCTCCATCTTGCCGCCCGGGAACTCCCACCAGTCCTTCCAGTCGCCGTAGCCGCGCTGCGTGGTGAAGATCTGCGTCCCGCGCCGGATGACGGCGGCCACCACCTCGATGCATTTTCTGCTTGTCATGGCACAAAGATACGCATTAATCCATCCGTGCGGCCATTAATTTTGCTAAATTTGCTCCGCAAACAGAAATGAGATGAACCTGACACTTGAAAATAAACCCCTGCCGGTCCTGCTCATCACCGGCTATCTCGGGAGCGGCAAGACCACGCTCCTCAACCGCATCCTGACGAACCGCCGCGGGATCAAGTTCGCCGTGATTGTCAACGACCTGGGCGAAGTCAACATCGACGCCGACCTGATCGAGCGGGGCGGCGTGGTGGGCCAGACGGACGACAGCCTCATCGCGCTTCAGAACGGCTGTATCTGCTGCACGCTCAAGATGGACCTCGTCGCGCAGCTCGAAGAGATCGCACGGATGAAGCGCTTCGACTATATCGCCATCGAGGCGAGCGGCATCTGCGAACCCGCTCCGATCGCCCAGACGATCAACTCCTATCCCCAACTCGCCCGGATGTCGTATCCCGGCGTGGCCGTCCCGACGCTGGACTGCATCGTCACGGTGGTGGACGCCCTGCGGATGAAGGACGAATTCGGTTGCGGCGAGGCGCTGCAACGCGAGGACATCGACGAGGAAGACATCGAGAACCTCGTGATCGAGCAGATTGAATTCTGCAACATCATCCTGCTCAATAAGGCTTCCGAACTCAGCCCGGACGAGCTCGGCCGCGTGCGGAGCATCGTCCGCGCCCTGCAGCCCAAGGCCGAGATCCTGACCTGCGACTATGGCGAGGTCGAACTCGAAAAACTGCTGCACACGGGGCTCTTCGATTTCGATCAGGTGGCGACTTCCGCCGCCTGGATCGCGGAGATCGAGGGCGACGACGATGACGACGACCACGATCACGACCACGATCACCACGAGCATCACCATCACCACGATCACGACCACGAGGAAGGGGAGGCCGAAGAATATGGCGTCGGGACCTATGTCTATTACGCCCGTCCGGCCTTGGATATCAATAAGTTCGACTATATGGTCGCGAAGAAGTGGCCCGCCGGAATCATCCGTTCCAAAGGCCTCTGCTACTTCAGCGCCGACACCGACAAATGCTATCTGTTCGAGACGGCCGGCAAGCAGAAGACCCTCAAGGACGCCGGCTACTGGTACGCCACGATGCCCTACGATGAGCTCCAGGACATGCTGCGCCGCGACCCCAAGTTGCGCCGCGACTGGGACCCCGAATACGGCGACCGGATGAACAAGATCGTCTTCATCGGCCAGCATCTTGAGCCCGAACAGATCGAGTCCTTTATGGATAGTTGCCTGGAACTCTGATGTACAGCGAGGCCTTCTCCATTCTGATTCTCCTGCTGGTCGCGTCCCTGGCGCTGCTGGCCGTGAATGCCATCGTGACGGGCTTAATCGCCCTGCTGTGCCGCCTGGCGTTCTGGCGCTGCTTCCGCTGGGGCCTGCTGTCGCTGGCCCTGCCTCCGATCTTGCTCCTGTATGGCGTCCTGATCGAGCGGAACTGCTACCGCGTCCGCGACGTGGAAATCGTCTCCGAGACGCTTCCAGCGGCATTCGACGGCTACCGGCTGGTGCAGCTTTCCGATATTCACGCCCGTTCTTTCCGCTTCCGCGAACGCTCGCTGGAGCGGGCCGTGGACAAGGTGAATGCGCTCGGGGCGGACCTCATCGTATTCACGGGCGACCTCGTGACGATCGGGCCGGTGGAGCTGCTGAAGACGGGCCCCGTCCTGTCGCGCCTGCACGCCCCGGACGGCGTGCTCTCCGTGCTGGGCAACCACGACTACTGCCCGTATATGCCCGGTGCCAGGCGGGCGGCGAACCTGGATTCGCTCGCCCTGGTTGCGGAGCGGGAACGGGCCCTGGGCTGGGATCTGCTGTGCAACGAGAACCGCCGCATCGTGCGGGGCGGGGATACGCTCGCCGTCGTGGGCGTGGAGAATATCAGCAGCTCGAAAGCTTTCCCCTCGACGGGGGACCTGGCGAAGGCCCTCCAGGGCACGGAAGGCTGCTGGCGCATCCTGCTGAGCCACGATCCGACGCACTGGGAACGCGATGTGGTGGGGAAGGAAGACATCCCGCTGACCCTCAGCGGCCACACCCACGCCGCCCAGTTCTCCCTGTTCGGCGGCTGGACCCCCAGCAAGCTGCTCTACCCGCATAACCGCGGCCTCTACCGCGAGCAGGACCAGTATCTCTACGTGAATATCGGCCTCGGCGAAACCATCTTCCCCGCCCGCCTCGGCGCCGTCCCGGAAATTACGGTGATCGTCTTACGAAGAATAAACTAGGAACTATGCCCGTTGAGAAGAAAGTATCCAGCAGACTAAGGATCCTTGATAATTTGTTTAGGAGGCAAGTAGGCGTTTCTTATAGGCAGATACAGGAGATTCTCGCTGCCGAAGGGTATGCCGTGTCTGTCAGGACCATCCAAAATGACATTGACGTTCTCAAGAAGGATTATGGAGCGACATTCAGAGAGGGCCGTTCCGGCCATCAGATTCTGTTAAGATATCAGGATATTACTAAATCAGCCTTGGCTTCCGATGCTTCGAAAACCTTGATAAACGAAGCGCGGGAGAAATTGGAAAAGGAATTGTTCTCCCCCCATCTTCTTTTTGCCGCGTCTATGCTGGAGCATTTGGCCGAAGGTAATCCTGTGCGACAGTTCATCGATGCAGTGGATTTTGATTATAACGGAGACTTGACCGGAATCGAATACTTCCCGGATCTTCTTCGGGCCATTATCAACCGCACCTGTATATCGTATACTTATAAGCCTTTCAATGCCGACCCTCTTTCGGTCACGGTGTCTCCCATTCTCTTGAAGAATTATAACCAGCGTTGGTATCTCATCTGTATGTCGATGGTCGATGGGCGGTATTACATTAATGCTCTTGACCGGATTCAGGAAATAGTGTTTGCTGATGACATACCATTCAAGGAGCCGGATTATGATTATGTCCGCGACTGCCTTGCGCACACGTTTGGGGTGGGAAAAGCGTTCACTGATGATATTCCGACTGAGCAAGTCGTACTGAAGGTCTCTTCAAAGTATTACCCATATTTGGAGACAAAACCATTCCCGGAACAAGAGGCGCGTAAGGAGGGCGAGTACTATATTGTGTCTTTTAAGCTGAAAATCAATAAAGAATTGAAAAACAGGATTTTGGCTTTAGGACCGGAAGCTGAAGTACTTGCGCCGATAGCCCTTCGAGATGATATATCGCTGATAATCAATACAATGAGAGATAGTTACGCCAAAATAACGAAATAAAACTTCGTTGTTTTGTGTTTTTTTGTTGGCCATCTCAGAATATTGTCATATCTTTGCCGCGGCATTCGGGGGAAATCCGGTGCTGCTGAGTTCTTTTACGTACTGTGGTAAATTCAAGGACGAGACTCCTTAAAAAAAAACAGTTTGTCGTTTTGCCAACACCATCTGGCTGCGACACGGCCCACAAGGGTGGATTACCGGGAATGATGGTAAGTCTCATTATAACTCTTTTTATATGAAAAAGTCATATAAATCCGGAGTCCTTGGAGCAGCCTCAGTAAAAAGCGCTTCAGCAGTTGAGTCCACCCAGTGGACCAAGTATCATACACCTGGTGCCCACGGCTTTGCGGCCGAGGATGCCAATGCCCTGCACGACAAACTCTGCGGGAAAAGCGTGGACAAAGTTGGGCTCAACAACGAGCTCAACGGAGCGGATCGCATCGTCAACGGAACTCCCGTCCAGACGAAGTATTACCAGTCGGCATACGATTCGGTCAATGCTGCCTTCGACCTGGAGAACATCTATCGCTATCCCGGTCAGAAACTCGAAGTTCCCAAGGATCAGTACGAGGAGGCGGTAAAGCATCTCGAAGCCAAAATTCGGGATGGTCGAGTCCCGGGTGTAACCGATCCGGCCGAGGCCAAGAGTATGCTGGTGCAGGGGAACTGTACCTACAAGCAGGCTGTTCGCATCGCCAAAGCGGGCAACCTGGATTCCATCTGGTTCGACGTAAAAAACCAGGCGGTTGCCTGCGGGTTTGCCGCAGGGCTCTCTTTCGTTATTTCCTATGCATTCGGCCGTTTTTCCGGCCAAGACTGCAAAGCGGCACTGAAGTCTTCCGTCCAGCAGGCGATTAAGGCCGGGGCGCTGACGATTACGGCCGGCGTCGCTACGCAGCAGTTTCTTCGTACGCAGACTGGAAGAAACGCTGCCGCAGCGGCCACCAAAGTGGCTTCCAAAGCAGTGGATTCCGTCTGCCGGACAAAACTGGGCGCCGAACTTGTCCGCAAGATGATGTCCGCAATGCTTGGAAAGACTGTCACCCAGTCGGCAGCAAGGAATGCTTGCATCAAGATGGTACGGTCGAACTTCTTCACGGGAGCTGCGATGACCCTCGTTTCTACCGTCCCGGATGTTGTTAAAGCATGCTGCGGAAAGCGCTCCTGGAAGCAGGTTGGCAAAAACGCCGTTGTCAATACGGCTGGGCTCGGCGGTGGAACTGCCGGATATTGGGCCGGTGCGGCGGTCGGGACAGCTATCTGCCCGGGTATCGGGACCGTTATAGGCGGCGTTATCGGCGGATTGGGCGGAGGTATGCTAACCTCGTGGGGGAGCAAAAAGGCACTGGACTGCATCATCGAGGATGATTCCGTCCGTTGCACCAATTGTCTCGAGGAGACGATTGTGTCCCTTTGCGAAGCTCACGATACTACGAAAGAGAAATTGGAGACCATCCTCAAAAGGATGAAGTCCCAAAACGTCCTTTCGGAGAAGTTCTTCTGCCGAATGTACAAAGCTGGCGGCAAAGGTCGGAATTATCCGGCCATGGCTGCATTCGTAAGAGTGGAAATTGAACCCTACTTCGCTTAGGTAGATTCCACAGATTTTGTTTAACCCTTAATCCGTTTGCGATTATGATCATTTGCCCTTCGCCCTCCAGCGTAATCCGTGTGATTATCATCATTGTCCGCTCCATGCTCTATCTGTAGGTGAGGCCATGATGTGTCAGGAGCGGAAATAGCCTAAAAGGTTCAGGCCCGCGGCCTGTGAAGAACCATAGTTTTACTAATAATGTCTGATTCGCTATGAAGAAGGTCATTATCATCGCGATTGTTACGGCAATTACTAACATCGTTGTGGAGTGGGTCAAAAACTGGTGACAGTTACGTTCGCCCCTAATGAGTTATTGTCCAAGTGTCAAAGGAATTTGACACTTGGACAATATAGTAGGTATCAGCAGTGGCATGGTAGGAGGATGCATTGCTCCCTCCGATACGTGTTGCCAGCGATGTTATCAATCAAAAAGGGATGATAGTTACCCCCTTTTGAATTAAGAAGTCCTCGGATGATATTTAGTCATGAAGCCATAGTACCACTTCATTGCGAGAAAGAAAGCCGGATAGATCGATTTTTGAAGCAGTATATTATACTCAAGGGATGCCTCATCTTTCCGCAGATAGGTCGGATCATCTTTGAGGAAATGACTATTATTGTTAGTGATATTGCCAAGAAAATCAAGGACATATTTTATCTCTTTGCTGCATTTTTCATTAGGGAAGAGCGGCCTGTCATAGAGAATAACCTTTTTCCCTTTTTCGTTTTCATATTCCTCGCAGCGATTTGTTATATAGTCCAGACGGTTGTTGAAAGAAGACTTTTCTCCATCACCGGTTATGATGTCGCCATAATCCACCATCTTTTGAAGCATACCCTCCATAATCTTTCTCATATTATTGTATGGAATAGCTTCTGACTTCTCAAGAAGATAATCCTCCAACAACGCATTCATTGCAAGTTTGAGGTCTGAATCTAAATAACCTTCATGCAGGAGAGCAAGACACTCTTCATGCCCTTTGTAATAATTTAACTTACTATCGAGATCCTCTTTAATTTTAGTGAATAGAGGCTGAACACCAAGAGCTTTACTGAAACATCTGCCTAAATCCATTAATGGCCCAATAGTGATTTCAAATACTGGATCATCAGGGTTGGCAGAGTAAACATATTCAAGAAGTCCGGGATACTTATCAGCAAGCGCTTTTGCCGCACCCAAAACGCGGACATTGAAAGAGTCCTTGTGATCCAATCCATGAAGATCGAAGATGACGGCATCAAAAGTGCCGAATACATCCTTATTTGCTTCAAACTGTTCGTAACTTGAGGCGAAGGATACTTTCATATCATAATCTGCAGCCAGCAAGGCATCATCGAGAAGCGCGCTCCGTTCTAAGTTGATCTGCTTCTCTTCGGGGCTACTGGGGGCTTCAATCATGGGGACGAAATCATTATCCAACCATAAGATTTTGTATTTTTTTTCCATCATTTGGGTATTTTAATTATGTGACATACAGAATAATCGTCTGCGGAGGCTGTCTTGAACTCAAGGTCTCCTCCCATCGCTCTCATATGTTCCCTCGCCGAATGCATTCCTATCCCATTGTGCTTCTTTTCTCCATAGCAATAGCCGTATTCAAATATATTATTCAGCGAGCCTTCGAATTTCTCGCCATTGTTCGATATAGAGATTACACAAAAGGCTTTATCTTGAGAGATTTTCACCATGACTTTTTTCTCCCAGATGTGCTTGTTTAAAAAGGATTTCGTGCTGAATGCGTGATTAACTATATTCTCTTTAAGATTGAGTAGGACTCTGTCGACAAAGACTTTTCGATCACCAATAACTTCGATGCCAGAAACTTCATACTCATGCTGGTAGTTGATATCAGCTTCAATATCGTCAAGAACTTCCTGGAGGGCAATCAGCAAATTAAATGATTGGTAAATCTTTTGTTTTTCAGAGCCACTTTCTAAAGGGCTCTCCAACGTCATAAGGTCTGCGTATACCTCATCTGCCAAAGTAACAGATCTGATGAATTTCTTCTTGGCATTATAACCCGCATTGTTGTCCGAGAAATAATAGCTTTTCTGGTAACAATCATCATAGAATGCAACAATCCGTTTAGCTTGAGGAATGATTTCGGTAGTGACTTTTTTGATGGTAGCACGCATCTGTTTGAGTTGGTCGGTTTCCGAGTCATTCACATTTCTCCATTTGCTGGCAAAAACCATCATGATGTCTTCAGCCAATCGTTGAATGGTCGCATTCTCGCTTCCTTGCTCCTGTAAGTATAAATCAGTAGCTGCGTCCTTTCTATTGATAGCGTCGATAGGATCTTTTACAATGGCTCTCACACGCATGACAACATCATGCTTGTTCATCTCGATTTTTTTGAGAAGTTCTTGATAATCTGACATAGCCTATTATTATTCATCGATGTAGATAGCTTCATTAGAAATCTTCCCTAACAACTTAGCCTTGGAAACAGCATCGAATAGCGCTTCCTTAGGAAATTTGTCACTGGCGAAATCTTTTGGGCTCAGCTTGAATTGATAACAAGATACTCCAGCTTCCAGAAAACTAGTCTCTTTGATGATTTCTGAAAGACTTTGGCTCCAACGAGACAGTTTATATCTTGGAACTTTAAGTTTGTTGATATTTGCCTCAACTTCTTTGATTGCTTTTGTGTTCTTAGATCGAGAGAGAACAGTTGTTGTAATAACAGATACCCCGGCAATACCCCATCCGATTGGGCCAAGTGCAGCCAATAAAGCTGATCCACCAGCGATACCGGCTCCGCCAGCCGCCAAAGCACCTCCACCCAACCACGCGAGTGCAGCGTTGGTCGCAGCGACCCCGCCTAAAGCACTGATTGCCGCTCCTGTGCTTGCCGTTCCAAATGTCGTTGCTATCGCCATTGCGGCGCTTGGTCCCAAAGTCGCTGTTAGACCACCGGCCAAAGCTCCGGCGGTTCCGGCGACTCCTGCGGCAGCACTACCTTTATTCTTTTTACTATCCACATTCTGCATCCCGAATTGCTGGTCTTCCCAAGTGGCAGCATTTCTGATGTTGCCAGTATATGAATACGCCCTTTTAATTCCACGGCTGATAACCTCCGGACAATTAGGTAGTTTTTCGATGTAATGCTGAAGCTCCTGAATCAATCTTATATCATCTTTGCGATGCTTATAAAGTGTTTCAGCTTTTTTGGTGACAGTGCCTTCAAGAGCTTTTATCTCTTTCCAAAGGCGCTCAAGCTCGTCTGTTTTATCTTGAAGCGCCTGCCCTTTGGTCAAAGGGTTCAATATTGTATTTATAATTCCCATAACAATTCAAATACTCAATCCATCTTAAATCATCATCTCATTTCGAAGTGCACAAAACCTATGTGTTAGGATCCAAACAAGGGTGCGAATAATTTCACGAAAAAGGATTTGGAGAAATAATCATAAGCAAAACAAAAGTAAAATTAAAGTTTACGTGGTCTTCCCATATCCGAACACAAAGGTATAGTGAAAGTACTTAGCAAATATGAAAGTTTATTTCATACTCTATGTGATCAGTATCTACCGCTTGCATACTCCAGTTTCGCTTTTATCCGTTCTCTCAGCATCTGAGGTGAGAGAACCTCCATATCAGGTCCATAACTGAGAATCAAAGCTTCCAACTCCTTATTTATACGAATTCCAGGCAACCGAAGTATTGATGTCCCTTTGTCATTGTTTTCACTTTCAATTTCTTGCCAGGGTAATATGGGCTTTGTCTCAATATAAGGGACACGAGACTTTGCGATCCTAATAATGACATCTTTAATGGGAGTTTGGGGGTCGTCAACATCATTGAATGCTCCGGAAATGCCAACTAGATTACTTAAAGCAGAATCGATAAATGCCCAATCAGCTTCTTCATACTTCAAAGCTGGTACTTTCTTTATCCCCTCTTCAACGATTCTATCCAGTGCATAGGTCTGTAACCGTCCAGACTCATAATCTTTAGCTATTAGAAACCAACGGTCATTAAATTGTTTTAGAAGATATGGAAACACATATTTTAACTGAATATCCGCTTTGAAAGGATGATAGTAGAAGCCCAAAGCATACTTGTTCATACATGCTTCCAGAAAAGAAGAGAACAACTCTCCGCCGTTGAGAGAGAGATTATTCTGAAATTCAACATGGCGACCAAAATCTTCGTACTTGTCGATATTTATAAGCCCATCTAGAATATAAATAATCCACTGATAATGAGGTATGTCATCATGTATGCGTAATTTATCGACAATCTTCGAGATCGTACTTTTCTCCTTAAGGGAAAGATGATCGGAAAAAACAGAATTATTTATATCGACATATCGGAAAAGACGTTCTCGCCCGCGTTTCAGATTTGGCTCGAATTCAGCACAATACTCTTTAGTGAAAACAACTATGTCATTCTGAATAGTGCGTTTGTCAACTTGAATGCCATTTTCCTCCAAGGTTATTATCAATTCAAGATAAGTCATCCCCTCTGTGTACCTAAAACATTTGTCTAGGATTTTATGTCTCTGAATGACTTGTTTATCTACTGGCATAATGTCAAAGAGTCATTAAGGGGTTGCGCGTATGTCTATAAGGGGTTAACAAATAACGGTATATCATGATGGACAGCAGTAATCGCGCAGAACATCTTCTGTGATTTGGTGAAATGGAGAAGGTCTCTTATGTCACAAATGAGAGCATCTACAATCTCTTGAATGATTTCGAACTAAGGCCTGGAGGAGTTATTGCGCCATTTTGATACAGTGGTTGGGTCTTTGTCAATACTATCAGCCAACCTTTTGCTGGTCCTGTGCTTCTCTTCGAGAACAATCTTGATGCGATCGATTTCTTTTCCCATTTTGCATGGTGTTTTTATGTCGTCCACTAAGATAATGAAAAAAATTCAATTTTATTATTCTTGTTCGTTTTCGGAGAAATCGTGGCTCCCTTGCCGAGAAGGACCCTATTGGCATTAATGCTTTGCTATCTGCCTGATATTGTATGAATTCGCTGGAACGGCACCAAATATCATTATAAAGATAGGTTCGAGAAGTCAATGGAAGGATTATCCGATGGTGGCGCCATTGATTTACTTATCCAAAAGCATTGTAAATAAGTGAGTTTTCCTGCCTTAGGTTATGGCTTTGGTTCCCAGGTCCTGCTGCCGGATTCTGGCAGAAGTGTGCATTATCTTTGCGGCAATAACCATTAAGATAACATTTATTATGAATCCATTGTGTTTATCATCCCTCCGTCGGCTATAGTTGGGACTATTGGTATAAGGTAATTATGAAATAAATCTGAAGCAATATGGCTTTTTATAAATGTCCAAACTGCAAGGCCGTTTTCTCGGTCGATATCTTTATCGATCCGCTTCCGGTCAAAGAATCGGATTATCCGCCAATGCCGTGTCCGAATTGTGGCCTTTTGTGCAGGGGCGCATCATTTACCGAATACATATTCGGCAAGAAGATTAAGAAGAAATAATACCTGCCAAATACACTGCCGGATTCTGGCAGAGGGGTGCGTTATCTTTGTGGACAAAACCATAAAGATTACGTTTGTTATGAAACCTATTATGCTTATCATCTCCTCCCTGGTTGCGCTGATCTTGGGGGTAAGTATTTGGATTGCAGTCAGTTTGAACAGGCCCGTTTCTGCCCGGGAAATGAGCGAGGTCCGTTCCGAGATGGCTGGGATGTCGTCGGCGGAGACGCTGGAGGCTTTCGCGCAGGGCGGGATTCCCGAGGGCCTGCTGGCCAAGGTGATGGGGTGCTCCCGATTCACCATCCGGCGGATTCGCTCAGGAGAGTCGCAGCCGACTCCTTCCATGGACGCCACGATCCAAGGTCTGTATTCGAATTACCTGCTGCTGAAGAAATCCAATCTCTTGTTCCGCTGCCGGTTCCTTTCCGGATATGATCAGTTCTACTGCTTCCCGGATCCGCTCCGGGAGGCGGCAGAAATCTGAACGGCGCCGGGGTGCGTTTTTTGATAGGGTAGTGAGCCATGAAGACATTCTTGCAAGGGGTTCTCCTCGCCCTGGCGCTGCTCGCCGGGGCACACCGCATCTCCAGCGTGGAGCTGCGCGGCAGCTGGGTTTATCTGTACGACGAATCGGGCAAACAGTACAAGACGCTGAGTGCCTCGACGGTCGGGGAGGTCAAGGGGTACAGTGCGACCTTCTTCGTCTCCCGGCGGGGGGAGTGGATCTATCTGTTCGACAGCGAAGGCAAGCACTACAAGACGATGAGCGTCTCGACGGTGGGCGAGGTCACCGGCGTGGCCGGCGAGACCTTCACCTCCCGCAAAGGCTCCTGGATCTACACCTGGGATAAGGACGGCAAAAGAATCAACACCCGCCCCGCAAGATAGCCCTACAGCAAAAAGAACAACGCGACGCCGGTCATGCTGACAATCACGCCGAGGATTTCCTTCGGGGTGACTTTCTGCTTGTAGATCAGCGCGTAAGGCAGGATGATGAGCACCGGGGTGAGGGCCATCAGGGTGGAGGCGATGCCGGCGCGGGCGTACTGCACGGCCATCAGCGAGAGGGACACGCCGATGAAGGGCCCGAAGAGGGTGGTGAGGGCGGTGAACTTCATCCCGGCGCGGTCCTTCAGCGCGGCGCGCAATTGCGGCAGGGTGCCGCCGAGGGCCATCAGGACGAAGAACCCCACCATCCCCGTGAGCGAACGGATCATCGTGGAAGCGAAGGGCATCGCCCAGTCGAAGGCCGCAGGCGCATCGGCGGGCAGGGCCTCGGCATAGTGTTGCATGCCGATCTTGCTGAGCACCAGGCCCACGCCCTGGCCCATTCCGGCGCCGATGCCGAGCAGCACGCCCTTGAGCGGGAGACGCAGCGAAAGGCTGTGTTTCTCGCCCGAGCGGCTCAGGATAGAAATGGCGATACCTGTGAGGGTGACGGCCATCGCCAGCCAGGACTTCCAGGAGAGGGTCTCGCCGAGCAGCGCCCAGCCCGCGAGGGCGGCGAAGGGCGGGGCGAGGGTCATGAAGAGCTGTCCGAAGCGGGCGCCGATCACGATGTAGGAATTGAACAGGCAGAAGTCCCCGAAGACATAGCCTACCAGGGCGGAGAGCGCCATCCAGAGCCAGGTGGAGCCGTCGGCGTAGGCCGGCCAGGGGTGTCCGATGACGACCCAGAGCAGCCCTGCGAGCAGGATGCCGGAGAAGACCATTCGGAAGAAGTTGGCGCTCATCGCACCGATGCGGCGGCTGGCCTCATTGGCGAACAGCGCGGTGGCCGTCCACAGGACAGCGACGAGCAGTGAAATAATTTCTCCCAGATATTGCATACAATACTAACGGAACCGCCGTCAAAATTACAAAAAATATGAGTATATTTGTTGAACTGACTGAAATCTAAAGCAAAATAGTAAACTATGTCCCTCGTAATGATCATTGAACTGCTGATCGTGCTGGCCGCCCTCTATGTCGGTTCCCGCTACGGCAGTCTCGCGCTCGGCGCCATTTCGGGTATCGGTCTCGCAATCCTCGTGTTCGGATTCGGGCTCAAGCCCGGCACCCCTCCGACCGATGTCATCTACATCATCATCGCCGCCGTGACCTGCGCGGGCACCCTGCAGGCCTCGGGCGGTATGGACTGGATGATCCAGGTCGCTGAACGGATGCTCCGCAAGCATCCCGACCACATCACCTTCCTGGCACCGCTGGTGACCTTCTTCCTGACGGTCCTCGTGGGAACCGGACATGTGGTCTATACCATAATGCCCATCATCTGCGACATAGCCCTCAAGAAGAACATCCGGCCTGAAAGGCCCTGCGGCGTGGCATCCATCGCATCCCAGGTGGGAATCACCTGCTCTCCCATCGCCGCGGCTGTGGTTTCCTTTGTAACCATCTCAAACGCAAACGGTTACGGAGTCACCATCCCGCATGTCCTGATGGTCACCATCCCGGCCTGCCTGTGCGGACTGATCTGCGCGGCAGCAGCCTCATACCGCAGGGGAAAGGATCTTGACAAGGACCCCGAATTCATCAAGAGGAAGAGCGATCCCGAGATGTTCCGCTACATGTACGGTGAATCAGCTACGACCCTCGACAAGGTCATAACCGGAAAAGCCAAGGCTTCCGTATTCGTATTCCTCGCCGCCCTCCTGTGCATAGTGATGTTCGCATTCTGCCAGATGATCCACGTGAAAAGCGGCGAAACCCTGGCCGTTGCCATGGGTATCCCCAAAATGAACATAATCATCCAGATAATAATGCTCACGGCCGCGGCCTGCAACATTATGTTCTGCAATGCATCTCCAAAGAAGGCAGTTGCCGGAGCCGTGTGGCAATCGGGCATGGTGGCCGTGGTCGCCATATACGGAATCGCCTGGCTTGCAGATACTTACTTTGCCAATTACATGGCCGAGATGAAGGAGATGCTGGGCGGAATCGTGGAATCCTATCCATGGGCCATCGCCTTTGTGTTCTTCCTGGTTTCGGTGCTGATCAACTCCCAGGGCGCCGTGGTGGTTGCCATGCTCCCGCTGGCTTATTCGCTCGGAATCGCCGGCCCGGTGCTGCTCGGAGTCCTTCCAAGCGTTTACGGATACTTCTTCATCCCCAATTACCCGTCCGACATCGCCACCGTCAACTTTGACCGGTCCGGGACCACGGTAATCGGCAAATACCTGCTGAACCACAGTTTCATGATGCCCGGATTGATATGCGTAATCATTTCAACGATAATCGGTTACCTTATCACCAACGTATTCTTTGCGGGTTATTTCGCCAGCTTCATACAATAAGTATGAGAGCCTTCCCGCTTCTGTTGACGCTGCTTGCGATGTCGTGCAGCATGAAGCCGCTTGCCACAGTAGGGATAGTTACCGACCTGCATTACAACAGGTCCAAGGAAGTGCGGAACAACAGGTACTACACCCTTTCCGCCATCAAACTTGCCCAGGCGGTGGACACCTTCAACAAAGAGAAAGTGGACCAGGTGGCATGCCTTGGCGACATCATCGATTCCGACCTGGACAGCTACGACGACCTGGCAGCAATCCTGGAAAGGCTTGACTCCCCGGTATTCAAGATACTGGGAAATCACGACTTCCTGGGTCCGTACGGAAGCCCTGTCCAGGACCGGGTGCTTGAAAGGCTGGGAATCACAAGGACCTGTTTCGACACGTGTCATGGAAAGGTCCGTCTGATCTTCCTGGACAGCAACGACATCTCAGTCTACTCCAGGGCAGCCGGCACTCCGGAGCGCGCCCTTGCCGACTCCATACTGGCCTCGCTGAAGGAATCCGGAAGCCCCCTTGCAAGGCAATACAACGGAACTATCGGCGCAGGACAGCTGGAATGGCTTGAGAACACCCTGGCGGAAGCCCAGGCCAAAGGGCAGACGGTCATAGTCCTGGGGCACATGCCCCTGCTCCCCGACAACATCAAGGCCAGCCAGTGGAACGGACGGGAGACCGACTCGGTACTCCAGCGCTATTCCTGCGTGAAAGCCATGCTCAGCGGCCATCACCACCACGGCGCTGAGGCAGTCTCCGGCCACATAGTATACCATACCTTCAAAGGCATGATAGAAGGCCCTGAG
>JAEEGJ010009424.1_pt1 | contig 26122 bp, 24 predicted proteins | sample 8958761 | NCBI WGS metagenome assembly JAEEGJ01 (sample SAMN16246546, study PRJNA631951) | gut metagenome | biome: gut microbiome; feature: rumen; material: RS-attached | host: Bos | place: Iran: Karaj | collected 2018-10 | reverse complement strand
CAGTACCGCGTGTTCAACGACCCGAAGGAAGCCGTCAAGGACGCCGACATCCTCTATAGCGACGTGTGGGTCTCCATGGGCCAGGAAGGCGAAAAGGCCACGAAGCAGAGCCACTTCTTGCCGTTCCAAATCAACGACGAACTCCTGAAGCTCGCCCCGGCACACTGCAAGGTGAGCCACTGCCTGCCCGCACACCGCGGCGAAGAAATCACGGACTCCGTGATGGACAACCTCGACGTGAACATGAGCTTCGAAGAAGCAGAGAACAGGCTTCACGCCCACAAGGCTGTTCTGTGGCAGGTCATGGAACCTTTCGCTTAATAAACTGTTTCTTGAGCAAAAGTTTTGATATAAAAAAAGCTCGCATCAAGCGGGCTTTACTTTTTTATATTTAAGCACGAAAAGATGCATAAGGAGCGTCAAATTGTCCTTTATTCAAGACCTCAAGGAAAAAGTTCTGGGCGGCTACGAAATCTGCCGCGAAGAGGCAATCCAGCTTCTGAACGAAGACTTGCAGGAACTCTGCACCGCCGCCAACGAAATCCGTGAAAAGTTCCACGGAAACGACTTTGATTTCTGCTCCATCGTGAACGCCCGTAGCGGCCGCTGCTCCGAAAACTGCAAGTATTGCGCCCAGAGCAGCTACTACCACACCGGCGCACCCGAATACAAGCTGCTCTCCGCCGACGAAATCGTGGCTGACGCGAAGAAGAAAGAAGCCGCAGGCATTCCGCGCTACTCCATCGTCACTTCGGGCCGTACGCTCTCGAACCGCGACGTGGAGCAGATCAGCGAAGCCATCCGCCGTCTCAAAAAGGAGACTAAACTTTCCGTTTGCCTCTCGGCGGGGCTTTTGAATCGCGAACAGTTCGACAAGCTGAAGGAAGCCGGTCTCACCCGCTTCCACAACAACCTGGAAACCTACCGCAGGCACTTCCCCGACGTGTGCACCACGCACACCTACGACGACAAGATCGGAGCCTTGCAAAATGCGCTTGCCGCAGGGCTCGAAATTTGTAGCGGAGGCATCATGGGCCTCGGCGAGACGATGGAAGACCGCATCGACATGTGCCTGGACCTCCGCAAACTCGGCGTCAAGTCCACACCGGTGAACGTGCTGAACGCGATTCCCGGCACGCCGTACGAGAACCTCCCCAAGCTCACGAACGACGAATTCTGCCGTATCGTGGCGATTTACCGTTTTATCAACCCGAAGGCGTTCATCCGCCTCGCGGGAGGCCGCGGCGTACTCGGCGACGACGGCAAGCGCGCCTTCCAGAGCGGCGCGAACGCGGCCATTACCGACGACATGCTCACCACCGCGGGTGTCAACAGCTGCAAGGACTTTGAACTCGTGAAAGGACTCGGATTCGAGCCTCACGGATTTATCACATAACCAAACAACAGAGGAGATATCATGAAAAAATTCTGGATAGCAGCCATCGCAGCCCTGTTCTGCCTTACCGCATGTGAGGACAGCGCAAGCAACCCCACAGATGGCGACAACAAGGACAACGGCCCGTGCAGTTTCACGAAGACGGACAAGGTCTGGCAATACACGTATTCCACCTGGAAGTACACGAACAAATACACGTGGATTGACGAAACCACCGTCAAGTACGAGGAATACGCGAAGAGCTACCACATGGAAGAGAGCGACTCGACCATGACGAACCAGAACCGCGACGAATTGTTCGAAACCGTCATGGAAGATTGCCTCTACTACACCAACGAAGATAATCTATAAGATTATATTTCTTCTTGATGTCCGTATTTTCCAAGTCTGTCTCTTTAGCCGTAGCGGGCGCATTCCTGTGCCTGCTCGGCTGCTCTTTCCCGACGCGAACGGGATACGACAGGAACATTGGCGATTACAAGCCCGTCGGACAGGCATCGGCCAAGCAGACACAGGGGCCATCCCAGGAATCGGTCAAGAAAGGCGAAAGCCACAAGACATCCGCAGGCGAAGTCAAGCAGGCAGCATCGAAAAAATCCGTTCCGGAGCCGCCCGCCGAAAAGACGAGTTTCGAGGCATACGCAAGCAAATGGCTCGGCACCCCCTATGTCTACGGAGCAAGTTCCACCAAAGGGACCGACTGCTCCGGCTATGTCTTGCAGGTCTACAAGGGCTATTTCAATATTTCCCTCCCCCACAACGCCCACATGATGTACAAGGACGAACGCGGCAAGTCCGTCAGCCGCGGGAACCTGCGCGAAGCCGACCTCATCTTCTTCGGAAGTTTCTGGAAAATCAGCCACGTGGGAATCTACCTCGGCGGAGACCGGTTCATCCACGCAAGCTCCAGCCGCGGAGTCATCATCTCGAACCTGAACGAAAAATACTACAAGAACAAGTACCAGGGCGCGAGAAGGTTCAAGTAATTTCCTTGCAACCATAAACTTTCTACATTTAGGGCATGAAGAAAATTGCATTCCAGGGCCGTCGCGGGGCCTACAGCGAAAGTGCCGCCTACCATTTGTTCGGAAACGACATCGAGGTTGTCCCAATGGACACGTTCGAGCAGATTTTCCAGGGCATCGAGACCGGCGCGGTTGACGGCGGGGCCATTCCCATAGAGAACTCCACCGCGGGCTCCATCTACGACAACTACGACTTGCTGTACAAGTGGCGCCACCCCATCGTGGGCGAAGTCAAGTTGCAGATTTCGCATTCGCTCTGCGCGCTCCCCGGAACAAAGCTTGCCGACATCAAGGAAGTTCTGAGCCACCCGCAGGGCCTAGCGCAGTGCAGCCGATTCTTCGGGCGCAATCCGCAAATCAAGAGTACCGCATTCTATGATACCGCCGGAAGCGCCGAAGAAATCGCGAAACGTGGCGACAAAACCGTAGGCGCGATCGCAAGCGCCTACGCCGGCAAGTTCTATGGCCTCGACATCCTTGCCGAGGGCATCGAGAACTTGCCGGGGGTGAACTTCACCCGGTTTTACGCCATCCAGAAGACGGCGAACCCGCTCCCGGAAACGGGAACCATCAAGACGACATTGCTTTTCATGCTGAGCGATTCGGGCAAGTCCGGCGCATTACACGCCGCGCTCGGCTGCTTTGCCAAGCGCGACCTGAACCTTACCCGCATCGAGAGCCGCCCGCACCCTGACCGCCCGTGGGAATACATCTTCCACCTCTCCTTCGAAGGTAGCCCGAAGGACAAATCCGTCATCGAGGCGCTCGAGGAACTGCAAAGCTACTGCGACTTCGTGTACCGTCTCGGGAGCTTCCGCGAAGGTTCGACCGAGAAACTGAGTTATTAAAAAAGGAGGGGCACCATGGCCTACGAACGTACCGACAGAAAGTTTGACGAATACCGCAACCTCAAGATGACCACCGGCTTCATCTCTAGCGCCGACGGTTCCGTGCTCATCGAGATGGGACGCACCCGCGTCATCTGCAATGCGACCCTCCTGCCGAAAGTCCCCGACTGGCTCGCCGGCCGCGGCACCGGATGGATTACCGCCGAATACAGCCTGCTCCCGCAGAGCACGGGCAAGCGCGTGGAACGCGAACGCAAGGGCGCCAGCGGCCGCACGCAAGAAATCCAGCGCCTGGTAGGCCGCTCGCTTCGCGGTGCCGCCGATCTCGCCGCCCTCGGCGAGAACGCAATCGTGGTCGATTGCGACGTCATCGAAGCTGACGGCGGCACGCGTACCGCAAGCATCATCGGCGGATTCGTGGCCCTCGCCATCGCGCTCAAGAAAATCAAGGAACGCCTCGGCATCACGCAACAGATCCTCAAGCACGGCATCACCGCGATTTCCGTGGGCGTCGTCTCGGGCAAGCCGCTCTGCGACCTGTGCTATGTGGAAGATTCCGCCGCCGACGTCGACATGAACGTCGTGATGCAGGACGCGAAGAACTTCATCGAAGTCCAAGGCACGGGCGAACACGCGAGCTTTGACCGCAACATGCTCAACACGCTCCTCGACCTCGGCGAAAACGCCTGCAAGGATATTTTCAAGAAGCAGATGGAACTGATCGGCGGCGAACTGCCGTAAGGCCTGGCGGTCAAATGACCGCTACACCCCATCGTTCAGGACGATATCCATTCCGTCCATATTCGCGCTGATACCCGTTCCACCCTTGCGGATCTGGTAAATCACGAACGACCCTTCACTGTCGCTACCGTCCAGCTGGACTTCGAAGCGAAGCTCCGTCATGTAATCGAAGAAGGCATCCTCGATCGCGATGGAAGGTCCGAATCCCTGCTGTTCGTAATCAGTCCAGCTCAGGCACCGGATTACCATGTTGCCCACTTCGCCCGGCCCGATAAGGGTCGCCTGCGGCAGGTCGTATTCCAGTTCCTGTTCCTTTTCGGGCGACATGCCCATCTTCAGGATAACCGGCGCATCGGAGGTGGCCATAAAGCAGGCGCCACCGGTCCAGGTTTTCATCTCGGAGAACACATCCGGGCCTTCTCCGGCGACACGGATCGCCACACCGAACACGGCCTTGCTTGCCGTATCCGGCGAGCCCACCATGGAGAGTCTCCTGTACGAAATTGTCATCTCGTCTTCTTCGGATTCAATCTGCACATCCAGCTGACGTTCGTCGCTTCCGGCGCCCCAGTACGGGAACCAGTAAGGCGTGTCCATAATGTCTTGCCCGGAAGGTTCCCCCGAGCTGGACGAACTCGGCGCCCCGGAAGAGGAGGACTGCATGCTGGACGACGAATCGTTTTCCGCAAGGCCGTTATTCTCATCCGTCGTCCCCGCGACATGCGTCGAGCATGCGACAAAGAGGAACAGCAGCAGGCTAGGCAAATACTTCAAACACTCAGGCATCCGTTTCCTCCGGCACGGGCCAGGAAAGAGGGAACAGCTGCAAATTTAGCCTATAAACCTGCTTCACTTTTTTGGAAGAGTTCGCGATCGTCACAATACGGCGGCGGAAGGCATCCAGCTCGCGCGTAATTTGTTCGTAGGTCTCCCGGTCGACGCCCATCGTGACGCCCTGGAAGTTTCTGTCCGATATCGCGAAGTCGTCTACGGCCGCGACGGCGAATTTCGCCATGTCGCGATGCATGGAACGGATCGCCACGGGCATGACCTCGGAATCACCCCTTAGCGCCTTGTCTGTCTGGGAGTAGCAGCCGTTCCTGTCCTTCTTCAGGAGGCTTACCTTGGTCATGAAGTCCAGGGACTCGCGAACCTCACCCGCCGATACATCCTGGCAGCAGAGTTTTGCGATGTCCCCGGGCTTCGCCCCCGGCATCACCGGGGCTAGTTCTCGGACTACGGGATTCTTCCATGACTCAAAATAAGCGAAAGCGTCGCCATCGACTACTTTCACCTTGTTCTCCTTTGCTATGCACAGCATTTCGTCGTACGCCTTTTTGCGGTCGTAGTCCGTCTTGGCATGCGCATACCTAACCATCGCACGGAAGTAATCTACTTCGTATCCGAACAGCCCCATGGCCCGGGCGGTCCGATCCACGCCATCGTTCTTCAGCCTTGTCTTGCCTTCGCAGACAAGCTTCAGATACGTCGGCGATACGAAACCGGATAACCGAGCGAATTCCCGCCACGTAAATGCGGAATTCCTTTTCTCCTCCTCATAGAATTCCTGCATGTAACGACGGTAATCCTGGTACTCGGTTATCGGTTTCATACGTGTATTAATATAGCTCTTTTTTATTCGTTTGTCAATAGTTTAAGATACAAAATTTGCGATTTTACAAAGATTTCGCCACTTTTTCATACACTTTCAAAAATAGCAAAATCCATGATACAAAAAGCGCGAAAAAGAGAAAAAACAGGGAAAACTCCTCAAAAACCCTTAACATGAAAAACCCGGACCGAAGCCCGGGAATGTAAAAAAATCTTTTAACGGAAGTCTAAACGATCCAGTCGCAGAAATTTTTGAGCATGGCAAGTCCCACGTCGCCGCTCTTTTCCTGGTGGAACTGGCTTGCAATCAGGTTGTCCTTGCCGATAAGCCCCTGGAAAGTCTGCGTGCCGTAGGTCGTCTCGGCGAACGCATATTCCGCAGGCACCACCGGATGGTAGGAATGCACATAGTAGAAGTCGGAACCGCTGCGGATGCCCTTCATGATCGGGTGTTCGCGCGTAAAATTCACCTGGTTCCAGCCCATGTGCGGGATCTTGAGGCCGGGTTCGTCCTTGAAGCGCACCGCACGTCCCGGAATGAGGCCGAGCGTCTTCACGCCGCCGTCCTCCTCGCTTTCGTCGAGGATAATCTGGCAGCCGATGCAGATACCGAGAACCGGATTGCCCGCCTTCACCACCGCCTTGATGGCATCGCCGATGCCCGTGCGGGTAAGGGTCTCCATCGCGGATGCCGCAGCACCCACGCCCGGGAAAATCAGGCGGGTCGCCTTCGCGATCTCATCCGCATCGCGGCTCGACTTCGCATCCGCACCGATATGGGCAAGCGCATTCATCACCGATGTCAGGTTACCGGCATTGTAGTCGACCACGATAATAGGATTTGCGGACATAGGGACCTCTCTTTGCATGCGCAAAGATAAAAAATTTAGGGACCGGGAAAAGCGCTACCCGTTCAAAAAGTCGAGCGCCTCGCCGGCAAGCTCCACGCAGCGGTTGCACGGGATGACCTTGTTCGGGCGGATTTCCTGGCACTTCGTAAAGCCCTGCGCCCCGCGCTTGAAGAACTCCTCGATGGCATCGGCATGGTCGGGCTGCATCATCTTGGCCGCATACAGTGCGCCGCACGCCCCATTCGGAGCCTTACCGCCGCCGAACGCACGAAACATCTCGGCCGAAGCGACCGCTTCCGCCTCGGACTTGCCCGTAGCGCGTGCGTAGCCGTAAGCGACCGACATCGCGCAGTTGCCGCGGTGTTCCGCATGGAAGTTTTTCGCGATTGCCGCAACAGTATTCATCTCTTCTGCCATATAAGCTCCTTTGGCAACAATATACAAAAAGATTTTTCTTATTTTTGTCCAAAACAACGAGGTGTATAATGAATGGATTTAGAATTTTCCACAGTGCGGCCTGCACGGCCATCACGGCGACGCTTTTCGGTCTAGCCCTTGCGGCATGCTCCAACGACTCATCGTCCGGGGCTTCCGAACCCGAAATTTCGCAGATCAAGGAATGTGTCGCGCCCGCCTTCCTCAAGAAGGGCGACAAGATAGCCCTGCTCTCCCCCTCCTACCACACGCCCGACTCCAACGTCGAGAACACGGCAAAAGTCCTGGAAGACTGGGGATTCAAGCCCGTCATCGGCAAGCACGTGGGCACCATTTACGCGGGCAAGTACGCCGGAACCGCCGATGAACGCGCCGAAGACTTCATCGATGCGCTCAAGGACACAAGCATCAAGGCCATCCTCACCAACCGCGGCGGCTACGGCGCCATCCACCTCGTCGACCGCGTCGACCTGAAAACCGTCAGGGACAATCCCAAGTGGCTCATCGGCTTCAGCGACATCTCCACGCTCCACGCCATGGAAACCAAGGCGGGCGTCATGAGCATCCACGGCACCATGAGCTCGTTCATCGGCAAGACCGGCGGCGAAGACGACAACAGCATCTACATGCGCGACCTGCTCCTGGGCAAGGTTCCCAAGTACAAGGTCCCTGCGAACAAGCTCAACATCAAGGGCAAGGCGAAGGGCGTCCTCGTCGGCGGCAACATGGCGACATTCGTTCCGCTCGCGGGAAGCCCCGTCGACGTCTACTCCGAAGACGGAATCATCCTTTTCCTGGAAGAACTCGAAGAGACCATGCGCAATCTCGACCGCATGTTCAGCTCGCTCGAGCTCCGCGGAGTCATGGAAAATGTCAAGGGCGTCGTCCTGGGCGAATTCGAGGAATGCGGAACCGACCTTGATTTCGACAGTCCCGAAGCCATGCTCATCGAGCGCCTGAAAAAATACAACATTCCCGTCATGGCCGGATTCCCCGCAGGCCACGGCGACATCAACCTCCCGATCGTCATGGGCGCCACCGTCACGCTCGATGTCAAGGACAAGGAAGCTACGCTCGCCTTCGACATCGACGGCGGCGACGAAGTGGATGTCGACACGGACAAGCTGACAACGGAAAAGCCCATGCCCAAGGCTCTCCGCAAGATGCTCTCCGGAAAATCGTTTAACCTAGAATAAATTAAATCGAAATGGCTTAGGCGAAGGTTTTATTTCTTCTTGTTCTTTTGAGAAATTATTTCCATCGCCTCGTCATAAAACGGGATGTAATAAGGGAGTTCGTCGACAAGTTCGAGTTCCCCCTTTTTGTTATAGCCCAAAAGGTAGCGGTCGTTCACGACGAACAGCGGTTCCACCATCTTGAACGGCGAGAATTTCGACAGGTACACCATTTCCTCCGTGCTGATAGAACGGATTTTCGGCGCTTCTGCCGGCGTTTCCGGAGTTTGTTCGGAATTGAGAATTCTCTGCTTCACGACATTCCACGCCTTCTCCGCAGACTGCTCGTTCTGGGGAATGGCATAGTGGAACTTGAATTTCTTTTTCTTGGTCACCTGGACCTCGAACTTTCCCTTCTGTCTCTTGAACTTGCTCTTGAACGCTTCGTCGTCCTTGATGCTTTCCCAGGATCCCGGCATCAGGAACAGGTACTTTGCCAGCACGACACCTTCGTCGGATTCGAGAGCCTTCTTGAGATCGCCATGGACGGCGACGACAAGCGAATCGCTAGCGACGACATATTCGACATCGTCCGGAAGTTTCTGGTACTTGAGATTTTCAGGCCTGTTGTTGTCGGCCTTTCCCGTGTATGCACCACCGGGAATGGCCTTATGGGATGCCAACGCCCTCGGACTCGATGCACAGCCGAAAAGCACGCTTACGGCCAGCAAGGATATAGCGATTCGAGCAATTTTCATAGCAGACTCCTTCTATGGGACCTGCTCTAGATATAGAAATATTGAAACGGGCGTCAACCGCTAGATTTCTAAAAAGGCTTTCAAGTCGTCCATGCGGCGCTTGGCCATCTCGACGCCGTGTTCATAAGATTCGTTCATCTTGTCCATGTCGGTATCGAACTGGTCGCAAAGCTCGATAAGCGGGCGCATCAGGAACAGGCGGCCCTCCTTCTCGAGCTTTTCCATCTGTACGAACATCTTCTCGTAGCGCTTGAGACGCACCATGAGCGCACGGAACAGGTCCGGGTACTTGCGCTTGTACATCGGATTGAGGATGGCGCGATACTTGCGGAAGTCCGTCACCGCTTCCCCGGGGTAATGCGTCGAGACAGCCACCACCTTGTCGCAACCCTTCTCGAAGGCACGTTCAAACGGGATAGGCACGGTGATGCAACCGTCTGCATAGTGTTTGCCATCGAGCGGAGCCATCGGGAAAATCATCGGCAGGGCACAACTTGCGCTGATGATATCGAGAAGGCGCTTCTTGTCGTTCTTCTCAGACATGAATTCGGCGCGGCCCGTCTCACAGCAGGTAAGCCCAAACTCGCACTCGATATTGGAATTACGGTACGTCTCGAAATCGAGCGGCATCTTGCCGTCGGCCGAGAGGTAGTTCAGGGCATGGTATTCCTTCTGCACGCCAATAAACTTGCTCGCCCATTTTTTGCCTTCTTGCAGACGGGTCGGGAGCACAATGAACTTGAGCCTACCCTGCTGGCGCGTAACGTAGTTCACCGCAGCATGCGCACCGGCAGAAACACCGGCGACGTAATTGAAGTCTATTCCCTCTTCGAGCCAAGTATCCAGCACTCCTGCGCTGAACATGGTCTGGCGCGAGCCTCCTTCTAGCACCAACCCCGTCTTCACGCCTGAACCTCCTCAGGAGTTTCTGCCGCCACCGGCAAGACCGGCGGTTCGGCAACGCCGAGCGCACGCTGCTTGAGCGTCCAGACTTTTTGCCTGAAGTACTCGCTACGTTCTGCCAGATGCTTCGAAGAAGGAATGCCCTTTACACGTTCAATCTTTTCGGGTTCGCTTACAACCACGCGAATGCGATGTCCAATCTTGTAGACCCCTTCAAGCCCCACGGAAAGCACGGGAGCCCCCGTACTGCGGGCAAGGAACGCAAAGCCCGTCTTGAACTCGTTCAGGAGGCCGTCATAGCGGCACTTTCCTTCGGGGAAAATGATGACCGAGTTGCCCTTTTCCAGTTCCTTCTTCGCGATGAGCGCCCATTCGGTATCGAGGTTAAAGCGGTCGCAGGGAATCACGCACTTGACGCGCGTCAGCGCCCAGCTAAAGTGCGGATCCTCGATCTGGTCCTTCGCCACCACGATGCTACGGTTGTGGAAGAATATGGCGAGCATCATGAGGGGATCCCACATGCTCGTGTGGTTCGCAATTATCACCGACGGCGTCTTCAAGCGCGGAGACTTCACCGTCTCCCCCACGTACTCGATCTTCGGGCGGTACGCCACCAGCAGGTAAACGCGCACGGTGTATATCACGACCACCATGACGAACTGCATGAAAAGTTCAAACAGCGGATTCTTCTTTTTCATTACTTCCCGAGACTCTCTTTCGGGATGCTCGTAAAGGTCAAGGCGCCCTTTGCATGCACGTTGCCGTTCACCTTCACGATGCAATCGAAACCAACCAACACTCCGCCCTGCTTCGTCTTGTTCACGGAGATTTCGAGCTGGTCGCCAGGAATCACCGGCTTCACGAACTTGAACCCGTCAATCTTCAGGAGCACGTAGAGGTTCTTTTCCAAATCCTCGGCAGGCTTCTCGATAACAAGGGAGCAAAGCTGCGCGCAGCTTTCCACGATAAGCACGCCCGGCATAATCGGGGTGCCCGGGAAATGCCCCATGAAGAAGGGCTCGTTCACGCTCACGTTCTTGATGCCGGTAGCGGATTCATTCGGCACGAGTTCCACGACCTTCTCGATCATCTGGAACGGAGGGCGCTGTGCAATCTTTTCGCTGATTTCAAAAATGTTCATCATAGGGAGAGGCCTCCGTCGAGCACGAACACCTGGCCCGTCACGTAGGCGAACTGGTCAGATGCGAGCGCAGAAACAATGTTCGCCACCTCGTCTGCCGTACCGAAACGCTTGAGAGGAATCTTTTCCACGTAGCCCTTGCGGGTCTCTTCAGGGATAGCCTCGATCATCTCGGTTGCGATAAAGCCCGGAGCGACGGCGTTCACGCGGATACCGAAACCGCCGAGTTCCTTGGCGAGCGTCTGCGTGAGAGAGTTCACCGCACCCTTCGTGGCGCTGTAGACCGCCTGGCCCGCAAGCGCGAACTTCGAAGAAACGGAGCTCATGTTGATAATCACGCCGGACTTCTGCTTGTACATCTTCACGGCGACCTGCTGGGCGCAGTAGAAGTAGCCCTTCACGTTCAGGTCGAAGCACTTGTCGAGCGTCTCGGGATTCATCATCATCAGGTACTCGTCACGGACGATGCCCGCATTGTTCACGAGCACGTCGATGCGGCCGTAAGCCTTGAACACCTCGCGAACCATGACCTTCACCTGGGAGAGGTCGGCCACGTTCGCCTTGTAAATCATGCCGTCGCCACCTTCGGCCTTGATCTGGTCGAGAGTCTGCTGGGCGGCCTCGTCGGAACTGGAGTAGTTCACCACGACCGTGTAGCCGTCGCGGGCCAAGCGCAGGGCACAAGCCTTGCCGATACCTTTAGAAGCACCTGTTACGAGAGCAACTTTCATTTTCTAGCCTCCCTATTCTTTAAGCATTTTTCCCGAGCACGACGGCGCTGTAGGAGCCGCCCGCCGCGAACGAGATGACGAGAATTTTCTTGAGGTTTGCAGAATCAGCCTGCCTGCTAGCCACAGAACCGTCCGCGGCCACAAAGTAGGCGTTATCGCTTGCGAGTTCGCCATTCAAAAGCAAGGCGGCCTCGGCGGCAGCGAGAGCGGCAGACCCCGCACGACCTTCGCCGACACGTTCCTTGACCTCGAAGAGCGGCATCGAGGCAAGCTTTTCGCCAAACACGCGCTGGAGGGCGCCCTTCTCGATGTCGTCAATACGCTTGCAGCCGTTCGCGAAACCGCAGACCGCATCAATATCGGCGGCGGAGATTCCCGCATCGGCAAGAGCATCCTTGATCGCCATGTCGAGCGCCTCGTCGGAACCGGCGAGCTTGCCGAACTTCACGTTCTTGCGGCCGTGGCCAAAGCCGAGCGCGTAGCAGTAGACCTTCGCGCCGCGAGCCTTGGCATATTCCTCTTCCTCGAGCATGATGGACACGGAACCATCACCCACCACGCAGCCTTCGTTTTCGGCAAAGGGAGCGACCACATCGCTTGCGGCCACCCCGAGCTTCTGAGCAAATTCGGTAATAATCGGCAGGTTTTCGTCGGTACCGGTCGCCATCATCGCCTTTTCCTGGCCGTCGTGGATGACGTTCATAGAGTAGCCGATGCTGTCGAGACCGGAGAGCGGACCTGTGGTAATCGTGACGCCGTAGCCCTTGATGCCGGAGCAAATCGAGAGGTAGCCGCCGGCGGCGTTGTAAACCGTGTGCGGGAACTTGAACGCGGAACCGCCCGCATTGCCCGCCTCGGCAATCAGTTCTTCAAAGTCGTACGTGGCGCCGAGACCGCCCTCGCTGGTCCCCACGATAATGCCGATATCCTTCGCGTTATCGTCGGTCACCTGGAATGCGGAATCCTGCAGGGCGCGCATGCCCGAGACCGTCTGGAGCTGGCCCAGGTTGTCGAGCTTGCGGTAGAAGGCCATCTTGATGCCGAGTTCCTTGTAGTCCTCGAGCGCGATGGTCGAATGCACCGAAGCGCCTTCGGGCTTCTTGCCCGCCTTCACGGCCTCGATGTAGGCAGCCTTGCTGTTACCGAGCGGCGAGACAATTCCAAGACCCGTCACGGCAATCTTCTTGCCCTTTTCCGTCTGAGCGGAAACCTCGCCCGGCACCTTCGAGAACACGATAGCCGCGTTCGTACCGCCGAAAGCCACGTTGTTGGAAAGGACGCATTTGAGATCCTTGTGGCGCGCCTTGTTCTGCACGAAGTCGAGGGCACCCACCTTCTCCTTGAGGGCAGCGGACTGTTCCTCGGTGTACGGGAACGTCGGAAGCACCGTATCGGTCGTGAGAGCCTTGATGCTGAAAACCGCCTCAATGGCACCCGCGGCGCCCAGACAGTGACCCGTCATCACCTTCGTGGAGCTCACGCTCACGTTCGCGTTGTCTTCACCAAAGAAATTCTTGAAAGCCGTAATTTCGGCATTGTCGTTCTTGCCCGTGCCGGTACCGTGAGCGTTCACGTAGCCGATATCGGACTTATCGATGCCGGAGTTCTTGACGGCGCGGTTGATGGCCTCCATGAGGCACACGCCATCTTCGCGCGGGGCGGTAATGTGGTTTGCGTCGCTCGTGACGCCGGAACCGAGCACCTCGCAGTACTGCTTTGCGGAGCGCTTTTGGGCATGTTCGTAGGATTCCACGATGACGATGCCCGCACCTTCGCCGAGCGTAATGCCATTGCAGCGGTTGAACGGGGAGCAGCCGTTCTCGTCGAGAGCATGGAGCGAAAGGAAACCGGAATACGGCACGGAAGCAAAGGAATCCGCACCGCCCGCAATTACCACGTCGGCCTTGCCCGCACGGATGAGGTCGCAGGCGACCGCGATGGAGATTGTACCCGCGGCACACGCATTCGCGACGTTCGTCACGATGCCGCCAGCGCCACAGGTTTCTGCCACCTGGCTTGCAATGGATGCAATCGGCATCTTCGCGATTTCTGCGGCATCGCGACCATGCTGGTGATACTGTTCAATGGAAAGCACGCCACCGACGCAGCTGCCGATAACCACGCTCACGCGCTGGTCGTCGCCAAAATCAGAAAGCCCAGCATCGGCGAGGGCCTCGTTCGCGGCCTTGATGCAGAGCTTGGAGACGCGGTCCTTCTCGTCGGGGGCGTCAATCTGGTCGAGCGTATCGCACTTGACTTCGGCAGCCAAGTCCGCATAGCAGTTCTTTGTATCCAGGGAAGTCGTCTTGTGGATGCCCGAAACGGATTCCAGGGCGCTCTTCCAGGTTTCTTCGACATTGTTACCGACGGCGCAAATCACGCCCAAGCCAGTAACTACACAGCGGCGTTCGTCAGGTGTCATAACAATCCTATGTATCCTGGCGGCACCCGGCCTCCAGGACGAAAGAATCAAGAATTAGGCTTTGTGGGATTCGATATAGGCGGCGATGGTATCGATGCTTTCGAAGTTTTCCTTCGCGACACCGGTCATGGACACGCCGAAGTTGGAATCCACAAAAGAGATGATTTCAAGGGAATCGACGGAATCAAGGCCAATTTCTTCGCCAAAGAGCGGAGTATCGAACTGGAGCACGTCGCCATCGACGCCGAGGTCGGACATAAAGAAGGCCTTGAGCTTGTTTTTCATTTCTTCGTTTGCCATTTGTTTCCTCACTTTGTTTAATTTTTGCGACAAAGATAGAAAACTTTTCATTTTTTGTTTTATGTAAGCCCCATAAAAGCGACTTGCCGCCCCAAAAAGGCGATAAAAAGCATGAAATCGCCACTACTGTTCGGGGAAAAGCAGCTTGATCTGCTCCGGCATTTCGCGCGTCGGACGGCCATCCTTCAAGAAACAATGCAACGACGTTCCTGTCGTGCAAAGGGTTCCATTCACAGACAACTTATAATTGAACCTGAAATGGAGCATACCCTCGCGCTGAAGCGTCGTCTCGATATCGACAAATTCACCATAATGTGTAGGGTTCCTGTACCTCAAGGACAATTCGAGCACCGGACTCACAAAACCGGCGGCCTCGATATCCACGTAGCTTGCACCTACCGAGCGAAAAAATTCCAACCGCGCCTGTTCAAACCAGACCGGATACACGGCATGATGGACAACGCCCATCTGGTCCGTTTCCGCATAACGAACTTCGATGCGGCATGTATAGACGTGCTTACAGACTTCCAACGGATTCCTCCACTTTTTCGCCATTGCAATATACACAAACAAGGCGGTCCGCGCTAACGACCTCGTAATCGGAACCGCCATTAAAGACATTCGCCACGCCGTACTCCTCATGGAGCTTTTCCATGCGGACCTGGGCTCGGAACATCCGGGAAAACTCACGGCATACTTCAGAGACTTCATCTCTGGAGATGGTCGCCGCGCACCGGCGATCCTTGAGCGAAATATTCGCCTCTTTTCCCGTCAATGTCAGAACGAATACGTATTTTCCCACGGCGTATTCGCGCGAGGGATTCCCGCCAAAAACGGCATCGAGATCGTCCGTCAAAAGTTTTCCCGAAAAACTGTATTCGTGGTCCATGCGACAAATATAGATTTTGAAATTGCTATCTTTCAATCCATGGCCCGCGCACGCAAGACAATCACCCCCGACCCGTATGCGAAACCGATAGCGAAACCGCTACCGCCCGAGCAGAGCTTGCCGGGGCACCTGAAGCAGTTCCTGTCGAACACGCGCGCGAACTTCGAGCTCGTAAGCCCTTATGGTGCGGCAGGCGACCAGCCGAAAGCGATTGAAGAACTCACCGAAGGCTTCAAGCACGGCGAACAATTTCAGACGCTGCTCGGCGTGACGGGTTCGGGCAAGACGTTCACGATGGCAAACGTCATCAAGAACGTGGGCAAGCCGACACTGATCCTCACGCACAACAAGACGCTCGCAGCGCAGCTCTACCAGGAATTCAAGGCATTCTTCCCGCACAACGCGGTGGAATATTTCGTCAGCTACTACGACTACTTCCAGCCCGAAGCCTACATCCCGCACACGGACACGTTCATCGAAAAAGACGCGAGCATCAACGACGAGATTGACAAGCTCCGTCTGCGTGCGACCGCGAATCTATTGACACGCCGCGACGTGATTATCGTCGCCTCCGTGAGCTGCATTTATGGTTTGGGAAGCCCGAGCGAATATTTCGACTTGATGGTGCGCATCAGGAAGGGCGACATTTACGACCGCGACAAGATTCTGCACGACCTCGTGCGAATTCAATATACCCGCAACGATTTCAGCCTGGAACGCGGTTCTTTCCGCGTGCACGGCGACGTGATTGAAATCCACCCGAGCTACGACGAAGAAGGACTCCGCATCGAACTTTTCGGCGACGAGGTCGACAGGCTCGTGCGCTTCAACATCATTACCGGCGAAGTCTCGCAGGAACTGGACGAGATGACCATCGCTCCGGCGAAGCACTTTGTCACGAAGGAAGAAGGCCGCGCGGGGATCCTGCAGCGCATGCAGGAGGAGCTCACCGAGCGCCTCGCGGAACTCGACAAGGAAGGCAAAGTGCTGGAATCGGCACGCCTCAGCAGCCGCACCCGTTATGACATGGAAATGATCCGCGAGACGGGACAGTGCAGCGGCATCGAGAACTACTCCCGCATTATCGAGAACCGCGCCCCGGGTACGCGCCCCTTCACGCTTATCGACTACTTCGGCGACGACTGGCTCCTGATGGTGGACGAATCCCACGTGAGCATTCCGCAGGTGGGTGGCATGGCCGAAGGCGATAAGAGCCGCAAGACGACGCTGGTGCAATACGGGTTCCGCCTCCCCTGTGCGCTCGACAACCGCCCGATGAACTTCGCCGAATTCGAGTACATGTACCCGAAGCAGGTGCTTTTCGTGAGTGCGACTCCCGGTGATTATGAACTGAAAAAGACGGGTGGCGTAGTCACCGAACAAATCAACAGGCCGACCGGACTTCTGGACCCGAAAATCGAGATGTTCCCCATCAAGGGCCAGATGGACGTGCTGCTTTACCGCATCGAAGAGGTGGTCAAGAACGGCGACCGCGTGCTGGTTACCACCCTCACCAAGAAGATGGCGCAGGACCTCACCGACTTCTTTGTGGAAGCGGGCATCCGAGCCCGTTACCTGCACAGCGACATCAAGACGCTCGAACGCCACGAACTGATTCGCGGACTCCGCACTGGTGAATTCGACGTTCTCGTGGGCATCAACCTGCTGCGCGAAGGCCTCGACCTGCCCGAAGTGAGCATGGTAGCCATACTCGATGCCGACAAGGAAGGATTCCTGCGCAACTACCGCAGCCTTATCCAGACGATGGGACGCGCGAGCCGCAACGTGAACGGCACCGTATTGCTTTTCGCTGACAACATGACCGACAGCCTGGAGAAGGCCGTCACCGAGACCGCCCGCCGTCGCAGCGTGCAGGAAGAATTCAACAAGGAACACGGCATTACGCCGAAATCCGTGACCCGCAAGTTGGAAGACGACCTGAGAATCAACGACCCGCTCGGCGATATCGGAGACGATTCCGTCGACGAGGACTGGGAAGACGACGGCACCGGCATCCGCCCGATGGAACCGTTGCAGCCTTCGAGCAAAACGAAGAAGAAGGCCTCCCGCTACTCCAAGCGCGCGGAGAACGCCGAACTGAGCGAAACCATTGGCGTCACACCTTCGTCATCGCGAGCGAAACGCGGCACCCCAGGCCAGCAAAGTATCGAAGACCTGGAACGCCAGATGAAGGAAGCCGCCGCACGCCTCGATTTCGAGGAAGCCGCACGCCTCCGCGACATCATCCGCGACATGAAATAAAAAAAAACTTTACCGTTGTAATCCATTCAATGGTTTTTCGAGTTCGCAAGCAATTTTGTTTGCAATCTCCTTTTTTTCGATATAAATTGATTATGTGTTCTGGTTTAGGGATGATTTACAAGGATTTAAAATGAAATATTTTCTTACAAAAGTTGCTTATTTCGCCATCGCAGGCGTCCTCACGGTGACCACGGCAACAGCGGCCACGCTCCCGAAGGCATCAGAAATTCAGTCCAAGATGGGCATGGGTTTCAACATCGGTAACTCCATGGAGGTGCCGAACAACCCGACGGCCTGGGGGAACCCCTTCCCCACGCAGGCCCTGCTCGATTCCGTCAAGGCGGCAGGCTTCAGCACGGTCCGCATCCCCTGCGCCTGGGACAGCCACGCACCGGGCGGCAAGATTACAGAAACCTGGCTCGACTCCGTAAAGACGGTCGTCGACTACGCGATGCGCGCGGGCCTCTACACGATCTTGAACATCCACCACGAAGGTGAAGGCGGCTGGTTCCAGACAAACATCGGCACGAGCGTCGACAACAATATCGACACCAAGATGAAGAACTACTGGACGCAGATTGCAAACAAGTTCAAGGACTACAACGAGCGCCTGATTTTCGCGGGTGCAAACGAACCCGGCCCGAATGTAAACACCTGGACGGCCCAGCATGTAAGCACGCTGATGCACTACTACCAGACCTTCATCGACGCGGTGCGCGCCACGGGCGGCAACAACGCCACCCGTACCCTGATCATCCAGGGTCTCAACACCGATATCGACAAGTCCGTCGCAAGCGCCCCGGTGAGCACGTTCCCCACCGACAAGGTCAGCGGCTACCTGATGTTCGAAGTGCACTACTACGACCCATACCAGTACACGCTCATGACTAGCCAGCAAGACTGGGGCGCGAGCGAGCCCATTCTGCCACAGTACTACTACGGCGACTACCAGAAATCCAGCGAGCCCAAACGCAATGCAGGCTACAACGCCTGGGGCGGCGCTGTAGATTCCAAACTCGCAAGCATCACCCATCCGCAGGAACAGTTCGACAAGATGAAGAAGAACTATGTGGACAAGGGCTACCCGGTTATTGTCGGCGAGTTCGGCGCGAACGTCCGTTCCCCGGAACTGAGCGGTTCCGACCTGAACCTCCACAAGCAGGGCCGCGTGCAGTGGCACAAGGACGTGGTCTCCGCCGCCAAGCAGTACGGCCTCACCCCGATTCTCTGGGACATGGGCAACGAAAGCAACTCCGGCTACGACAACATGGCCTATATCCGCCGCCAGAGCAGCCCCGTCGGCAAGGTTCTTGAGACCGATGTCATCAACGCCATGCGCAGCGTGTATAACCTCGGCAACTACAACAACACGGGTGTCACCCACGTGGAAGACTTCATCACGGGCGGCGGCAGCGAGCCTACATCGAGTTCCAGCAGCGCCACCATACAGCCAGAGTCTTCATCTTCCACGACGGCACTGAACATGGCCGCCGGTACACATGTCGAATTCTACCGCGAAGGCAACATGCTCTACGGCACCGGCAAGATCAGCCTGTTCGACATGAACGGCAATCTGGTAAGGGCCTCGAGCAACACCTCCGGAAAGTCTACCTTGCAGCTGCAAGGAATCAAGCAGGGTATCTACATCGCGAAGTGCGGCAGCAAGACCCTGAAATTCATAGCAAAGTAAACACAACAACCCAATCAAAAATCCCTCGGCTCAACGCCGAGGGATTTTTTTACAACCGTCATTCTCGCGAATGCGAGGATCTTAAACGTCGACCACTTCAGTCCAGCCGAACGGATCTTCGGCTTCACCGAACTGGATAGCAGTGTACTTCGTGAAGAGTTCCGTGCAGACAGGGCCCGGATTCACGCCGTCACCGTAGGTGAATTCCTTGCCGGCGACCGGATCCACAATCTTCTTGATCGGGGTAATCACGGCGGCGGTACCGCATTCGGCGGTTTCGGAGAATTCAGCGAGTTCTTCGAACGGAACCTGACGGCGTTCCACAGTGTAGCCCAGGTATTCAGCCAACTGCTGCAAACTCTTGTTCGTAATGGACGGCAGAATGGATTCGGACTTCGGGGTCACGTAGGTCTTGCCCTTGATGCCGAAGAAGTTTGCCGGACCGCATTCGTCGATGTACTTCTTTTCCTTCGCATCCAGGTAGATGGTGCTGGAGTAGCCGAGTTTCTTGGCTTCGGCGAGGGAAAGCAAGCTGGCAGCGTAGTTACCGCCGACCTTCACCGTACCCGTACCCTGCGGAGCGGCGCGGTCGAAGTTGCGGCTGATCATCATGTCGACCGGCTTGAACCCGTCCTTGAAGTACGGACCCACCGGAGTCACGAACATCAACAGCAGGTATTCGTCGGAGGGCTTCACGCCGACTTCCGGACTCGTACCGATGAGGAGCGGGCGGATGTAGAGCGTTGCACCGTAACCGTACGGCGGCACAAAACGGGCGTTGGCCTTCACCACTGTGTGGACCATCTCGCGGAACAGTTCGACCGGCGGAACAGCCATGAGCACGCGGTTCGCGGTGTTCTGCATGCGCTTCGCATTCTCGTCAACGCGGAAGATACGGACCTTGCCGTCCTTGCCCGTGTAAGCCTTGAGGCCTTCGAAACCTTCCTGGCCGTAATGCAAGCAAGTCGCGGCCATGTGGATGCTAATGTCCTTGGAAGAAGAAAGTTCAACCTTGCCCCACTTGCCATCGCGGTAGTAGCAGCGGACATTGTAATCGGTATCGTAATAACCGAAGGGGAGCGTCTTCCAATCGACATTGTTCAAATCAACTTGCATAGTATTAACCTTTTTTTGCGTGTGCATTTTTAAAGGTATCGTTCGGTACCAAGAAAAAAATACAATATATCGGGATGCATGGCTCGGATAAGCGGCCAAGCATCCGCGAAAAAAGCTACGAAATTTACCTTACGGAAACGGACCGCATTTGGTTGCCAATGCGCACAAGGTAGCTTCCCGGATTATCAACCGGAATCGCAAAGTCCGGCGAGAGCACATAACCCTTCCGGAGCATGCGCCCCTGCATGTCGAACAAGGCGTAAGGTTTGCCAATATGGGCGTCCATCACCCGGATTTCCCGAACAGAGGCTATGATATGGAATTGCGGTGCCAGAGACTCCGAAGGTAAAGCATCCGAGCACTCCTTTCCATTACACAAAATGTGGAACTCCACCGGTATGGATTTTTTAGACGAACTGGATTTTGCTCTAGCACTGCTAGACTTAGCGCGGCTTGAACTAGAAGCAACCTTAATACTGGAGCTCGATTTATCCTTGCTGCTGCTGGACTCTGCAGAACTAGAGCTGGATTTTGCCGAGCTGCTGCTAGAATTCGACGAACTGCTTAATGTAGCCAATTTGAAATACGCAATGAAAGTCCTCGACTCCCTAACGACATAAGTGCGATTCGGATTCGTATTGTCCACATCATCTCTCCAACATTGAAATTCGTAGCCTGGGGCAGGAATCGCCTTCAACTTCACCGTATCGCCGTAATAATAGGAAGCGCCTGCATTGAGGACAACAACCTCGCCCCATTCACTCGGATTTGCCGAGGAGACACGAATCTTGTACTCAATCGGGGTGAACTTGGCATAGAAATAGAGATTCCCTTCGTCAGAAGCAAGAATGGAATCGACCATAGAACCCGAATAACTAGAATCGTCATACCAGCCATCAAACATGTAACCATCCCGATAAACCGTATCGGGGAGCGGTTTTGAAAAACCGGCAATATAGCTATCGAAGTAACTATCCCCATCTCCAGGGAACGTATAGAAAGAAACGTTGTACTGAGCGACTGAAGAATTCTTGACAGTCCCGCTAAAATTCGGCAAGGGGTCGACACCGACATTCTGCCCCCAGATAGAGCCATTCTCGCCAGAATGTAATGCCGTTGCCACCGAGCCATCTGCAAACTGTTCTGCTGTCGCTGCCTGGCCTATATTTATCTGTTCCCACGGAGATTTCAGATAAAAGCTGTTCACCACTATCACGTCCTCATTATTGTGACCCACCAACGCTCCATCCAAGTCACGATTCAAAGCGTCAATTGTCCCCACGTTATAACAATTCACGATATACGCATTACCTTCAAACTCTTTATAGCCCAAAATTCCTCCGAGATAGTTTCCTCTCCCATAAACCGTCCCTGAATTGTAGCAGTTTAGAACATAAACAAGATTATAAGAGCCGATATGCCCAAAAAGTCCACCACCATAGTTATTAGCCTTTACATAGGAATTGCTATAAGCATTTATGACGAGGAGATACGTCACGTCGTCATCATCACTGGCTTCATCAACATAACCGACTAAAGCGCCAACATTATTGTGCGCAGCAAAATAGGAGTTCTCTACGCCAACATTCACAATAGTTACGGGATTCTCCAAAGAACCAATGCCAATGTTGCCAAAAAGGCCATATCCCAAGTCATTAGATGAACCCTTATTATCAACATTGAGATACAACCCCGAAATGGTGTGCATATTTCCATCGAACACACCGCTAAAGCCATATATTGGAGTCCATTCTATAAAGCCCGTAGCAGCGTCCTCATTAAGTTCCCCCTCCGAATCAAGCACGCTCTCGTTCACCACAATATCGTTTTGTAAAGACGCACAGGCAGCCGCTTCGCGTTCATAATCATCCGAGCCATTCACGATAGCGGCAAAGCCATACAATTCCGCCGCATTCCTGATAACATAACAACCATCCTTATCTGTTGCCGGAGTTTCCTTTTTGAACCATTTGGCATAAAACACCTTATCGCCGGTAGCATTTAGCCCTATTTCGAACACACGATTGCCACTGAAATCTTCTTCCTCGTACCAACCACTGAAAACATATCCGCTTCGATAAACCTTATTAGGAAGAACCACGCGGTCCACTCCCTCGGTATAAGATTCAACAAGTCCGGAGTCAATCGTTCCTCCATTTGTTTCGAAAGCCACCTGTCTTGTCCCGCCGAACTTAGCCCAAAATTCCTGTGTTCCTACAGCAGTACTCGGGACAACATCCACAGAATTCCCGCTTAATTTGGCATTATCGAACCAACCATGGAAGATACTTTCATCCTGCGTCACAGCCGGGAGCTTTAATTCGAATCCAGGCAAATACTTTACGGGTAAAGTAGTGGTGTCCCCATCGTAAGTGTGCAAAATTAAATCTTCAAAAGAACTTAACGACGCGCCCGTTATGATTCCGCTGAAATTCGGATACGTATCATTCCCGACATCCTGCCCCCAAACAGTCGCATCGATGCTATCATAAAATGAATTGTGCAGCAAATAGGCGATAGAACCATCTTCCAATTGCTCACTTGTCACAGATTTTCCACATTCAGAAGAGCTATAGCTTTCATTCAAGTAGAACACATTTTCACAATTAGATGAATACAAGCTATTATCCACAAATACAATAGGTTTCACGTAATCTGAAAATGATTGATTTGACAACAATGTTCCCGCATTATAAACATTTGTCATGGATATATCGGCATAAGCTAAGCCAACCATGCCACTCAAAAAAGTCCCTCCGGAAACAGTACCCGTATTATAAGCGTTTTGGATTTTAGTCTTTGCCCCAACAGAGCCGGCCAAGCCTCCAGCAAAAGAGTTCCCCACAGCACCTGGTTCCGATACAATCGTTCCAGCATTATAAACTTTTTCCATCGATAAAAAGGTCCCGCCAACATCTCCCACAATGCCGCCAATATAGAGTTCTCCAGTAACGGATCCTATGTTGAAGCAATTTTCAAATGAAGCATCCTCACTTGAATTCACATAACCAACAAGACCACCACCACGATAAGAAGATGACGGCATCGATATCGTCCCCATGTTATAGGCATTGATAACCTTTATGCGACCCACATACAGATAGCCTGCAATTCCGCCCGCAAAGCTACCTGCAATTACAGTTCCCAAGTTATACACATTCTTGAGCTGAATGGTCGCAACCGACATGCCTACAAGACCACCAACATAATTTCCATCTGATTCGACTCGCGAATTGCTGAAACAATTTTCAATACTTACAATCGCCCCGCCATCCGCATATCCGACAATAGCACCGACATAGGAGTGCGAAAAAAAGTAAGAACCAACAACACCCAGGTTACGGATTATGACAGTGCTGTCTTCTTCATGCCGATACAGCACACCGAACAGAGCAGACAAATTGTCTCTACCATTAACATAGAGTCCCGAAATCGTATGGCTGTTGCCATCAAACTTCCCTCTGAATTGCATCATGGGCTTCCATTGGGCAAAATTTGCCGTATCGGCCACATTGAGATTTCCGCTCTCGTCAAGGACATTCTCGTTCACCACGATATCATCAACCAGCTTACCGCACGCAGCCGTATCCCTCTTAAAGCCATCGGTCCCGTTCACAATGGAAGCAAATCCGTAAAGTTCGGCGGCATCGGAAATCTGGTAGCAACCAGACACTTTTGATGGCATCTTCGGGGTTATGGTTACCGACGCAGCCGTCAATGAAACGAACAGAAATAAAAAAGAAACAAACCATAGCCTACGTAACATTTCAATCTCCTAGCTATACCCTAAAATAATAGATAAATATGAAAACTTTATAAAACGCTTTTTTTTCAAAATCGGATTATTGGAAAAGATTCAAAAAATTTCTATTTTTGCGCGCCGAAAAGCGCGTGGTTAGCGCCAGGACAATCAAACAGGATAAGACGATGAACTACAATCCTCTCGCAGAACAGGCCAACGCGGAACTCTCCGCCAACGGTTGCAAAGTACTCAGCATGCTTTCCGAAAGGGGCAAGGCCATTTTCTTCCCGCGCAAGGGCATCCTGGGCCAGGGCGCCGAAGCCAAGGGGTCCGAAATCAACGCGACCATCGGCACCGCCCTCGAAGACGACGGGAGCCCGCTCGTGCTCGACTGCGTACTCAAGAGCCTGAACCTCCCCAAGCAGGCGTTCCTGTACGCCCCGAGTTTCGGCAACCCCGACCTCCGCAAGGCCTGGAAGGAACAGATTGTCCGCAAGAACCCGAGCCTCGCAGGCAAGCAGTTCAGCAACCCGGTCGTGACCTGCGCCCTCACCCACGCCATCAGCTGCGCGGGCTACATGTTCCTCGACGCCGGCGACGAAGTCATCATCCCCGACCTGTACTGGGACAACTACGAACTCGTGTTCGTGAACAGCTGCGGCGCGAAGATCAAGACGTTCAACACATTCAAGGACGGCGGGTTCGATACCGAAGCCCTCAAGGCAGCCCTCGCCGAAAGCAAGAGCCAGAAGAAGGTCGTGCTCCTGAACTTCCCGAACAACCCGACCGGCTACACCGCTACCGAAAAGGAAGCCGTCGAAATCGCGAAGATCCTCACCGACTGTGCCGCCGCAGGCAACAAGGTCGTGGCCCTGCTCGACGATGCCTACTTCGGACTCGTCTATGAAGAAGGCGTGACCAAGGAATCCCTGTTCGTGAAGCTGCTCGAAGCCAACGAGAACCTGCTCGCCGTCAAGCTCGACGGCCCGACCAAGGAAGACTATGTGTGGGGCTTCCGCGTCGGCTTCATGACCTTCGGTTTCAAGGGCGCCAGCGAAGCACAGCTCAAGGCCCTCGAAGACAAGGCCGCCGGTACGGTCCGTGGCAACATCTCTAACGCCCCGAGCATCAGCCAGAAGATTTTGCTCGCCGCCTTCCAGAGCGAAGAATACCTGCAGCAGAAGCAGGAAAAGTACGAAACACTCAAGAAGCGCTTCGACATCATCAAGAATGAACTCGCTGCGCACCCGGAATACAAGGATGCCTTCGAGCCCATGCCGTGCAACAGCGGCTACTTCATGTGCATCAAGCCGAAGGGAGTCGATGCCGAAGAACTGCGCCAGAAGCTCATCAAGGACTACAGCACGGGCACCATCATGCTCTCGGGCCTTATCCGCGTCGCTTTCAGCGCCGTCCCGACCGACAAGCTCGGCAAACTGTTCGAAAATATTTATAATTGTGTATTAGAGATGAGGGGCTAGAGGCTAGGATCTAGAAATGCACAGTTACAAGGACTTGATTGTTTGGAAAAAATCCGTAAAATTAGTCATGCAAGTGTATGACTATATACAGGCTTTTCCAAAAAATGAATCCTATGTGCTATCAGATCAAATGCGTCGAGCCGTAGTATCGATTCCTTCAAATATTGCAGAAGGATACGAACGTATGACTACAGCCGAATACATTCGCTTCTTATCAATTGCTCGAGGATCAAAGGCAGAACTTGAGACGCAATTACATATATGCAACCAACTGAAATTAGGCAACATGGAGAAGAATGTTGTTTTACAGTCTAGTTGTGAAGAAATTGGCAAAATGCTAAATTCAATGGTCTACACACTAAACAGCAAACAGCAACATAAATCTCAATCCCCTAGATCCTAATCTCTAGATCCTAACCCCTAAGGAGAACAAATGTCCGACAAAGCGACCTTGAAATACAACGGAAAGAGTTTCGAACTCCCCGTCGTTGAAGGCACCGAGAACGAACATGGTCTCGACGTCAGTTCCCTCCGCAAGGAAACGGGACTTGTCACGCTTGACTACGGCTACCTGAACACGGGCAGCACCAAGAGCGCCATCACCT
>JAEEGJ010009422.1_pt1 | contig 26126 bp, 21 predicted proteins | sample 8958761 | NCBI WGS metagenome assembly JAEEGJ01 (sample SAMN16246546, study PRJNA631951) | gut metagenome | biome: gut microbiome; feature: rumen; material: RS-attached | host: Bos | place: Iran: Karaj | collected 2018-10 | reverse complement strand
AAGCATTAACGAGAATAGAAAACTGGACAAATTCACATTAAATCATTTTAAGTATGGAAGCATTAAGATTTCAGGTTGTCGGCGAGGCATTCAAGAAGAAGCCGCTCGACGTAAAAACACCAAGTGAAAGACCCGCAAAGTATTTTGGCAAGAAGGTCTTCAACCGTGAGAAAATGTACAAGTACCTGCCGAAGGACGTGTACGAGAAGATGATCGACGTGATGGACAATGGCGCCCGTCTGGACCGTGAGATTGCCGACGCTGTGGCAGAAGGTATGAAACAGTGGGCCACGGAGAATGGCGTGACGCACTATACACACTGGTTCCAGCCCCTCACCGAAGGTACTGCCGAAAAGCACGACTCATTCATCGAGCACGACGGCAAGGGTGGTATGGTGGAGGAGTTCACCGGCAAGCTGCTGGTGCAGCAGGAGCCTGACGCCTCATCATTCCCCTCTGGTGGTATCCGCTCGACCTTCGAGGCCCGTGGATATTCTGCCTGGGATCCCACATCGCCTGTGTTCATCATCGACGATACGCTGTGTATCCCTACCGTCTTCATCTCTTATAGTGGTGAGGCTCTCGACTACAAGGCTCCGTTGCTTCGTGCTCTGCACGCTGTGAATGTAGCTGCCGTCGATGTCTGTCATTATTTTGATCCCACAGTGAAGAAGGTCACTTCTAACCTCGGCTGGGAGCAGGAGTACTTCCTCGTAGATGAAGGCCTCTATGCTGCCCGTCCTGACCTCCTGCTGACTGGTCGTACCCTGATGGGTCACGACTCTGCCAAGAACCAGCAGATGGACGACCACTATTTTGGTGCCATCCCTGAGCGCGTACAGGCCTTTATGAAGGATCTGGAGTTCGAGGCACTCGCACTCGGTATCCCCTGTAAGACGCGTCACAACGAGGTGGCTCCCAACCAGTTTGAGTTGGCACCGATCTTCGAGGAGACAAACCTCGCAGTTGACCACAATATGCTGCTGATGTCAGTGATGAAGAAGGTGGCCCGTAAACACGGCTTCCGCGTGCTGCTCCACGAAAAACCCTTCGCAGGCATCAACGGTAGCGGTAAGCACAACAACTGGTCGCTCTCCACAGACAACGGTATCCTGTTGCACGCCCCTGGCAAGACCGCTGAGCAGAACCTGCGCTTCGCCACGTTTATCGTAGAGACGCTGATGGGTGTCTATAAGCACAACGGACTGTTGAAGGCTTCTATTATGAGTGCCACCAATGCTCATCGTCTGGGTGCCAACGAGGCTCCTCCCGCCATCGTATCTTCGTTCCTCGGCAAGCAGGTTTCAGAGTTGCTTGATCATATTGAGAAGGCTGACGTGGATGACGTTCTCGCTATGGCTGGCAAACAGGGCCTGAAGATGGATATCCCTGAGATTCCTGAGTTGTTCATCGACAACACTGACCGTAACCGTACCTCTCCCTTCGCCTTCACAGGAAACCGTTTCGAGTTCCGTGCCGTAGGTTCTGAGGCCAACTGCGCCAGTGCGATGATCGCCCTCAACAGTGCTGTCGCCGAGGCCCTCGTAAGCTTTAAGAAGCGTGTAGATGCCAAGATTCCTGAGTTCGAGAAGAAACTCGCAGGCACCAGCCACAGCGCTACCTTCCATGCCATCATCGATGTGCTGCGTGAGGATATCAAGACCTGTAAGCCCATCCGCTTCGACGGCAACGGCTATTCAGACGAGTGGGTACAGGAGGCTGCCAAGCGCGGACTCGACGTCGAGAAGTCTTGCCCGAAGATCTTCGAGCGTTACCTCGATCCTGAGAGCATCGAGATGTTCGAGAGCCTGGGTGTTATGACAAAGAAGGAGCTCGAGGCCCGCAACGAGGTGAAATGGGAGACTTACACAAAGAAGATTCAGATTGAGGCCCGTGTCCTCGGTGATCTCTCAATGAACCATATTATCCCTGTGGCTACCCGCTATCAGAGTGCCCTGTTGAAGAATGTGGACAGTGTCTCTACTGTTTTCCCCGTTGACAAGGCCGAGAAGCTCAATGCCCGCAACCTCAAGATCATCGAGGAGATTGCCGAGCGCACTTCTGCCATCGAGAAGGGAGTCGAGGAACTTGTCAACGCCCGCAAGCTTGCCAATAAGATTGAGGACGAGCACGAGAAGGCCATCGCCTACCACGACAAGGTGGAGCCGAAACTCGACACTATCCGCTATGAGATCGACAAGCTGGAGCTCATCGTCGATGACTCACTCTGGCCGCTGCCGAAGTATCGTGAACTGTTGTTCATCCGATAAGAGATAGTCTGGTGCCCTCATCACCAGCCTATGCCAGACACCATTTTTTTGGTTGTTTGAAGTTTGCAGGGGACTCGACGCTGTGACAGCTTCGGGTCCCTATTTTGGCTGCAGGAATGACTTTTCTCGGAAAATGTTGCATTATTCGGGAGAAAATGATTAACTTCGCAGCCAAAATCGTGTTTTTATGAATGTACAGATCGAACCCACGTGGAAGTCGCATCTCGGACAGGAGTTTGAGAAGCCCTATTTCACACAGCTGACACAGGCCGTGCGACAGGAATATATGCAGACAACGTGCTATCCTCCTGGTAAGCTGATCTTCAATGCCTTCAACCTCTGTCCTTTCGACCGAGTGAAGGTGGTGATCATCGGACAGGATCCTTATCACGAGCCAGGACAGGCCCACGGACTGAGTTTCTCCGTGCAGGACGGGGTGATGTTCCCCCCTTCGTTGCAGAATATCTTCAAGGAGATTCAGGCAGACCTCGGCACACCCATCCCTACCTCAGGCAATCTGACGCGCTGGGCAGAACAAGGGGTGCTGTTGCTGAATGCCTCGCTGTCGGTAAGGGCGCATCAGGCAAACAGCCACTCAGCGCTGGGCTGGCAGAAGTTTACGGATGCTGCCATCCAGGCACTTGCCACACAACGTGAACACCTCGTTTATATGCTCTGGGGTGGCTATGCCCGTTCGAAGGCTTATATGATCGACAAACAGAAGAACCTTGTGCTCGAAAGTGTCCATCCCTCCCCTCTCAGCGCGAATCGTGGTGGTTGGTTCGGCCAGCATCAGTTCTCCCGCTGCAACGCCTATCTTGAACAGAATGGCCTAACCCCGATCGTATGGTAGATATTCCTCCCATCATCCAAGTAGGCGACGTACTGCTCTCGTCAGACATCCTGACGGAGAAGTTCTGTTGTGACCTCAGTGCCTGCAAGGGACAATGTTGTGTTGAGGGTGACGCTGGGGCACCAGTGACATTCGATGAGATAGCAGAGATAGAAGACTGTCTGGATGAAGTGTGGGGCGACCTCTCTGCCTCTGCCCAAGCCGTGATCGACAAACAAGGCGTGGCCTATACCGATAAGGAGGGTGATTTGGTGACCAGCATCGTCCGTGGGAAGGATTGCGTATTTACCTATTACGATAGTTTACAGTTTACAGTTTACGGTTTACAGATGAATACTGAAGCAGCAGAGAAATCAACTGTAAACTGTAAACCGTCAACTGTAAACATAGAGGATTGCTGTCTCTGCGCTTTGGAGAAGGCCTTCAGAGCTGGGAAGACACGTTTCTGCAAACCCGTCAGTTGTGCGTTGTATCCCATCCGCGAGAAACGCTTAGGCAACGACCTCATAGGACTGAACTACAACCGTTGGGAGGTCTGCAAGATGGCTGTTGCCAAAGGCAAACAGGAAAATATTCCCTTATACCAATTCCTCCGCGAACCATTGATTCGCCGTTTTGGGGAGGATTGGTATCAGGAGTTGTTGGATGTTACCAAGTTTTTACTGGCATCGTCTGACCAGCCTTGAGCTTGAGCGTCTTCTGCTGACCATTATATAATAAGGTGACAGTACCGTTTCTGCGGGCCTTGATGCTACAGTCGCGCACATAGCCTCCCTTCCATTCAAACGATACCTCATAGCCTCCACGGGCACAGAGTCCACTGACCTTACCATCCTTCCAAGCCTCAGGCAATGCCGGCAGCAATGTTATTGAACATTCACCATTGACCATTGAAGATTGCATCAGCATCTCGCAGACACCAGCCGTACCACCAAAGTTACCGTCGATCTGGAAAGGAGGATGGGCATCGAAAAGGTTGGGGTATGTGCCTCCTCCCTTGCTGTAGTTGGGCATTCTGCTTTTCTCAGGTGCAACGGCCGTCAACAGTTTGCGATATATCTGATGGGCTTTCTCCCCATTCTTCAGTCGTGCCCAGAGGTTGATTCGCCAACCCGTACTCCAGCCTGTCGTCTCGTCGCCTTTGATCTCAAGCGTCCTCGCGCTGGCCTTCAGCAGAGTATCTGTTTCTCCCCTGAGTTCTTGCGTCCCTTCGGTAGCAAGCGGCAAAGCCGAGCGGGGGGAGCCAGAGGGGGTCTGAGCAAGATGATTGCCAGGATAGAGACCTATCAAATGACTCTGATGACGGTGCTTCGGATCCCAGTCGTCCCAATCATAATACCATTCATTCAGATCACCCATATGTCCAATGGTATAAGGGTGCAGTCGTGCGAGAGCCTGCTCCATATCTTTGTTTTTCTCGCCTAAGATACGTCCTGCTGCGATGGTATTGATGAAGAGTTCGCGAATGATGGCGAGGTCGGCAGTACCACCGTAGCAAGTGACACCGTGATAACCCTTGTCCGTTCTATATTCATTCTCTGGCGAAGTGCTTGGGGCTGTGATGAGTTCTCCTGGCTGTTTGGGATTCTCGATGAGCCAGCGAAGGCAGAAACGGGCTGCACCCTTCATCAGCGGATAGGCTACAGTCTGCAGATACGTCTTGTCCTGTGTGAACTGATACCGCTCCCAAAGGGTATTCACAAGCCACGCACCACCCATATTCCAATTGGCCCACATCGGATTCTCGTTCTTCTCACCCACAGGGTTGGTCATCGCCCAGATGTCTGAATTATGGCTTGAGCACCAGCCTTCATCGATGCCGTAGTAGTTCTTAGCCGTATAGACACCGTTGGCAGCGAGAGAGTGGATGAAACCGTCGAGTGGCTGAGCCATCTCTGCCATATTAGCCACAAAAGCAGGCCAGTAATTCTCTTCGAGATTGATGTTCACTGTATAGTTCCCTCGCCAAGGAGACCAGAGATGGGGTGTCCAGAGGCCTTGCAGATTGGCTGGTACGCCCTCAGTCCTCGAGCAGGAGATAAGCAGATAACGCCCGAACTGGAAGTAAAGCTCTTCGAGGTAGCGGCTCTGGCCACCGTTGTCGGTATAGGCCTTGAGCAGGGCGTCGGTATTTTCAGAATACTCTGATTTTTCGGAATTCTCAGATTTCTCTGACAATCTGATCTTCACGCGGTCGTAGAGGGCTTTGTAGTCAGCGAGGTGGCGAGTATAGAACTCGTCGTAGCCATAGTTCTGCGTATGCCAGAGGTCATTGGCGGCATTCTCAAGATATGGGGCTGCTTCTCGGACGGGATGTTTGTCAAAGCCATTAAAACTGGTCTCATTGACAATGTAAAGGATGGCTTCCTTGGCGTTGGTGATGGTCAGCGATGAGTCGCTGGCAGTTGTCTCGCCGTCTGTCTTGATGCTGATCATCGTGCAGAAGTGGATGCTCTCCTGGTCTTCGCCTGTAGCATGACCCGTCATTGTGAGTTGTGTGGGGATGGTCTTTACCTGATGGGGCACCTGTGCCGTCAGGGCGATACGGCAGTTGATGTCACCACGCAGCCGGATAGCGATGAGCTTATCTGGGTTCGAGGCAAAATACTCGCGTTCGATGGCCTTTCCGTTGCGCACGTACTTATCTTTAATAATAGCAGAGTCGAGGCTTAGCGAGCGATGATAGTCGCTGACGGCTCCAAGTCCCAGGTCCTTAATATGCAACGTACCCAGCGGCTGATAGTATTGTGAGTTCGGCCCCTGTACATAGTGCTGCAGAGAGTCGGCGAGCTTATAGTCCTCCTTGAAGAGGGCCTCTCGGATTTTCGGAATCCACTTATAGGCATCCTTATCGAGATTCTTGTCCACAGGTTTGCCCGTCCAAAACGTAATATCGTTCAGATAAATGATATTATCGTCTGTGCCCCCATACACAAGGGCACCAAGTTTGCCATTGCCGATGGGCAACGACTCTTCGAAAAAGTCGGCAGGACGGTCATAGTTCAGTACCATCGGTGCCTGATCGCACAATGGGGACTGTCCCTTTTGTGCGATGCTCGTTGTGGCAAACAGGCTCAGGGCGAGTAGTAAATGCTTTTTTCTCATAAAGGGTGATATACTTTGTAGTTATTTTGCTGCAAAGTTAGTGAAAAATGGATAAAGGACAATAAATAATGGATAATTTTTGTTGGCAGAAGCAATTTTTCCACTTTTCCCTATTCACTTTTCACTTTTTTGTTGTATCTTTGACGCGAAATCGTAAATATTGTCATGATGATGAAGTCAATTCGTTATGCTTTATTGCTTTTAGCAATGTCTGCATTCTGTACTTCCGTGAAGGGACAGGATGTCAAGGAAGTGATGGATAGTGTGAAGGCCGGCGTCAAGGCCGGAAGTGTGAAAGATGCCATCTCGACGGTGAAAGGAGCCTTTGCAGAAAAGGTGGCTACGGCCGAGACCATCCTGGGCACGTGGGTCTATAAGGAGCCTGCCGTACTGGTCACCTCTGGCCGTATCATCGTCAAAGCCGTTGGCAATGCGTCTGCTGGCAAGTTGGAGAAACTGCTGGAAGGCTATTTCGAGAAGGCCAATATCACAGTAGAAAACACTTATCTCACCTTCCGCAAGGACGGCACCTTCGAACGCTGTGTGGCTGGCCACAAGGCTGAGGGTCATTGGATGTTGGGCGATAAACTGCTGTTGGGCATCCATAATGTTCAGACGGCAGCGGTGACGCAGCATCTTGAAGACGGAGAACTGACACTCGTACTGCCTGCCGGCAGGATTATGAGTGCGATGGTCTCTCTGGGAGCCATTCACGACACGACGACCAATAATGCCATTGTCAAACTGTCGAAGAAACTGAAGGGCATCGAGGGTGGTTTTACGATGGTGAAGAAACAATAAGATGTGACGATATGCACTCCATCAAGAATCTGAACGATATGATTGTCTTCCTGCAGCAGCGGGGCGACAAGAAGCGGGTGGCTGTGGTGTGTGCCAATGATGCCAGTACCCGTTATGCTGTGGAAAAGGCGCAGGAGATGGGATTCATTGAGCCCATCTATGTCGATGGCGACGATAAGGAAGATTGTGCCCGTCGTGCTGTAGCGCTCTGCAAGAGTGGTGAGGCGGACATCCTGATGAAGGGCCTCATCAATACCGATATTATCCTGAAGGCCATCCTCGACCGTGAAACGGGCATCCTGCGTCCAGGTCATGTGCTGACGCATATTGCAATGGCTGAGATTCCCAAGTACGAGAAACTGCTCTTCTTTACCGATGCGGCCGTGATCCCCGTACCTACTGAGGCCCAGCGCCGTCAGCAGATCCACTACGTGAACTACGTCTGCCACGCCCTTGGCATCGAGGAGCCTCGCATCTCGCTCATCCATTGTGCCGAGAAGGTCAGCGCCAAGGTCTTCCCTTATACCGTTGATTATCTGGAGATCATCGCTGAGGCGCAGACAGGCAAGTTCGGCCGTTGCATCATCGATGGTCCCTTAGACCTGAAGACCTCACTCGACTCCGTAAGCCTGCACGAGAAAGGCATCCGCAGCATTATCGACGGACAGGCCGACGCCCTCATCTTCCCTGATATCGTGGCTGGAAACGTGTTCTACAAGACGCTCACCCTCTTCGGCTATGCGAAGACTGCAGGTGTGTTACAGGGCACACAATGCTGTTGCGTGCTGCCTTCAAGGGCTGACAGTCCAGAATCAAAATACTACTCCCTGGCATTGGCCGCCATCTGATCTAATCATTTCCCCTCCTGAGTAGGAGGGGTTAGGGGTGGTCTGAGGGGGAGAAACAGTTACACTTGTAACAATCTCTTAGCGAAGTATCTGACGGGATACCACACGGAGAGGAAGCCTACGAGCAGCACGGTAATGAAGATCAGGATGATATCTTCAGGATGTACGCTGACGGGATAGGCGTTGATGATGAATGAGCCGCTGCTGGAACCCAGCGCTACCAATCCGAACTCCTGCTGTGCCCAGCAGAGCAACAATCCTACGACAATGCCGATAACGGCTCCGATGGCGGAAATCATACGACCTTCAAAAAGGAAGATCCGCACGATCTGCTTATCTGATGCCCCTAAGTTCCGCAGCGTCACCACATCGTCTTTCTTGTCGATGATCAGCATCGAGAGCGAGCCGATGATGTTGAAGCAGGCCACCATCAGAATGAACGTGAGGAAGATATAAGCAATGAACTTCTCGATCTTCATAATCTTAAACGTGTCGTCCTGCTGCTCAAAACGGTCCTTCACCACGAACTTCGTACCACACAGCCTACTGATCTCCTTCTTCACAGCATCGAAGTTGCTGCCTGGCTTCAGGCGCAACTCCAACGACGAGAGCATACCCTGCTGGTCGAATATCCTGCGGGCAAAGCCGATACTCGTAAGGATATAGTTCTGGTCGTATTTCGCCTGTTTCACGTTGAAGAGCACACCAGGCGAATAAAGATCATCCTCCTCGAAGGCGTCCTCTGGATTGGTGATATCAAACTGTCCCTCCCTTCGAGGAGCATAGATCTTCATCGGCTCCTTATAGGCATAACCTGTGGCAAGCTGCTCTGCCAGACGGATGCCAAGAATGCCGTAGTGCAGATCGGCAGCGTGCAGACAGAACTCCCCGTCGCCGATAAGAATCTCGTCGATATGCGTCAGCTGCTCGAAGTTGTCATCCACACCCTTTACCACCACCATCGCCTGACGACCGTGATAGACAGCCAGCGCCTGATCCTCCACGCACTCCGTAGCCACATCAATCTGTGGCAGCTGGCGGATTTCCGTGAGCACAGGGTCGTCGGCTGCCACCGTCTTACCCTCTGCAGGCGTCACCTTCAACTGCGGATCGAACGAGGTGAAGAATGTGGCCACAAGGTCGTGGAAGCCGTTGAACACGGAGAGTGTCACCACCAGCGCCATCGTCGCCACCGCCACCCCAATGACTGAGATGGCACTGATCACGTTAATGGCGTGCGTCGACTTCTTCGAGAAGAGATACCGTCGTGCAATAAAGAAAGGAAAATTCATTTCTTCAGCAGTTCGTCAATGCGATCGATATAGTCGAGCGAGTCATCAATGAAGAATCGCAGCTCAGGCACGATGCGCAGCTGGTTTCTCACCTTTGTGCCCAGTTCGTATCTGATGGCCTTCACATTGGCGTTGATGTTCGTCAGGATCTCCTCACCCTTCTCGGAAGGGAAGATGCTGAGGTAGGCGGTGCAGATGCTCAGGTCTGGTGAGATCTTCGTCCGCGTCACACTGACCATCGTGCCGTGAGTGGCCCGCGTCTGCTGTTGGAAAATCAGCGACAGCTCCTTCTGCAGAAGCCTTGCTATCTTGTTTTGTCTTGTCTCTTGCATATCTTTTTTTGCTTATTTTTTTCTTATGATGGTCAGTCCGTCGCGGAGGGGCAGAATGACTTTCTCGACGCGAGAGTCCTGGGCGATGAAGTCATTGAAGGCCTCGATGCCCTGCGTCTGGTGGTCGTTGTCGTAGGCGTGGTCCACCACATGACCGTCCCAGAGCGTATTGTCTGCGAGGATGAAGCCTCCTGGCCTCAGAATCGAAAGCACCATCTCATAGCACTTGCGATACGTCCGCTTGTCGCCGTCGATGAACGCCAAATCGAACGTGATGCCCAGCTTCGGAGCCTCCTCTATCGCATCGCCGATGATGAACTCGATCTTATCTGCCACAGCAGAACCCTCGATCCACGGACGCGTGAAATCCTCCATTTCATCGTTGATTTCGAACGTGTAGAGCCTTCCGCCCTCAGGCAGTCCCTCGGCCATCGAGATAGCGCTGTAGCCGCTGAACGTCCCCACTTCGAGGATCCTTTTCGGCTGGATCATCTCCACCAGCATCTTCAACAGCCGCCCCTGCAGATGTCCGCTCGCCATCCGTCCGTGTATTGTATGCACGTTCGTCGCCCGCCACAGCCGATACAGGTACTCAGGCTCCGCCTCCGAATGCCTCAGGATATACTCCTCCAGATCGCTATTCACTTCTTCTTTTCTTTTGCAACGGACTTCACGACCTAAGGACTTTTCTGTGGATAAGAGTCGTGTTAGTCCTGTAGTCCGTTGCTAAATCATTACTTTCTGAGCGCTTCTACAGCCAGGCGATACGAGTCGAGTCCGAATCCGCAGATCACGCCCTTGCACGCTGCCGAGATCATCGACTTGTGGCGGAACTCCTCACGCTGATGCACGTTCGAGATATGCACCTCTACCACAGGACACTTCAGGCTCCTGATGCAGTCGTGCAGCGCCACGCTCGTGTGGGTGTAGGCCCCAGCGTTCAACACGATTCCGTCGTAGCCCTCGAAGAAACCTACTTCCTGCATCTTGTTGATCAGTTCGCCTTCCACGTTGCTCTGGTAGTAGTCGATCTCCACATCCGGAAACCGCTTCCGCAGCTCCGGCAGGTAGTTTTCCATCGACTCTGAGCCATAGATGCCCGGCTCCCGCTGCCCCAGCAGGTTCAGGTTCGGGCCGTTGATAATCTGTATCTTCATACCTTATTAATAATGTATCAGGCTGCAAAGTTACGAATAAGTGCGAAGAAAACCAAATATTATTTGTTTTTTCTATTATGGCGCACTTTGGGTACATCTTCATTTTGTAAACAATATTCAAAACCTCGCCCCTTTTCTAAACCTCTTTGTATCTGTCTGATATACAAGCAGTTGCAAACCCCCGATTTTAGACTAAGGAAACTGGGACTTTCAAGGCAGGAAACTCAGACTTTCCCCTAACTAAACTCCCACTTTAGTGCCACTAAAGTCCGAGTTTTCTCCCAGCATTTCAAATGTGTAAAATAATTTCGTTGCAAGACTCGAGAAAATGCCGATAAGTAGCAACCACAATAACAACAGTAACTACAAATCGCAAAGTGGGAAAATGGGATAATGGGACATCACACTTCCCCCTTCAAACCCTACCAGTTCCCATTTTCCCATTATCCCACTAACTGCCATATGATTGTAACACAATAGTTACTATGCAAAGTTAGAGTGAGCATAACTAATCAACTAAACTGCTATAAAACTACCTTTTTACCGTCTTTAATATAAACGCCCTTACGCATGCCAGAATGCGTGCGGCTATTACTAATCTTTTGACCCTTAAGGTTGTATATATTAGCATTGTGCCCCCTTTCAGAATTCACTTTCCTGATAGCAACGTAGTCCATTTCGACAATATTACGAAATACATCCCAACCTTCAGTATTCTCATATTTTTCCTTAGAACCTTTTGGCACATAAAGAGTCGGATTCGAGCGATTGTCCAAAAACGTATTAGGGCCTATTGGGAAAGGCTCTTCTATCATAGAATAGACATTTTCCAAATTCGTACAAAAAGCAAAGCAATAGTTGCCAATTCTTTTAACACCTGCGGGAATAGTAACAGACGTGAACTGATTGTCATTGTCAGATTGCTGCTGGCATTCAGTAAAGGCAAATTCGCCTAAAGCAGTTACACTCTCAGGTATAGTTGAAGTGGGACATCCTGCAATCAGTGTATTCGTTGCTGTCTCTATAACAGCATTACAGTTGTCTCGTGAATCGAATACCGGATTATCCTTGTCTACAGTTATTTGCTTTAGGAATTGGCAGTGGTTAAACACCCTGTCACCAATGTTACTTACGGAGGCAGGAATTGTGATAGAGCGAATAATTGATAGGTTAAATGCCCAGCTGCCTAATGTCTTGAGCGTTGTTGGAAGTTCAATTTCATTAAGAGATGTCCATCCGAAAGCATTATTGCCGATGCCTACAATACCCTCAGGCAAAACTGCTGACAATAGCATATCATTGCCTTCAAACGCGTTGTCTGCTATGTATACCACAGGTGATCCTTCCACAGTGGCTGGTATTGTCAGTGTCTGCCAGGTATTTAACTGTGCAGAAGCGACGGACCATGTCAAAGGATTCTTTGTAAACTGTTCAAATTTGATTGTTGCACCATCAGAGACAAACGTTGCTTCACTTCCCCCTATTACCTCTTGAATAATACTGTTAATATTGTCCACGTAGTTAGCCAAACACTTTACGATTTCAGGATAATAGTCATTAAGAGTGGCATATTGACTACGTTGGGTCGTATAATCATACATCGCTTTTACTAGTTCTGCCATCCAAGTGAATCCAATATTCCTTTGTTCAAGAATTTCCTTCTTTATGAATGATGCAGGGAATTCGTTTTCAGACATATAGATGATGGAAGCTGCACGTACAAGACTCTCGTTGACCACTGTGCTCCAATTGCCGTATGCCATATTGTTCATCATATTCTTTGACAGCATATACAATCCTTCACCACATTTCTGAACTAGAGCGGCATTTGTGGGAGAATCATCCAAAAGAGGATTGATGTAGGAATGGTTAAACTCATGTATCAGAGTACCGGCATAAGACATCCCATCCGAAAATGAGCTTGCCGATTCAGAGTAGCAACATATATTATAAACTTCTCTTTCACCGTCTGAAACTTTCCTTTTTACACCGTAATTATTGTTTCCATTGCAGAAACCGATTATTACCTTGTATTCATCCTTTGTGTTTGTTCCATAGAAATTATGGAACCACTCCTCATGAAAATATGGCAACACATTGTTGTTATATGCAGATAGTGCACGCTTGTAATAATCTGTATGAGATGTGAAGAAATCATGAAAATCCGTTTCCTGATAGAAGTCACTAAGTTGGATGAGTAAATAGTCCAAGTCTACAGCACTCCACCTCGTATCAAGGTAGCTGATATCTGGATGCCTCCTCAGCGTTCCGTTGTCTGTTGTCAGATGAATGGCGAGGCTGGCAATTGCATCGTACATTATACCGTACTGATTCCTCAGCTGCGTGAAATACGATACAGCATTGTGCTCCTTATACTTTCCAAACCAAGAGTCAACATCAGAAATATATGACCCTCCTTCATTAGAAACGTATTCATTATATCCTGCCAATCGCGACAAAATACTCGTTAACTCTATCGTCTCTGATGCCTCAGCTTTTACTTCTGCTTTACTATTGATGGCAAAGCCGCAAAGCAAGAAAATCATTAAGAAATTTTTCATTGTTTTATAGTGTTCGTTAATACTTTAGCTTCAATTCGTTGTAAAAGAAGGTTCTTCCAATTGACGGAAGAACCATTCCCCTTTTGGTTGTAAGCGCGATTTTCGATTTTGGAGTCGGACCTCCGAGATGGTCAGGTGTACCAAATAGACGGCAACTGTCTGGGGTCACTTGGTTCAACCGAATTAAGGTTGACCTCCCTGCTCTCTTCTTTCAATTCATTCATAGTTGACATAAGCAATCCTCCTTCTGGTTTGTTGTTGTCGCAAATATAACGATTTTTCTGTCAAAGTGTTCACTTAACACTCATAATTTATGACAGATTAACACTTTTATGCAGTTTTATGCATTTCTATTCACGAAATATTCACGGTTGCAGGCTGCACAGAGCTATCACCCTGTGGCAATACTTACGTCCAAAACTCCTTGTCGCCAGTGAGTTCCATTCGTTCCTGGCACTTGGGACAGGTGCGCTTATCCCATATCCTGATGCGGTCGCTGCCACAATTCAGACACAGGCGTCCCACCTCACTCCGATAAGATGGTGCCACATCGGCGATGATGCCACCAACCACAAGGTTCTGGATGGATTTACAGTCAGGACACGACACAGCAGTTATCTCCTGGCGGAAGAGCCCTCGCCCTTCATAAACCTCAGCTTCATAGCCGCAAGCCCTACAGCGATATTTCAGTTTCCAAGCCATCCGACACTCAATTCAAATCTCTTTCAGTCGTTTCAGATGGCAGAACAGCAGTTTCCCGTTGCCATCGCGCAGATGCATACCGTTACCCTGACAGTAGCGGAAATAGCTGCAAGAGGCGCAATCGTCCTTCTTCATCCACTCACGGTTGCGATACTTTTGGTAACGGTTCTCCCACACGTCCATAAAGTCATCCTCATAGATATTGCCCTGATTGTAGTCGGCTCGGATGCTGGCACAGGCAGCGATGGAACCGTCGGCCATCACAGAACCCACGCTGACACCAGCCTGACAGGAGAAGAAACGGTTACGCACCTCGCCCTCGTAGTTACCAAGGAAACCTTCACAGCCGTAGTCTGCCCGAATACGACCTTCCTCACGTACCTTTTTGATAAAATCGAACACACCTCGGAACTCTTCATTCGTCAGCCTCATCATCGGATCGAGGGCTGCGCGTCCAACAGGGAAAACCGTAAAGAGTCTCCAGCGTTTGACACCCTTGGAAATCAAGAAATTCTTGATTTCATCGAGATTTTCATAGTTGCGGCGGGTGACGCAGGTAACGATATCAAATACAAATCCTTCAGATGCTACGAGCATATCGATAGCCTGGCTCACCATCTGGAAGCTCTTGTCGTTGCCTCGCATCCAGTTGTGGTCTTCTTCCAAGCCGTCGAGGCTGATGGTCATCGAGTGCATACCAGCCTTCATAAGTCCCTCAAAGCGTTGTGGCGTGAGATGGAGGGCGTTGGTCACCATTCCCCAAGGGAAGCCCCGTTGGTAGATGCCTGCCCCACATTGTTCGATGTCCTGCCGCATCAAGGGTTCACCTCCAGAGATGATGACAAATACTTTATGTGGATCCGTCTTTTTCGCGATTCCATCGAGCACTCGGAAGAAATCCTCCTTGGGCATATCCCTCTTTGCATCCTGCATCTTACAGTCGCTGCCACAATGCCGGCACTTCAGGTCACAGCGTAATGTACACTCCCAAAACAACTGTCGCAAAGGGTGTTCCTCGACGGCCAGCTTGTTCTGTTGTCGCCACAATTCGAGGGCGAGTTTCTTCTTAAGAGTCAGGGGAGTGGCTTTCATTTCTTCTTCAGTTTAATGTCTTGAGAGGCTTCATAAGTATCCCCCTTCATATAGCCGTCACCCTCATCTATCAATATGCCCTTTTCTAAGTCAATGTCGAGCGTATCACTCTGGAACTCACCACCATTAGCCTCGCCATCGACATCCTCTGCAATCAGTTTCGTTTCATAAAGCAAAAAGCCCCTATTCCTCAGCAAATAGCTTCCAGATGCATCAGTCTGAACAGAATCTACGCCATACTCTTCCGAACGTGGGAATGTCTGCCTTAACGACATCTTGATTCCCTGAATGGGCGTTCCAGCCTCATCAGTCACCTGTCCCCTAATCTGAAATCTGTCAGCAGGTGCGCCATACATCGCAACATAAGTCTGATCTTCAGAAGATGAGCACCCAAAGCCCAGCATCGACAGCAAGGCAGTCAACACAGCATTGTACCAACGGTTAAATCTCACTTTCATATTCGTTTCATTTTAATTGGTCCTTTCTTATATAACTGCGAAACCATAAAAACCTTGCATTAAATTCCGTTAAATATTCTTAATCGATACCAAATTGTTTGCAAAATGCCCCTCATGGCGAGGTAAACGATCATCGCAAGCCAAAGGAAGTGATTTTCGAGGAAGGAGGAAGGAGGAAAGAGTAAGGAGATGTGACAGATGGCGAAAAAGGTGAGAGCGGAAAGGAATGAGGACACGAGCATGCCGCGAGTAGCGGTTATGCCGATGAAGACACCATCCCAGATGAAGGCGACACAGCCTGCTGCCGGTATCAGCCACGCCCACCACAAGTATTCGCGAGAGGCTTCAAGCACTCGCGGCTCATCCGTCAGCAGACTGACAATCCATCGGCCTCCCGCTAAATATAATAAGGTATAGCCAATGGTCACCACAAGCATCCACAGCCATAGCCTTCGCAGAGTTTCACGGAAAGCAATGGCATTTCTTGCTCCGTATGTCTTTCCGCACAAAGCCTCACCTGCGTATGCAAAACCATCCATAAAATAGGAGTAGAACAGATAGAGTTGCATCATCACAGTATTAACAGAGAGGATGACAGCACCTTGACGGGCACCTGCAGAAGTGAAATAGAGGTTGACGGCCACCAGACAGAGCGTGCGAAGGAAGATGTCGCGATTGATTCTGAAGAATTCGAGGAGTGAGGAGTGCGGAGTGTGGAGGGAGAATACTCTGCGGAAGACATTTCTCACTCCTCCCTCCACACTCCTCCCTCCACGGAACAGTCGCCCATAATACCTCACCACCAGTCCAAAAGCCACGATGAAACCGGCATATTGTGCGATAACAGTACCCCAAGCCACACCCTCAATCTTCATCCCCAAACCATAGACCAGCGTCAAAGAGGTGAGAATGTTCACCACATTCTGCATAATGCTGATGAACATAGGGAAACGCGTATTCTGCATGCCGATAAACCAGCCCGAGAGACTATAGAGTCCCAAGACGGCAGGTGCACCCCATATAACGATAAAAAAGTAGGTTTCTGCGTAAGGTAAGACATCGGCCGTTGGGCCAATCAGCGCAAAAGATGCCCATTTCATCGGTATTTGCAAGAGGATGAGTAACAAGGCGATGGAAAAGGCAATCATCGTCGAACGTATCAATATTCTTATGACTTCCGACAAATCCCTTCGTCCTAAGGCCTGCGAGGTGAGGCCGCTGGAACCCATACGAAGGAAACCAAACAGCCAATAGACGAGGTTGAAGATCATCGACCCAACTGCCACCGCTCCAATATAGACAGGGCTGCCCATGTGTCCCACGATGGCCACATCGACCATTCCCAGCAACGGTACCGTGATGTTCGACACGATGCTGGGCAAGGCAATCAATAGGATTTGGCGGTCTCGGATATTCATATCGACCACAAAGGTAGTCATTTTTTGTTCACTAAAGACATAAAGGACACAAAAATATCTAAATTTAGTGTACTTAGTGTCGTTAGTGGTAAAATAATCATTACCTTTGTGGCAGTTATGATAATTCTTGGAATAGTTTTGGCGTACTTCGCCATCCTTTTCGGTATCAGCCGCCTCACCAGCAGACGGGCTGACAATCAGACATTCTATCGGGCAAATCGGCGTGCACCCTGGTATATGGTAGCCTTTGGGATGATTGGGGCCTCTATCTCTGGCGTCACCTTCGTTTCCGTGCCTGGGATGGTGCTTACCTCTCAGATGACTTATCTGCAGATGTGTCTCGGTTTCATCGTGGGATATCTGGTGATTGCCTTCGTGCTGCTACCGCTTTATTATAAGCTGAATCTTACAAGCATCTATACCTATTTGGGTCAGCGACTAGGTGAACATTCCTATCTGACAGGCGCCAGCTTCTTCCTGTTGTCGAAGATGACGGGAGCCGCTGTGAGGTTCTATGTGGTCTGTATCATCCTGCAGCAGTTCGTCTTCGAGCCGGCAGGCATCCCCTTTATCGTGAATGTGGTGGGTATGGTGCTGCTCATCTGGCTCTATACCCGTCGTGGGGGCATCGGCACACTCGTCTTCACAGACTCCTTCCAGACACTCTGTCTTTTCACGGCTCTCATCATGATTATTCTTTCCGCCATCGATCATCTGCATCTGTCTGTCGGTGAGGCCATTAACACTATCGCCCAAAGTGAAATGAGCCGTATCTTCGTGTTTGACGACTGGATGTCGCCTCATAACTTCTGGAAGCAGTTCCTGAGTGGTGCCTTCATTGCCATCGTGATGACAGGACTGGATCAGGATATGATGCAGAAGAACCTGACTTGCAAGACGTTACGCGATGCGCAGAAGGATATGTGTACCTATGGAGTCGCCTTCGTGCCTGCCAACCTGCTCTTCCTCGCCCTTGGCGTGTTGCTGACGATGGTTCTCGGCACAGGACTTAAAGGCGACGCTCTTCTCCCCACCTATATCCAAAATACAGCCGACTTTACTACTCTCGGCTCATCTTACCTCCTACCTCTCACCACCTACCTCTTTATCATCGGCATCGTGGCAGCCTCGTTTTCGAGTGCAGACTCTGCCCTCACCTCGCTGACCACTTGCTTCTGTGTGGACATCCGTCGCCAACCAGACAATGAACCTCTCAGGAAGAAAACGCACATCGCCATGTGTCTCTTCTTCGTACTCTTCATTCTTTTATTCCGGCAAGTCAACTCTACCTCACTCATCGATGCCATCTATACTTTGGCCAGTTACACCTATGGTCCGCTGCTGGGCCTTTTTGCCTTTGGTCTTTTCACACATCGCCAGCCCTGTGATCGCATTGTTCTTTATCTCTGTATCGCCTCGCCCCTTGTCTGCTATGCCCTCGATGCAGCATCCCAGCACATCTGGCAGTACCGTTTCGGCTACGAGCTGTTGATGCTTAATGGTCTTCTTACTTTCGCAGGCCTTTGGCTATCGTCACAGAGAAAGCATTAGGAAACCTTACGGCACTACCTATAGACTCTCTCGAAATAGGCAGTAAACTACATGGCTGACTACTGTCAGTCACTTGGATGACTTAAGTCAATCAGCTGGACGACTATAGTCAACCACTTGATTGACTATAGTCAGACATATAGTTTATAGGCAGTAAAGAAAGAGGATACAAGGGATTCGCAGGTAGGAAACCGTCCTCGGCCTGGATGGTGATTTGATTCTGAATGAGTGGAACAAGAAAGAAAAAAGGAACCCTTGTGCAAAGGTTTCAGGGAAAATCTTTGGGTATTCCCTCCTTTTTATGTAATTTTGCAGCCAAATTAGCAAATCGTCAATAGTAAATCCGTAAATCGTAAATTAAAAGGATGAATATCGAAGCATTGATCAGCAAGGCTGCAGGCGAGGCCGTGAAGGCGCTCTATGGGATGGAAGCATCCGAGAAAATGTTGCAGCTACAGAAGACAAGAAGTGAGTTTGAGGGTAACCTGACGCTCGTTGTGTTCCCCTTTGTAAAGGCCGCTCGTAAATCACCTGAGCAGACAGCCCAGGAGATTGGCGAATATCTGGTAAACAATTGTTCGGCCGTTGAGAAATTCAATGTGGTGAAGGGATTCCTGAACCTCTGCATCGGCGACGGTGCCTGGCTGGAACTGCTCAAGGCCGTAGATGCCGATGAGCACTTCGGTATGAAGCAGGCCACGGAGGACTCTCCCCTTGTGATGATTGAATATTCATCACCTAACACGAACAAACCTCTCCACCTCGGTCATGTGCGTAACAACCTGTTAGGCTGGTCGTTAGCACAAATCATGGAAGCAAATGGCAACAAAGTCGTGAAGACCAATATCGTGAACGATCGTGGTATCCACATTTGTAAGTCGATGCTTGCCTGGCTGAAATACGGCAATGGCGAGACACCCGAGTCAAGCGGTAAGAAAGGCGACCATCTCATCGGCGACTATTATGTGGCCTTTGACAAGCATTATCGCGATGAAATCAAGGAATTAGTGGCTCAGGGTATGGATGAGGAGAAAGCCAAACAAGAGGCTCCGCTCATCAAGGAAGCCCATGAGATGCTGGTGAAATGGGAGCAGAACGACCCAGAGGTGCGTGCCCTGTGGGAAAAGATGAACTCGTGGGTATATGCCGGCTTCGATGAGACTTATAAGAAGATGGGTGTCTCGTTCGATAAAATCTATTATGAGTCGCAGACCTACCTCAAAGGCAAGGCCAAGGTGGAGGAAGGTCTCGCCAAAGGACTCTTCGAGCGCCATGAGGATAACTCCGTTTGGGCAGACCTCACCAACGAGGGGCTGGATCAGAAACTGCTGCTCCGCTCCGATGGAACCAGCGTTTATATGACGCAGGACATTGGTACGGCCGAGATGCGTTTCCAGGATTATCCCATCGACAAGATGATTTATGTGGTGGGTAACGAGCAGAACTACCACTTCCAGGTGCTCTCCATCCTGCTCGACCGTCTGGGCTTCAAGTGGGGTAAGGAACTCGTACACTTCTCTTACGGTATGGTCGAACTGCCCAATGGTAAGATGAAGAGCCGTGAAGGAACGGTTGTGGATGCCGATGATCTGATGCAATTGATGGTGGAGGATGCCTATAAAACCTCGATGGAATTGGGGAAATTCGACGATATGACCGAAGAGGAACGTCGTGAGATTGCCCGCATCGTGGGTATGGGAGCCCTGAAATATTTCATCCTGAAAGTCGATGCCCGCAAGAATATGCTCTTCAATCCTGAGGAAAGTATCGATTTCAACGGTAATACAGGCCCCTTCATCCAATATACCTATGCCCGTATCCGCTCAATTCTGCGCAAGGCTGAAGGCTTGAACATTTCTCTCACCTCTCACCTCTCACCTCTCACCTCTAAAGAAATTGAGCTGATTCAGAAGATGAATGAGTTTGGCGCAGCCGTAGAGCAGGCAGGCAAGGACTACTCGCCCTCAGGCATCGCCAACTACTGCTATGAACTGACCAAGGTGTTCAACCAGTTCTATCACGACTACTCTATCCTCAACGAGCCTGACGAGCAGAAGAAGGCTGTACGCCTCGTATTGGCCAGGAACGTTGCCAAGATCATCAAGAACGGTATGGGTCTCCTTGGCATCGAAGTACCTGAGAGAATGTAATTTAGCAACGGACGAAAGGACTAAAGGACTATATGCAGAACCCTCCCGACTACCGCAACGACACCGTACTTCCCTTGCCGATGGAAGTACGGGCTGATGCGTGGGCTGTGGATGCAGCGTGCTCAGGTAATCCTGGGCCGATGGAGTATCAAGCCATCGACCTGCAGACGGGTTATCAGGTGTTTCACTTTGGCCCTGTTCATGGTACCAACAACATCGGGGAGTTTTTGGCCATCGTCCACGCCCTTGCACTCTGCTGGCAACAGGGCCTTCATAACAAAACAATCTATTCTGATAGCTATAACGCCATCCTCTGGGTGACCAAGCGGAAATGCAAGACAAAATTGGAACGCACGCCTCAGACGGAACAGCTTTTTCAGATTATCGCCCGTGCCGAACGCTGGCTTCAAACCCACAACTTCCGTAATCCCATTATTAAATGGGAAACACAAAAATGGGGCGAAGTTCCTGCCGATTTTGGCCGTAAATAAGAAGAAAGACCTTAGTTTATAAGGTGTTTAATTCTTTTTAACTCCTACAAGCGCTTTTACTCTGATTTTTTATTTAAATTTGCAAGCAAAATTGCAATTTGACCTATTTTTAGTTACGCTACAGAAAGATGACTGATATTCTATTATCCAGCTTCCTGAGTCTGTTCGCCTTGTTTGGCAAGAAAGAGCAAGTGGATGAAGCATGGGCGAAAACCATGCTGATGAACTACTTGCGCCATCAATTCGGCATCAGAAACATTGACTCTTATCTCGGTTTCTATGGCGACCTCCGGAGTACTTATGACCTAATGGATGACGACAGCCTTGACACTCAGGGCAGTGTTCGTTCGATCTGTTCTGCCCTGCAGGGAAAGATCAAGGCAGGTGAAAAATCCTTGTTGCTGCTCCGACTGATGGAGTTCTGTGGTTATCGGGAGGGTCATGGTGACGACCTGTTCAAGGCCATGGTGGAGACGCTGGAGATTCCTGAGGAACAGTTCAAGATGTTCGCCGATTTTGTAGCCAACCGTGAGACGGAGCAGGTGATGTTGCACCAGTTAGAGGATACTGACGGTCAGTTGAAGACCTTGCTCGATCCTCATTCCGGCATACTGCTCTTTACCTATACAGGCCCTGACACGGTGATGCTCAACGATGTGCCTGTGCTGTCGGGTGCTTATCAGGTGTGGCTGCAGAGCAGTGTGCTGAAAGGAAAGAACCGAAAGCCGGTCTATTATTCTACCATCCTGCGAGCTTATCAGAAGGCTAATGGTCTCGAAGAAGACAAGAATCATCAGGTGGAATTCTGCGGACGTGACATTAATTTCCGATTCCCTAACAGCAACAACGGTACCCACAACCTCAGTTTCACACTTCAGAGTGGAGAGTTGCTGGCCATTATGGGTGGCTCAGGAACAGGAAAGACCACGTTGCTCTCATTGCTCAATGGCAGTATGAGGCCTCAGGAGGGCACCATTACCATCAACGGTCACGATATCGCTGAGCCGGAAGCCAAGAATCTGATTGGCTTTGTGCCTCAGGATGACCTGCTCATTGAGGAACTGACGGTCTACCAGAACCTCTGGTACACAGCCAAGCTCTGCTTTGAAGGTATGGATGAGAAGGGTATCGACGCTCGCGTGATCAAGACACTAAAGGATCTAGGACTCGATGCCATCAAGGATCTCAAAGTCGGTTCTGCCATCAACAAATATATCTCCGGTGGTCAGCGTAAGCGTCTGAACATCGCTCTCGAGCTGATCCGTGAGCCGGCTGTACTCTTCCTTGACGAACCTACGTCTGGTCTGTCGTCGAGTGATACGGAGATGGTCATCAACCTGTTGAAAGAGCAGACCTATAAGGGTAAGTTGATTATCGTGAATATCCACCAGCCATCCAGCGACGTCTACAAACTCTTCGACCGTCTGTGGCTGTTGGATAAGGGTGGCTATCCCGTCTATGACGGCAATCCTATCAACGCCATTACATATTTTAAGGAGGCGGCGGCCTATGCCGATGCAGAGACCAGTGCCTGTCCTACTTGTGGCAATGTGAATCCTGAAGTTGTCCTCAATATCATCGACGAGAAAGCACTTAACAATACGGGTGAGATTTCAGAGGAAAGAAAGGTCACTCCAGAACAATGGCATAAGATGTATCTGGACAACCGTCCGGAATTCTCTCAACCGAATGTCAGCGATGTACCCCATTCAGACCAGAAGAAACCTGGACCGCTGAAGCAGTTTGCCATCTTCCTGCGACGCAACATCCACACGAAGATTACCAACGTCCAGTATCTGTGCATCACCCTGTTGGAAGCCCCTCTGCTGGCCCTTGTCTGCTCGTTCCTGACCCGCTATGCGCCACCCGAAGGCTATACGGTGATGGACAATAAGAACCTCGTCAGCTATTTCTTCATGGCTGTCATCGTCGCCACATTCATCGGCATGAGCGGCAGTGCGGAGGAAATCATCAAGGATCGTGCCCTGCTGAAGCGCGAGAGTTTCCTGCATCTGTCATACGGCAGTTATATCTGGTCGAAGATCATCTTTATGGCTGGCATCTCACTGATACAGACGTTACTCTTCATCTTAGTAGGAAACTACATCATGGGACTGCACGGACTCTTCGCAGAGTGGTGGCTCATCCTCTTCGTCACCGCCTTCCTCTCCAACCTCATGGGACTGTTGCTGTCACAGTGTCTGAGTTCTGTGGTGGCCATTTATATCAGCATTCCGATGCTGCTGATTCCTCAGATTCTGCTGTGCGGACTGGTGGTGAGCTTCTCCGACCTGACGCCGAAGAGCACTACGGGTAATGTTCCTCTGATTGGTGAGATCATCCCCTCGCGCTGGTCTTACGAGGCTCTGGCCGTCACGTCGTTTACGGACAATCCCTACGAGGCTCCGTTCTTTGAACTCGACAAGCAGAAGTATCAGAACCAGTTCTATAATTTGGGTGTCCTCAATGAACTTCAGTCGCAGTTGGAAACCAAGAAAGACGAGGAGAAGAAAGGCAAGCCCGTTGATCCCAAGCACATGGAGACCATCCGCATGAATCTGCCTGAGATTACTGCTTATTGTCAGATGAAGCCCTATGAGGGAGACTACTCTTATACCTCTCTTTATGACTATATGAAAGAGGCGGAGAATATCCTGGCCAAGCGGAGTAATGAAGCAACGCTAAAGGCTGACAATAAGATGGCCGCTATGATACGTGAACAGGGCAAGGAGAGCATCCTGCAACTGAAGCGTGACAACTATAATATCAAACTGGAGGACTGTGTGATCGGAGCCGACCAGCGTCAGATGCTGGATGTCATCGACGGCCATCTCGTGCCCCGTATGAGCATTATCTACCTGACGCCTCGTAGCCAATGCGGTCGTGCACCCTTCTACAGCAGTGAGAAGATCATCGGCTCGTGGCATATCAAGACGCTGTGGTTCAATATGTCTGTCTTGCTGCTGATGTGCATCATCCTGATCATCCTCCTCCTGACAGACTGGCCTGGAAAGATCATTAGAAAATGATTATATATTTAAATACTTTTATTAATAAACAATTAAAAAGCAAATGAAAAAATTATCAATTCTCGCTGCAACATTCGCAGCAATCGTTTTCGCATCTTGCGGAAACAAAACCGCACAGAACGCTGAGTCTGCTGATTCAGTAGTGAAGAGTTTCGAACAGGAGCAGATTGAAGCCAGCATTAAGATGCACGTCGACAGTCTCGCATCTGAGATCGGAAAGCTGAAGATGGTTCCCTTCCTGCAGGCTGACGGCAATGGTGGCATCCAGCTCACCAAGGAAGAGAAGCAGGTAAAGCCCGACTACCTTCTGGATCCCGCTTCTGCTGAGGAGGCTACCGTGCTCTCTGAGAAGTATCGTCTGCTGAGTGCCCTCGACGTGGACAAGAGAGTTGCCAAACTCTATGAGATGCCTACCGAGGACTACGACAAGGCCATCACCAAGCTGGCTGCCGACATCAACGATCCTTCTTTCAAGGCTCTTGACAATGAGGATAATGCCTCTGTCTCTGAGACCACACAGAAGCTCTACGAGGAGATGGAGAAGAACGGTCGTCTGAACTACTTCTGGCAGATTGCCGCTGCCTCACTCATTGAGCAGCTCTATCTGGCTAACCAGAACGCAGACAAGTATCTCAGCACCTTCACCGACGAGGCTGCTGCCAACACTACTTTCCGTGTGGTGCTCATCCTCGACGCCCTGAACCGTTTAGGCCAGTATGACCCCGAGATTCAGCCCGTTTCTGAGGCTCTCGCTCCGCTGAATGTTCTCAACGCTACGACTGTTGCCGAGCTGAAGGCTCAGATCGCAGAGGCAAAGGATAAGATCATTGCCGCTCGTGAGGCTCTCGTGAAGTAAGGTTACACCTTATTATATATATAGCCCCCGGAGGTTCCATTCCTTCGGGGGCTATTTTAGTAGGCGATTCTGTTCTTAATGGCTGCGACGATAGATGACGAGCAAGTTATCATCGTACTTATGACTATCGGCAACCATCGCCTCTGCAGGTATCTGAGGGGCACGAGTACCGTCAGTAACCGTTATCGAGAGATTCGTTTCCACACGGAGCTCATCCCAAAGCCCTTCTTCCATAAAGGATTTTAGCGTCTGGGCACCACCCTCTACAATCAGAGACTGGATACGATGCGCATGGAGACTATCGAGATTCAGAGGATGCTGGTGATCGATGACGAGACGTTTGGGGTCAGGACCACACCAGTCTCTCACATTCAGCTGAGGATGGTCTCGTTTGTCGGTAACACGTCCCACAAGAATGGCATCCTCCTCGGCACGAAGTTTATGAGAGAGCATCTTAGTATAGTCGGAGGAAATCTGTACAGGTTTGAAATGGTCGTCGATGAAACCATTGGCCGTCTGTGCCCATTTGAGTATGATATAAGGCCGTTGTTCCCGATGGAATGTAAAGAAACGACGGTTAAGAGCCTTGCACTCTGTTTCGAGAACACCTACCTCGACCTCAACGCCAGCATCCTGGAGTTTCTTGATGCCTCGACCCTGTACCTCGGCATACTCATCGATACAACCCACGACAACACGCCTGATTCTCTTCTTGATGATCAGATCGGCACAGGGAGGTGTCTTGCCATAGTGGGAACAAGGTTCCAGCGAGACATATATCGTGGCTCCTGGCAACAGAGCCTCGTCTTCTTGTCGTACTGATGCAAAGGCATTCACCTCGGCATGTCCCTCACCGCAGCGCACATGGTATCCCTCGCCGATGATACGGCCGTCGGCACTCACAATTACAGCACCCACCATCGGATTCGGCTTCGCATTCTGCTGCCCATTCTTGGCCAGTTGGATGCATCGTCGCATGAATTTTTCGTCGTCTATCATCATTTTTTTACCTTTTTACTTTTTTACTTTTTTACTTTTTATTACCTTTGCACCCACTATGACATACGAAGAACTCTGGCACAGACTGACACCACTTTATGATGCTGGCGAGGCGAAAGCCATCGTCCGCTGGGTGCTCGACGTGCGCTTCGATATGTCGT
>JAEEGJ010009421.1_pt1 | contig 26128 bp, 27 predicted proteins | sample 8958761 | NCBI WGS metagenome assembly JAEEGJ01 (sample SAMN16246546, study PRJNA631951) | gut metagenome | biome: gut microbiome; feature: rumen; material: RS-attached | host: Bos | place: Iran: Karaj | collected 2018-10 | reverse complement strand
TGTTCAGAAATAAGTGTGTTTTCAAAAAGGAGGACAGATCATGAAAAGAGTGGTTACATTCGGCGAGATCATGTTAAGACTCGCACCCGAAGGATATTATCGTTTTGTACAGGCCGATAAGTACGGCGCTACCTACGGCGGCGGTGAGGCCAACGTAGCAGTTTCGCTGGCAAATTTCGGCGTTGACGCGGCATTTGTCACAAAGCTTCCCAAGCACGAGATCGGACAGGCAGGCATCAATTCCCTCCGTCAGTTCGGCGTTGACACCGACGACATCGTTCGCGGCGGCGACAGAGTAGGCATCTACTTCCTCGAGAAGGGCGCGAGCCAGAGACCTTCGAAGGTTATCTACGACCGTGCAGGTTCATCGATCGCGACTGCATCGCTCGATGATTTCGACTGGGACGACATTTTTGAGGGAACCGACTGGTTCCATTTCACAGGCATCACACCCGCTCTCAGCGACAACTGTGCACAGATCTGCTTAGCGGCATGCAAGGCGGCAAAGGCAAAGGGCGTTACGATCAGCTGCGACCTCAACTACCGCAATAAGCTCTGGAGCAAGGAAAAGGCCGGACAGGTCATGGGCGAGCTCATGCAGTACGTTGACGTATGCATCGCAAATGAGCAGGATGCCGACGACGTATTCGGCATCAAGGCATCGAATACTGACGTTACCACAGGCAAGGTTAACCATGAGGGCTACAAGGACGTTGCAAAGCAGCTGGCTGACCGCTTCGGCTTCAAGAAAGTCGCTATCACGCTGCGCGGTTCTATCTCGGCAAATGACAACGACTGGGCAGCCATGCTCTACGACGGAAGTGATTACTACTTCAGCAAGACCTACCGCATCCACATCGTTGACCGCGTAGGCGGCGGAGATTCGTTCGGCGCAGGCCTCATCTATTCCTGCCTCAACGATTACGCTCCCCAGGAGACCATCGAGTTTGCCGTTGCTGCGAGCTGCTTAAAGCACAGCATCGAGGGCGATTTCAATATGGTAAGCGTTGACGAGGTTAAGAAGCTCGCGGGCGGAGACGGCTCGGGACGCGTTCAGAGATAAGGAGAGGTTAGCATGGCAAAAGCATTTATGGACAGGGATTTCATCCTGAACAGCGAGACGGCGAAGATCCTTTACCACAATTATGCGGCAAAGATGCCGATCATCGATTATCATTGTCACCTGATCCCGAAAGAGATCTGGGAGGACAGGAAATTCAAAAATATCACCGAGGTATGGCTCGGCGGCGACCATTACAAATGGCGCCTGATGCGCGCGAACGGCGTGGATGAGAAGTATATCACCGGCGACGCTCCCGATAAGGAGAAGTTCTTCAAATTCGCGGAGACACTGGAAAAATGCATCGGCAATCCCGTATTCCAGTGGAGCCACTTAGAGCTCAGACGCTTCTTCGGATATGAGGGCGTGCTGAATTCAAAGACCGCGGAGGAGGTATGGAACCTCTGCAACGCGAAGCTTGCCGAGCCCGGATTTACCGCGCGCGGCATGATGAAGATGTCGAATGTAAAGCTCGTATGCACGACCGATGATCCCGTCGACTCGCTCGAATATCATGAGAAGATCAAGGCGGACGAGAGCTTTGACATCACCGTGATCCCCGCATGGCGTCCCGACAAGGTTGTTAATATCGAAAAGCCCGAGTTCGCGGCCTATGTGAAAAAGCTCGGAGAGGCGGCAGGCGTCGAGATCGCGTGCCTGAACTGCGTTAAAAAGGCACTGAAGAACCGCATGGATTTCTTTGCGGCGCACGGCTGCAGCGTGGCGGACCACGGCATCGAGTACGCGCCCTGCGTACCCACATCCTTTGAGATCGCAAATGCCGTATTCAAAAAGGCTTATGCGGGCGAGGCCGTTACCGCTGAAGAGATCGCGCAGTACAAGACTTATATCCTCGGATTCTTCGGTGAGGAATACGCAGACCGCGGATGGGTTATGCAGCTGCATTACGGCTGCAAGAGAAACAACAACGAGAGAATGTTCGCTAAGCTCGGTCCCGATACCGGTTACGACTGCATCTTAAACGGCGCTCCCGGACCGCAGCTGGCTGATTTCCTGAACATGCTCGACAAAGAGAACAAGCTCCCGAAGACTATCATCTACAGCCTTGATCCCAACGACAACGCAGTGATCGAAACGATCATGGGATGCTTCCAGGATTCTACAGCTGTAGGAAAAATCCAGCACGGCTCCGCATGGTGGTTCAATGACCATAAGGACGGCATGGAAGCGCAGATGAAGTCCCTCGCCAACGAAGGCGTGCTCGGCAACTTCATCGGCATGCTGACCGATTCGAGAAGCTTCCTTTCATACCCCAGACACGAGTATTTCCGCCGCATCATGTGCAACCTGATCGCCGGATTCGTGGAGAACGGAGAGTATCCTTGGGACGAGGAGCTCCTCGGAAAGATCGTACAGGATATCTCATATAACAATGCGAAGAGATATTTCGGATTTTGATGTGTAAGACAAGGGGACGGAAGAACCGTCCCTTTGTCCTTTTTATCTCGCGCAGAACGGTGACTCGTAGAGCTTTCCGTACACGAAATGATTATATGATCTGCAGCCTGCGGCACAGTATTTTGCTTTGTCGCAGGCTTTGCATTTGCCTGTGAGAAGGTCGGGTGTGAATTTGCGGTTGTATGCGAAGCCGTCGGGGTTGTTCCAGATATCGGCGAGAGTCTTTTCGCGGAGATTCCCCTCGATAAAGCAGTCGTCGTACATCGATTCGCAGCCGCGGACATTGCCGATGCTGTCGATGCCGATGCCGTCGAGACCGGCGGTGCAGCCGCGGAAGGGGGCGCCGTTAAAATTGCCGCGCAGATAGGGCTCGCCCTCTGTATAGTAACCGATGTTGTGCGCGATGCCCATAGCGAAGGGCGCACTGTACATATGCATCTCGACAAAGCGTATGACCTCGCCGAAATCAAAGGCGTAATCGATGCCTGCTTTGGCCGCGTTGCCCATCGGAGAGCAGGCCTGGATCTGCCATGCGAAGATATCGAACGAGGAAACGATGGGGTAGAAGCCTTCGAGCTGAGCGGCATTCTCGCTGTTCAGCGTAGAAATCACGGAAACAGGGATGCCTGCGGCCGAGAGCATGTTTATGGCGCGGACTGCGCGATCGTAGCTGCCCTCCTGTCTGTATTTGTCATGAACCTCGCGGGGGCCGTCCAAAGACACGGCGACCGACTCGATATTAACCTCTTTAAGGCGCTCGATGTGCTCATCCTTGAACAAAAAACCGTTGGTGATGATGCAGGTCTTGATGCCGCGGGAGGTGAGCGCGTCTACGATCGCAGACCAGTCATTGCGCATGAAAACTTCGCCGCCTATCAGCGATACGCGGCGGCAGCCGAGGCTTTTAAGCTGTCTTGCCACATCTATGCATTCCTCGGTAGTGAGCTCATTCTTGCGCTTTTTGCCGTCTGCGGAAGAGCCGCAGTATTTGCAGGAAAAGCAGCAGCCGAGGGTGATCTCCCAGACGCAGTGCCTTAGGTTGAATCTCATGTGGATAATCCTCCTGAACATCGGTGATGATAAGATGACCCACCGCCTTTGGGTGGTGGGTACAAGCTTGTCACTGTATACGGTTAAAGGTCGACCATGATGATAAAGACCGGACATACAGAGACTTAATCCGACAGGATTGCTGTCGGATCAAGCCAGCATGGTCGGATTGGTCGGGGGCTTGGGGCCTCCGTTGGGCGGTTCGGGGCGCATTGTGCCGCATTCGCTGCAGAAACGGCCGTAATTTATATTGCCGCATGCAGGGCAGCGCCATGCTCCCTCGGGTATCTCTGCGATAGGGGTCTCTCCGCCGGGATTCATCTTAAATGTATCGGAAGGCGCATCGTCCAAGGGCCGGGCAATACCGTCAGGATCCTTACCGGAGAAGAAATCGGGGCCCGCATATACGCACATGAACGTCTCTGCGGGTGGCTGCTGGGGTGCCGCATAAACTGCCTCGATGGGAGGATTGAATCCGTTTTTGCCCTTAAAATACGCGGGGCCTGCATATACAAAGCCGATGGGGCGTGAATTGATGTTTTTGTCTGCTGATCCGTCGTCTGTCGGGCCAGCCGGGGCATCGGCGGCGTGGTTATCCGGATACGGAGCAGCATCGTCCGGCTCGGAATGATTGCCGGGGTATGATGTATCTTCGCGTGCCGCATAGTTTGCGGGATACCCTGCATCGCTGGCGGGGCTCAGGGCGATCTCATCGGGATCGTCGGGCTCGTCGAACATATCGGGGCCGTTGTATACGTCCTCGATATCCGCGTCTTCGCGCTGCTTATTATAGTATTCGGGTCCGGCATACACGCCTTCGGCCGAAGTCTGTTTTCTCTTTTTTTCGAAGTATTCCGGACCGGCATATACACATTTTGTCCCGGCTTTTTTGCGGAAATACTCGGGGCCGCCGTAAACCTTGTTCATGGGTGACGGCTTGAGCTTTTTAAATATCTTTTTGAAGAATCCCATAATGACCTCCCGAAAAACAGCGGCATAGCGCCGAAAGCAGCAAACATAAATAATAAAAGCAGTATCATTATAGCATAAAATGATACTGCTGTCATACTCCGTTAGGGGGATACGGGTTAAGCCTTCCCTTTGAAATTCGCGAACGCGTTTCTGATGTGCTCCGTCATGAGCTGCTCCGCGCGGTCCGCATCATGTGCCTTTATCGCTTTAAAAATACTGCGGTGCTCCTCGATCGACTTTGCGCTGCGTCCGGAAACTCCCAGAGATATGCCGCGCGCGCGGCGGATCTGATTGTGGAAGCTTTTCAGCATGGCGCAGAGGGGGCGGTTGTTCGAAGCCTCGTAGATGGCGTTGTGGAACTCGGAATCGAAGTGTCTGACATTTTCGGTGTCGGACTTTTCCGCATAAAATGACTGGAGCTCCACGGCCTGTTCGAGGCGGTCGAGCTGTTCGTCCGTGATATTCTCCGCGGCGAGGCGGGCAGCGAACCCGTCGAGCCTTAAACGGATGGCGTAGATGTCCTCGATATCCTTTTGCGATACGCCTACGACCACGGCACCTTTATTCTGGATATTCTTCACAAGCCCTTCGAGCTCTAGCTGCGTAAGGGCTTCTCTTATGGGCGTACGGCTGACGCCGAGCTCCTTTGTGAGACGGAGCTCGTTCAGCATGTCGCCCTCTTTATATTCACCGTTGATGATGGCCTGCTCGAGCGCGGCGAAAACGCGTGCGCGCAGAGACCCGGATTCGGATGAAGTCAGTATTTCTGTCATGGCATTCTGATATCGTACAAGTAAGATATGCTGCCCGGTCTGATAAATGGGCAGCTGCAGGTCTGATGATAGTCGGGACGGATATTACTTAATATCGATACCCGACGCGATCAGCTCGTCCTTGTAGAGCTCGACCTGCGCGATCATCTCGGGATCGGAGATCAGCGTTACACGGCCTTCTTCGTATTCCTTGTCGACCCAGGCTTTGATCTTTTCGACTACGGGGTGCTTTTTGCTGATGGCCTTGTCAAAGCTCAAATGGTAGCGGTTGTTGATCCAGCACGCGATGCCCGCAAGACCTGATGTATTGGTAACCGAAACGGAAGCGGGGCGGCCGAGGATCTTCTCTGTATCGAAGATGTTGTAGATCTCCTCGTCCTTGAGCATGCCGTCGGCGTGGATGCCTGCACGGGTAAGGTTGAAGTTGCGGCCGACGAAAGGAGTCATCGGAGGCAGATCGTAACCGGTCTCATTGACGATATAGTCCGCGATCTCGGTGATGACATGGGGATCCATGCCGTTGAATGTGCCGCGCAGGGACGCGTACTCCATGACCATGGCCTCAACGGGGACATTGCCCGTACGCTCGCCTATGCCGAGCAGCGAGCAGTTGACTGCGCCGCAGCCGTACATCCAGGCGGTGGTAGCATTTACAACACCCTTATAGAAATCGTTGTGTCCGTGCCACTCGAGCATCTCGCTCGGGAAACCCGCGTAGTGCTTGAGACCGTAGATGATACCGGAAACCGAACGCGGCAGCGATACGCCGGGATAAGGGATACCGTAGCCCATCGTGTCGCAGGCACGGATCTTGATCGGGATGCCGCTCTCGTCGGAAAGTTTGCGCAGCTCGGTAGCGAAAGGTATAACGAAGCCGTAGAAATCGGCGCGTGTAAGGTCCTCAAAGTGGCAGCGCGGACGAAGGCCGGCCTCGATGCATTCCTTGATGATGCCCATGTATTTGTCGAGTGCCTGACGACGGGTAAGACCCATCTTATTGAAAATATGATAGTCGGAACAGGATACGAGCACGCCGGTCTCCTTGATGCCGAGGTTCTTCGCCAGCTCAAAGTCCTGCTTTGAAGCGCGGATCCAGGTCGTGATCTCGGGGAATTCATAGCCGAGCTCCATGCATTTTACGGCTGCGTCGCGGTCCTTTTTCGAGTACACGAAGAACTCCGTCTGACGGATCATGCCCTTCGGGCCGCCAAGACGGTGGAGCATCTTATAAATATTAACCATTTGCTCGGTAGTATACGGTGTGCGCGACTGTTGGCCGTCACGGAAGCTCGTGTCGGTGATGAAGATATCCTCGGGCATGTCAGCCGGAACCTTACGGTAGTTGAACGCGATCTTCGGTACCTCGGTATAGGGGTAAATCTCGCGGAAAAGCTCAGGCTCCGGGATATCCTGCAGCTGGTAGGAATAAGGATCCTGCTCGAGCAGATGCGTGTTGGGATTTAATATAAGCGTGCTTACCCGTGTTGTTGACATGGCAGTCGACCTCCTGTCTGAATTGTAATAAATATACATTTCACTGGTTATTGTATACAATAATACAGGTATACGAATTTGTCAAGGTAAATTGTTAAAGCGGCACTGTTAACAGCCGATTGGTACTGTCTTTTTTGACGAAAAGGGGTTATACTGTATTTAATTATACGAGAGAAGGTTCCGGTTTACCGGGGCCTCATTGAAAGGAACGCAGTAAAAGGAATAATGGAAACGATTATCAAAAAAATAGATGCGGAAAATATGACGTCCGCGGATTTTAAGGAAGCAGCCGAATTGCTGAGGGAAGGCAAACTCGTCGCGTTCCCTACGGAGACGGTGTACGGGCTCGGCGGAGACGCGTTTGACCCTACGGCCTCAGCGAGGATATACGCGGCCAAGGGCAGGCCGTCGGACAATCCGCTGATCGTGCATATAGCGGATATCAAAGAACTGGAAAAACTGTGTGTGGATGTTCCCGAAGAGGCTTATCTGCTGGCGGATAAGTTCTGGCCGGGCCCGCTCACGATGATCATGAAAAAGGCGGACTGCATACCGAAGGAGACCACCGGCGGACTCGATACCGTAGCGATAAGGATGCCTTCGCACCCGATCGCAAGGAGGCTCATACAGGAAACGGGACTGCCGATAGCGGCGCCCTCTGCCAATGCGTCGGGCAGGCCCAGCACCACAAAGGCGGAGCATGTTATCGAGGACCTCAACGGCAGGATAGAGATGATCATCGACGGAGGTTCATCGGATATCGGCCTGGAGTCAACGATCGTCGATCTGACCGTGAAACCGGTGCAGATACTGCGTCCGGGATATATCACGATAGAGATGCTTAAGGGCGTCATTCCCGACATCGTCTATGACAAGGCGGTCTTAAAGCGTGAGAGGAACGATTCGATCGTTGCGCGCGCGCCCGGTATGAAATACAGGCATTACGCACCGAAGGGCGAGCTCGTGATCTTTGAGGGCGAGCCGGAGAATGTGATGAACGCGGTACTTGACGCGACCGAAAGAAAACTCGAAGAGGGCTATGTCGTGGGCATACTCGCGAGTGAGGAGTTTGCGGGTGATTATGTGGCAAAGATAAGCCGGAGATGGCCGGTGCTCGGGACAGGAAACGGCAGTAAGCGTGAACCTTACGCGCTGATCGAGGTTGTGGGATCGCGCGACAACGAAGAGACGATAGCCGCGAATCTTTTTGATAAGCTGAGGGATTTCGACGCAAAGGAGATACCCTATATCTTCGGCGAGTGCTTCCCCGGAGACAATCTCGGCGCGGCGATCATGAACCGGCTCGTAAAAGCCGCAGGGTATCATATAGAAAAGGTGTGACCAACCGCAGCATCATACCGGACGATGATCGGGTGATGCACGGAAAACGATATATTCTACATGTGTAGAAGAAATGGAGGAACTATGATAGCAATCGGAAGTGACCATGCGGGATACGGATTGAAACAGACGGTGATCCAGCACCTCGAGGACCTCGGGATCGCGTTTAACGATTACGGGACCTACAGCTCGATGTCATGCGATTATCCCGATTACGCCGAGGCGGTATGCCAGGCGGTAATGAAGGGTCAGGCGGACAAGGGCATCCTTATCTGCGGTACCGGTATCGGCATGTCGATGGCGGCAAACAGGCATAAGGAAATCAGAGCGGCGCTCTGCGACAACTGCTTCAGCGCAAAGGCAACACGCGAGCATAACGACGCAAATGTGCTCTGCATGGGCGCAAGAGTGCTCGGCGAAGGACTGGCGCTGCAGATAGTAGATACTTTCCTCGAGACGGAGTTCTCAAACGGTGCGAACCATGTACGAAGGATAGCAAAAATGTCATAAGGATTTTTGTGACGGCATTTGCATCGGGACCGCATAATAAAAATTTACGCAGAATTCACATTAACACTGCCTGAGATTTCACATTTACGTTATAACATGTTCTTGTGTTCGGCGAACACAATGGGAAGTAGACAACGCAATTTGAAAGGAGTGTTATTATGCGGAAAAAAATGATTACTGTGGGAATTTGTGTAGTTCTGACTTTGGCGCTTGTGTCAGCATCATTTGCTGAGCAGGGAAATGCGCAGGAAAAGATATCAAGAACAATCTGGCTATTAAAAACAGGGGAAAATGGAGTTGGATTTTCTTCGGAAAACAGTAGGAATTACGGCCCTGAAAGTTTTTGCATAACAGATGAGGGAATAGTAATACTTGACACCTTGAACAAGCGTGTATTGACAAGGGATTATAATGGCAAGGAAACAGTCCATGAGTTGATAAACGTACGTTATCCCAAAGACATATACTATTTTGATTCCTTTTATTACGTATTTGATTCATGGGGTGATTACGGATGCGTACAAAAATACACGCGCAATTTCATTCTTCTTGACGAGGTGAAGTTACCGAAAGAAATAAATGCAGATGCTTTTAACTCGTTTTATATCAATGAGAATGAGAGATTATGTATTAGAGGAAACGACAGTTCATACGCAGTTCTCGTTGAAGACTCTTCAGCAAAGCTAGTTAGAACCGGAATAGAATATATACGGAAGGATGACAATAATCTTACGGTTGCAACTGGAAAGAGTTCATGGAGTATCGTGTTTGGTGAGAATGAGTACGTCAGGTATTTATTAGAGAATAATGGGAATATGTACTATCAGAGGGTACGTATGGTTCCTGACTGTTCTGTGCTCGCCGGGGAAATTACTATAGAGGCAGTAGATAGCATGGGTACGTATCTTGGTGCGTATGCAGTAGAAAAAAATGAGAAGACCGCCTTGGCCAACAGATACTTTACTGTTTATGGGAACAAATGCTATTTAATGATCGTTACAGAGGAAGAGACAAGAGTTGAGGAAGTGTATTTATCATGTTACTTCAAGTCTGATATGGATATGATTGTGCAGGAGGCGTTGGAATACGAAAACAGAATGGAAGCGCAAATGGAAACAATCAGCGCATCGACAACGCGTACAGAAGCAACAAATCGAGCAAACAGCATGCTGTCTACTGCTTGGACACTGAGATTGGCTAATGCAACAATCCCGGCGAACATGAGCAATGTCGTATTACCCGACTATATACTGACCATAAAGAATAACGGTGAGCTGAATAATGGACAGACAAAGGCGATGAGCGGAATTCCGTATTGCTGGGGAGGATTTGACTCTCAATATTCATGTCCTACGTTTTCATCTTTGATGAATTCTAATAAAGTAGCGGGAAATGTTTCAAGCGCAAATGGAACACTTGTTACAGGTACGGCGGGATTAGACTGTTCAGGTTATGTATGTACGGTATACGGGTTAAGCAGCAAGCTGAATACGTCTGGTCTGGCAAGCAATTTGAACGTAGTAAGCAGTCAGAATAGTCTTCAGGCAATGGATTGTCTGGTTAAATCAGGACATCATGCAGTTCTTTTTTACCTTTGGGTAAACCAGTCTGAAGGGAAAATGGTGATACTCGAAGAAAACAATCCTGCGGATTATGATGATAAAGTAGCATATAGGACAAAATATATATCTGAATATCTTAATAATGGATATGTAATGCGTACCGGATGGTAAACAGGAGATGAAAACTATGCGCATACTAAAGGCATCTGTAATGCTTGCGTTAACCGCGATCGTTGCAACCGGCTGCCTTGGAGTAAGAGGCAAACAAGGGAGGCAGGAGTCTGAAACGTTATCTGTTGAACCGAAGGCACAGGGCGACGCATCTGGCGAATCCGACGCATTTGTTGAAAAGAACCCATACGAAGGCTGGTTTTCTATCCGTGTAATGGATTTGATCGATAGTACAACAGAAGCTGATAACAAGGCAGAGGTTGATTATGATGAAGACGGTGTCTTCGATGTAACAGTCCGTAAAGATACCGATGGGTTTAAAATAGGGGATGAGGTGTTTTACCCATTTGATAAATACGGAGGGTACAGTTGGACATATGATCTGCTGAGCTTCAGAATCATTGATCTGGATAAGAACGATAAGGCGAAAAATGCTTTTATCGCATATCTGGCTAAGGGATATAAGCAGGATGTTTTGCATATTGTTGTAGCGGAATTGTCGGAACAGTCTCCTAACGGGTTTATACAGACGTTCCGCGCATATAAGTATGACGACGGAGAACTTGATGACGTGATATTTTATTACGACGAGCAAGGAAGTGCATATCTGTCAAAAGCAGAAACATGCTTCGGACTGGCGGAATACACGATCAGAGACATACAATACGAAATGGTGGAATTGCAGACTGATCTTCTGATGGCGGATGGGGAAAAAAGGAAAGGCGACAGGATGCTGTCTGTTGTTGACGGGCAAGTTTTCCCGATAACCGGTGATAATTGTCAATATGTTTTGTCTGAGGACTGCCGGGTATATTCCGAAGCATCAAAGGATTCGGAAATGTGCAACCTGATACAGGGTGATGTTGAAGTAATATGCACAAACGGAAAAGACTGTTTTCAGATCAAAGACAGCAAGGGCAATAACGGGTGGATCTTTTATACGTATAGCGGTAACCCGCATGCATGTTGGATCTATAACGATATCTACTCTGAATTGTTAATGAACGCTAAGTGACTATCCGGATTGTATTTTTGCGGCAGGCGGGGGGGGGAGAAGCAGGATGTCATTTATTTATATAGTTGAGGATGAAGAAAGCATTTGCGATATAGAAAGATATGCACTCGAAAAAGAAGGGCATTCTGTATATACTTTCGGATGCGCGCTGGATTTTTTTAAGGCATTGTCAACTCAAAAACCGGAACTGATCCTGCTTGATATCATGCTGCCTGACAGTAATGGCACGGAGATATTGCGAAAAGTGCGCAAAAACACTGAAACACGTAAAATTCCTGTGATCATGGTGACAGCAAAGAGCGCAGAGATTGATACGGTCAGGGCGCTTGATGATGGGGCTGATGATTATATAAAGAAGCCGTTTTCGATACTTGAACTTGTGTCAAGGGTTAATGCTGTACTCAGAAGAACCGAGTCACAGAAGAAATACGATACTCTCCAATTGGATGAGATGATCATTGATGAGTATAGAAGGCAGGTCATTCTTGACGGAAAAACAATCGAACTGTCATACAAGGAGTACGAACTGCTTAAGTATCTTGTACTTAATACCGGAATTGTATTAAAAAGGGATACCATTCTTGAAAATGTATGGGGACTTGACTGCGTAATCGAATCCCGCACGCTTGATGCACATATTAAGCAATTACGGAAAAAACTGGGGAGTTATGGCTATAGGATAAAAACATACAGGAATGTTGGTTACTCAATGGAGTAGAAAAATAGATAATATCGGTGGAGCTTAACATCTGTTTGCATTTGTGATGATAGGGTGAAATGCAGTGAGGAAGCGGATTTTTATCAGTATGTTTATTATAGTGGTTGTGACGGTTACAGCCATGACTGTTTTGGGGACGGTTTTAACTTATAAAAATACAAATGAAGAAATAAGAGGAGTTCTTGCGCAAACAGCATTAGTTATTGCAGGCTCCGGGTATTTCTCTATGGAAGAAGCAGGGGAGCAATCTAGGAATCTGCTATATGCTAATGATATAGTGCGTCTGTCGTGGATAAGTCCGAATGGAAAAGTTCTGTACGATAATTTTGCCTCGCCCGGATTGCTGGATGATCATATAAGCCGGCAGGAAATAGTTGAGGCGATGGAAAAGGGTACCGGAGAAGCAATACGGTATTCCGCCGAGCTTGATTCGGTTTTTCTGTACTATTCTGTGCGCCAGAACGATGGGTCATTCGTGCGGGCAGCAACAAGAATAAAAACGATCAGGAAAATGATCCTATCCGCACTGCCTGCATCAATCATTGCATCTTTATCGGTAGCCGCAATCTGTATTCCGCTGTCGGGTCTGCTCACAAAACGTCTGGTTGAGCCGATCATCAGAACAGCCGAGTCTTTGGATATTTCCAACATAGAAACCCCATATATGGAATTAAAACCGTATACGGATAAGATCCGGTCGCAATACGAAGAAATAATACGCTTTGAAAAAACACAACAAGAGTTTACGGACAATGTTTCACACGAGTTGAAAACACCGCTGACGATAATCAGCGGTTACAGCCAGATGCTTGAGGGCAAGCTGATGTCAGGCTCCGAAGAACGAAAATGGGCAATGGAAATAAGCAGAAACGCGGAGCGGATGAATTCGATCGTAAATGATACTTTGACGCTTTCTGCGTTGGGACAAAAAGATGGGCATAAATTCAACAGAATTGAATTAGATGCTATTGTTAGGCAATGTATAGATAACCTTAGACATCTCGCAGAACAAACTGATGTAAGCATTTCTTATGAGCCCGAAAAAATAAGAGTATTGGGAAATCCGGGCCTGCTTCTTGAAATGGTTCAAAATATTATGGAAAATTCCATTAAGTACAATAGAAGAGGCGGAAGCATATCGATCAGGCTATACCGGAATGAGGGCAGCCCCGTACTGCTTATACAGGACACGGGGATAGGCATACCTGCAGAGGAATGCGGTAAGGTTTTTGAGAGATTCTACAGAGTGGATAAAAATCGCTCTAGGAATACGGGAGGAACAGGACTGGGCTTATCTATAGCTAAGAGTATAGCAGAGCTGCATGATGCCCGGATAGATATTTACAGCGTACTCGGACAGGGTACATCGGTCAAGGTCATTTTCAGTTCGGAAAGCGAAGAGATGAAAAATGAAGAGGAATAAACTGGTTGTGGGCGGCACTGTTGGTTTTTTTGCTGCTATAATGTGTTTACTCGGAGCTCTGATCGGAAAGAAATACATCGCCGGAGACGGAGCTATGCTGTCACTGAGTGTGGAAGACAATGAAGTCGGATATCTGGTCGGAAATGACAGAAATTATGGCGCCGAAAGCTTTACGGTATGCGACGGAGCAGTTTATGTACTGGATACGATGAGGCAAAGGGTAATCTGCAAAAACCGTGATAAAACACTATATTACAGCTTGTCAGAGCTAAGCTATGCAAAGGATATTCTGGCCTGTGGTTCACGGTTTTACATATTTGACTCATATAACGGCGCCGGCAAAGTGTTTATAATGGACAAGGAGTTTAATACAGAAACAGTAATCCCCTTTCCGGAAAAAATAAATGCCGATGAATTTGACAGGTTTTATGTGACGTCGGAAGGCAAACCGGCATTGAACAAAAAAGGAGGACACTATGCACTGGTAATAGAAGATACGGATATGCGGCTGATCTCCTCGGGCATAGCAACCGAAAGGAAAAATGAGACCACTCTGACGATAAGATATGGTGAGCATCGATGGGATATAGAGGGAGACACGGACAGTATGGCAGAGTTTCAGGCATATGATTCCGGATACCTTTACTGCATCCTTATTAAACTCAACGTTGACGCAGATAACGGCTATTTGTCGGGAGAGGTGAGTGCCGGAAAAGTATCGGATGAAAACAAGGTAACGGGGCTGGAACAACTTGATATGAACGAGAACAGTACCAGGCCGAACCGTTTTTTCGGTGTATATGAAGGTAAAGCATACACTATGTATCAGGATAATAAAAAACTGATCATAAAAGAGCTGTTTACGGGTCAGGACTGACATAATCGAAGACACGGGGACGGTTCTCAGACACGGGGACGGTTCTTCTGTCTGACTTAGATCGCAGACAGAAAAACCGTACCCGTGTCTGAGAACCGTCCCCATGTCTTGTCTTACTTATCGTAGGAGTCTAAGACTGCCTGCAGGCGGTCAAAGCGCGAATGATATATCACTTCGAGCAGCTCATGCATGGCCTTGAGGGCGTATATGAGCTGTTCTTTTGTTATAAGACCCTGTTCAAAGGCAAGTGCCGCCTCGTCGCAGTCGAGGACCTTGATCCTGCCGGACGGGGAGACTACCACGTCAAAGAGCAGATCCTCGTAAGTAAGCGAGTTTTCTTCCTCGTTGCGCACTATGTCGATAATGTCGCAGTACCAGTGCAGTATATTGCCGTCGCGGTCGAGGATCTTGCTGACCTTCCAGCCTTCTTTCAGGAAAAAAACAGAAACGCCGCCGACAAAATCTGTGCGCGGATGCAGGGATTTCCATCTGGTCACGAGAAGCTCATCGTCAAAGTGAAGTATCTCGTCGTCCGCGAGAAACGTGAGCTCGTCGGGAATAAAACGGCGCCTGTATAATTTCATGTCATTTATATCCATAATGCCTCACCACCCTTGATCAAGATCGTTTGCCTGAGTTTAAATCTATTATAGTAAAAAGGCAGCGAAAAAGGAATAGCAAAAAACCCTGCCCGCGATCACGGGCAGGGTTCTCGTTTTATTCTTCGGCTACGCCTATTCGGATCTGTGCTCTCCGGAGTTTTGCCTCCGCGAGAGTCTTTGTCTTTTCGTCGATGTCGGGCTTTGCGAGGATTTCCTCAGCCTTGGCCTTGGAAGCCTTTGCGCGCTCGAGATCGATATCTTCCTTAAACTCCCATGTGGTTGCAAGGAGATGGCATGATCCGTTCATTACGGAGAGCATACCGCCGATGCAGGCGGCGCTTCTGCGCGTACCGTCCTCGAGGACGATATAGGCTTCGCCCATACCGAGCGCGGTAACGTAATTGCAGTGTCCCGCAAGGATCGCCAGATCGCCCGTGATGGAGCGGCACTTAACGCGCTCGACTTCACCGTCAAAGAGCAGACCGTCGGGAGTGCCTATCCGTAAGGGAAAAGTCTTCATCAGGGACCTCCTTCCTTACTGCTTCTTTGCTTTTTCAAAAACGTCGTCGATAGTTCCGGCCATCAGGAAGCAGCTCTCGGGGATGTCGTCGCACTGACCGTCAAGGATCATCCTGAAGCCGCGGAGCGTCTCTTTTAACGGCACGTACTTACCGGGCATACCGGTAAACTGCTCCGCAACCGAGAAGCTCTGTGACAGGAAACGCTGAACCTTACGCGCACGGTTAACGGTGAGCTTGTCGTCTTCGGAAAGCTCGTCCATACCCATGATGGCGATGATATCCTGTAATTCCTTATAACGCTGCAGAACCTTCTGTACGGAACGGGCGATCTCGTAATGCTCCTTACCTACAACCTCGGGTGAAAGAACACGGCTGGTCGAATCAAGAGGATCAACAGCAGGGTAGATACCCATGCTGGCGATATCACGCGAAAGAACCGTGGTCGCGTCAAGGTGTGTGAATGTTGTGGCGGGAGCGGGGTCGGTTAAGTCGTCCGCAGGCACGTAAACAGCCTGGATCGATGTGATCGAGCCCTTGCGGGTCGAAGTGATACGCTCCTGAAGAGTACCCATATCCGTTGCCAGTGTAGGCTGATAACCTACGGCCGAAGGCATACGTCCGAGCAGTGTCGAAACCTCGGAGCCTGCCTGCGTGAAACGGAAGATGTTATCGATGAAGAGGAGCACGTCCTGATTCTGTACATCACGGAAGTATTCGGCCATCGTAAGTCCCGAAAGAGCAACACGCATACGCGCTCCCGGGGGCTCGTTCATCTGACCGTAGACTAACGCGGTCTTGTCGATAACGCCCGACTCCTTCATTTCGTTGTACATATCGTTACCCTCACGGGTACGCTCACCTACACCGGTGAAAACGGAGTATCCGCCGTGCTCTGTGGCTACGTTGTGGATAAGCTCCTGGATAAGAACTGTTTTACCTACGCCGGCACCGCCGAACAGACCTACCTTACCACCCTTTGCGTAAGGGCAGATGAGGTCAACGACTTTGATACCGGTCTCAAGAATCTCGGTAGCGGATGCCTGCTCTTCGTATGAAGGCGCGGGACGATGGATCGACCAGCGCTCCTCGGTAGTGGGAGCGGGCTCATTGTCAACGGGTTCACCGAGCAGATTGAATACACGTCCGAGGCAGGCCTCACCGACGGGAACCTTGATGGGCTCACCGGTGTCAACGGCCTCGATGCCGCGGACCATACCGTCTGTGGAATTCATGGCGATACAACGTACCGTATTATCTCCGATCTGCTGAGCAACTTCGGCAACAAGCCTGGCACCGTTAAGATTGATCTCAATGGCGTTTAAGAGGGCAGGGAGTTCATCGGGCTTGAACTTGATATCAAGTACGGGTCCGGTAACCTGCACTACATGGCCAATGTGTTTGTCCATAAGTCAACTCTCCTTAAAAAATATTTCGTATCTTCTGGAAGAAGCTTAAACTCCTTCCGCACCTCCGACAATCTCGGTGATCTCCTGCGTAATGCTGGCCTGACGCGCACGGTTGTAATGCAGGTTGAGGGTGTTGATCATCTCTTCCGCATTGCTCGTCGCGGATTCCATGGCGGTTCTTCTGGCAGCCTGCTCACTCGCGATGGAGTCGCATACCGCGCCGTAGATGACGCCGGCCACGTATTCGGGCACGATCGCGTCAAAAACTTCGATACTGTCGGGTTCATAGAGGATCAGGTCTCTTACGGGCTCATCCTGTCCGTCGTCGTCCAGATCGGAGATCGGGAGAACGGGGATGCAGTGAGGCTGCTGCGACAGCATTGAAACAAACTCGGTATAAACAAGCTTGATGCTGCCGAAGGTCTGATTCTTGAACTCCTTGCAGAGGATGTTGGCGATCTCGAAACAGTCGCCCACACCTATCGAAGCAACTTCGGCAAAATTCTCTGTCAGTATCTCCGCCTTGTGGCGCTTGAAATAATCGACAGCTTTTTTACCGATGGGAAGAACCTCAAATTCACGTCCGACCGTCTCCGCGTCGACACATTTGAAAAGATTGCTGTTGTAGCCGCCCGCAAGACCTCTGTCTCCGGCGATAACAACATAGCAGACCTTTTCCTGGGCGGGAACCGATGAGTAGACGGACTGGAAATCCGTATTGCCCTCGGCAATGCCTTTCAGTGTGCCGAACAGCTCCTTAAAGTAAGGACGGCAGTTGTCGGAACGCTCTTTTGCTTTACGCAGTTTGGAGGATGCCACAAGTTCCATAGCTTTGGTTATCTGCATCGTGCTCTGCACGCTTTTGATGCGCAGCTTAACCGCTTTCATGTTTGCAGCCATTGGTTATCCTCCTGTATTATTTGTCTTTTTTCTGATCGAGGAACTTTTCCGTATAGGTTTCGAGGGCCTTCTTCAGATGCTCCTCGGTATCGGCCTCGAGCTTGCCCGATGTGCGGACTGCCTCCATGAAGGCTGCTCCGTCGGGATCGGTATCAAGGAAGGTGTAGAGTCCGGCCTCATAAGCGCGGATGTCTTCTACGGCTACCTTGGAAAGGATGTTCTTTGTAACGGCATAAATGATGGCGATCTGCTTCTCAACCGGAACGGGAGAATTCTGATCCTGCTTGAGCACTTCAACGATTCGCGCACCCTGATCCAGACGTGCCTTTGTATCGGCATCGAGGTCGGAACCGAACTGTGCGAAGCTCTGCAGCTCGCGGTACTGTGAATAGATGAGCTTCAGGGTACCGGCTACCTTTTTCATGGCTTTGATCTGAGCGTTGCCGCCAACTCGGGAAACCGAGATACCGGGGTTAACCGCAGGCATAACGCCCGAGTGGAAGAGCTCTGTCTCAAGGAAGATCTGGCCGTCTGTAATGGAAATAACGTTTGTCGGGATGTATGCCGAAACGTCGCCTGCCTGCGTCTCGATAACGGGAAGGGCGGTAAGCGATCCGCCTCCGTGTGCCTCGTCGAGCTTAGCGGCACGTTCAAGAAGTCTCGAGTGGAGATAGAATACATCGCCGGGATAAGCCTCACGTCCGGGCGGACGACGGATAAGCAGAGAAAGTGCGCGGTACGCAACCGCATGCTTACTCAGGTCATCGTAGATAACGAGGACGTGCTTTCCCTTGTTCATGAAATATTCGCCCATGGCACAGCCCGAGTAAGGAGCAATGTACTGGAGAGGCGCTGCCTCCGAAGCACTTGCGGCTACAACGATGGTGTAGTCCATGGCGTGGTTTTTCTGAAGGTTCTCAACCAGCGTCGCAACTGTCGAACGCTTCTGTCCGATGGCAACGTAGATACAGATACAGTTCTTGTCTCTCTGGTTGATGATGGTATCGGTGGCGATGGTAGTCTTACCTGTCTGACGGTCACCGATGATCAGCTCTCTCTGTCCGCGTCCGATGGGGATCATGGAGTCGATAGCCTTAATACCTGTCTGAAGGGGCTCGAAAACCGACTGTCTTTCGCAGATGCCGGGAGCCTTGCTCTCGATGGCGCGGAACTCGGTCGTCGCGATGGGACCTGCGCCGTCGATGGGCTGTCCGAGCGCGTTAACGACACGTCCGATCAATGCTTCGCCGACCGGTACGGAAACGACCTTGCCGGTACGCTTTACTGTCTGCCCTTCAGCAATATTTTCACCTGAGCCGAACAATACTACGGAAACGCTGTTTTCTTCGAGGTTCTGGGCCATACCGAAGCTTCCGTCTTCAAATTCGAGCAGCTCGCCCGCCATGGCGTTGATCAGGCCGCTGGCGCGTGCGATACCGTCACCGACGTTAAGTACGGTACCGGTCTCGTCCTGACGGATCGAATTCTCATAGTATTTTATCTGACTGCGGATGACTTGGGATATTTCTTCGGGTTTTAATTGCATAAGTCCATTCCATCCTTAAATTATTATTTCGTCGAGCTTCCTGGACATGCCGGAGAGACGTCCGAGAACGGTTCCGTCAAGCTGCTTTCCTTCGAGCTCTACCTTAATGCCTGCGAGTACCTTGGGGTCGATCTTCTGGGTGAGGGAAACGGTCTTTCCGCTCATCTCGCCGAGTTTTTTCTCAAGGCTGCTCAGCTGTCCGTCGCTAAGCGCAACGGCGCTGGTAACAACTGCTTCTGCGATATTGTGATCCGCATTGTAGCGCTTCTTGTATGCTTCCGCGCAGCCTTCGTATTCACCGAGCATCCCGCGGTCGCATAAGAGCTTCAAAAAGCTCACAAAATATCTTTCACAAGCCGTGCCGAACGCCTTCTCTATCAGGCCGATGCGTTCTTCTCTTTTGATGGAGGGTTCGCTTAAGAGTCGTAAGTAATCCTGGTTTTCTCTGAAAATCTCGCGGACCTCAAGCAAATCCTTCATGATGGGTTCAGTGAGCTGTTCTTCGGCAGCGAGGTCATACAAGCTGCCTCCGTATACTCCTGCACGCTCTGTCATAGTATTTGCTCCTTCTGCACTCTTGTGCCGGCATAAACATTATGCCTTTCCTACATTTTCAATAAATTCGTCGATCAGTTTTGCGTGATCCTTCTCGCTGATCTCGCGCTCGATAACCTTGCCGGCAATCTCCATTGCCATGCTTCCGATCTCGCCTTTCAGCTCGTTAACGGCCTTGCGGCGCTCCTGAGCGATATCAGCTTCGGCTTTTGACTTCATGGCGATGGCCTGCTCGTTTGCTGCCCTGATGATCTCGTCGCTCTGAGTGGCGGCGTTCTTCTGGGCGGTGGCTAAGATCTCGCCCGCCTTGTCTTTTGCCTGCTGCATGTTCTTTTCATAGCTGCTCTTCAGCTCCTCAGCGGCAACCTGATCGGCCTCGGCTTTGCGGATCTTTTCGTCCGCAAGCTCCTGGCGCTTCGCGAGCATCTCGCGGATGGGCTTGAAGAGGAACTTTTTAATGAGAAGCATCTGAATGAATAAGTTACAGATCTGCGCGATAAAGGTCCACGGAGCGACCGAAACCAGATCCTGCGTAGCAGTCTCTGCTAAAAACGGTATGTTGAATAACACGTCCTAAACCTCCTCTATAAATGCGATGATTCTAAGTTACCGTTGAGGCTCATCATCCGAGGCGGTTGAGGAACATACCGGGCGCAACGAAGATCAGAAGCATACCGGTAACGAAACCGTAGATACCTGTTGTCTCTGCGATCGCGCAGCCCAGGATCATGGTAGAGGTAACATCACCCTTGCACTCGGGCTGACGTCCGATAGCTTCAAGAGCCTTTGCAACCGCATTTCCTTCACCGATACCGGGGCCGATACCTGCGATAAGAGCAAGTCCCGCTCCGATTCCACAACCTGCAAGTGCAATACCTTTTGCCAGTATTTCCATAAAATAAATCCTCCTAAAAATGATGTGTTTAAATAATTACCAAAATCATGCTTCGGCCGCGTTGGCGATATACATCGTGGTCAGCATGCAGAAGATAAATGCCTGCATGACGCCGGTGAACCAGTCGAAGTAAACCGAAAGGATAGCCGGAATACCGACATCCAGGATCGGAATCTGTGAGAGCAGTGCTCCCACGGCGCCGGGCAGAAGCCCGAGCAGCTTTGAGCTTGCTACGGCAAGCGCTGTGTACATCAGGCCGTTGATTACGACACCGGATAAGATGTTTCCGAAATGACGGCCGGCCATACTGATCGGCGTCGACAGCTCGGAGAGCATATTAAAAGGGGTCATGATGACAATAGGTTCGGTAAATCCTTTCAGATAACCGCCGAGGCCGTTCGCCTTGATCTTTTGTCTGGTGATCATAATGAATACTACGATCGCCCATGCCGCCTCGGTGTTCAGATCGGCCGTAGGGCTCCAGACGCCGAACAGGCTGATCAGATTGGATACGAGGCTCGTCGCGAACAATGCGGCGACAAACGGTACCATGTAGGCGAACTTCTCACCCATATTGCCTATTACAAACTTATCCGCCATCTCAACGAGCATTTCGGCAAACGCCTGCTTCTTTGAGATCTTTTCGACTTTGAGCCCTCTGGTCAGCCAGATGCACAGCAGCGTGATGATCAGCATGACTACCCAGCTGATGATCAGTGTGTCCGTGATCCTTATCCGCCCGAGCAGAGGAAAATCATACGGGATCTCAAATCGGATTTTGGGGCCTGTAATACTTAGTTTGTCCATTTACCAGTACTTCACCTCCTGTCCTAGAAAATAGATATATCTAATTAATTATGAAAACTAATTAATTACGAAGATTAAACGCTTCCCTGTCCGTCAGACTCCGTATCGGAAGGCTGTGCCGCGGGAGTGCTGTCCGTATCGGATGCGGGAACGGCAGGGGTCTTAAGATCCTTGCGGAAAATGCCGTAGATCTTAATGCCGATGCTCGGGAAGAAAATGGGGAAGATGCCTGCCGCTGCGTTAAAGCAGGGAGCGAATATCGCGACTACGATCCAGATGCACTGGATGCCGAGCCTGCGCGAATAGCTGAGACGCATCATCCTGGTCGCCTGATCGCGGTCCTCCATCGATGCGACCTTCTGGACCGTCAGGGCCATCAGGAAGAAGTTCAGGAACGCGACCGCGCCTCCGCAGATACCGCCGAGGAAAACCTTATAATCGAGCGGGACCTTATCGGGGATTATCAGATGCAATATCGTAAAAACGATCAGCATCAGCGCTACGCCGATGACTGTGATGATGAGAACGTTCCTTGTTTCTTTTTTAACTGCGGGCTGTAACATAAATGATCTGTACTCCTCCGGACCCGCTCAGGTGTGGCGGTTGAAGCCGACCTTGCGCTTGTCCTTATCTTTTTTGCTCTTTGCTGACTCCGACAGGAAAAACTTGTATCCTGTCATAAACGAGGCGCCGAGTCCGAGTATGAAGCCCGGAATGAAGATCCACTCGCCAACACCGGTTTTATTGCATAAAAACACGCAGCCCAGTATGCAGAGCAGGATGGGTGTGATGAGCGACAACCCGAGCTGCGTCAGCCAGGAGAGCTGCTTGGCGATTTCGGAGAGATATTTACGTCTTTTCTGCTGTTTCTCATCCATCGTGAATTCCCTTACACATAAGATGCATCATCTTACGATAATACAATTCGGCACCGACACAAGTTCCGTAACGGAGAAAATAAATCTACATATACATTATAGTGATTATATGCGGCAAATACAACCAAAAACCGCAAAAATACACGATAATGAGCGGAATACACGCCGGTTTGTCCACGAAACATGTAACGATGGCTGGAATTTGTAAAATTATAACATGAACACGGTGAAAAAGCAACACATTTATGAATATTAGGGAGAAAAAATCAAGAAAGGTGTGGGAAAAGAATAAAAAATCCCCCGGCCACAGGTTCATGCCCGCGGCCGGGGGAAATCTTTTTACTTTATCCTTCTATCAGGATCTGTTTCTTTTCAGGCAGCTTCTCTTTTTCCTTCTTCGGGATCGAGAGGTTCAGGACGCCGTGCTTGAACGTTGCCTTGATGTCCTCCTCGGTTATGCCGTCCCCGACATAGAAGCTTCGCTGCATCGCGCCGGCGTAACGCTCCTGGCGTATCAGCTTGCCCTTCTTGTTGTTCTCGTCCTTATCGAGGCCCTTGGCCGCGCTGACGAGCAGGTAACCGTTGTTGAGTTCGATCGTGATCTCGTCCTTTGAGAAGCCGGGCAGATCGATATCTACCTCGTAATGATCGTCCTGTTCATGGACATCGGTCCTCATAAGCCGTTCTGCGTGTCTGCCGTAGAGCTTTCGCTCCGCTTTGTCCAGGTCTCTGAAATCCGGGAAATCAAACCAGTCATCAAACAGATTCTCACCAAAAATTGCAGGTCTTAACATAATTACTACCTCCTTTTACTCAATAACAACATCAGCTACTGAGCAAGGGAAGGAGGGATTGGATCATCGGAACGATCGGTTCTTTTGGTCTTCTCTGTTCCTTTGTTCGACTACGTTATAGCACCATAATTAGCACTCGTCAATAGGGAGTGCTAATTTTTAATAAGCTTTTAACCAATTTTATAATTCCGTAACACTTTATGAGCAAAAGTGTTATAATAAAACGGAATATAGGTAAGTGCGGAGGTTTGCGCTATGTGGATCGTGCTTTTGGTGCTCGTTGTCATCCTGGGACTGGTGTGTTTCCTGATCGCGCCCGGCAGGGGCTGCGAAAAAACGCGGCAGGACTTTTATCATCTGAATCTGGCTCACCGCGGTCTGCATACCAAGGATAAAAAGATACCCGAGAACTCGCTCGCGGCGTTTGCCCGGGCGGCGGATGCCGGATACGGTATCGAGCTCGACCTGCAGCTGTCAAAGGATGAGCAGATCGTTGTGTTCCATGACGATACGTTAAACCGCGTGTGCGGCATAGACGGCAGGGTCGACGCATATACTTATGAGGAGCTGTGTAATTTCCGGCTCTGCGGCACCGATCAGAAGATACCGCTGTTTTCGGAGGTGCTGGAGCTCGTGGACGGCCGTGTGCCTTTGCTCGTTGAGTTCAAGAACGGCCCGAAGAACAACCTGCTCTGCAGCAAGACTTTGCCGATGCTGCGCGCATACAAGGGACTTTTCTGCATCGAGAGCTTTTCACCGTTTATCGTGCAGTGGTTCAGGAAGAACGCGCCCGATATCCTGCGCGGACAGCTGGCAGGGCCCTACTCTGACATGAAACAGGAGCTGCCCGGATGGCAGGCATTCCTGCTGTCCAACTGCCTGCTGAATGTCATCGCGCGTCCGCATTTTATTGCTTACAACGTCAAAAAGACATCGCTCACGGTCAGGCTCGCCGAGGCATTCGGCGCGATGAGAGCGGTATGGACCGTGCGCCCCGACTGCGATATCGAGGGGCTCAAAAAGAAAAACGAAGTGCTGATATTCGAGCTCTACGAACCGGAGATACGGTTCTGATCATATGAAAGGCAAGCAGGATTTGCCGAAGGCGAATCTGCGAGTGCCTGAAACGAAGTGAAAGGATCTGTATGGGTGAACTGTACGAGAAGTATCTGAAATATATGAACGAGAGCCTGATCCTCGCGGTGGCGAGCAACCCCGCGTCCAAGGATACGGCGCTGCCGTCGCGGCTTAAGGTAAAGCCCGTATCTGTCAGGGGCGTTACCCTTTTTCAGGTGACCCGTACGGTGGGACCCAAGGAGCTGCACGAGAATCTGGACGCCGGCGCGGCAGCGAGGCTGCTCGAGTCTGTGGTCGACCCTGCGGATACGGAGCAGCCGCAGCATTTTAAACAGCTTGAGATCAAAAATGATTCTACTACGGTAGTAACAATGGTGAGCAAGCGCGGTACCGTGACGACCAAGGAGCACAGGACGGCACCTGCGGCAGGGAACGCGGCGGCAGGAGCGGCCGGCACAGAAAACGGCCCGTCACGCCGCATCCCCGGCCCCAACATGCCCGAACGCGGATGCAGCTATCCCGGGCCGGTTGGCAGGTTTGGCACAAACGCTCCCGGCGCAGCCGCTCCCGGATCGGTGACAGGCACCATTGACGGATCGCTGCCGGGATCGGTGGGAACCACCGACAGCGCAGCGCTGTCTCACAACCGCAAAAAGCACTATCTCCTCGAGGAGGGCATTCCCGTGCCCTTCCTGGTACAGCTCGGCGTCATGACGCCCGACGGCAGGGTGGTCAAGGCGCGCTACGACAAGTTCCGCCAGATCAACCGCTATCTGGAGTTCGTGGAGGACATACTTCCCTCACTCCCGAGGGGACGCGAGATCTCGATCATCGACTTCGGCTGCGGAAAGTCGTACCTCACGTTCGCGCTGTATTATTATCTGCATGAGAAACAGGGGTATGACGTGCACATCACAGGCCTCGACCTGAAGGAGGACGTCATCGCGGAGTGCGGCAGGCTCGCGAAGAGCTTCGGCTATGACAAGCTGGAGTTCCTGCACGGCGATATCGCCGATTATACCGGCACCGACGAAGTGGACATGGTCGTTACGCTGCATGCCTGCGATACCGCGACCGATTACGCCCTGTACAAAGCTATCAAATGGAACGCAAAGGTCATATTCTGCGTGCCCTGCTGTCAGCACGAGCTGAACAAACAGATAGACGACAGCAGTAGAATGCCCATCATGAAATACGGTCTTATAAAGGAGCGCGTGTCCGCTCTTTATACCGACGCGCTGCGCGCCAACATGCTCGAAGCGCAGGGCTACAAGACTCAGATACTCGAGTTCATCGACATGGAGCACACGCCGAAGAACATACTCATCCGCGCGGTGAAAACCGGTCCGCGCATGCTGCCCAAGGGCTTCAAGAAGCGTACGTCGGAGCAGGGGAGTGACCGCAAAAGCGATTACAGATCGGTCATGGAGGAGATCGGAGCAGATCCGACGCTTTTCAGGCTTTTAGAAAACGATAAAAAGGAAAACACATGAAATTCAGATACAGATTATTGATAGTTATAGCCGTGTTCATCGCGGCACTGATATATTTCGGAGGAGACATCAAGGAGACGGTTTTTGAGACGTCCGCCTCGACCACGCCGATGAGCACGGCCACGCTGCCCACGGTGAGCTTCGAGGTGAACGGCACCGAGATCAACCGCCTCCACGGCTACGTTTCCAACTTAGACGAGATGATCATGAGGGAGACGATCACTCCGATCACGTCGAACCGAACATTTACGGTGCTGATCGAGGAGAAC
>JAEEGJ010009420.1_pt1 | contig 26130 bp, 18 predicted proteins | sample 8958761 | NCBI WGS metagenome assembly JAEEGJ01 (sample SAMN16246546, study PRJNA631951) | gut metagenome | biome: gut microbiome; feature: rumen; material: RS-attached | host: Bos | place: Iran: Karaj | collected 2018-10 | reverse complement strand
CTTCCTCAACTACATCAGTAATATCTGTCACTACCCCATAAGACGCACCGGTTACTGTGGTTGTCTTTATCTCTTTTCCAGTACTTTCTGTTGTATCAGCCTTGGCTGTATCTGTCGTGGTCTCATGTGTCTTAGTATCTTCCTGTGCAACATTCTGCTCTGTGGACTCTTCGATTGACTGCTCAGCAGGAGCAGCGCTTCCAAGTCTTCTTGCTACAGTTGTATAAGCAAAGCCCACTCCACCAACAAGAAGTGCCAGGATACAAATTGCCGCAACAACTTTAGCTGCTGTATGTTTTTTCTTCCCGCCGTTTTCAGGTGGTGTCACAGGCCCCTGTCCGTTCTGGTTATACTGATAGGTTCCATAAGACGGGTGACCATTCTGGTTGTAGCTGTAACCATTCTGTCCGTAGGAATAGTTTGAATTGTAGCCTCCGTACGGATTGCTATTTGTGTTCTGGCTAGTTGTATTACCATTCCACTGTCCGTAGCTGTTATTATCATTATCGTACATGATAGGTACCTTCCTTTCGCTCTGTCTTTATGAGACTTAGTATAGTTACCTTCTGTGACGGAATTGTGTTTCAATTATTATATAAATATAAATTAGTAATCCTCTTCGATGACTTGTATCTCCATATAATCAAATGGAACATCTTCTATAAAAGCGTCCCTGGTAAACCTGCATTTTGCATGGAGCTGAAAGTCCTTAACCACACTCTCAAGCCAGATTGGTTTGGACAAATCCATTTCATAGCAAGCCTTATCGATGGCATTCATCACCTTATGTGTACGGGTGTCGCTGCTGTCATCACAAACCGTGATGTCTTTTACCAAATGATTCTCTTTTATTAGTTTGATCCATATTCTGAACATAAATCTGATTTCTCCTAAAGCTCTTTTGCCCGATAATAAAAGGCTCACCATGTAAGTATACATGATGAGCCCTGTGTATGCATATACTTTAGTGTCTTAGTCCTCGTAACCGTTAGGGTTCTGGCTCTGCCATCTCCAGGAATCTGCGCACATCTCTCTGATTCCATTCTCAGCCTTCCAGCCCAGCTCTTTTTCTGCCTTTTCAGCCTTGGCATAGCAGGTTGCAATATCTCCGGCACGTCTTGGTTTGATCTCGTAAGGGATCTTAACGCCTGTTGCTTCCTCGAAGTTCTTAACGATGTCGAGAACGCTGTAGCCAACGCCTGTTCCCAGGTTGTAGATATTAAGACCGCTTCCGGGTGCCAGCTTCTTGAGTGCCTTGACATGTCCAACAGCCAGGTCAACAACGTGGATGTAATCACGCACTCCTGTGCCATCGTGTGTATCGTAGTCATTGCCGAATACTCCGAGCTTAGGGAGCTTACCAACAGCCACCTGTGTGATATATGGCATGAGGTTGTTAGGAATACCGTTAGGATTCTCACCTATTGTTCCGCTCTTGTGTGCTCCGATAGGATTGAAGTATCTAAGAAGAACTACATTCCACTCGTTGTCAGCCTTCTGGATGTCTGAAAGGATCTGCTCAAGCATTGACTTGGTCCATCCATAAGGGTTAGTGCACTGTCCCTTAGGGCAGTCCTCTGTGATAGGCACAAATGCAGGATTTCCATAGACAGTTGCTGAGGATGAGAAAATGATGTTCTTGCATCCGTGCTGTCTCATTACATCAACCAATGTCAGGGTTCCTGTAATGTTATTATCGTAGTACTCCCATGGCTTCTGAACGGATTCGCCTACTGCCTTAAGTCCTGCAAAGTGAATCACGCTGTCGATCTTTTCTTTTGAAAAGATATTTTCCAGAGCTGCTCTGTCTCTGATATCAGCCTCATAGAACGGAACCTTCTTACCTGTCAGGGCCTCCACTCTCTCAAGACATTTCCTGCTGGAATTAGCAAGGTTGTCCATTACCACTACGTCGTGTCCTGCGTTCTGCAGCTCAACCACTGTGTGTGAACCAATATAGCCTGCGCCACCTGTTACAAGAATAGCCATACTTTACCTCTTTTCTACTTGTGTATTTGTTTTACTATAGATGTATTGTAAAGCCAAATACCATGCATCTCAATCATATTATGTTATGACAATCAGTCGAAATGTTAAAAGCGTGAATTATTAAAGTTCAATTCCATTTAATTTACAAAGCTCTCTTGCTGACTCAACTGAGTCCACGCCCTCTTTGTTCTTGATCGGAGCAAACTCTTTTTCCCTGATAACTTCATAAGGAAGACAGGTAGGAAGCTCGTGGATCATATCAAGAACCAGCTGCTCGAACTTGCAGCCGTTTGGAGATTCGGGCTTAACGAGGTTCGCGTTCTCATCGATATATGGAATCTTCTTCTCTACAACATGGAGAGGAAGTGCCTTCTGTGCGATATCATAAAGAGCCTTCTCGTTGAACAGGTAGTTGAGGATAACTCCATAGTTGTAAGCAGGATCTCCATTCTCATCCTTGGCATCCATCATCTCCTGTGAGAGCTCATAGTACTCAACGATTGATGGCTTACCATCCTCAAGGCACATAACTCCTACCTTCTCATCGGGAGCGTTCTTGCGAACAACCTTGGCACCGCAGGCAACACCTGCATCAAGAGTTGCTCCAACAAAGCAAGGGTCTGCGATTCTCTGAAGAACGTTATCAACAGCAAAGATGTCGATCCACTCGATGCCCTCTTTAAGGATCAGATCGCGAAGACCAGCCTTGAGCATTGATGCGTACCATCCGGCATTTCCGTTAGGTGATGTGGAGATTCTGGATTTGCTCTCCATATAAACCTTGCCCTCGTAGTCGGAAGCAGGTGCCATCTCCTGTTTAAAGAATGTGATCTTCTCCTCAGGATATCCGAAGTAGTTGTGCTCTTTAAGGAAGCCGATAGTAGCGTCGTTGTTCTTCTCACTGGTCATGATAAAGAGTCTTATGTAAGCGCCACCTGCCTGATTAACGGTGTCTATAAGGTTCTCGATAATTCTCTGGAAGATAAATACCGGCTTTGTAAGACCAATGTCATACATACCCTTAGGGTTGTCGCTTCCAAGCCTGGTTCCCATACCTCCGGCAAGAAGACATGCTGCAACCTTGCCTTCCTTAAGGGCCTTTATTCCGATCTGTGAAAACTCATCCTTCTTCTTTTCAATCTCAGAAACCTGAAGAGCAGCCAGAGGTGAGAACTCTCCTCTTCCCTCGCTCTTTCCAAGATTCTTGCAGTTCTCAAGAACCGCAAAGTCTGTATCCTCTATCTGAGCCAACAGCTCTGATTTCTCAGCATCGCTAAGCACGTCATAGTACTTCAAAACATGTAACTGTCCAAACTGTTCAAGTTTTTTCTTAGCATCTTCTAAAGTCATATCTACTGTATTTCTCCTTTTCTATTCTTTTTGTTGCCACATAAAATAATATCATAAAACGGGGCTGCAACGTAGAAAAAATATACGTCAGAGCCCCGTTTTTATACATATTTAATTTGTTTGTATCCAGTTACCTGATCAGCCCTGAGTAGCAGGTGCTGCTGCGGGAGCTGCTGCCGGATCAGCTGCAGGTGCAGCCTCGGGAGCAGGTGCAGGTGCCGGAAGAGGTGTTCCTGGTGTCCATCCTGCAGGATCTACAAGAATACCGTTCTTATCAAATGTGCAGTTGACGTTATCAAGAGGAGCTGTAACATTTACAAGCATCCTGCCGTTATTGGCATCGAAGTATCTCCATCCATCAGGAAGCTGTACCCAGCCCACAACCTGATGTCCATCAGCAGGATCAAGGTAGTATACGCCGTCCTGGAGGGAAGCAACGCCAACAACCATGCGTCCGTCTGCTCCGAAGTAGAAGCTTCTGCCCTCGATAGGATTCCATCCTGTTACCATCTTGCCGTCAGGTCCAAAGTAATATCTAGCAGCAACATCTCCTGACCATCCGGTGAACATAACGCCGTCAGCACCAAAGAGATAGTTGGCATTTTCAATTGTCTGAAGTCCTACAACAGCTGCATTTCCGGGACCGAAGTAGAATCTCTGTCCCTGCTCGTTGGACCACCATCCGCTGATGGCGATACCGTCAGCACCGAACATGTACTTGCCGGTCTCAAGAGCATGCATGCCTGTCAGCATAAGACCATTTGCATCAAAGAGATAAAGCTTGTCGCCGATCTGTGTAAGACCTGTGTGCATCACGTACTGCTCATCGAAATATCTGATGCCGTCCTCGAGCTGTATAAAGCCTCTCTGGCAAAGGCCATCTGCATTGGCGTAGTAAACTGTTCCGCCCAAATTCAAAAGACCTGTTCTGCGCACGCCATTCTCATCAAAGTAGTAGTGGCCTCCGTCAATATCAGCGAAGCCTGTCTTGGCAAGTCCGCCGGCTGCAGGATCAAGGTAGTAGATTCCGCTCTCATCCTGGAACCATCCGGTCTGGATAAAGCCGTTTGCGTCAGCGTGATATCTCTGTCCGCTAAGGTTGATCCAGCCATACTGTTTGCGGTAATTGTGATAGTAATACACATGTCCGCCCCAGCTGCTAAAGCCCTCAGGTATGATCTTGGAGAAGTAGTCAACATAAAGGTGGTTAACGTCTACTCTTGTAGGAATACCTGCGTAAGAACCATGGCTGCTGGACTGCCACATAGCATAGTCACCCGGGTAATCGCAGTAAGAATTGTACTGTGCAACCCACTTTGCAGAAGCCACAGAAGGCATCCTGCCCATGAACCAGTTCCTGCTGGCGTAAACCATTGGCTCGTAACCATTTGCATTTATTATTCCGCAGAAGGTATCAGCTATGGCCTGAAGCTGTGCTGCATTAAGACCCTTCTGGCATGAATCCTCGATATCGATAGCGATAGGGAATGTTACTGTATATGGTGCTATCCATGCAAGAACCTGATTGGCCTCAGCTGCTGCCTGCTCAGGAGTTGTAGCATAGGAATAGATATAGATTCCTGTTCTGACTCCGGCAGCATTAGCACCATTGATATTATTGATAAACTGTTCATCAAGGCCCTTCTTGGTTGTGCCTACTCTGATCATGGCAAACCTTATACCCTGATTTCTTACCTGTTGCCAGTTGATTCCTCCCTGATATTTGGAGACATCGATTCCCACTGCAACCTCGGCGCCAACGGCCTCAGACTTAAAAGACGCAGCAGGAGAAAGAAGCAGAATTGCCAGCATCCCCACCAGCACTCCGCCAAAAGCGACGAATTTCTTTATACTTTTCAACATACCTCTCCCCTTAAATTTTACATATTTCTTAACATTTATTATACGGGAAAAAAGGTACCTGGGTCAATTAAAATCAGCCGATAACACCCAACGGTTTTATGGTATTATATTATTAGTAAATCGTTCATTATTTCCAAAGGAGGAAGTGCCATGCTTAAGGATTTTGTCCGGGCTGAACTGCCGGAAGAGGAGGAACTGAAGGCCAAGCTTAAAGAGGAGCGTGCCCGTCTGACCGCATCCCAGATGAAGATAAAGGAAGCCGGCCTTCCTGTCATGGTTTTATTCGAGGGCTGGAACGCCGCCGGAAAAGGCGCTGTCATCGGCAAAGTCATTCGCAACATAGATCCCAGGTTCTTTAAGGTCGCCACCATGGACCGAGAGCCCAGCGCCGAGGAAAAGAGATATCCCTTCCTCTACAGATTTATAAAGGAAATCCCGGAAGCAGGAAAATTCCGCTTTTTTGATACCTGCTGGATGGAAGAAGTTGTAGACGGTGTTTTGGACAAAAAGCTCACCGACGAGATCTATAAAAAGCGAGTACACTCCATCAATGTAATAGAACGTCAGCTTTGCGACAACGGATACCTTGTCATAAAGTTCTTTTTCCATATATCCAAAAAGGAGCAGAAAAAGCGCCTTGAGACCCTTCAGGACAGTAAGGACACCAGCTGGCGGGTAGGCAAGGACGACCTTTTGCAGAACAAGCACTACGACAGATGCCTGGAGGTCTTCGAGAGATATCTTGAGGACACAAACCAGTCGAGAACCCCTTGGTACATAATAGACGCCACCGACAAAAAGTGGGCTGAGCTTCAGGTTCTTCAGTTCCTTAATCAGGGCATCGATATCGCGCTTAAGAACCAGAAGATGAATGTTCCTATCCTTCAGAACACCTTCCCTATGGAAAAGATTGGCAAGCTCTCTGATATTCCTCTGGAAGACAAGACATTATCCAATGAAGAATACGACGCCGAGCTTGATAAGCTGCAAAAAGAGCTAAGAGACCTGGGCAACAAGGTTTACCGCAAGAAGATTCCTGTTATCATCGCCTACGAAGGCTGGGACGCCGCCGGAAAAGGCGGAAACATCAAGAGGATCACAGAGGCCTTAGATCCAAGAGACTACGTGGTTGAGCCCATCGCCAGCCCGGAGCCCCACGAAAAAGCACGTCACTACCTGTGGCGCTTCTGGACAAGACTTCCAAAGACCGGTCATATCACCATATTTGACAGGACCTGGTACGGCCGCGTAATGGTTGAGCGCCTTGAAGGCTTCTGCTCCGAGAACGACTGGCAGAGAGCCTACAACGAGATTAATGAATTCGAAAAAGAGCTAAAGGACTGGGGCGCGGTTATCATCAAGTTCTGGGTACAGATTGATAAAGACACTCAGCTAAAGCGCTTCAATGATCGTCAGAACACTCCGGAGAAGCAGTGGAAGATCACTGATGAGGACTGGAGAAACCGTGAGAAGTGGGACCTTTATGAGGGTGCCATCGACGAGATGATCGCCAAGACAAGTACAGCCTTTGCTCCATGGTATGTACTCGAGTCTGTGGATAAAAAGTACGCCCGGATCAAGGCGCTTAAGATTGTAATTGAACAGATACGGAAGGCGCTGGAATAAGATAGCAAAAGAAAAACTTCCCTGCTCCGGCGTTTGGATTGTAGCATCATTCGGCCCGCCGTCAAGAGCTGCCCGTGTAACTGCTGATGGCATCCTACAATACAGGATGCTCATCATCGTAACCACAGCGTCCTGTCCCTTGACAGCGGACCTTTCTTTATGCAAAAAGGTCACCAACCTGGGCAGGCAAAGTTTTGTGACTGGCTCTCCTGGCGAGCTGGCTTCGGGCATGGGGGATTTTGCCTAATGGAGAAAATGTCTCTGTTACATTCAGAGAACTCTGATATGAAGTTACAAATGGCAATGCGCACCAAAAGCCCTTTTGCCATCAATATAGTGTGAAGGAAAAAATGCAGATGCGCGCTGTGTCTCCTTTGACCGACAGAAGTGCTCTCCATATGGCGCATTGGAAGTTGTTTGGTATGAGCTATTTTTTTGAATTCATACTATTTTTTCAATCAAGGCATGCCTGGAGTGCACTGAAAACTATGATTTTTGAAGTGACATTCATTTCTTCTATAAAACCTCACTCCAACGAAGCACTTGATCTAGCTATGGTATGATGGCACCCAGCATGATGAGCTAAATCCATTTTTCGTTTCATCCTAATTGGCAGTCTTTTGAAAAAATGGAGTGAACTCCAAAAAGTCACTCTTACCAAAAACCTTTTAGCAACAAACATAGTGCGAAGACGGACACGGTATATTTAAGATTTTCTGTATATATTTCAAAAGTCGCTCCGGATGACCGAAATCTATTGCCAAGTTTCTGCAGAATTCATCTCTATTAAGTTTTATAACCGAAACTTATCAATGAATTTCTGTATTATTCTTGTCTTTTTAACTTTATAACCGAAGCACGCCATTGAATTTCTGTATTTGCACTGTCTTTTTAAGTTTATGACCGAAACACACCTTTGAATTTCTGTATTATCACTGTCTTTTTTAGATTATGACCGAAACACGTCACTGTATTTCTGTATTATTACTGTCTTTTCTAATATTTGACCGAAGCCCACTTGTCTAACAAGCCAATCCTGAGATCAAGCACCCATGTTCGGAGCCAGACAATTCTATTGGCCACTCACTATACTCACCTGCCCCGGTTGGCGACCAAAATGCACAAAGTAAGGTCCGCCGTCAAAGGACAGTACGCTGTGGTTACGATGATGAGCATCCTGTTTTGTAGGATGCCATCAGCAGTTACACGGGCAGCCCTTGACGGCGGACCTGTTAGTGCTATACTCCAAACACCGGAGCAGGGAAGTATTCAATTAACAATATTCCTCGGCGTCCCATTCATCCAAGCCACAATGTTCTTCTTAACCTCATCCAGGCACCGAGTCCTTGCCTGTGTGCTGGCCCATGCCAGGTGTGGCGTCACAATAAGCTTTCCACTATCCTGTATCTTAAGTAGCGGCGAATCCTTTGCCATCGGCTCCGGGTTTAAAACATCAAGCCCTGCTGCCGCGATCTCACCTTTAATAAGCGCATCCGCCAGATCCTTCTCAACCACAACTGCGCCTCTTGCCACATTTATGAGGATAGCAGTTTTTTTCATCTTCTCAAATGCTGCCTTATTAAAGAGATCCCTCGTCCTGTCACTCAAAGGGCAGTGAAGCGAGATCACATCCGACCTCTCCAGCAGCTCATCAAAGCTCACCTGCTCATAGTCGGTGCAGTCACTGTGTCCCGATGATGCGTAGAAGATCACGTTAGCACCATAAGCAGTAGCTATCTGCGCAACCTTCTTTCCTATATTACCCATACCTACGATTCCGTAGGTCTTACCATCAAGCTCATCAAAAGGAATATCCAGACAGCAGAAATGTTTCTGGTTTGCATAGGCGCCGCTCTTAACAAATTCATCATAGTGCCTCAGATTCTCCATCAGATAAAACAGCATCGCAAAGGTATGCTGCGCAACAGATGCGGTGGAGTAATTCACAACATTTGCAACCTTAACCCCATGACGATCACAGGCAGGAATATTTGCATTATCATACCCGGTTGCAAACTCGCAAATAAGCTCAAGATCCGGCGCATCATCCAGCAGCTTATCCGTGATCTGGCTCTTATTTATCACCAGAACCCTGGCCCCCGCCAGCCTCTCTTTTGCATTATCATCATTGACCTTGTCGTCGTAATATGTCACCTCTCCCAGCTCATCATATATGCTGTAATCCATATCAGTTCCAACACTGTCTCTGTCAGCGACAACAATCTTCATAGCTTTCTCCTCCCTGGCCCATATCGCCAATAGCAAAAACGTCACTCAAACAAATAAACTCCATATGGCCCAATGTCATGTCTCGTAAATCCCATAGCTTTTAATTTTGCATCTTCCTCATCCTCGGGAACATACAAAACATAGTTAGCCTCTGTCGTATATGGCTCCGGCGCATAGAACAAGAACTGCTTTCCGTCGCCGTTGTTGCCAAGCTCATTCACATCATAGTCGTAGGGCGATATCTTCATGGCAAAGAGCCAGTAGCAGTATGCCTCATTAACTCCGCCCACATATGTGAGCTTGTCCTTTATTGTATCCGGCTGAGCCTCAAGAAATTCATAAACTTCAGTCGGATCCTCGGCAAATAGCCTCTGTGGGTAGTAGTCGTTTTCATACCTGGTGAAATAGTAGCTTATGAAATTCACGGCATAAACTGTATAAGCTACGAGCAAAAGAGCTCCTGCAATCCCATAGATCTTCCCGGCAAGACTCCCTTTACCCTCCTCGAAACACTTTTGCAGGCACGCCTCAATTGGCACCATGATAAGAAATACAAGCCCGAAGAAAATGGCATTGATCCTGTAAGTAGTAACTCCCAGCAGCACCAGCGCTATAGCCATCATAACAATCGTGTACAGGAGAATGACTCCGTCGTAGAGAAAGCTCTTTTCCCTGATACTCTTAACAAGGCGCACCAAAGTGATGACGCCTCCTGCAATTATCATAGGGAGCGATATTATATACAGGGCCCCGAACTGAGGGAAGGAGTCGAACTCCTGATTGTCCGCGGTAAAAAGGCTTCTGAATATCCAGCTGATATTTGGTCTTATTTCGGCAAAAGAGATCTCGGTTAGCCTGTAGAACTGTATCCTGGGAACCGTAAACACACCCAGCATCAAATCCGGAGTCTGGGCGATATTTACCACCTGGACCAGTATGAGCGGAATTGATATCACAAACGCCGGGATAAAGAAAACGAGGATCTGCTTCCATGTGATCCTCTTGCCGCAAAGCCTGAGGAACGGATAAAGCAGCAGGAAGAACAGCGGATAGATCATGTTACTAAGGGCATAGGAATAAAGAGATATTCCCGTAACTATGCCAAGGAGCAGATAGCATCCAAAGGCTTTCTCGTCCTGCCGCAGGCAGTATTCAAGGATATATAGAATGATTACCGTACAGCCCAGCATCAGGTTGCAGTCAAGGGCGATCCTGCCGGACTGGGTGAAATATGGAAGTGTCGCAAAAAGGAATAAATAGATAATGGCTGCCAGTTTTCCTCTGGTCTTCTTTATAAGAAGAAAGCCAAAGATAGCTGTAAGCATTGAGAAGATCATTCCCGGCATTCTGGCGCCAAGGGCATTAAAGCCTCCAGCCTTTAGGAACGGCGCTGCCAGGTAGCAGTACATGACGCTCTGCCCGCCGCCGTAGTTATTGAGATAAACGGGATAGCTCTTTAAATATCTGTCCGTTCCGAAGTTCCCAATGCACCAGGAATCGTAAGCCATTCCCAGCTCGTCAACCTCAAGCCCCCTTGGCAATTCTGATAATCTGTACAGATGCAGAAAGAGAATCAGGGCAAAGAGTGCCACGACCGCCCCTCTGTATATCAATTCATTATGTTTTTCAAAATATTTGCCTGTCTTTTCCATAACCCACATTATAAAAGAAATACGGCTGTGAGTCCAATGACTCGCAGCCGTATTTGGAGGGAAATTAGTTTCCGAACTTATTTGTAAGGAAGATAAATCCTGCAAATCCCTTATCATCTACAAGGGACTTTGTATCTGTTCCTGCAGGGATTGAAAAGCTCTTTCTTGTTCCCTTGTGTCCTTCGTCAAGGAAGCTTACTTCAAGGGTTACGTCAGGTCTGTCGGCAAGGGCTTCCATTACCATCTTGTGGAAGGAAATCCATCTTGCTGTTTCAATCTTGACTGTCTCGCCCTGTTTTGCTCTTCTGATCTTCTCAGTAGTTTCCTTGTTGAAAATATAGTAAGCAGTGATCGGCACTCGTGTCTGAATGTCTCCGCAGATGCGGCACTGATATCTCATCTCGCCGTCCTGATCTGCTGTGGCGTTTATTGTATCCCACTCATAAACGTGGACGTGTGCAGGAATTTCTTCGACAGTAGCAGGTATAGCGGATACTGTTACAGTGCAGGTTCCGGTGTAATCAGTTCCATCTACTGTTATCTTTGCTGTGATAACTGCTGTTCCTTCAGCAACTGCTGTTACTATTCCTGTGCTGTCTACGTTTGCTACTGCAGCATTGCTGCTTGAATAGGTTACTGCTGTGCCCTGAGGAACTACAGCCACTTCAAGCTGTCTTGTGCTTTCTACACTAAGTCCAAAGTTGCCTGTTGTAATTGTAACGCTTGGTGTTACTGCCTCTTCATTTGTAGAATATGTATATGTGTACGTTGTTGCTGAAGTGATAGCCGTCTCTGTGCTGGGTGTAACATCCCAGCTTCCTGTCTGATATCCATCATTTGGCTTGGTCCCTACTGCTGGAATCTGCTCTGCTGTTAGCTTTAGTGTGTCACCCTCGACACCTGTCAGTGTTACTGTCTTGTCCGTTGCGGTATTATCATCCCAGGAACCATTTACAACTTTAAAGGTTACAGTCTGGCTAATGCTACTCCTTTGAGCATAAGCATAAGTATATGTATAAGTTGTTGCTGAAGTGATAGCCGTCTCTGTGCTCGGTGTAACATCCCAGCTTCCTGACTGATAACCATCATTAGGCTTGGTCCCTACTGCAGGAATCTGGTCTGCTGTTAACTTGAGTGTGTCACCCTCGACACCTGTCAGTGTTACTGTCTTGTCCGCTGCTGTATTATCATCCCAGGAACCATTTACAACTTTAAAGGTTACAGTCTGGCTAATGCTACTCCTTTGAGCATAAGTATATGTATAAGTTATTGCTCCGGTGATCGCAGTCTCTGTGCTCGGTGTAACATCCCAACTTCCTGCTTGATAGCCATCATTTGGCTTGGTCCCTACTGCAGGGATCTGGTCTGCTGTAAGCTTAAGTGCCTCTCCTTCACCGCCACTAAGAGTTACTGTCTTATCAGTATTTGTTCCATCATTCCAGCTGCCGTTTACTACCTTGAAGGTTACAGTATACTGGAATAAGCTCTTTATTTTTACTTCGACATATCCTGCATCAGAGTCTTTATGCGTTTCATCTCCAGCCGCCTTATACCACACATAGTAGGTTCCCGCGTCGGTTGCTGTAGGGATAGATGTGGTATATTGTTCAGTGGCTTCGGTTGCAGTACCAAGGGCGTACTGCATCTCGCCGCCGGTTGCTTCGCCGGTAACGGTCACAAGAGGCTTCTCCGTCCCGTCGTAGGTGCGGTTGTTCGCGGTGACGGTGGCGGCAACTGCATTCGCCTTGCTGATCGTCACAGTCACATCTTTAGTTGCCTGTGCATAGGCAGCTGTTTCCGCTGCCGTCACAACAACGTAAGCTTTGCCGTCTGCCGGAACTTTTTTGATCGTCAGTGCTCCGGTAGATGCATTCACGTCGATGTAGTCAGCGCTGCCATCCTTCACAGCGTAGCTGATCGCACCACTGCCCTGAGCCGGGTCGGTCACGCTGGCACTTACGCTCTTGTCCGTGTCGCCGTAGGAAGCGGTCACATCGGCAGCGGTGATAGTCTGCGTGCCCTTGTCGTTGATTGTAACAGTGATTGGTGCTGCGGCAAGTGCCTCATAGTTGCTGTCTGCTGCAACGGTGACATTGACGGTCACAGTTCCCGTGGTGTTACCGGAAGTCAGGACGCTGCCGTTCAGGGTGCAGCCATTAGCCTCGCCGTCAATTGCGTAACCGACATTGCCCGTCGCGCCGTTCTTTGTGACGTTGTCTTTCAGATCGATGGTGTTTCCGCCTTTTATTACAGTCGCTGTGCCCGTGACCGTTGCGGGGTTTGCCGCTTTGCCAACAGTCACGGTCACGTCCACATTCTCTACAGTCTTATAGTTGGACGAATCCGGCGTAAATATTGCTTTGAATGTCGCAGCCGGGGTAACGACATTGCCCACGCTCTTCGTGCTGTCCGCCCATGCCCAGGTTCCCGGCGTGTTGCCTTCCGGATTCTTCCCTTCCAGAGAGACATTCGCCAGCGTTTGTCCGTAGGTCGCGGTCAGGCCTGTAGGCGCGTTCGCGGTGGGGTCTGCCTGGGCGATGGTGTACTCCACGCTTGCGGTCGCGCCGCCTACTGTGATGCTGGCCTTGTAATCGCCCGCATCTTTGGGTGCGGTCTCCGTGGCCGTTCCGTAGCTTCCGTCGGTCATTTTCTGGTACTGAACCTTCGCATCGCCCTGGATGCTGTTGGCATCGGTGATGGTCGCGCCGTATGCGGTCGTGCCGTCATAGGTGCCGCCATTGGCTGAGATGGTCAGGGTTGCGACGTGGTCGCCAGCCCCTGCACTGCTCTCAGGAAGATTACACCCCGCCGCCGTGCAGGTCGCCGTGATGGTCGCACCGCTGGCAGTGTAGGTGAAGCTGTGGGTGTGAGCTAATTCCCATTTAGCCCAATATTCCTTGTTGCCTGTATCTGTAGTCGAAATTGAAGTTACTGCATTTCCTGTTAAACCTGAATTATCAAACCAACCTTTAAATTCATTACCATCCTTTGTAATATCAGTGGACGTTGGCAAAGTAGCACCCATTTCCTGTACATAGCTGGTAACATTTTTCCCTTCACTAATCGTTCCGTCGTTTGTATGAAGCGTTACGGAATAGGTTTCGAGAGCGGTTACTGTAAGATTCATATCAAATCTATAATTGAACCCATTGCCTCCAGTAGTTGTTAAGGTAAATGACGATGAACCTAAGTCGCTTATCGTTCCAGTCATTTTTGTATTATCAATGGTAAGATTTGTTCCCTGGCTAATACTTGATGAATTTATGTTGGCAAAATTAAAACCTCCTGTCAGGTCTTTAAGCGTACATTCAACAGGTAATGAGCTATATCTTAAAGTAGCATTTCTGTTAACTGGTGTATGACCACCTGAATTTGTAATAGTCGAAGTACCTGTACACACGATCTTTGCAGCCCCAGTATATGGGTTATCCGCATACGCCGTCAGACTCATCCCAGGCGCCAATCCCAGCACCAGCGCGAGGCTGAGCAGGATGCTCAAAAGTCGTTTCTTCATTTTCATAAGCAATCTGTCTCCTTTCTATTCACGGCTGTTATGGCCGCCGCTAACCATGTAATATCACATGCGTATAAGCTACGGATTGCTCCGTGCTTCGCACTCTCGCAATTCCACGGGCATTCGCATTCCGCACTGCCGAGCTACATGCTCATGTCCGTTGCCTTGTCAAATGTCCGTATGCCCTTATGTGCGAGCACAACGTGTATACGGCCGCTTGACAAGAGCTTATACGCGCAAAGAAACCGCCGAACCTGACAGGGTATAGTAACCCCGTCAAATCCGACGGTTATCCAACACGTATGTAGTATTCAGTTTTAGAGCATGACAAAAGAGCGTATTCAGCCTGAGCTGAGCTGAGCTGAGCTGAGCTGAGCTGAGCTGAGCTGAGCAATTGTGGTCTTATTCCGCATGTCTGTCAATACCCTGTTTTCCACTAACACTCTCCATCCGACTATTTACTGAAATAAAATAAGTAATCTTTTTGTCGCAGATGAAAATATTTTACAACAAAACGATAAGAATTGCGATGGTTTTACTCGCACAAATCGTGGCAGTATAATTCCGGAAGAGGGCCTGCAGAGTGCTCTCTTTACCGCTCTCCGACAGCTCTTTTGCCAAAGCAGCAAATGAATAGTCGTCAACTTCTTAAGAAAAATTTAATAATTCCCCTGCAATCTTAAGAAAGTCTTAAAGACTTCCAGCTATAATTCTGCTATTATATCCCATGTGCTCCTTCAGAGACACCACCGATGGCACTCAGCCACCGGATTCCAAGTATGCGCATACATGGAAATATCCCACATTTTATAAACAATAGAAAGTTGAAGAAAAATGGAACAAGACAAACAAAATCAATTCTTAGATCATCACATTACTTTCGATGAAGCCAGAAAGAAAATATCAGAAATGAATCTGATCAACAGCTTCCTTTTTGACAGCACCCTTGAAAACGAAGAGGATGCAAAAATTGTAGCCGGAAACATTTTGAAATGCATATTGAATCGCGAGTTCAAAGACATTAAGGTCTTTTCTCAAAAGCAGTTCAATGCTGTTGATACCGCCTATCACAGCATAAGACTTGATGTTTATATCACAGAAAACTACGATGACAAGACCTTTAATGCAACCATCTTCAATATCGAGATGGAGGACAGAGCCGCCGATAAGAATTCTCTTCCAAAGCGCAACCGTTTCTATGGAGCGTTACATGATTCCAAACTACTGGAATCCGGAACCACTTATGATAAGCTCCCGGATTTTGTCTCAATAACCATATCATCTTATGATCCTTTTAATGTCGGTGATATGTGCTATATTGCAAAAACAATTCTGACATCGCATCCGGATGTCGAATACAAGGATGGGCTGACACACCTTTATCTCTATTGCGAAGGGGCTCCAAATACTGAGATACTAGCCTCTTTTATCCACTCAGAGCCTCATGGAAAAAAGCTTCAGGAAATGTTACACTATATTTTAACAGGAGAAAAACCTGAAGCTCAGAATCAGGACATCAATGATGTTGATAAAGTTGTTACCAAAGTCAAAAGACGAGGGGAGGTAACCACAAAGTATATGAGACAATGGGAAAGAGAACAGGCTATTGCAAAAGAAGCAAGAATTGAAGCAACAAATGAAACAAAAAGCATGGATGCACTGGAAATGATTCGTTTTGATATAGATGAAGGTATTCCCCATGAAAAAACCAAACTTCGCCTCAAACGCATCGGCCTTGATGACTCCACCATCGATAAACTCTTTGAACAGGTTGCTACTGAAACCACTTCTATTATAGGCGCCGACAGCAATTGACACTTTAATACCAAACTTGATTCACAGCACAAACGCATCCACACCAAACCAATGATGTGGATGCGTTTTGCATAACTTATACGTATGTGTATAATTCTTTCTTAATTTCCAAACTTACCAGACAGATATATGAATCCGCAAAAGCCCTTGTCATCCACAAGGCTTGTGAGGTCAGCGGTTCCGGCAGGGATGGTAAATGTCTTTCTTGTTCCCTTATGTCCTTCGTCAAGGAAGCTTACTTCAAGGGTTACGTCAGGTCTGTCGGCAAGGGCTTCCATTACCATCTTGTGGAAGGAGATCCATCTTGCTGTTTCAATCTTGACTGTCTCGCCCTGTTTTGCTCTTCTGATCTTCTCTGTTGTTTCCTTGTTGAAGATTAACCATTTTTATCATATTCAAGTATATCACCCGGCTGACAATCCAGCGCCTCGCATATAGCTTCCAGAGTTGAGAAGCGGACGGCGCTTATCTTTCCGGTCTTTATCTTTGACAGATTCACGTTACTGACACCAACTTTCTCCGACAGCTCATTGAGGCTCATCTTGCGATCGGCCATGACCCGGTCGAGTCTAAGAACAATTTTTCCCATAAACTCCACCTCCTTAAAGTGTCTCATCAGATTCGGTCTGAAGAACAGCACCATACTTGAACACAAAGGCAAGGCCGAAGAGAAGAAGGATCACAAGTACAGCGGGGATATTCAGATCAAAACCGGTCTGGATGTTGCTGGAAAATGCTGTGGTCATAACACCCTCGAAGAAGCCTCCAAATACAGCCCAGGGAATCAGTACCCATGCACAGTTCTGGATCCCGGTTATGATTGACTCTTCAAATGGTGAGCTGCACTGCTTAAGTGCATCACATAACTTCTTCACAAAGATGAAGAGAATAAGATTGATGACTGCATATGCTGCTGCAATCCACATAACTACTGCAAATCTTCTGGCTGTTATTTTTATGCTGTCGCTCTTAAGAGAGTAAGTTGTAGTTTTGCTGTTTTCGTCGTAATCCGCATCAACAAAAGAATACTCTGTGCCATTGACTGTCATAGTTCCTTTTGCAAATTCGCTGGACATCTCACCAGAGCCCACCCCCAGTAAACTGCTTAATAGTTGTGATCCGGTATTGAGCGTTAATGAAGCATTGCCATCAAACTCCATCATAAAGTCTTCCTTAGGAACGGATACAAAAAAGATTCCGGAAAGAATCGCCGTTACCGCGCCTATGATCATAATCACAATTGCTATCTTGCTGATTATGCTTCCGGCCTTACCAATTGAATTGATCTTACTGATTGCGTTATCTTTGTTCATGACTGTCCTCCTTTATTTAAGCAGAAACATTTAAAATTTATCGTTTATCGTTAAATGAATAATAACGTCTCTTTTATCTTTTGTCAACTACTTTTTAATGAAAAACATTAAATTTTAAATTGTATTGATTAAACACCCCAAAAAACAGCCTCAAAACGCCACAGAACGTGGCAGGCAGCATCATTGTTTATTGTATCAAAGTTATCTACAATAATATAAGAAGTCAGAATCATTATGCTTTGGGGGTATATTGTGCTTAACACAAAAGAATTTGCCAACACAGTCAAAATGCTTCGTTCAAATCCGGAGGAGCATCTGCCAATGACTAACAACACTTCATTCAAAGAAAAAGCGATGGACTTTGCCATCGCTTTAATTTTCGCAGTTTTTATTTTATGCCTGTGCTGATGCTTCTGTCTCTTTTTTCTTTGCCATATATTTCTTAATTGCTCTGTACTCAAGGAATGCAATCAGCGCGATAAGAAGTGCATCTACTGCATAGAGAACCTTAACCCATCCTGGAAGTCCTGAGTTTACAGCCTTATCATAAGCACGGCTGTTTACTACAGTGTAGAGGATGTTCTTGGATGCCTGTCTCATAGCTATAACAGATGTTGCAGAAGTCTGGTCTGTTACAGTTGACTGAGGTGTCTCATAAGTAGCAAGCATAAGGTCACAACCATTCCTGATCATTCTGTCTGAATCCTGGTAGCCGTAACCGCCAAAGTAGTCTGTCTCAGCAAGGCCCTTAAATCCCCACTCGCCACGAAGTACTGTGTTGAGGAGCTCTGAACAAGCCTCAGCAGGAACTGTTCCGATGTTGTTGAAGGCTACCATTGTAGCTGCAGGATTTGCCTTCTTGAATGCGATCTCAAAGGACTTTAAGTATACTTCACGAAGTGACTGCTCGTTGAGCCATGTGCAAAGGAAGCCAGTTCTGTTGGTCTCCTGATCGTTTGTTGCAAAGTGCTTTACGTAAGAATATACGCCGTGTGCTCTTGCACCATCTACAGCTTTTGCGCACATCCAGCCTGCGAGTACGCCATCCTCTGAGTAATACTCAAAGTTACGTCCTGCGAAAGCACTTCTGTGTGTGTTGGTTGCAGGTGCATACCAGCCTGATACATCCATCTCATCTGCCATCTTACCGATGGAATCACCAAAGGCATAAGCAAGATCCTTATTCCATGTGCAGGCGATCATTACTGCTGCAGGGAATCCGATTGAACCCTGACCTGTAAAGTTGTTGTTAATTGAAGCAGGGCCATCACAGTCATAGGTCATAACCTTGCCGATAGAATCTACAGCTGATGTCTCGTATCCGCCAAGAGCGATAAGAGTGTTCATATCTGATACTGTCAGCTCATCGAGAAGTGAATCCCACTTTGCATCGTCGTAGTCAACACCGCGAAGGTCAGCGAGCTTAACTCCGTTCTTTGCGCCTGTTGTAGGCATTACATCTGCATCGTTGTTGTATGCTGTAGGATCATAGTTAGTCTCATTAAAGTATGTTGCCTTATAATCAGCAGAGAGCTCAAAGCTTGTAGGTGCCTTTGTTGCCTCGGCATAGTTTGCAAAGCCGTCTGCTCTTGAGAGGTATGTAAAAGAATCTCCCTCTGCAAATCCGAACTGGTTTGTAGCGGCTACAAAGTCTGAATCACGCTTGTTTGACTCGTCGTAAACAACCTTTGAAGCTACGTTTACTGTATCTGAAGCAATCTTGTTGTGTGCATCTGTGTTGATCGAAATCTCATAATCTCCTGCATCAAGTACATAGCAGCCCTCGCCGTATGTGTCATAAGATGCCAGGTCTTCTACTGCAAAAGAGATACTTACTGTCTCAGAAGCGCCCGGCTCAAGCATACCTGTCTTCTCGAACTCAACAAGGTTAGCTGCTGATTTCTCAATTCCGCCATTTGTATAAGGAGGATTGTAGTAAACCTCAACAACATCCTTACCTGCAACGCTTCCTGTGTTTGTTACTGTAACATCGAAAGATACTGTCTTTCCATCATTTGTAACGGGTCCCATCTCCTGGCTGAAGGTTGTGTATGAAAGACCATAGCCGAAAGGATATACAACCTCTTTGTCGTAATCAAAATCCATGTTGCCTGCCTGAGCCTCAGCATAAGCAGTCTCATAGAATCTGTAACCAACGTAGATTCCCTCTACATAGTCAACGAATGTAGGATAGCTCATGCCACCCTCAGCAAACATGTTCTCAAACCCAAACTCAGACATGTTTGTGTAATCAAAGTCGCCAAAGTTGTTGGCAGTTGGTGTTGCTAAAAGATCAGCAACGAATGTATCTGCAGTCTTACCTGAAGGGTTAACTGTTCCTGCAAGTATCTCGCCAAGTCCATCAAATCCTGTCTGGCCTGTACCAGGGCAGTAAAGAACTGACTTGATCTGTGAATAATCATTTACGAATCCAAGCTCCATGGCATTGGCTGAGTTTACAATAACAATTACCTTGTCATAATCTGATGTAACCTTGTCAAGAAGTGCCTTCTCCCTGTTTGAGAGCTCAAGGTAAGACTTGTTTACATCAAGATCATCAGCCTGCTCAGAATAACGTGTTCCTGTGCCGCCGAAAAAGCTGTTAGGATCAAATACATATGTGTCTGTGCCATCATAGTGCATAGGAAGATCAGCACCCTCACCGCCTGAACGGGCAATGAAGAAGATAGCTGTGTCAGAATAATCTTTTGCCTTTGTGAAGAGGTCCCCGTACTCATCAACTGTAGGCTCAGGAATTGTCCAGTCCTGTCCCATCATTCCCACTGAAGGTCTTGAATCTCTCCAGCCTTTATAGAAATCAACAAGTTCCTGGTTGTACTCGATGCCAGCATCAGTCAGTCCCTGAAGGAAATCAACTGTAGGATATGCTGCTGAAAGAGCGCCTGAACCTGTACCGCCGTATATAGGGTTGGTTGATGACCATCCAAATACGTTTACTTTTGTTCCGGAAGCAAGAGGAAGAGCAGATGCGTCATTCTTTAAAAGAACTATTCCCTCCTCAGCAATGTCTGTGCAGAGTTCCTTTGCCTTCTCAACAGACTCATCGGAGATCTTTCCTCCGCCCATAGCCATGTTTACCATTGAATAAACAGGTCCCAAAAGAATATTGGTAACCACGATTACCAGTGTGAGCAAAAATACAAGCCATGCCTGTTTTCTCACAAAGCCCTTTAAAGGCTTCTTAATCTTAAAAGCTGCGATTGTACAGATGATAGCTGCGGCAAGAACAACACCAATTATTACCAGCTGTGTGATCATTGTCTGGAGTACCGCTACTACGTCTGCGATGTTGATAGATAACATTTCTTTTTCTCCTTCCCATTTATAAAGATCTTTTTATCAAAAAGGGTGGTCAGCCCTCCTCAATCAGTTATTTGTTATCCTTTGGAGTCTCTGGGAAAATGATCTTATTCACAAAGAAGAATACGACCATTGACACGCCTCCGTTGAGCACTGTAGTTCCAATGTTGTAAAGCCAGGCAGGTACGAACCTTCCTGCTACGGCAACCCATATGCAGTTGATGGAATTTACAATGCAGGTGATCACGACAAAAGCCAGTACATACCATGTAATCTGTTTACCGGGCTTGTCGTGGTTTCTAAATACAAAGTACTTCTGAATGGGGAAATTGATGCACTCCCCGATTACCATAGCCACCATATACGCTGCAAAATATGCCAGTCCTCCGTGAGCCTGATCGTACCCAAGAATGTTCCACTCAAAGCTCTCACCAAGCAAAGTGAGCGGAATTCCCGGCCATCCAAAGCTCTTGTCTCCCAAAAAGGCAAATGCAGCAGGCAGGAAAGTGAGGAGCAGATACTTAAATACTGTGATGAGATTGCTCACTATCACGAAGAGTCCGCCCTCTCTGATCCACTTTGCGGCTGCGGGATGTTTTTCCTCAAAACTTTTCCAAAAATTCATTTCCAAAAATCCTCCGGATCATCTATTTGCATGTGCTAAAAGCACCTGATCATTTTTTGAGCTTAGCCTCATATGCCTTGTTCTTCCTTGCATTTCTAAAGTAGCCACCTATTACCTTTGGCAGGCCTGCAAAGAAATGTCCGTTAACGATACTTACTATTGCGTCAACCATCTCCATGCTGACCGCTCCTGCAGTCATCTTTGCCATGGCCCTGAAGGGCATGTTGTAGATGAAAAGAATGTTCAGATCAGGCTTACCCTTTTCGTCAGCTTTTTTCTTTATTGCTGTCAGGCGCTTATATGCAAATCTGGCAAGACCGCTCTTTGCGTAATACATCTGGCAGATCGCATCATTTGCTGAAAGATCACCGCTCCATTTTCCACTGGGGATTGGACCTGCGAGTAGTTTTTCATATTCGGAATCCGACACGTTTGTGATCTCACCTGAGTAGTATGATGGAAGCTCCTCTTTTACATAAGGATAGATATCCGTTGTCTTACTCTTTGTGACTTCTGCGCATCCCCTGATGTCCTGGCTGCTTGCTCCTACCATGATCGTGTACTTGCCATCTTCAACTTCCCATTTTCCGGTCTTTACGTTGAAGTAGCGGAAGGTCTTGTCATCAAAGGGTATTCTCACCGTTTTCTTCTCGCCGGGCTTCAAGCTGACTTTAGCGAAGCCCTTGAGCTCTTTCTTTGGCCTGAATACTCTTCCATCCGGCATTGATACATACATCTGGGCAATCTCAGTACCCTCTGTATCTCCCGTGTTTGTTAAGTCAAAAGAGATTCCGTTCTCATCTACTTTTAAATCGCTGTAAAAGAAAGTCGTGTAGGAGAGTCCGAATCCGAAAGGATAAAGGACCGGAACATTTGCAGTATCATAATATCTGTAACCTACATATGGTCCCTCTCTGTACTCGGATGTTCTCTCGAGGCTTGGATAGTATCTGTATACCGGTGTATCCTCAAGTCTCCTTGGAATAGTCTCTGAAAGCTTACCCGAAGGATTCACAGCTCCTGTGAGAATATCCAGCACCGCCCCGGCTCCAGCCTGTCCGTTTAAGTAGCAGTGCAAAAGAGCTTTGAAATGGTGATGCCATGGCATCTCTATAGCGGAGCCCGCACTGATTATTCCAACTATATTTGAATTAACCTGAGCCAGTTCCTGTATAAGACTTATCTGATTCTGAGGGATTCTCATATGAGTTCTGTCCATTCCCTCTGATTCTGAGTCCTCATTAAGGCCAAAGAAAAACAGTACTATGTCTGATTTCTTGGCAAGGTCAAGCGCTTCTTTCCTTGTTGTCTCATCGTCATCACCGGTTCTGACGTATCCTCTGCTTTTTCCCACAACCTGAAGGTCATAAGCACTGATCATCTCTGATACAGTCTCAACCTTTGTAGGATTTACCATGGATGAACCTGCACCCTGATATCTCGGAACAAATGCAAAATCTCCAATCACAGCCACCTTGGCTCCCTTCTTAAGCGGAAGGATTTGCTCCTCATTCTTAAGAAGTACTGCGCTTTCTGAAGCAGCAGCTCTTGCAACCAGGTGATGAGCTTCCTTGTCGAAGTCATCCTGCTTTTTCTTTGCGTTTTCACAAAGAGTCATGACCGCATCGAGAAGTTCATCTACTCTTGCGTCCACATCTTCTATTGAAATCTTTCCACTGTTAACGGCATCTATGAGCTCTCTTGCCGAATCAAGTCCGGGATTTGGCATCTCAAGGTTTGATCCTGCTGCAACGCCGAGGGCATGATCGTTACTTGCGCCCCAGTCTGTTATTACAATCCCATCAAACCCCCACTCGTCTCTCAGAATATCTTTGAGCAGATGCTTGTTCTCATTGGCATAAGTTCCGTTGACCTCGTTGTAGGCGCTCATTATTGTCTTGGCGCCGCCTTCTTTAACTGCGATCTCAAAGCCTGTCAGATATACTTCGCGAAGAGTTCTCTCATCGATAACAGAGTTCATTGCCATGCGGCGAAGCTCCTGAGAATTAACCGCAAAGTGCTTGGGGCATGCATAGACTCCCTTTGACTGTATTCCTCTTACATAGGAAGCTGCCATCTTACCGGCCAGATACGGATCCTCTGAAAAGTATTCAAAGTTCCTTCCACACAGAGGACTTCTCTTTATATTAAGGCCGGGTCCCAAAAGAACATTTACCCCCTGAGCCATTGCCTCTTCGCCAAGAGTCTCTCCAAGCCTTTCTCCCAGCTGTTCATCCCAGCTGTTGGCTATTGTAGCTGCAGTTGGAAAGCATGTTGCAGGGAGTGATGCGTTAAGACCGAGATGGTCTCCGGCTCCTGCCTGTTTTCTAATTCCGTGAGGGCCGTCAGAACAAAAGATTGAAGGTATTCCCAGTCTCTCAAAATCCCTTGTCTGCCACTCTCCCTTTCCACTTAAAAAAGCGGCCTTTTCTTCAATTGTCATCTTTGACAATATGTCCTGATATTTCACTTTGATTCCCTCTTTAAACTTTGTTTGCGATGAGTTTATATTATCACGCAAAAAAAATCGTGCCGTTTTTGTCACAAACGGTACGATTTTTGTCACAAGTGGTATTACTCAGTTTCCACTTTCATTATTGAGCTTTGCCCTGAGGTATAAGGATCTTAAGCTCAAACCAGTTTTTATTGAGATTATAGGTCAGTGTCCCATGATATTTCTCAACCGTATATTTAATACTCTTTATGCCAAAGCCGTGATTGTTCTTGTCCGCCTTGGTCGTCACGGGATATCCGTTCTTTATCTTGATTCCTGTCTCGCAGTAATTGTTGACCTGAATTAACACAAAGTTCTTTTTCTGTGCAACTGTAATGTGTATAAGCCTCTTTTCCAGATCTTCTATAAGGGTTACACTCTCAATGGCGTTGTCCAGCGCGTTCCCGAAAATGGTACATATATCTGCCACATGCATAAAGTCCAGTGCATTGCCGTCAGCCACGCAGGTGACCTTAATGCCGTTGCTCTTGCAGGTCATCATCTTACCTTCAATGAGTGTATCAAGTACAGAGTTTCCGGTCTGAAGCTCAGGTCTGTAGGACTCAAGCTCCTGCTCCATCGAATCAATCCACTTCTGTCTTTCCTCGCTGCTCATGTCCGCACGCAGACCTGCGATCTGATGCTTTAAGTCATGATACTTCATATTGATCATGTCAAATGTCGTCTGATAACTGCGGTACTTGTCATACTGGGCCTTTAGCATCGAGTGTATGTTGTTTAGTTCTTTTTCTGCCAGAAGCTCGCATATTCTGCTCTGATACACATAAAGGATCATGATCCCGGCGATATCAACAAGAGTTCTTACATAAAAAACATCTGATCTGACGCCTGCCGAAAAGGGTGTGTTGGAAAGAATGAAACTAAGATTGCTGAATGCAAATATCGCTGATGCTATGAATACGGATGCAAGAAATTCCTGTCGGTTAATCTCCAGCTGGACAATTCCTCTTGTTATGCTCTTCTCCATATAAATAGCCCATACATAAACCAGCGCATATACAATTATCAGAATCGCTATCTGCATAACAGGTGAGGAGTTTACCCCCAAAGCAAAGCATGCCAGCTGCCATTCCAAAGATGCTGCAAGTTCGGCAAGGAGAAATGCCCTGGCACAGTAGTACCCAATGAGAGTCTTGGTATCATCCACCACCAGGTACATGAACAGATACATCAAAAGAACTGCTATCAGCATACAGGGAATCCAGAAATAAATCGGCAATTCCTTGGTCGTAACCAGAAATACGCTCTGGATTACCAGTGCCAGAGCTGAGATCACGACAAACTTTTTCATGTCAACCTTGCGCTTTAATGTAAGACAGTAAATAACACATGCCATCCATTCAGCGATTGCAGTATATAGTCTTGGGATATCCTGATAAACATTTTCCATTTTACAATCCTGTCATGTAGTTGGTGAGGGCATCCATAAAGTCGTTCTTCCTGGCCCTGCTTATGCCAAGTCTCTTCCCTGCAATCAGGCACTCTCCGTTCTCAACTCCGTCCACATATTTGAGATTGACCAGGTAGCCCTTATTGCTGCGAAAGAAATTGTAGGGTGAGAGCTGCAGCTCATAGTCAGACATCTTTGCCCTTAATGTAAAATCACCACCGCTTGTGTGGAAGGTTAGGTTGTGTCCTTCACTTTCTATATAGAAGATATTGTCTATGTCCAGTTTCTTAACTCCTGAGGGCATGTTGATGGAAATAACATCCGTGCTCTTTTTCCGGATCCTTGTAAGAGCCCTGTCAAGTTTCTGCGAAAAGGCAAAGTAACTTACAGGCTTAAGAACATAGTCCAGTGCGTCAACCTGATATCCTCTGATTGCATAGTTAGTCATGTTGGTTATAAACATGATGACCACATCCTGATCAAACCTTCTGATCTCCTCTGCAGCAGTCATTCCGTCCATAAACTTCATCTCTATGTCCATGAGAATAACTTCAAATTCACCTCTGTAGCCGTTGGTGATCTCATCGCCATCCTTAAACCTGGTTATCTTAAAGCTGTTTCCGCTCTCCTTCTGATACCTCTCAATGTATTCAGTAAGCTGCGCTGCATATGAATCTTCATCTTCCACAATTGCCAGATTTACCATTAAGTCCTCCGCATCGAGTGTTTTCGGTCTAATATGATAAATTATACATTAATATTATGCATTTCTTTTATGAAATTTTGAGGAATTTCGGAGAAATATCCTATATCATAAAGAAAAATCCACGGCAGATGCCGTGGACTTTGTCTACAGTCCGAAGGGATTAACTTAAAGTTAATCCCTTTTCGCATATTCTTTGTTCTTATCATTACTTGTTTGTTAGAA
>JAEEGJ010009419.1_pt1 | contig 26130 bp, 15 predicted proteins | sample 8958761 | NCBI WGS metagenome assembly JAEEGJ01 (sample SAMN16246546, study PRJNA631951) | gut metagenome | biome: gut microbiome; feature: rumen; material: RS-attached | host: Bos | place: Iran: Karaj | collected 2018-10 | reverse complement strand
ATGTCGGCTCGTCGCATCCTGGGGCTGGAGAAGGTCCCAAGGGTTTGGCTGTTCGCCAATTAAAGCGGCACGCGAGCTGGGTTCAGAACGTCGTGAGACAGTTCGGTCCCTATCCGGTGTGGGCGTTGGAGACTTGAGGGAAGCTGTCCTTAGTACGAGAGGACCGGGACGGACGAACCTCTGTTGTACCGGCTGTCGCGCCAGCGGCATTGCCGGGTAGCCATGTTCGGATCGGAGAAACGCTGAAGGCATCTAAGCGTGAAGCCGTTCCCAAGATCAGGTCTCCCCGGGGTTCAACCCCCTGTAGGGCCGTCGGAGACTACGACGTCGATAGGCCACAGGTGTAAGCGCGGCGACGCGTTGAGCCGAGTGGTACTAATAGCCCGTGAGGCATTTCATCTGTTTCAACGATTCAGTTCGCGGCCGCGTGAGCAGCCCGGACCCGCCTGGCGCTTCAGTGAGCACCCGCGGATTGCTTTATCCCACTGCCGAAGTGTTTGTTTCAGCGGTTCTCGAGAGAGGGTCATACCCGTTCCCATTCCGAACACGGCAGTCAAGCCTCCCTTCGCCGATGGTACCTGGCCTCCGGGCCCGGGAGAGTAGGGCGCCGCTGGATTCTCGAGGCCCCTCGCCTAACGGCGGGGGGCCTCTTCGTTTTTACGAGAAACCGCTCGCGCTACGTCCCGGCATGTACGCTCCGGCAGGCGCTCGCTTTCGCCGCCACGGCAAGTTGATACTTGCCGCTTGCGGCTCACAGCCCCTTGAGCTAACGCTGCGGGGGCCCTCTTTTTTTATGCAAAAACGCGAGGCCGTTCGCGGTAACTAGTAACCATCCATTTACATATATTGCGTCCTGCACAACGCTAATGTGCTTGGCCCCGCCTTTGCGGGGTCTTTTTTGTTTGTGCGAATATATTTTAAAGATGTTGTTTGAAGTCTGCGCGAAAGGAGTGTTTATGAAGCGCGCGTGTTTGGGTGTATTCTTTTTGCTTTTGCTAGGTTCGGCCGCATGGGCCGACCTTACGGTACATCTCCAGTCACCGTTTCGCAATGATGCAACGGCTTCTGGTTATATACCCCATATTATCGGTGGCGTAACGGATTACAATCCTGGTTTTGGCGCTATGTCTAGAACCATGATGACGAGCGAAGGGGACGATTGGTACGTTTACACCTGGGAAGGCAAGACGATTGCCGATTTTCAGGACTGGCAGGACTTTGAATTCAAGGCTTGCCCGAACACCGACGACAACAATTACAATAACAACAATTGCGTCTCCTGGACGGAGGGTGGCAAGACCAGGATAACCGCATTCTTTGGTTCCGAAACAGAAATTTGGCTTTATACGGATGTGACGGATAAATCCTATAGAAAGTCTTTCATGGCTCCGGGTTCCAAGATTGTGTGGTTCAAGAGCCCGTGGGGCAATAAGGCCTTGCCGCAGATGATATTCGGTACTGATTCTGTGCTGATGCGTTTTTCGCCAGGTGATGATTCAAAGTGTGGCTGGTTCTACGGCGCAGTAACGCCTACGATGATGGCTGGCAATCCGGTACAGAGTGCTTACTTTGTTCGTTACAAGGCTCCTTGGTATGTTTTTCCGGCAGATACTGATGCTGTGGTGGAACTTTCTACATCTCTTGCGGCCGCCGACACGGTATTTGTGGACGGGACGGCGGCCGCTCCCGAGGTGACGCTTGATATCGGGAGCAAGGGTGAATGCTTTGACCCGACGAGGCGACTTCACGTTTATCACCCGTGGCGCACCAACACGAGTTACCGCGACAGCGCTTTCTACATTACCATTGGTAATAATATCTTGAACCAGCCGACAGCCCTCACTGCAGAGGGCGAGTACAAGTACTGGCGGTATATCGATTTTGACGATACGCTCGTGAATTCTTCGCAGTGGAATTCAACGATGGCTCAGGTCCAAATTCTGCGTGGGCAAAACGAATGGCCCCAGCACCCGTACTTCGATGAATATGATCGCCCGCTTGCTTCGGAATTGTTCCCTACGGGTATTTACGAAGTGTGGATGTTTGCGAGTACTTCGATGGGCGTGAAGGATTTCGTGTACTACCCGCTCGAACCGAAGGTTGTGCGGTTGCTCTCGCCGTGGGACAATATGTCGCCATCGATGCTTATCGTGTCGATGGATGATACGGTGAAGATGGGGCCGTTGCCGATGGACCGCCAGAAGGATACCTGCGGCTGGTACGAGGGAACTTACTACAAGCATGTGGATGACTGGGGTGTCTATTTTAAGCAGACGTTCGGCATGGACTACTACAGCATGGGTGGCATTGCGGTAGAGGGGAAGGACCTTGGCGAGCCGGTGAAACTCGATTCCGTGCTACGGGTGCACGATACGGTGTGGGTGCATCCCTACCCGGTTTCGAACAGCGCTCCACTGCTAGATACCAAGTTCCCGAACCACTTGGGACGTTGCCCCTCGATGACGATTTCGGCGATGGTGGTGGACTGGGCAGGCGAAGCTTTCGATGACAGCATTGACGTGGACTTTGGTAACATCTGGTCTGGCAACGCGTATACGACGGTCCTCTTTAATGGCGAAGAATATGTGGGCTGCAAGGCAGAACATTCGGCGACATACGATGGTGTCGCTCTTGGCATGGTGCAGGATACGCTTGTGAATGGTGTGCCTGCGCGTGTCGATTCCATGAATTTCCCTTGGAGCGAATGCTCGGCGGCTCATGAAATCGAGAAGTGGTTTGTGCCGCAGGTGGTGGCGACGGATGCTGCCGGCAAGGAATATACCAACGGCGTGTGCCGCGATATCGACCTGACCTTGGATGAGGAAGGCTTCTGGCTTGCGGATATTTCGGAGAACAATGAGGATGGCGGGTTCTTCCCGATTGACAATCTGGAATTCTTGGATTCGGCAAAGACGGTGCGCAACCCGAAATTTGACTGGAGTGAACAGCTGACCAAGAATAACAAGAAGCACAACTATAGCTTTGCCATGAAGATTTCTGCCCAGTTCATGTACATCAAGGGCCAGTATTTTGAATTCCGCGGTGATGATGACGTGTGGGTCTTTATCAATAACCGCCTCGTCGTGGATATCGGTGGTTGCCATAACCCGGTAGAACGTGCTGTTGATTTGGATACGCTTGGGCTTATTGAAGGCCATGAATACCCGTTCCATATTTTCTTCTCGGAACGCAATGCCAATGGCTCGAACTTCAAGATGCGCACCTCCATAAACCTGCAGACGGAAAAGCGCTACTTCCCGGTGGAGGAATCGACGAGCGATGGTACGATTGAGTATACGATTCTGCAGATCCTTACGGAAGAGAACCTCACCTGCGATATTTCGAGCGTGGGCAAGGTGGATACGACGCTTGCGGAATCCTCCTTCATTCTTTACGGGCAGACGGCGCTGCAGGAAGGCGAGGTGCTCAAGCCGGGTGTGAACTACGGTGGCATTACCATCAACGAGAACATGGCGGGCTTCGTTATCGATACGGCAGCGATTGTGCGTGCTCGCGCGCTCCCGCCGGGCGCATACGTGCTGGATTTCTACCTGGTGGCAGACCCCACGCAGCGTTCGCAGGTGTATTTCGAGGTTCCGGAATACCCCCTGCCCGATATCGCGTTTGCCGATGCGATGGGCCAACCGTTTGACCCGAAGGGTTACAACCTGCTGATGGAACCGATGGGGCTCCCGGGCGATAACGGTTCGAAGGATACGCTGATGGCGTTCGTGTCTTACCCGGTGACCATCATGGTGACATACATCGGGCAGGTCTGTGCGGATTGTATTGTGACGGTGGACCTCACGACTGCGGATTCGCTCTCGTTCCTAGATGCAAACGGCCAGCCGATTACGAGCGTCACGACCGACTCTACGGGCTATGCGACGTTCTACGTGATGGGTTTTGCTGCAGTGAACGATGCGTCGTTTATGGTTTCGGGCTCGCAGGTGGCCAACAAGCTCGTGTGGGATGGCATCAACCTGATGGAACCGCCCGTACCCTTTGCGAGCAAGGGCTACATGTATGACCGCGATGGTGACGGCGTGCCCGATAGCCTGCATATTCCGTTTAGCGACAAGCTCGATACCGATGTGCCCGATACGCTTGCGTGGTCGTTCGGCGATTCCACGTGGAAAACAACAACGACTGTCGATGATGTGCGTGCGTTAATCTGGAACGAGTCCGACATCGTGATTACGGCGGATTCGCTGATTCCGAAGGTCTTTACCGGCGGGAACAAGGAAATCTATCAGGGTGGCCTGCATTACCACTACACCTACTGGGACGAGGACAAGGGCGACTCGATTTCGCTTTCGATGAATGGCGTCGTCGAGGATAAGGTGGGCCCGATACTCATGAGCGCGATTGTGACTCCGGGTACGGACAAGCTTACGACTCTCACGCTGTTGTTGAGTGAAGGGACGCTCGACACGAACCTCGCGGCGGCAGACCTGTTCAACTTCAAGATTTGGCGCATGGGGGCGGAAGCGTCACTGCAGATGGTGACGCCGCGGGTAACCCGGATGCAGAACGGCGTACGGTACGACCTGTATTTCTATGGCGACGAGACGATGGTGCTCCCTGCGGTGGGCGATTCGGTGCGGTTGATGCCGGGCGTGTTGCGCGACCTGAACGGCAATGTGCCGCATATCGCGAACCCGTGGGTGCGAATCATTGGCGGGCAGCGCCTGCTGGTGGATGTGCCGGGGCTCGTGACGCTGACAGAGGAACGCGCTCTCGAGACGCTCGCCTGGGAAGGCGGCGTGAAGACACTGGCGGTCGATCCGGAAATGTCTTTGAAGGATGCTATCGAGCAGTACGGGCTCCCGGGCCAGATGCTGAACTACAATATGCAGGAACTTGCACTCACTGCGGGCGATTCGGTGTCGATTGATTCCATACGCATTGTCTGGAGTGTATCGTATTTCTCGACCCTCGGGCAGTTCGTGAACCATATGGACGGCACGATTGCGTGTTCGGACCCTGTGGTATTTAACGGCGATTGCCGCACGAATCCGGCGAAGGTATTCCTCGCCTGGAATGCACGTAGCGACAGAGGGAGACTCGTGGGTACGGGCGCGTATATCTCGAAACTCGAGTGGAAGGTCGTTGCCGGCAACGAGACCGTAGGCAAGCGCGACGACACGTTTACCGTAGGCGTGAGACGCGGGAAATAGCCTCGCAACTATATCGGGTATTTATCCTTGGCGGCTTCGAGTTCGGCGCTGGTCCGTTCCCATTCCGCGTATAGACTGTCGACAAGGTTCTTGTTGTCGTCCATATCCTTCGCGATGGCGGTGATGGCATTCCCGTCACCGGATTCCGAGGCGGTCACGAGCTTTGCCTCGAGTTCGCCGCCGAGGGCTTCCGCCTTCGCGATGTCTTCCTCAATTTTTGCAAGCTTCTTTTCAAGCGGCTTGATGACCTTGCTGCGCTCGGCGATGTAGTCGGCGCGTGCCTTGCGGTCTTCCTTGGCGCGGGGCGCAGCATTTGCATTGCTTGCCGGTGCAGGACTGTCCGCATCGCCCTTCACGTCAATGTTAGAAACCTTGATGTTCGCGGATTCGCTACCGCCGGGCTTCTTTTCGGATGCCCAGCCCACCTTCTCGAGGAAGTCCGCGTAGGTGCCTTCGAATATGCGGCACTTTCCGCCATCGAATACGACGAGCCTTGTGGCGAACGCATGCAGGAGTTCTTCATCGTGGGTCACGACGAGGGCCGTGCCTTCGTAGTCTTCGAGTGCGTCGATGAGGCTCTCGATACTTTCCATATCCAGATGGTTCGTGGGTTCGTCGAGCAGCAGCATGTTGCATGCACTTGCGAGAATCTTCCCGAGGAGCACGCGGCTCCGCTCGCCACCACTGAGTACCTTCACCTTCTTGAGGGCGGCATCGCCACTGAACATCATGAGGCCCGCAAGCCCGCGGGCACGACTCTTCTGCGAGACTTCCGCGATGGCAGTTGCAATTTCTTCTTCGACGGTGTTGTCTAAATTCAGGCGATTGATATTCGTCTGCCCGAAATAGTTTATCTGTAAGTTCGGATTATGGCTGATTTCGCCGGCGGTGGGCTGCAGTTCCTTTGCAATCAGGTTCAGGAGCGTCGTTTTACCGCGACCGTTCGGGCCGATGACTGCAATGCGGTCGCCCTTGAAGACTTCCATCGTGAGGTCGGTGATGAGTTCCGGGCCGCCATCATACGCGAAAGAGAGTCCCTTGATCTGCAGCATTCGCTTGCCGGGGAACGGTGCCTCGGTAAAGCTGAAATCCAGGTTGCGCTCGTGGGTGAGTCGCTCGCCGGTCGCAAGTTTTGCGGCGGCTTTGATCTTGGACTGCACCATTGCGGCTTTTGCGGCCTTGTAGCGGAATCGTTCGATAACCTTCTCGAGTTGTTCCTTCTTCTTGGCTTCGTTCTCCTGCGTGCGCTGCGCGACTTCTTCTTCTTCGGCAATCGTCTCGCGCAATTTTTCGACGGACCCCTTCACCTTGCGAATCTTGTGGCGGTGAATTCCGGCGGTGTGCGTGCAGACCTCGTCCATAAAGTGGTGGTCGTGCGTAATCAGTAGCACTTCGCCTTTCCAGTTGCGCAGGAATCTGCTGAGCCAGCGCATCGACACGATGTCGAGGTAGTTCGTCGGTTCGTCGAGCAACAGCATGTCGGGCTCGCTCGCAAGGACCTTCGCGAGGTTCAGGCGAATCTGGAAACCGCCCGAAAGCAGCGATGGGCTCTTGTGCATGGATTCTTCGTCGAACCCGAGACCGAACAGGATTGCCTCTACCTTGTGTTCTTCCAGCCAGCCATCTTCGTTGGGTTTCAAAACGCTGCAGGCTTCCTCATGCACGGTTGCGTGCGTGAAGTTCAGGTGCTGCTGCAGGTAGCCCATCGTGTATTTCTTGGGAATGTCGATGGAACCGCCGTCGAGGCATTCCTGGCCCAGGATCATCTTGAACAGCGTGGATTTGCCGCAGCCGTTACGGCCCACGAGGCCGACGCGCTCATGGTCGCCCACGAGCAGGCTCGCGCCATCGAGCAAAACTTGTACGCCGAATGATTTGGAGACGTTCTGAATCTGGATCACGCGTGCAAATTTAGAATTTTTTATTTTTCCTGTACCATGACAGAGAACAAACGCGATAGCGAAAAAGTGGAAGGCCAGAAGGTTGCCGACAAGCATCCGGTGGGCAACTTCATGTGGAGCGTGGCTGTGGGCAGCCCGATTATCTCCTTTATTTTTCACCGCAAGAAGGTGGGAGCCGAGTTCGTTGTTATCTTGATTGGCATAAACATGCTGCTTAATCTTGGCGACAAACTCTTGATAGGGAGCCTGGACTGGGACCAGTATCCGCTTTTGAAAATCCCGGTATTCCTTGGTTACTGGGTGGCGCGTATCTGTGTGCTGGGGAAGGCTGGCGCATGGAGGATGAAGATTGATGCGCCCAAGTACGATGTGGAAGAATTCCGCCACAAGGAAAAGATTGCCATTATCGTGGGCCTGATTTACTCGGCGCTTGTTATGACTGTCGATGTCATGGAAGCGCTGCAGTAACTTGTAATGATGATGAAAAAGTATTTAAAGTTGTATATCGCTGTTCTAGTTGTTTCTCTGGTATCCATATTCGAGATTCAGCTTAGCAAGACTGCTGTTTACGAAGAGGAATCTCTCGATTCCGGTATCAAGGTGCTGGCGCAAATGCAGGACTTGCGGGAATCGTATGCGAATGCTTCCGTGGATAGCTCGCTTGGTACTCCTTTTCGCCGGTATGCAATGCACACGATGCCTGTTTACGGGAAGGAGTTTCACTCGACGCTCATAGAATATCCTTATGGAAGTTCCAAGCGCACGAATTCACTTGCGGCAAAGCCTGCACATGGCATTATCTTGTATGTACACGGTTACAACGATTACTTTTTCCAGAAGGAACTTGCCGAGAAGGCGGATTCGGCGGGCTACGCCTTCTTTGCGATAGACCTGCACTATTGCGGGCGCTCGCTTATGCCCGGCGATGCTCGTGGCGACATGCGGAATATGCGCGAGTTCTTCGCGGAACTTGACTATGCCGTGGAACTTGCCCGCGTCATAACGAAGGAACGTGCGGAGAGTTTGGCCTTGATGAGTGAACTGGCTGATATCGCCGATACGACGGGTCGCGAGCGGAGGCTCCTTGATGTATCACGGCGTGCGGATTCGCTCCCGATGGTCTTGATGGGGCATTCGCAGGGAGGTTTGCTGACGGCATTCTATGCGGACCAGCGTCCGGAAGAAAAATTTGCGGCGCTTGTCCTGAACAGTCCGTTTTTCGATTTCAACTTCAACTGGCTCGTGCGTAATCTCGCGATTCCTGTTGTTTCGGAAATAGCGATACTCCTGCCGGATTTTTCGATTGGTTCGAGCGGGAACCCGAATTACGCCTATTCGCTCGACAAGAAATATTACGGTGAGTGGCTGTACAATACGGAATGGAAAAGCGAAAGCCGTCCGGAACAGTTCCTGGGTTGGGTACGTGCGATTCACAAGGCGCAACAGGAACTGCACGAGGGGCTCGACGTGAAGGCGCCGACGCTGGTGCTTCACGGGGACTGCAGTGAGGATGGCGAGGAATGGTCCGAGAACTACATGCACTGCGACGGCGTGCTCGACGTGGAACATATCGAAAAGTGGGCACCGAAAGTCGGGGTGAACGTGAAGACGGAAACGGTAGCGGGCGGCCTGCACGACTTGTTCCTCTCGCGCAAGGAAGTTCGTGACGAGGCGTATGTAAAGACGTTCCGGTTTATTGACGAGGCGCTTCAGGCGGAATCCGGCACCGGGAAGTGACTGTGAGAACTGCCGTGAAAATGCTATTTTTCAATGCGGAAAATTTAACTTGAGGGCTCAAGATGATTATCGATTTGAAAGGCATGGAAACGACGGTGCTGCCGAACTTCAAGGGCGGCGAGAAGGAATACAAGGCCAAGATGTACTTTGACGGGACGACGCGCATTATGCACGGGACGCTCGAGCAGGGGGCATCTATCGGTTTCCACAAGCACGAGACCAACAGCGAAATCATGTTCTTCGTGAGCGGCAAGGGCAAGGTGCTCTTTGACGATGGCGTAGAATATGTGGAAGCGGGCCAGTGCCATTTTTGCCCGAAGGGCCACAGCCACAGTCTGATTAACGAGAGCGAGGAACCGCTCGTGTTCTATGCGTGCGTTCCGGAACTCGGATAGGTTTAAAAAAACGGAGTATACAAGATGTCTAAACTGATGCGTTCTATTTCGGGTATCCGCGGTATCGTGGGCGATACCCTTACACCGCAGGTACTCAAGAGCCACGTGCGCGCCTTCCTCGAGATTACGAAGGCAAAGCGCGTTGTTATCGGGCGCGACAGCCGCCCCACTGGCGATGCCATTGTGCAGTTTGTCGCAGGTATCTGCCGCCTCTCCGGCGTGGATGTTGTGGACGTGGGTCTTTCGACGACACCCTCGGTGGAACTCCTGACGGTGCATTTCAAGGCGGACGCGGGCATCATCATTACCGCGAGCCATAACCCGCTCGAATGGAACGCGCTCAAGTTCCTCAACAGCAAGGGACTCTTCCTCGGGCCCGACGACGTGAAGAAACTTTTCGAACTTGCCGATGCGGACAACTTCAGTTATCCCGATTACCGCACAATGGGCAAGTACGAGGTGGCCCCGGATGCCGACGGCATTCACATCGATGGCACGCTCAAGATTCCGTTCGTGGACGTGGAAGCAATCCGTGCGAAAAAGTTCAAGGTGGCCGTGGATGCCGTGAACGGTGCAGGTAGCTACATTGTGCCGCGCCTGTTGGAACAGCTCGGCTGCGAGGTGGTGCGTGTGCATTGCGAACCCGATGGCACGTTCCCGCGCGGTGCGGAACCGATTCCGGAGAACCTGGGCGATTTGCGTGAAGCCGTGAAGAAGAACGGCTGCGCTCTCGGTTTTGCGGTGGACCCGGATGCGGACCGCTGCGCCCTCGTGGACGGTTTAGGACAAAGTATTGGCGAGGAGTATACGCTCGCGATTGCGACCGAAGAAGTGCTTAGCCAGAAGAAGGGTAGCGTCTGCGTGAACCTTTCGACGAGCCGCATGAACGAGGATGTCGCCACGAAGTACGGTTGTGAATTCAGCCGCGCGAAGGTGGGCGAGATTAACGTGAGTTTGCAGATGATCGAGAACGGCTGCATTATCGGCGGTGAAGGTAATGGCGGCGTGATTCTGCCGGCACTCCACTACGGGCGCGATTCCCTGGTGGCTGCAGCCCTTGTGCTCAGTTGGATGGCTCACCATGATGGTGGCCCCGAGAAGTTCGTGGCCGAAAACCCTGCCTACGTGATGCCGAAGAAGAAGTTCGAACTCGGCGACAAGAAGGTGGCGGACATTTTGCCGAAGGTGAAGGCGGAATTTGCCGGCTGGAAGAGCGACGAACGCGATGGCCTGTGGCTCGGGAGCGAAAAGTCCTGGGTGCATGTGCGCGCGAGCAATACGGAGCCGGTGATTCGCGTGATTGCGGAGGCGCCGACTGCCGCAGAAGCGGAAGAACTCTGCGCGAAGGTCGAAAAACTCATTTAGCGATCGCTCGTTCATCGTTTAGGGTGCAGAACCTCCGGTTCCTCACTCGCTCTCGCAACTTTGTTCGGATTGGATTTGAGGACTAGTTTTCCTTGACGCAGCGGATAGATGCGGAAATGTTCCTGTTATAATGTTCGGCGGTGACGGTCGAATCGGTAACGCGGATGAGGTATGCCCTAGAATCGTCGAAACTGTCGGTGGTCCAGAAACTGGCGCTCAGGCCCTTGTCGGCAAATTTGCCGTCATAGTAGCGGAAGCCCGCCTTGATGATGTTGAGGCCGGTGCTTGCGTTGATGGCGTCGATTCCGTTACCCTTGAGAGTTGCGAGGAATTCGTCCTTGGAAGGGACCTTCCAACCGGCGGGGCAGATGGGCTTGGCAGTTTCGTCGAACTGGTAGAGCCTTCCAAACTTCGGGCAGTTATTGTGGTCGTTGTCGTAGCAGTAGTCGCCCTCGGGAGTGTAGAAGAGGTTCAGGTTTTCGGCCATCCACACCTTACCTTCGACAGTTACGGTCTTGTAGGTCTGTTCGGGGCACTGCAGCGTGTTTGCGCTTGCGTTATATTCGCAGGGATGGCTGCTGGTGTTGCATGCGGTGAGGGTAAGCGCGATGGCGATGGTTCCGAATGCGATGAGTTTGGACATGGTTGTCTCCTAGTTTGTATGTTAAACTTATACGGCCGACATCAGCAGTATGGCGAGTACCTGGCCGCTCAATATGCGTAGCAGCATGGTGAGCGGGTAGACGGATGCATACCCGATGTTCACGGCTTCGCTGTCGGCCTGGCTGTTGGCGAAGGCGAGTGCGGGCGGGTCGGTGGTGGCGCCCGCGAGTACACCGCAGAGCGAGAGGTAGTTCACCTTGAATGCGAGGTGGCCGATGGTCGCGACAATGGCGAGCGGCAGGAAGGTGATGAGTGCCGCGAGTGCCATGTAGTACATTCCGTCTCCGTTCAGGAGTACGTCGAAGAACTTGATGCCTGCATTGAGCCCCACGCAGCTCAGGAATAGCGTGAGCCCGAATTCGCGGAGCATGAGGTTTGCGCTGTTCGCCATGAAGAAGTTTAGCGGGCCGATTTTGCGCTTGCGGCTAAGGACTATCGCGACGATGAGCGGTCCGCCTGCAAGCCCGAGCTTGAGCGGGGTAGGCATTCCGGGAATAGCAAGGGGGATGCTTCCGGCGATGACGCCGAGAAGGATCCCGAGGAATGCGGGGAGTATCTCGGGGTGGTCGAGCGCGGTAAGCGAGTTCCCGAGTTCCTTGGCGGCGGCCTCGATGCCTTCCTTTGTTCCGACGAGCCTTAACTTGTCCGCAAACTTGATGCGCAGATCGAGGCGGCCAGTGAACTTGAATCCGCTGCGGACAACGCGGCTGACGTTGACGCCATAGCGTTCGGCGAGGGCGAGCGCGCCGATGGTCTTGCCCAGCACCTTCTTGTTCGTGACGAGCACCGTCTTTACCAGGATGGCGCGGTCGCCATCCGCAGCGGTGACCTGCGTTATGGGTGTCTCAAGGCGCCTCCCGATAATCTTCTCCATGCTGGCGACGGCATCGGGCATGCCCACGATATGCACCTTGTCGCCTTCTTGCAGAACAGTCTTGCCGTTCGGGGTGAAAATCTCTTCGCCCCGCAGCAGGCGCGTGATGACGACCCCGCTTGCAATCAGGTTCGGGATATCCTTTAGCATGATTCCGTAAAGGTTCCTGTTGTCTACCGTGAGGCTGCACGATTCAATCTCGCGGGTGTTTGCCGCGATGTCGGCTGCATACTTCTGCGCGGCCTCCGTTGGGTTCTGCCTGAAGATAATGCGCACGAGGAGCATCACGAGAATGATGCCTATGACGCCGAAGGGATATGCAACAGCGTATCCGATGCCCGTAAGGGACGAGTCCACTCCGGCCGCGGCAAAGGCGGAATTTGCGGCCCCGAGGGAGGGCGTGTTCGTGACGGCGCCACAGAGCATCCCGACGAGCACGGGTACGTTGTTATGCATATCGGTGAAAAAGTACAGGCAAAGCGTCACGATGACGCCGAGCAGCACGATGCCCGTGGAAAGGATGTTCAGCACTAGGCCGTGGCGGCGTATGGAATCCATGAAGCCGGGGCCCACCTGCATGCCGATGGTATATACGAAAAGGATGAGGCCGAATTCCTGAATGAAGTGGAGCACATCAGGGGCTACGCGGAGGCCCAGGTGCCCGAAGATGATGCCCACGAAGAGCGCTCCCGCTCCACCGAGACTGATCCCCTTGACCTTCACCTTGCCGAGCATGAGGCCGATTGCTGCCGTGAGCGCGATTGTGACCACCTGCTGCCCGACCGAGGGCTTGGTGAACAAGTCGATAAACCATTCCATATTTCACCTCTTTTTCGCAGCAAAATGTAGTTTATGCGATTGATAATGACTAATGCATTATTTATATTAAATTGATAACTAAAAGTGATGAATTGGCCGACAATCTAATTCAAGGCGAGTAATATGGAACTGACACATATCAAGTACTTTCTGGAAGTGGCCCGTACGCAGCATGTGACAAAGAGCGCGCACAACCTGTGCATCGTGCAGCCGGCGCTTACCAAGGCAATCCACAAGTTCGAAGAAGAAGTCGGTGTTCCGCTTTTCAAGTCGAAGGGCAGAAACATCGAGTTGACGGAATATGGTAAGTATTTTCTTGCGCGTGTGCAGCCGCTTTACGAAGAAATCGAAAGGCTCCCGCAGGAACTGCGTGCCATGGCAAGTGACGATGCGGTAAAGATTCGCCTGAACGTGCTTGCGGCATCTTCCCTGATAACTTCTGCAGTGATTGCCTACAAGCGCCTGCACCCGGAAATCAGTTTCGACCTTATCCAGAACGAAAGCTCGAGCCTCTATGATGTGGGCGTGTTCACGTATGCCGATGCGGGTAAGGTAAAGCCCGATGACGACGAGGTGACGCGCCTTGACGAGGAAATCTTCCTTGCGGTGCCGAACGGAGAGAAGTACCGGAAACTGGACCGCATATCGCTCCGGCAGATGGAGGGGGAGAAGTTTATCGGCCTTGCGGGTACCAAGCAACTGCGCAGTATCTGCAACGAGTTCTGCCGGGAACTCGGCGTGCATACCGACATCTCGTTCGAGAGCGACAATACCTCGGCCATCAAGGATGCCGTGGCTTCGGGAATTGGCGTGTGTTTCTGGCCCGAGTACACTTGGGGCCGCGTGGAAAAGCGCAAGATTCGCCTGCTCAAGATCGTGGATGCACCGTTCCGCCGCGACCTGCTGGTGACGCTACGCAGGAACAAGGCGGACAACCGCAATACGGAAAACTTCTACAAGTTCCTTGTAGCGTTCCTGAAAAGGCATTTCCGCCACCACCGATAAACGGCACTACAATTCAATGCCCGTGTCGCGCTTGGTAGGCGGTTCACAGGCCGATACATATGTCTTTTCAGTCGCGATGATCTCCACCGTGCTCTTTGCACGGGTAATTCCCGTATAGAGAATCTGGTTGTTCAGGAGCGGATGCCCTACCTGCTTGGGCAGGAACATTGTCACCTCGTCGTATTCGGAGCCTTGAGACTTATGAATTGTTATCGCAAAGGCGGTTTCAAGAGCGTCGGACGACAAAAGGGACAGCTGGTAGAAAACAAACCCGTCCTTTTTGAGCATAAGGTAAGGAGTATTGTCCTTGAAAACCACGATGCCCGTGTCTCCATTGTAGAGCTTGAACATCTCCTGGTTCTTGGTAATCATCAGGAGTTGCCCCGGAATGTATTTCGAATACTCCGGCAACGAATGCCCATTGCCCTTCCATTGCTTACGGATCAAGGTGCAAGCGGCCTTGTTGATCTGCTCTACACCCTGAATGCCGCGACGCTCTGCCGAAAGAATCCTGCGGGATAAGGAAAGATCCCAGATTGCGTTGCGCAACTCCGCCTGCCTTGAATCCCCATCGTCAACCACAATTTGGCTAGCAAGTTCGGGCAGGTCATAGAAGGACCATTCTTTGTCGCCTATTTTTGACTTACGGTCTAGCCATTCGTCCAAGACCTTTTCGATACGTTCGATTTGCTTGCCGTATTTACCATCATCTTCGGCATCGGTTGCAAGTTCATAAAAATTGACTTCGTTTCGCGGCGCAATTGATTCGACAAGTGCCGGATGTAGCGAAAATTCATGGGGAATAATTTTCGACTTGTCTCCGCTTTCTGCGACCGTCTTTATTTCTTCGGCCAGCTTACCGATTTGAGGATGCGCCTTGCTACGGTGCGACTCATTCAGATGCACGGTAAAATTGGCGGATTGCCAGATGTCGCCAAGCACGGCGCCGGAATCAACGGAAGGCAACTGGTACGGGTCACCCAAAATAAAGATATGCGCATCTGCAGGAATTGCCTGCAACAAAGCCGCAAACAATCCGATGTCAATCATGCTCGCTTCGTCAATCACGAAAATGGAGTTGCTCGGGAACTTGTTCTCTTTATCAAAGGTAAAGGCGCCCTTGCTCCTAGAGAACTTGAGCAGGCGATGGATCGTGAAACTTTCAAGATTTTCCAGCTTGCTGTATATCGGCTCATAATCTTTTTTCTCTTGAGCGTCAATCTTTTTAAGCTGGCTCATCAGGCTTTCGCGCATACGGTCTGCCGCTTTTCCGCTCGGGGCGGCCAGATAAATGGAATAGTCCAGTTTTTCCGGATGCTTGAGCAAGTTCCAAAGGATGTACAAGACAACCGTCGTCTTGCCGGTACCGGGGCCGCCCGTAACAATCAGGCTTTCCCCATTGGCGCCACGGGTCACGGCCTCCCGTTGCTTATCGTTCAAAGAGAATGTGCCCGAGCCCGTATAGAGTTTGACTTCGGAATCGTTGGCATTTTTATTCTCCTTGGTAAAAAGGCCTCCCATGGTCATTTCGATATCGCGTTTAGCAATAAAATGCTTTGTCAGGTACAGGAAATTCCCGTTATCCAATGTTAAGGTCAAGGGCTTGTCAATTTGAGCAAGGTCTTCATCGTTTGTATCGTGAGCGTTTTCAATGACTTTCGCAAGTTTTTTCAGGTTTCCATCCAAGAGAGACTGTATTCCGTCTTTAATGATTTGCGCAAAGCTAGGCTCATATTCTTTCAGGCTAGTGACATCATAGCCGGACTCGCCACTTTCGCACAAGCTTTCTTGCAGCAAGATAAGCCCGTCCCATTTCTTTTTCCATATTTGCAGGAACTTGTCGGCGTTAAGTTCAATGCGGGCATTGCCATCATCGAGCAGGGAAAAATACATGCACAGGAACTTCTGCACATTGGTATCCATTCCTCCGTTCATCTCGACGAGAAGATTCAGCAAATGTTCGTTCAGCGGGAGAATGCCGCGAATTTCTTTCAATGCGTCAAAAAACTTCTGGGAGTCTTCATTCATTTTCGTTTCTTTGCACATTTTACTTTTCCTCGCCGTTTTGAGTCTTCTTGCTCTTCGACATCAGCTTTTTCACGTTCTTATACGCCGCCTCTAGTGTCGCATAGTCTTTCCAGGTCTGCGCATAAATTCCTTTACCGGTGCCACTCTCGGTCCCGCGTAAGAAGGCATAGTAAATACCGCCGAAATGATTCTTGAAGATGTCGGATTCGCTTTCGTTATAGAACTGTTTAAGCCACTGAATCAGGCAATAGCTATAAAGGACTCGCTGTACGGAGTATTCTTCGTCCACTTTCTTTTTCAGCGCATCCGGCGAATAGATGTCGTCTTCCAGTTTATCGGATTTCCAGTCAAGAATGCAGTAGCGCGTATTCTTGTGGCTATCCTCACGCACGAACATCAAGTCAATAAAGCCCTTGCAGAACCTGCGGATATTTTTCTCAATATCGGCAGAGGCCTCATCCTTTTTGTCGGCATTCAGATCGAAGCGGACTTCTGGCTTATGCTCATTTAACGGGAGATCTGTCAACTTGAAGTCTTCCTTTTCGACGATAGCCTTGTTGCCTTCAATACCGGCAATAGTCGGGAGTTTTGCGTTCAAGGTGTTCCAAAGATACTGCATCGTGATGTTCATCCACGCGTCACGATTTTTCTCTATCGGGAGCGATTCCGCCCTAAACTTCTCTTCCACAATGTTGCGCAATTCAGGAGAATTAAGCGCCGCGTCCACATCCTGATATTTTTCCCCAAATTCTTGGAACGGCAGAACTTCTAGCGTATTGTGCAGGGCGTTACCCACCTTGCTTCCGCGCGGGTAATTTACGGCCACCTCGTCATGGTCCGCATGGTATTCTTCCGAATCAAGTTTCTTGTCTTCCGAAAACACAATCACGTCATCGTCTATCCCCTTCGGCTTCGCCTGTTCAGGGACTTCCTGGTCGTAACTGCCATCGGGGTCGGTATTGGACCCATCCACATTTTCAATAGGCGAATCGGCACGGCCCGCAAGGGACGAGTAAGAATACTGGAGAATCGCCTTGCCCGGCAAGGCTTTCTGCAATGCGGACATCGCATTCTGCTGGGTCGCTTTTACCTCGGCAATTTCGCCAACATCTTCCAGTTCCTTATTGTTCTGTTTTAGAATCTCTGTCGTTTTGTCGAGAAGTTTCTTGCGATCCCAAACATGCGTGCCGTTTTCATTCAAGGTCGCATGTTCACAGCCAGAGCTGCAGAACGCAGCTATTGCGGCATGAAGGAACTTGAATTCTTCCTTGACAAAGCCATCCTTGTCTTTCCATTTTCCAAATCTCGGCAAGACGAGTATGGACGAGGCGCGCGTGAAGTCTACATAATAAAGGCGCTTCCATTCTTCAAGTTCCTCGCGCTTGCGCGACTTCTTGGCAAGATCGCCAAAGCCCATGAAAATATCGTCGTCTTTATGGAACAGGAACGGCCCGCCAAAGCCGTCATAGTAACCCTTAAAACCGGCGGCAGAAATTACCACCGGGAATTCTAGGCCCTTGGACGCATGGATTGTCATAATCTGGACGCAGTCACTATCAAAGCCCTTTTCAATCAGGTCCCCGTTTTCGTCATCTGTCGATTCTGCAAAGCGAGCCAGCCCCTCCAAATGGCGAACCATGTCTTCCAGGCTGCAGCGATGGTTATAGAGATAGTCTACGATATAATTACCGATTTGGCGGATCTTTGCGAGCTCCTGCAGCTTGGCGATGTCCGTCAAGCGCACATCGATCTGGGTATCCTCATAGATGCGCTCCAACATTTCGGCATAGCGGAATTTCAGGGCGAGTAGGCGCCAGGCATTCAGCTTTTTGCGTTCTGGATTGTCCGGGTTATCGTAGTACTGGCTTTCAACCTGGTCTAATTTCGCGGCGAAGAAATCTGTAATCAGGGCTTCACTCAGGTAACGGCGGTTCCAGCCCGAAAAATCGGATACGCTTAACGCGCCCAGGAGTGCAATCCATTCATGACATTCGCGGCTCTTGAAGAGGTTTTTCTCCTTGTAGTGGCTGTACGGGACGCCCGCCTGACGCAGATACGACTTGAATACATCCATTTCTGTACGGGAATGTGCAAGAATGGCGAAGTCACTAAACTTTACATTCCTAAGCGTTTGGGGATTGTCCTTGTCAAAGACCTGTAATTTGGTCTTGCGATTTTCCCCTTTGCCGACATAAGTGCACCAGTCAATAATTTGAGCGACTGTCGTTTGGGCGTATTTATCTTCATCAATATCGTTTTCGCTCACCCACATTGAGCAGGTCGGCTTACCCTCTATTTCAGGGGCAGCCTTTTTACCTTTATCTTCTTCGGGGACATCGGAATCATTGAAATCAACAAGTTTGTTCATTCCTTCTGCAGGTTCAAAGAAACCGCCGGCAAACAAGGCGTTGCAACCTTTAATAATCCCTGTTGTGGATCGATAATTGTGCGTAAGTCGCCGCCCATTCCCGATTTCACCAACGGCCTTCTTGTACACATTGACGTCGGCGCCCTGGAAACTATAAATAGACTGCTTCGGGTCTCCCACCACAATAATCGAGTGGCCTTCTACAGCATTGTTTGTCTCATTGTCTGTCAGGAATACCGTCTTGAAAATATCCCATTGAATCTGGTTCGTATCCTGGAATTCGTCGATAATCGCACATCTATACTGTAAGCGCAAGTGCTTTTTCAAGGAACCGTCGCCACTCATGACTGCCTTGTGGACAAAGAGGATCATGTCGTCAAAGGACTGGACCTTTCTCTCGGCTTTTTTCGATTGCCAAACATCGAACAACTTGCGCGTCTGCTCGTTCTTGAATTTCTTTTCTACTAGGCCCTTTTCAAGGAAATTGGAAATGTCGTCATGAAGTTTATCCAATCTCTTCGACTTTTCGAAAACATATTTCAGCGTTTTGCCAAATTCGTCTTCCGGAAGATCTATCAATTTCTCGCCGACTTGTCCACCCGTGAACGGATTTTTTTGAGAACTGTCCCAATTCTCTATTTTTTCAACCAAAGCCGCAACAGAAAAGTCGTCTTCGACTTCCGTTTTTACTTTATTGATAGTCTTTCCATATGAAGCTTTATAAGTTCTTTCGCTATACTTTTTCTTCAACAGGCTGAACTTGTCCTTAAATTCCTTGAAAACATCCAGACCATTGAAGTCGCATTTATTCACGAGGCTCTTGGCGTCTTTCTCCGAAATAGCGAGACCAAGCCATTCTACAAAATCTTCCGGCTTTACAATTTCGGAATCACCGTCTTTCCCCTTGTACATCGTGACGGCTGAGATAAATTCCCTCTTTATGCGATCCGTATACTTTTCTACGCCATCCTTGCTCAAAAGCTTTTGGAATACTTCATCATCCTTCCAATTGTCGCGTATGTACTTGTCCACCACGTCTTCTACGGTGGCGTCGTCAATCATCCCCATGTCAAACGGACGGTTTGCGTCATACGCATATTCCTTCAAAGCTTTTTGGCAGAAGGAGTGAATGGTGAAAATGGAGGCGTTGTCTACATCCCGATAGGCCTGCTCAAAGCGCTCAATCTGTTCAGCGCTTAAAGGAGCGGACTTTTCATCTATCCGATTGTTTGTCAGGACTTCGACAATCTTCTTGCGGATACGGTCCTTCAATTCGCCTGCCGCTTTTTCGGTATAGGTCACAATCAGGATTTTCTTGAGCGGAGTCCCTTCCGCAATCATCTTTGCGACCATCAACTGAATGGTGTATGTTTTGCCCGTTCCTGCAGAAGCTTCAATATACAGGCTTTGATTCGTATCAAAGTCGTTCAGAGAAAAATTTTGTAAGGCCATATTCACAAAAGCTCCTTATTCATCACCATTAGTTGCATTTTCTTGTTCGGGCAGGAATCCCTCCGGGAAGAAGCCCCGCATCAATTCGACCGCAGATTTCCAGGATTCCTTATTTTCTGTTTTTTCTTGTGAATTCTGGAAATCCTTCGCTTCGAAACCGACATCTTTTGTTATATCGAACAAGGTTCTTTTCTTGAAATGACTCCACGGGCCGTAGCCTTCCAGCAATTTATCCCGGAAGGCATAGATATCGCATTTTTCATCTTCAGAGGGCCAGTTCAACAAATCGATGGGTACGGCCTTGCTAAAGGGAGATATGCCGTTTTCTTCATTTCCAAAAGCGTAGTCATAAATCTTGTTCAGCATATCCACGGCTTCGCCTTGGGTAAAACAGATTTCTTTTTGCGCAGGATCAACAAGTTTTGTTTTCAGGGACTTGCAGGAGTACAAGGAAACTTTCACTTTCTTCTTTGTCTCGTCGCATTCTGCGCCCCCGCCTGCGGCAATAATCAGCAACGATTCAATATACGGGGTCACGAACTTTTCTATACTCATGTTCTTGGGGTCCGCCTCCGAAGAACTGAATACAAGGAGTTCCCTCACATCCGGGATGTTTTCGGAGTTACACCAGTCAAGCGTTCCCGCAAGATTCCAGTTCTGTCCGTTAGAGCGTTTCAACTGCAACAGGCCTGCGACATTGCTCTTCCAGGATTGCTGAAGTTCAGAAGTCTTCGAGGCAAGATTCTTTTTAAAGGCTTCACCTTTATTTTCGATGGTATCCCAGGTCTTTTCACCGTAGAAACCTTCCGGGACATTTCCTTTCAGTTCAAAATCTTCCTTAAAGGAGTCCGTTTTAGATTCCTGACTAAAAATTTCGGTTTCCAGTTTTCTTTTCAGGACAATATGGCGCTCCAGATTGTCTAAATATATCGGCTCGAAGGATTCCTTTTCTACATCTTCATCGTCATCTTCGGAAAGCATCCGGTTGATCCTGAACTGGAAGGGATCCTTCAAGAAGCTTGCCAACTGGCTTATAGAAACGCGTTCGGGAGCTTTCGTCGTAATCTTTTGCGGACACTCTCCAGGCGCCTGTTCCGCATCAGCATGCTCGGCGCGATTCATCATATTGACATACGCGACCTTGTTGCGCAGGCTTCTCGGCGTAAACAGTTCGTCAAACGGGCGCTTTTCATCTAGCGTAAGTTGAATTTCTTCCCACTTAAGGCCGCCGTCGCTCAGGAACTTCCTAATATCGCTCACCACGGTCGACGGGTAGAGTTCCGCATCTTTCTTGATGTCCTTATTCACGTAACTGATGCGGAAACTTTCAGAAGTACTCATCAGCTGGCAAAGGAATCCATAACGGTTGCGGGCGACCGGAGATTCGTCACCAGGCCATGGAATGCACGACTTGCGCAAATCCAGCGTATTGCGCTGCCTTGCACCCGGGAAAGAAACGCTGTCCGCCCCGATAAAGAAGACGTGCTTCACGGGAATAATCCTGTTCGGGGCGTACTTCATGAACGTAATCCCGTTGACGAACAGGTTGCCACAGCTATATTCCGTGCCACGGGCTTCAGTCAACAAGGTCTGTTTCACGATATTCCAGGAAATTTCATCAAGTCCTGTCTTGAATTGGTAATCAAGTTCATCGATTGCCGCATTGACGCGACTATAGACAATGGATTCGCTCTTGAATCCATCGGGAACATTCTGCAACAAAAGCCATTCATTCAGCCTGTTTTTCAAAGACATTAGATTGTCTTTGGTAAGGTTCATTTTCCCGAAGGAAATCCAGTCCTGCAACGCATCGATACATTCCACAAAGCGGCAAAGCGAAGCTTTGTCGCTGCTTGCCATATCCGAGAATGGCTTGATTTTACCCGCAGTTGTTTCGGTGGGTTCTTCCACCTCTTCGAACTGGACGACATTCCTTGTCATTTGCGCCAACAGCAAGCGACGCATCGCATGGAGCCAGTCGTTTTTCGCCGTTTCTTCTTCGCCACGAGTTCTATAGGTGTTCGTTTCTACGACCCAATTCTGCCATGCCTCGACCTCATCATCGTTGATATGGCGGGCTTGCTGCACCACGGAATTTCGCACGAGACCGAAAAATGCCGGCCTCGAGATAGAGCCTTCGCTCATGACCGAGAACAGGCATTCAAGTGCGCTCTCGGTGAGTGAACTCTTGGCAGGGGAATCCACGATGGCATATGGGACGTGCAAGTAGCCATTAGCACCTTCGCCCGCTTCAGTTTTCTTTTTGGGCGTCTGGTCAAAGACGCTCTGAATGGCAGTGCGGTAATCGTCCAGGCAGGGAGACACCACCAAAATGTCATTCACGCTCGCATTACCCTGCAACAGCTTGCAGATTTGTGAATGAAGATTTTCTATTTCGCGAATTTTTGTCGGAGCGCCTGTTAGCGTAAGGGAGAGGTCGTCCTTGCCGACCTTAGCCGCATCAAAATCTTTCCACAGTTCATCGTTCTTGATTTTTTTTGCGTTTATCCTCTTGGTAACAGATTCCTGCACCAACTTCAAGAGCGTCTTGGAGCCGGATTCTCCGGAAGCAAGGCCCTTATCGCTAAAGTCAAAATCGTAGTTCGTCGCTTGGCACCAGAGCTTTATATTGTCGCGACCGCTGCGTCCCCAGTTGCACAGCAAGTCGTTCTCGTTATTGGCAATATCTTCCTTTATGTCGTCGATATCGGTATCCTCTATTTCATTGTAACCGACCTTCATTTTTTCCTGGACATCGGTTTCAACGGTCCACTCCTTATTCGTCGCAGTCCACTTTGTCCGCTTGCTAGAAGCATCTACGTCTTCCCAAAATTCCATACACGGGTTCTGGATGTAGGCAAAAACCGGATACTTTTCCGCATACTTTTCTAGAATGACGCGATAGAACTGTCCCATGCCCGAAAGCCCGAAGATAAAGATCGGGAGAGGGGTGTTGCTTTTGTCTTTCGGAAGCTTTTCAAGTTTAAAATTCGGAATATCGTCTTTAGTACATTCGCTATAAAGATAAGGAATCGTTAAATATTCCAAACCGATTTCTTCTTTTCTATCTGCAGAAATCGCATGGAAGACCTTGGTCAGCAAAGAAGCTTCACCTTTGCGAGGTTCATGGAATATAGCAGAATACAGCCTCCGTTGCCACTTTTCACGATTTGCAACAGTCTTTTTTCGTTCTGCATCATGGATGCTTTCTGCAAAGAACAACGAATCTTCGCCTGTTCCCTGAGCCCACTTGTTAAGCAACCCTACTGTTTTATCGGCAAAGTTTTTCGGGCGGCTCGTTTCGTACTCTAGGAACAACGATGCCATTTTACTGGCAAAGTCGAACAGGTGGTTTTCATCAAGCCTGTAGCCTACGGACCCGTCTTCTTCCTTATACTCAATGTTCAGATACCTCGTCACTTCGGCATCGAGCAATTCATAGTTATACTTGCCATCGCTACCTTTTTTCATCAGATATGCAAGAATCACATTGCGCAGCATATCTGCCGTCAGTTTATGACGACGCACTTTTTCACCAGATTTATTGGTCGAAATTCCGTCACCCACCAGGATATCAAAAAGGAACCTGTCAATGGTGCTCTTGTTCAGGTTGGCAAGTACGCCCTTCTTTTTCATCCAGCGCAGGCGGAACCACTGTTCCAGTTTCGGGTCCGGGAAAATGACGATAGGCGCATTGAACGGGTTCTTCCATTCTTTAGAGATGGCGTCAATCATCTCGTCGGCGAGATGTTCAAGATTCAGTGCGAATTTTAGATGTAGCATGTTCCTAATATAAACAAAAAAGGTGTCAAAAAAGGGGGTCTCTCTATATATTTATCGCACGCTCGGTCAATTTTGTAAAATGGGGTGCCACGGAATTACGACAATGCTATATTTTGCGCATGCTTAAGATCGTTAGGGCCTTTAGCCGTTTCCTTTCTACCTACACATCCCTGGTTGTCATCGGTTGCGCTGTTATCGCGTTCTTCGCTCCCGTCCTTTTCGGCTGGGTGCATGGCAACACGAGTTCCATTATCCTGGGCGTCATCATGCTCAGCATGGGCCTTACCATCACCGTCGATGACGTGAAGAACCTCATGAAGCAGCCGTTCCACATTTTGCTGGGCGCCTGCGCGCAGTACACCATCATGCCCCTGGTGGCTTTCTCGCTCACCAAGATTTTCGGGCTGGACCCGTACCTTGCCGTGGGCATCATTCTCGTGGGCTGCTGCCCGGGTGGCGTCTCGAGCAACGTGATGAGCTTCTTGGCCAAGGGTGACGTGACCTACTCGGTGAGCATGACGATGGTCTCGACCTTGCTTGCGCCCCTTATGACTCCGCTGTTGGTGCTGTGGCTTGCCGATACGAGCATCGACGTGAACGCGAAGGGAATGTTCCTGAACATTTTGTATGTGACGGTTGCGCCGATCCTGATTGGCTTTACCTGCAACCACTTCTTGAGCAAGAACCCGGTGTTCAAGGAAGTGCGTGCGAACATGCCCGCGGTAAGCGTGATTGGCCTTGCGCTGATTGTGGGTGGTGTCATCGTGACGGTGCGCCCGCACCTGCTTGCGAACGGGCTCTCGCTCCTCTTCCTGGTGCTTGCGGTAGTGTTCTTCCACAATGGGCTTGGCTACGTGCTGGGCTATACCGTCGGGCGCATTTTTAAGTTCAATACCGCAAAGAAGCGCACCATCGCTATCGAGGTGGGCGTGCAGAATGCGGGTATGGCGACCGTGCTTGCGGCGGCGTTCTTTGCGAATCCCGAGAACGTGGCGGCCCATCCGGAGGCTGCGATTTGTGTGGTTCCGTGTGCCATCAGTTGCGCGTACCATTCCATCAGCGGGACGATTGTCGCGGAGTTCTTTGCGCGGCACGACAAGAAGACTGCGGGTAACGGCGCCGCCGGGCAGGGGAGTGCGGCATGATTTTTGCGAAGTTGTCCATTTCCCGTCTTGCCGTGCTGGCATCATTGCTTGCCTGCGCTACGACTGCAAATGCACAGCTCGTGCAGAAGAAGGCTCCCGCGCAGAATGACGCTGTCGATTCAGTTGTCATTCCTGGGGTGACGAAGAACAGGCCGTTAGTTTATTCGGACAGTGTCACGCAGCGCAACGACAAGGCGACGGCCGACGCGAAGGCCGCGATGGATCTCAATTATTCGAACGATTCCCTCACGGGAACGCTGATTGGTATTGGCGCGGAATATGTCGGCCAGACCATGAAGAACATGCTCTCGCCTAATTCCGCCGAAGCGGACGCCGTTGAGCTGGAACGTACCAGGCGCTAGCTTATCCCAAATACTTTTCGCCGCTTTCCACGCTCTGGTAGATGAGCGTGTTGATGGTCATGGGGCCCACGCCGCCGGGGACCGGTGTGTAGGCGCTGGCCACGTCGTCGAGGCCCTTCTCGATGTCGCCGACTCCACCCGGATGGTAACCGGCGTCGACCACGACCGCGCCCTGCTTGATCCATTCCTTCTTGATGAACTCGGGCTTGCCCACGGCACCCACGAGGATGTCGGCCTGCTTCACGAATTCGGGGAGGTTCTGCGTCTTGCTGTGGCAGATGGTCACGGTGCAGTCCGCGTTCAGGAGCATCATCGCCATGGGCTTGCCCAAGATGGCGCTACGGCCCACCACGACGGCGTGCTTGCCCGCGAGCGGGATGTTGTATGCCTTCAGGAGGCGCATGATGCCTGCGGGAGTTGCGCAACCGTAGGCGGGTTCGCCCATCGCCATGCGGCCAAAACCGAGGCAGGTCACGCCGTCCACGTCTTTGCGGGCGTCGATGGCCTCGAACGCTGCGCGTTCGTCGATGTGGCGCGGAACCGGGTGCTGCAGCAAAATGCCGTGCACGTCGCGGTTGTCGTTCAGTTCCTGAATCTTGTTGAGGAGTTCCTCGGTGGTAGTGTTCTTGGGGAGCACCACGCGGATGCTTTCCATGCCCACGCGGGCGCAGGCGTTGCCCTTCATCTTCACGTAGGTGGCGCTCGCCGGGTCGTCGCCCACCAGGATGGTGGCAAGTATCGGGGTCTTGCCCGTCTTTTCCTTGAGTTTCGCCACGCGGGCGCTGAGTTCTTCTTCAGTGGTCTTGGCGAGTGCCTTGCCGTCGAGGATGAGTGCTGCCATAATGTCTCCGGTGCGCAGGATGCGCGAAAATTACGGAGTAAAGATAGAAATAAAAAGAAAACCCTGCGCTGGATGGCAGGGGTTGCCTTACACGACCACGTCGATTACGGCGGGGATGACCAGGCAGAATATTGCCCACGGGTACGATAATGCGCCACGGAGCCAGCCGGTAGATCCGGACTTGGGCGCCATGTGCGGAACGGCATGCATGG
>JAEEGJ010009418.1_pt1 | contig 26135 bp, 19 predicted proteins | sample 8958761 | NCBI WGS metagenome assembly JAEEGJ01 (sample SAMN16246546, study PRJNA631951) | gut metagenome | biome: gut microbiome; feature: rumen; material: RS-attached | host: Bos | place: Iran: Karaj | collected 2018-10 | reverse complement strand
TAGCCTTTCTGTAGCGGGTATGGCCACTTTCAGGGCGGCTTCGAATTCAGTCCATGTACTCAAAAGGCCCGTCAGGCGGTTGGTAATGCCGGCATACACCCGCACGTCCTCATCGTCGGTAGAATTCTCCACCGCGGCGATACCCGTCTTCCAATACAGCTCGGCCATGCGTTTCTGCATCATGCGGTCGTAGGCGTATCCCAGCCAGTAGCAGGCTTTGCCTTCAGAGAAACTCCCCAGTGGTTTAAAACTATCCACAAGCGCTATGATGCGCGGGTAGTCCTTGGCCATATAAGCCCCGTAGACCATGTCTTCTGCCTCTCTGCGAAGCCTTTCCCGTTCTTTGGAGTTGTCTGCACATCCTGACAAGAACAAGACGATGACCATCACCACTAGAGTCAAACGAGGAAGTATGTTTTTGCTTATAATTTCCATTATGTTGTACGTCAAATATTGCCTAAGTCACAATTCTCCACTTGGTCCCCAAAATCATCAATACTTCTATATATCAGAATCCGTCTCCAGGAACCGCAGTTCTGCCTCCAGCATCTCCAATTTAGGCATTGGGCATCCTGCCTCGCGGGCAATCTCCAAGGGGCGGGTGTAGAGATAGTATATCTCCATATGACGGTGGAAGTCGTAGTCCAGTCGCATGGACGGTGAATAGGGCGTCATCGCATCCGTGGTCTCTATCATCTTTTCGACAAAAGCTTCATCCAGGTTCTTCACGCCCAGGTGCTGGGCAGCACTGACGACCTCCATCATCTGTTCACGGATCAGTTGTCGGGTAGACTTGTTTTTCAGCAGCTGATCCGTCTGTGTGTGTAGGGCTACCGTCATACCGTTGAACGGCATGTTCCACACGGCCTTTTTCCATCGTGCCTCATGATATTCCACAAGTCCTGTCTCGATGCCAGCCTGACGGAACTCTTCGACGACGGCCAGCATCTGTGACTCATCACGGCAGGAGTAGTTGGCCAGATTGATGCTGCCATAACACTGATGGTTGACAATGCCCGGCTCAGTTTTTGACGAACAGATAAAGGCCAGTCCGGCAGCCAGCTGCGCGCCGGGGAACATCTTCTGCACATCCTCCTCCACCCCGATGCCGTTCTGAATGAGCACCACCAACGTATGGTCATGAAGCAATGGCGGCAGCAACGACTGCAGTTTGCTGTTGTTAACAGATTTCAGACATACAAGTACAACGTCGCATTGTGGCATGTCCTGTGTATGCTGATAAGCATTGACATCTGCCAAATGGAATGATCCGTCGCAGGATTCTACCTGTAGGCCGTGCTGTCTGACATACTCATAGTCGCTGCGCAGCAGGAAATGCACTTCCTGTCCTCCATGAGCCAGTTTGGCTCCATAATATCCACCAATGGCACCTGTGCCAATAATTCCGTATTTCATATGCTTTTTATATTTATATCACAAAAGAGCAGTTTGGTTGTTTAAACCTTCTAGTTAATGATCGTCTTATCAATTTCAATTCAACGACAAAGTTAGCGTATTTCCTTCAAACTACCAAATTTTTCTCATGATTTGTTCATCATGGATACAAAAAAACAAATTTCAGAGCCGTCTGTTCTTATTGACGCAAAGGTTTGCGTGGATTTTTAGCGTTATACGACGTTAAAGATTTGGAAGTATCGCAGAATATTCCTATCTTTGCAGTCGCAAAATCAAATTAAAACAATATTTAAAAATGAAACCGCTAAACAAACAATTTGCTCCCAAGAGCGTGATGCCTGAAAAGGTGATTCAGTTTGGAGAAGGCAACTTCCTCCGCGCATTTGTAGATTGGATTATCTGGAACATGGACCAGAAGACCGACTTTAATGGCAGTGTCGTCGTGGTGCAGCCCATTGAGAAGGGTATGGCCGAATGGCTGAATGGTCAGGACTGCCTGTACCACGTGAATCTGCAGGGTCGCGAAAACGGCAAACCCGTGAATACTTTGGAGCGCATCGACGTAATCAGCCGTGCACTGAACCCCTATAGCCAAAATGATGCCTTCATGGCATTGGCCGACCAGCCAGAGATCCGCTTTGTGATCTCGAACACCACAGAGGCCGGTATCGCCTTTGATCCTAGTTGCAAACTCGATGACAAACCCGCTTCGAGCTATCCCGGCAAGCTGGTGCAATTGCTCTATCGCCGCTATCAGACATTCAACGGTGATAAGTCGAAGGGACTGATTATCTTCCCCTGTGAGCTGATCTTCCTGAACGGTCATGTGCTGAAAGACTGTATCTATAAATATATCGAACTGTGGAATCTAGGGGCTGACTTTAAGCAGTGGTTTGAAGAGGCTTGTGGCGTGTATGCCACCCTCGTGGACCGTATCGTGCCAGGCTTCCCACGCAAAGAGATTGCAGAGATTCAGGAGAAGATCTCGTATCGCGACAACCTCGTGGTACAGGCCGAGAACTTCCATCTCTGGGTGATTGAGGCCCCGAAGGAAGTGGCTCAGGAGTTCCCCGCTGACAAGGCTGGCCTGCACGTACTGTTTGTGCCCTCAGAGGAGCCCTACCACAAGCGTAAGGTGACACTGCTGAATGGCCCGCATACCGTATTGAGCCCTGTAGCATTCCTCTCAGGTGTGAATATCGTACGCGATGCTTGCAACCATGAGGTGATCGGTAAGTATATCCACAAGGTGCAGTTCGACGAGCTGATGCAGACCCTCGACCTGCCGATGGACGAACTGGAGAAGTTTGCCGGCGACGTGCTCGAGCGCTTCGACAATCCTTATGTCGATCATCAGGTGACGAGCATCATGCTGAATTCGTTCCCGAAGTTCCAGGCCCGCGACCTGCCCGGTGTGAAAACCTATCTGGAGCGCAAGGGCGAACTGCCTAAGGGCCTGGTATTCGGTCTGGCCGCTATTATTACCTATTATAAAGGAGGTAAGCGCGCCGACGGCACGGACATCATCCCCAACGACGACCCGAAGATCATGCAATTGCTCGCCGACCTATGGGCAACTGGTGATACGCAGAAGGTGGCTGATGGCGTGCTTGCTGCTGAGTTCATCTGGCAGGAGGACCTGAACAAAGTCCCCGGTCTGAACAACATGGTGAAGCAAGATCTCGACCTCATCCAGAGCGTCGGTATGCTTGAGGCCGTGAAGTCAATCCTTTAATGAGCGATTACATTGAAATCAAGGGGGCGAAGGTCAACAATCTGAAGAACGTTGACGTAAAAATCCCCCGAAACCAATTCACAGTGATTGCCGGAGTCAGTGGCTCCGGTAAATCATCTCTGGCCTTCGACACCCTGTATGCCGAAGGTCAGCGGCGTTATGTAGAGAGTCTGTCGAGCTATGCCCGACAGTTTCTCGGCCGCATGAACAAGCCAGAATGCGATTTCATTCGTGGTATTCCACCCGCGATTGCCATCGAACAGAAGGTCATAGCCCGTAACCCCCGTAGTACTGTGGGTACGACGACCGAGATCTACGACTATCTGCGAATGCTCTTTGCCCGAATCGGCCACACTTTCTCGCCCATCAGCGGACAAGAAGTAAAGAAGAATTCGACCGAGGATGTTGTACAGAAAACGCTGGAATACTCGAAGGGCACACGATTTGTGGTGATGTCGCCCGTCCATGTGCCAGAAGGCAGGACACTGGAACAGCAGCTGAAAGCATATATTCTAGAGGGCTATGCGAGAATCTATGCCAATGGCGATTTCACCCGGATTGATGATTATCTAGCAAACTTGGATGGCCTGGATGGAAAAGAGGAAATCTATCTTGTAATCGACCGTATGTCGGTGGATGACTCGAAGGACACCATCGCCCGATTGATAGACTCTGCAGAGACGGCTTTCTTTGAGGGTAATGGCGAACTGCGCCTGATGTTTCCCCCCTCGAACATTTGCTATGACTTCTCGCAGCGCTTCGAGGCTGATGGGATTACTTTCGAAGAACCTACGGATATTCTCTTTTCATTTAATTCTCCAGCAGGTGCCTGTCCTGAGTGTCAGGGCTTTGGCAGTGTGATCGGTATCGACGAACGATTGGTAATTCCCAACACCACCCTCAGCGTCTACGACGGTTGTGTGGTATGCTGGCACGGTGAGAAGATGAAGGAGTGGAAGGACTGGTTCTGCAGGCATGCCGCAACAGATGACTTCCCGATCTTTGAGCCTTATATGAACCTGACGCGTCAGCAGAAAGACTGGCTCTGGCATGGGCTGCCCTCGGACAAAGGCAAGAATGAGAAGCCCTGCATCGACCAGTTCTTCGAGATGGTGAAGGACAATCAATACAAGATCCAATATCGGGTGATGATGGCCAGATATAGAGGTAAGACCACCTGTCCCGTCTGTCACGGCACCCGTCTGAAACCTGAAGCAGAGTATGTGAAGATTGACGGCAGAAGCATCACCGACTTGGTCCAGATGCCGGTCATCAGGCTCAAGGAATGGTTCGACAACCTGCAACTCAACGACCATGATGCAGAGGTAGGCAAAAGGCTACTGACAGAGATCCGATCACGTATCCAGTTTCTGCTAAATGTGGGACTGGGCTATCTGACTCTCAACCGCCTTTCTAATTCGCTCAGTGGCGGCGAGAGCCAGCGTATCAATCTGTGTACCTCGTTGGGAAGCAGTCTTGTAGGTTCGCTGTATATCCTCGACGAGCCTTCGATAGGCCTGCATTCGCGAGATACAGACCGGTTGATACACGTACTGAAAGACCTCCAATCGTTGGGTAATACGGTGGTAGTGGTGGAACATGACGAGGAAATCATGCGAGCTGCGGATCATCTGATAGACGTAGGACCAGATGCTGGAAGACTCGGGGGAGAGATTGTGTTTGAGGGTAGCCCGATTATCACCGACGCTTCGGTAAAAAAGTGGCCAATGAGCCATACGGTGAAATACCTGCTTCATCAAGAGGAGATTCCTGTACCAAAGAGCCGGAGACCCTGGAACCTGCATATTGACATCAAGGGTGCCAGGATGAATAACCTGAGAGGCATCGACGTGACAATCCCACTCAACGTGATGACCGTTGTAACGGGTGTTTCCGGCAGCGGCAAGTCGAGCCTGATCAAAGGAATCCTCTACCCTGCCCTGAAACGGCATATTGGTGATGTCTGTGACGCGCCAGGTGAATATTTAGGTTTGGATGGAGATATCAATGCCATCAAGCGCATTGAGTTTGTAGATCAGAGTCCGATAGGAAAAAGCACGCGTTCCAACCCCGCCACCTATGTGAAGGCTTACGACGCCATCCGCGAATTGTTTGCTGAACAGCCTTTGTCGAAGCAGATGGGCTATACGGCACAGCATTTCTCCTTTAATACCGACGGCGGGCGTTGCGACGAATGCAAGGGTGCGGGCGTTATCACAGTAGAGATGCAGTTCATGGCAGACCTCGTCCTGGAATGTGAAGCTTGTCACGGACATCGTTTCAAACATGATATCCTAGATGTGAAATTCGAGGGGCTGAACATCGATGACGTGCTGAATATGACCATCACGGAGGCTATAGAATTCTTCGCTGCTCATCAACAGAATACGATTGTGAAACGTCTGAAGGCATTGAATGATGTAGGATTGGGCTATATCAAACTCGGCCAAAATTCGTCTACCCTCTCTGGAGGTGAGAACCAACGCGTGAAACTGGCCTATTACATCAATCAGGAGAAACAGGAGCCTACCCTCTTTATCTTCGACGAACCGACAACAGGATTGCATTTCCACGATATCAGGCGCTTGTTGAGTTCGTTTGAGGCCCTGATCTCACGAGGCCATAGTATCCTGATTATCGAACATAATATGGAGGTGATAAAATGTGCAGATTACGTGATTGACCTGGGACCAGACGGTGGAGACCGTGGGGGTAATCTCGTCGTAGCAGGAACACCCGAAAAGGTGGCAGAATGTGAGGCAAGTTACACAGGACAATACCTGAAAGAAAAATTAAAATAATTGTTAAAAAGAGAACAACGTATCGATATTTTTCGTAACTTTGCACCGCTTTAGACGTTATTTTTAGGATATTAGTTTGAGAATCAATCAGTTAGAAAGGATTTAAGGTAAAAAGATGAGGCAATTAAAAATTCAGAAAAGTATCACAAACCGCTCGAGTGAGGCACTCGACAAATACCTTGTAGAAATTGGTCGCGCACCATTGATTTCCATTGATGAGGAAATAGAACTGGCCCAGAAAATTCGCAAGGGAGGTCCCGAAGGAGAACGTGCAAAAGAAAAGTTGGTGACTGCCAACCTCCGTTTTGTTGTTTCCGTTGCCAAGCAGTATCAGCATCAGGGCCTGACCCTGACAGACCTGATCGACGAAGGTAACATCGGACTGATCAAGGCCGCTCAGAAGTTTGACGAAACTCGTGGATTTAAATTCATTTCATACGCCGTGTGGTGGATTCGCCAAAGCATTCTCCAAGCCATTGCAGAGCAAAGCCGTATTGTTCGTCTTCCCTTGAATCAGGTGGGTTCGCTGAACAAGATCAATCATGAGATCAACAAGTTCGAGCAGGAGCATCAGCGTCATCCCTCCGTATCAGAGTTGGCAGAGGCAACCTCTATTGACGAGGACAAGATTGGCCAGTCTATGCAGGCAGACAGTCACCACGTGAGTATCGACGCCCCCTTCCAGGATGGCGAAGACAATTGTATGCTTGATGTGATGGCCAGCGGTGATGACAGCCGTACCGACCGTCAGGTTGATCATGAGTCGATGGCCTTAGAACTGAACAATGTGCTAAACAAAGTACTGAAGGAGCGTGAAATCACCATCATCCGTGAGTGCTTCGGTATCGGTTGCCACGAGAAAGGCCTTGAGGAGATTGGCGACCAGCTCGGTTTGACTCGTGAGCGTGTGCGCCAGATCCGTGAGAAGAGCATTGCCAAATTGCGTGACTCGGGCAATGCGAAAATTTTAATGAAATATTTAGGCTAAAATTTTTGCAGCTCCAAAAATATTCGTACCTTTGGGGCTGTGAAATGCAAAACGCTGATAAACCTGATCATGCTGGGCATACTCACAAGTATGCCCAGCAGTCTTTTTGCCTGGGAGAAAAAAGACTCTCTGATCCTTTTTCGTATCTATGACTACCCAAAATATCATCTACCCTATTCAGACAGTATTATTGATAATGTTTACGCAAAATTCCGTTTCAACGTAGAAAAGCGTAACCCCACCCTCTGGCTGATTCCAACCATGTATGTATTGGCTAAGGATGAACGCCAGTATATCCGTGAGACCTACAACAAAGTGTTATACACCAACGAGCATGACTTTGATATTATCGGTCAGGTAAAAGCTGGCACCATCAGACATAACCGTAAGGCAATGCCGACATTGAGAGATTTGGTCTATCCCAAGATCTATGACGTCGCTATTTATGACGGTCATATCCTCTCGCCATTTAACCGCGCCAACAAGATATTTTACAAATATCATGAGAGCCCGAACGAAAAAGACGGAACAACCCGCATCGATTTCAAGCCGAAACTCTATAACACCCAGCTGCTGAATGGCTATGCCATCGTTGAAACAGAGACCGGACGCATCATCAAGTCGGTTCTCAACGGTGAGTTTGACATGATTAACTTCCGTACAGAACTCAACTATAGCAACAAAGGAGGCCGTTTTATCATCCCTTGGCGAACCTCAACTGCCGCAACCTTCAATTTCGCAGGCAACCGCATCTCTGCAAATCTTACCTCAGTACACAACTGCAAATCGGAGTTGCCCGATAGTATACAGTGGGCAGAAGGCAAAGCAACGATGGACACCTTGCGCCCGATTCCATTGACCGTTGAGGAAGAAGAACTCTACGAGAAAACCGAAGACTACTTCCCTGCGCCACCAGCCCCAGAAGACACCATCACCAAGAAACCGAACTTTTTCAAGAAAATCTTCTGGGATACCATTGGTGAGACGCTAGTCACCCCTATCCGAGCAGAAACCGAACAAACCTATTTCAAACTATCGCCCATCATCGACCCCCTCGCCATCAGGTATAGCGACAGTAAAGGTTTCTCATATAAAATGAAACTGCGTTTTCAGTATACCTTCTCCCCCCACCGCTACCTGACGTTTAATCCTTATTTCGGCTATAACTTCAAGATAAAGCAGTTCTTCTTTGACGCGCCGTTGCGTATGATCTATAACCCGAAGCGTAACGGATATGCTGAACTGACTATTGGTAATGGCAATCGCATCAGCAATTCGACGGTCGAGGAACTCATCAAGGAAGAATTTGGCGACACGCTAGATTTTACGAATATGGAGATGAACAAGTTCAAAAACACATATATTCGTGCCTATAACAATATCATGCTTTTCGATTGGCTGGATATTGAGTCGGGTCTTGTCCTCCACAGACGAAGCGCAGTCAATAAGCAAATGATGATGAAATACAACATGCCCACTGTCTACACCAGCTTTGCACCGATGATTGGCATCAAGATTCTGCCTTGGGAGAAAGGGCCGCTGTTTACTACGACATGGGAACGGGGCATCAAAGGCATCGTATCGTCGAATATCAGCTATGAACGTTGGGAGGCTGATGTACAGTGGAAGAAACGCATCCCGGGCCTCAGGGTCTTGAATCTGAGAGCAGGCTACGGAACCTATTCCCTTCGGGAGCAAAACTATTTCGTTGACTTCGACAATTTCCAGGAAACCAACCTGCCCGATGGCTGGGATGACGATTGGACCGGCGACTTCCAACTGTTGAATGGCAGCGAGTTCAACCGTTCCAACTATTATATCCGTGCAAATGCCTCCTACGAATCGCCACTGATGTTTGCCACATGGCTGCCATATGTGGGTAAATATATTGAGAAGGAAAGGATATATTTCAATTCCGTTCTGCTGGAACGTTCACGTCCTTATTACGAGTTTGGCTATGGCTTCACCAACAGATATATATCCGTTGCAGGCTTTGCCAGTTTCAAAAACAGCCATTTTCAACATGTGGGCTTTAAATTTGATTTCGAAATCTTCAGACGATGGTAAAACCCTTAACAATATATAAGGCCAGTGCAGGGAGTGGAAAGACTTTCACGCTCGCTACGCAATATATCAAACTGGTGGTCGAGAATCCCCAATCCTACCGCAACATCCTGGCTGTGACCTTTACCAACAAGGCCACGGAAGAGATGAAGATGCGTATCCTTAGTCAGCTTTATGGCATCTGGAAACAATTGCCCGACTCCGCGAATTACATGAAAGTAATCTGCGAGAAGACGGGACAAACCGAAGCCTTTGTCAGCGAACGGGCAGGCATCGCCCTGAACAATCTCCTCCACAACTATAATTATTTCCGCGTGGAGACCATCGACACATTCTTCCAAAGTGTGCTCCGAAATCTTGCACGAGAGCTGGATCTCACAGCGAACTTACGAATCGGACTCAACGACAACCAGGTAGAGGAACTGGCGGTGGATCATCTGATCGAAGACCTCAATACAACAGATGTCCTTCTTCAATGGCTGATGAAATATATCATGGAGAGTATTTCCGACGACAAGGCATGGAACGTGATTGGGCAAATCAAGACCTTCGGTAAGACTATTTTCAAAGATGATTACAAGAACGTCAGCAAGGCGCTCCGACAGAAACTGGAGGAACCTGGCTTTTTCGACAAATACGCCACCCGTCTGAAAGAACTCCGCAAGAGCGCTGAAGAAAGGATGAAACAACTGGCTCAGGACTTTTTCGATACAATCAATAGCGAAGGATTGACCATCGACGATTTCTTATATGGGAAAAGCGGTATCTGCGGTTTCTTCCTGAAAATCCAAGACGGTATTTTCGACGAAAGCATCGTAGGCAAACGCGTAGCCGACTGCGAAGGCGACCCTGAGAAATGGTGCAAAAAGACACATCCCCGCAAAGAACTGATTTACAGTCTGGCCAGTACAACCCTCGGCAACATACTTCGTGTGGCGATGGAAGAGCGCCCTCGTCAATGGAAACTCTACCAATCTGCCGACCTCACCTTGCGCCATCTTAGTCAGTTACGACTTTTAGACAGTATTGAAAAGAAAGTACGTGAGCTCAATGAGAGTGCCAACCGCTTCCTGCTAAGCGACACCCAACAATTGCTCCATGCCCTGATTGATGGCAGCGACACACCCTTCATCTTTGAGAAGATCGGCACACAACTGCAACATGTCATGATCGACGAGTTCCAGGACACATCGACAGTACAATGGCAGAATTTCAAGGTGTTACTCGCAGAGGCCATGAGTCTGGAAAACGCCGAAAACCTGATTGTCGGCGACGTGAAACAGAGCATTTACCGCTGGCGTTCGGGCGACTGGCGACTCCTGAATGATATTCAGGCACAATTCCCTTCCCCAGAAGCTCAACTCGACATCCGAACCCTTAGCACAAATTACCGTTCGCAGCGCAATATCATAACGTTCAACAACGATTTCTTCTGCACAGCCGCACAACTCGAATACCTGGCGCTGCAAGACGACCCCGAAGCCGCTGCCCTTCAGCGTGCCTATGCTGATGTAGAGCAGACTGTGCCTGATAAGCTGGAGAACAACGGACTAGTCAACATTCAGTTATTGCCTGCTGATGATTATCAAGAAAAGACCTTCGCAAGAATAGCCGACATCGTTAGTGAACTTAAAGAAAAAGGCATAAAACCCTCAGAGATGGCCATCCTTGTGAGGAAAAATTCCTTTATCCCGCAGATTGCCGACTATTTCACCAAACATATGCCCGATATACGCATTGTCTCTGATGAAGCCTTCCGTCTGGATGCCTCCATTGCCGTCAATCTACTCATTGAGGCCCTTCGCCTCATCACACATCCCAATGACAACCTGGCCAAAGCCCACATCGTAAAATTATACCAACGCTATGTGTTGGACAAAAAGACAAACGACAATGAGCTGCTGCTTAGCACCCAGTCGCTCGACGAACTGTTGCCAGAGGCCTATATCAATCATTTTAAGGAACTGACGAATCTGTCGTTATATGAATTGACAGAACGGCTCTACAACATCTTCGAACTTCATCGCCTGAAGGGTCAGAGTGCCTATCTTTGCGCCTTCTACGATCAATTACTTGACTTTACCAGCGAAAATGCAACTGGCATTGATGCCTTCGTCACCGAATGGCAGGAGAGCCTTTGTTCAAAAACCATCCAAAGCGATGAGATTAATGGTATACGCCTGTTGTCCATCCATAAGTCAAAAGGCCTTGAGTTCGCCCACGTCATTATCCCCTTCTGCGACTGGCAACTGGAAAGGACGCAAGGCAACATGCTTTGGTGCCAACCAGACGAGGCACCATTCAATGACCTGCCCATCGTTCCAATTGACCTCAACCCCAAACAGTTGATGGGCACGATCTATGAAGACGACTACCAGCGCGAACACCTGCAGAATACTGTCGACAACCTCAATCTGCTCTATGTCGCCTTCACACGTGCCAGCCAGAGTCTCTTTGTCATTGGTAAACGGAATGCTCCTAAAACCCGTTCTTTGCTCATCGAACAAGTGCTGCCCCTTATGGCCGAAAAGCAACCTGATGCCATTCTTTCGGGTATCGAAAACGAAAACGACATCATAGAATTCACCTATGGCACGCTGATTCCGGAAGCTACCAAGGAAAAGCACAAGGAGTCGGCCAATCCATTCTTACAGAAGACAACGCCTGTCAGCATCAACATCGAGACCTTCGATAATCCTCTCTCTTTCCGTCAAAGCAACCGCAGCAAGGATTTTATCGTTTCACAGGACGAGGAGAACGATGAGCAACAGCAGCGCCAATACATTCAGACGGGCAGCATTCTTCATCAGATATTCTCAACCATCCGTACTACAGAAGATATTGACATCGCCTTAAAACGTTTGCAACTCGAAGGCGTCCTCTACGATGAACAGGTGACAGCCGAGAAGATATCCGCCATGCTGCGCAAACGCCTGCAAAACGCCCGGGTAGCCGATTGGTTCTCCGATCGCTGGACACTTTTCAATGAATGTACCATCCTGACGGTCGAAAACGGCAATGTCGTTGAACGACGCCCTGACCGTGTGATGACCAACGGACAGGAATGGGTTGTGGTCGACTTCAAGTTCGGAAGCCCAAAGGACGAATACCACGATCAGGTGCGAGAATATATGCAACTCTTAGCCGACATGGGACATACCCACATCAAAGGCTATCTCTGGTTTGTTTATGCCAACAGAATTGAAGAAGTCACACTGAAACAACAATAAATCACTATGAAATCCTTCCTTGAATACGTCGCAGCCGACCTGCTCCAGAAATACGGCACTAACCTGTCTCGTATCGCAGTGGTCTTCCCCAACAAGCGTGCAGCCCTGTTCCTCAACGAACATCTGGCACGTCTGGCAGGCAAACCGCTCTGGAGTCCAGCTTACATCACCATCAGCGACCTCTTTCGCAGTCATAGTCAGCGACAGGTGGCCGACCCCATCCAATTGGTCTGCGACCTCCATCAGTGTTTTACACAATGTACAGGCATCGACGAAAGCCTTGATCATTTCTATGGCTGGGGACAGTTGTTGCTTTCAGACTTCGACGACCTCGACAAAAACATGGCCTCAGCAGAACATGTCTTTGCTAATCTGCGCGATATTCACGAGTATGACGACACGTCATATTTAACTGAAGAACAGAGACTTATATTAAAAAGATTCTTCAGCAACTTTAACGAAGAACATAATACCGAACTTAAACAGCGTTTCCTTCAACTATGGAGTCACATCCTCGATATCTATCAAAGTTTCAACGACAGACTCTCCCAGCAAGGACTCGCCTACGAGGGAGCCCTTTACCGCGAGGTAGCAGAACGCGAAGATATCGATTTCGAATACGACACCTATCTCTTCATTGGCTTTAACATGCTGCAGAAAGTGGAGCAGACGCTCTTCCGTCGCATAAAACAACAAGGCAAGGCCCGATTCTATTGGGACTACGACCATTATTACCTCAGCACCAACGAGGCAGGCTATTACATTGCCCAATATTTGAACGACTTCCCTAACGAATTAGACAACCACGACGATACAATCTACCGTAATTTCCAACAGCCAAAGACCATCACCTATATCTCTGCGCCGACGGAGAACATCCAGGCACGATATATCAGCACCTGGCTGCGACAGCAGAACCGGATCGAAGATAACCGACGAACGGCTGTAGTGCTCTGCAATGAGAACCTGTTGCAAACCGCCATCCACTGTATTCCTACCGAAGTGGAGAAGGTGAACATCACGACTGGCTATCCGCTATCTCAGGCCCCTATTACCTCGCTCATTAATCTGCTAGTCACCCTTCAGACCAACGGCTACGTCGCAGAAACAGGTCATTATCGGCTTCGTCATGTCAACCATGTGCTGCGCCATCCCTATGCCCATTATATATCTGAAGCCAGCAACAGCCTTTACGAGGAACTGAATGACCAGAAGATCTACTATCCCGATGCCGCTCTGCTCTCAAAAGACGAAGGTCTGCAACTGCTCTTCTCCATGGATCATAGCAGCGCAGACCGTTTCAATGCTACCCTCATTCTATGGCTGATGTCGATTATCCGCCAGATTGCAAAAGCCATCAGCCAGGATGAATCAGAGTCATCACCCCTGACACAGGAGAGTCTGTTTAGCATGTATACACTTCTGAATCGTTTGAGCGAACTCATCGAAAGCGGCAGCCTGCAAGTCAATATTCTCACCTTGCAACGACTCATCACGCAGATTGTTTCTGCCACCAGTATCCCCTTCCACGGAGAGCCTGTAGAAGGCATTCAGATGATGGGTGTCCTGGAAACGCGCAACATCGATTTCGAACATGTGCTGCTGCTCTCCTGCAATGAAGGCAACTTGCCCAAAGGCCTGAGCGACACCTCGTTCATCCCTTACAGCATCCGAAAAGCCTACGGTCTCACCACCATCGATCACAAGGTGGCCATCTATGCCTATTACTTTCATCGGCTGTTGCAGCGCGCCAGCGACATCACACTGGTCTATAACAATTCCAACAACGATGGCCAGACCGGCGAAATGTCACGATTTATGCTCCAGATGATGGTTGAGAGCGGCCACGACATCCGATTCCAGACGCTTCAGGCCGGCCAGACACCTATTCAGCCAGCGCCCCAGCCCATACAAAAGAGCGATGCCGTGATGAAACGCTTGCGCCAACGATTTTCAGATACGTTCGCGCCTTCAGCCATCAACAGATATATGCGCTGCCAGCTGCAGTTCTTCTACTATTACGTGAGCGGTATCATAGAACCCGACAATGAAGATGAAGACGCCATCGACAATCGCACCTTCGGAAACATCTTCCATCTGGCAGCACAGATACTCTACAAGAAACTCATACAAAAAAGCCGTGTCATTGTAGCCGAGGACATTGAATACCTGCTTCATACCGAGGTCGATATTCATCGAGCCGTGGATGAAGCCATCAAAGAGGAACTGTTTAAGATCAAGGAAACCAACAGGCCCTTGCCCCCACTCGACGGCTTACAGATTATCAATCGTGAGGTTCTTATCAAATACATCCGACAACTGCTCGAGATCGACCTTCGTCTGACACCCTTTACCATCCTGGGACTCGAGAAACCCGTGAAGATGGACTATCAGTTAACCGTTGGCAACGACACCATCAAGTTGACGCTAGGAGGTAAGATCGACCGTATTGATAGCATCACGCTGCCCGACGGCTCTGATCAGATACGAGTCATCGACTATAAAACCAGCAGTGGACGGCCTAAATCGCTTGCCAATGTCGATGCCATCTTCGAGCAAGAGAGTCTGAAAAACCATAGCGATTATTACTTGCAGGCATTCCTTTACAGCCATATCGTCAGACTTAAATCTGATAATCCTGTGGCACCTGCCCTACTCTTCATCCAACATGCTGGCAGCGATGATTACGACCCCACACTTTGTTTGGGCCGTGAACCCGTTACCGACATCGCCACTTTCTCAGAATCGTATATGCAGCATCTTGAAAGCGTCATCAGCGACATCTTCAATCCTGACATCAGCTTTACGCCTACCGACGAACAGAAATGGTGTCAGAACTGTCCGTATGCCCACATTTGCGGTAACACCTAACGGTTCTTGTGCCTGATATACCAGTTGTGTGTAAAGAAATGATAGAACAGAAGCGCAGCTACCGTCGTACAGAGAGACATCTGTAAGATTGGCCCTATCTGCTGTTCCAATAGACCATAACCCAGCGCGATACCCAGCGCCAGGCCGAACTCCCATGCCAAAAAGAAAGTGCTCTGGGCCGTACCACGTTGACAATGCCGGCTCAACTTGATAAAGAACAGCAAGAAACGTGAACCTATAATACCCAGGCCGAAGCCGATGAACATGGGTGCTGCGAACGAAACAACTGCCTGATGGCGTGTCAGCATCATCAACACAGCGATGCCGATGAGTACCAGACCTGTAATCACCTCACTCTCCAGCTCCGCATCACGGAATACAAAACGCTGTGCCAGCAAGGCCACGAAGAACCCCACCATCACCATACCATAGAACAGTTCTGACATTATTGTCGACAACAGCAAGCCCATGACAAATGTCACCACCATCAGATTCAAGATCAACGGCCAGCCCCGAGGCATGAAAAAACGATCCAGACTCACCACTTTAAAAGTCTCTTCGGGTGTTCTGAAGGGGAAATGCACCAGGAGTATAAAAAAGATAGCAACCAACGTACAGCCGATGGATACCAGTAGCACCATATCAAAACCTGCCATACGATCGACAATAATACCCGCCAGCGGACCTATCGACAGCGCAAACCTGGAAAACCATGAGGCAGAATGATTCGCCTCTGTACGCTGAAACGACTCACAGGTATCAATAATCAGCGTACTCGACAGGATCATCTGCGCCACACCAAAGGCAGCACCAAGCGCCAAACGCTGCAATAACAATATCCGCAAATCAAAGAACTGCGATTTCTGCAGATCCAGATAATAGAGCCATCCCAGCATGGCCGCCATCAGCATGATAGCCCAGATACAGGCCATATTCCTACGGAAACGCTGCACCAGATACGAGGTAAAGCAGCCAAACAGGATAATACCGATACCAAATGCGCCCATAATCATACCCGTTTCCTGCAACGTGAGGTTCTCCGTCTGCAACAGCCACTTCGGCATAACGGGAATCAGCACATACACGGCCACCGTCAACATCAGATTGGCCATTGCCATCAGCCAGAAATCACGGTGCCACAATCGGATATGTACAGGGGTATTTTGCGTATTCATGAGTCTATCGTGAAATGAAGGGATTGCGAAAGCGTGTCGTACGTCATGCCAACATAGTCTTTAACCTGCACATCCGAGAGTGGTGCCACAACATCCACAGGATTCGTCGTCAGCAGTCCCACCACCTTCATCTTGGCATCCAAGCCGGAGTGAAGGCCGTTCACACTGTCTTCAAAAACCACACACTCATCGGGCACGACACCCAGTCGCCGTGCAGCCGTCAGATAACAATCAGGATGAGGTTTGCTCTGCTGGAAATCCTCAGAAGTCAGGATAGCATCGAAGAGGCGCTTGAAATCAGGGCGTTTCCGATAGACGCTCTCCATTTTAGGGCGATTGGAACTCGTCACCACAGCAGTCTTCACGCCATGCTTGTGCAGATCATCCACGAAGGCAATAAAGCCCTCGATATAATCATAGCTCATCTGTCGCTCATAAGCATTCAGTCTTTCAGTAATCACTGGCTGCTCGTTCAGGAGCGGTCCGCTAAACCATTGGTCATAGATTTGTGTCAGCGTCGAACCCTTGATCTCCTGTTCCAATCCAGGATGTTCAGGATGGTAGAGCCGACATTGTTCCCCCCAGAACACTGTGTATTGGGCTTCGGTGTCAAACACCACCCCGTCCAGATCAAATAGCGCTGCTTTCAGTCGTCTTTCGTGCATATCAACATCAATTTGGGTGCAAAATTACATTTTTTTTACGAGAAATTTGCGAAATTCCCAAATTAAGTGTATTTTTGCCATCAATTATAACTTAAAAAGGGATTTATGAAGAAAAATTTCATCCTCTCGACCTTTTTATTCCTACTGGCGGGCTGTAGCAGTACCGACGAGGTCACCAAGTTCAATGTCGTCACTGCCGATAAGAGCGTCAGCCTGTCAGCCGCCGAAGGTTCTCCCCAATGCAATGTGCACCTGGAACTGTCATATGCCACCGAAGATAATGGTCATAAGGCCGAAATCATCAATAATATCATCGAGCAGCGCCTGCTGGATATGCAGGATCTGAATATGCAAGTGGCTGCCGACTCCTTTGCAAATGAGTATACAGCCCAATATCGGACCCTTCTACCGCTCTACAATCAAGATCGGGGCGATGGTAAGAAGGCTGACTGGTATAACTACCACTATATCCTCAAGACCGACGTAGAGCAAGGTTATGAAGGCACTTCCGTCTATCATGCCTACCTCGACTATTATGAGGGCGGTGCCCATGGCGTCAGCCAGCACCTGACAATCAATTTCGAGCAGTCCACAGGCCGTCAACTCATGCTGGCCGACCTCTTTGTGCCAGGTTATGAACACCAACTTAGCGCCATCCTTCAGAAAGCCCTATGTGCCTATGCCGGTGTCGATAATCTCAACGAGCTTAAGGAACAGGGCTACCTCTATTCGATGGATATGTTCCCCTCCGAGAACTTTATCCGAGGCAAGGATGTCATGACCTTTATCTACAACCCCTACGAGATTGCCCCATACGAAAAGGGCTGCATCGAATTGAAAGTCTCCTATACCGAGATCGACGGTATCCTCTCTAATTCCCTCTAAGCATGCATACACTCATCAGCAAATACTTCACTGACCTGACACCACAGCAATGTGGGCAGATAGAAGCCCTCGACGCGCTTTATCGCGACTGGAACGAGAAGATCAACGTCATCTCGCGAAAAGACATCGACAACCTCTACGAGCACCACGTGCTCCACTCCATGGCGATTGCCAAAGTCGCCCGCTTCCGTCCTGGCACTCAGATCCTCGACTTCGGCACAGGCGGCGGTTTCCCCGGCATCCCCTTAGCGATTCTCTTTCCCGAATGCCAGTTTAAGCTCATCGACGGCACAGGCAAAAAGATCCGCGTCGCCCAGGAAGTGTGTCAGGCCATCGGTCTGAAGAACTGTCACCCCACACACCTTCGGGGTGAGGATGAGAAAGGGCTCTACGACTTCGTGGTCAGCCGGGCCGTCATGCCCCTACCCGACCTTGTGAAGATTGTGCAGAAAAACCTCTCGAAGAAACAGCAGAACGCTCTGCCCAACGGCATTCTCTGTCTTAAAGGCGGTGATTTGCAGGCTGAAACGCGCCCCTTCAAGCATATCGTCCAAACCACCGACATCAGCAGCTTCTTCGATGAGGAATGGTTCAAGGAGAAATATGTCATCTATCTTCCCCGTTAAATCCCGCAGACTATGCTTACCGTCAAATGTTTCACTTGTAATATGCTCTCAGAAAACTGCTATGTGGTCAGCGATGAGTCGCGCGACTGTGTCATCATCGACTGCGGCGCTTACTATCCGGAAGAAGGCCAGGCCATCGTCGGTTATATCCGCCAGCAGCAGCTCACGCCCCGTCATCTGCTCTGTACCCACGGCCATTTCGACCACTGCATGGGCAACGGCTATATCTTTCGCGCCTTCGGTCTGAAACCCAGAGCCCATCAGGATGACAGCTTCCTCATGGAGAAGATGGAACAGCAGACGAGCGACATTCTGGGCATCCCCATCCATTTGGACGTTCCGCCTGTAGGAAGTTATCTCACCGATAGCGACAACATTACCTTCGGTTCCCATACCTGGCAGATTCTTCACACCCCTGGCCATACGCCCGGCGGCATCGTCTTTTACGATGCTGATGAACATATCGCCTTCAGTGGCGACACACTTTTCCGTATGAGCATCGGCCGTACCGATTTCGAACGGGGCAGCTATGCAGACATGATGACCTCTCTTCACATGCTCGCCACCCAGCTGCCAGCCGATACAAAAATATACGCCGGCCATGGTCCGGAAACAACCATGGCCGACGAAATCCGTTATAATCCTTATCTGAGATAAGAATTATCTTCTTGGCGCACCAGCACCAGGGGCACCAGCACCACCAGGTCTGCCACCACCGGGGAAGCCGCCAAAGCCACCGAAGCCCTGCTGCGGTGCAATCTCTGGCTCACCGAAGACAGAAGCCTCGGCATCCTTATCGTTCAGCTTGAACACCATAAACTTCGGATTCTTCTCTGTGCAGGGCTGCCATGCGCCACCCTTCGGGCCGTTAGGATCGCTGTACTTAGCAAAGTTGGTCCAAGCAGTCAGCATCTTCTCCGAGAGATCCCAGTCACCCTTGGTCCAAGGACGCCAGCAATGCTTCAGCGACTTAAATACGAACCAGAGGTCGGAAGAGTGGAAAGCACCACGCAGACGCTGTGTCACCTCAGGATGCGAACCATCATCAGGCAACGGACGTGCAAACTCGTAAGCCCAAGCCTTACCGCCCTTCTCAGCACGAACCTTACAGAACTCAGCGATGTTAGGAGCCATATTACCCATATCGTTGAGGGTGAAACCAATCATATAAGGCACATCAGCCAACGTGCCCTCGCGGGTAGCATCGTCGAAGCTCTTCTTGCTCACATAACCGTCGAGCATCGGCATAAAGCCCATACCCATACGCATCATGCCACCGAAGCCGCCCTGCTGCTGTTGGCCGGCACTGTTAGCCTGCTGATAGATAGTCGGCAGCGCAAACACCGTCTCGGTAGAGGCCTGACGCATCTTCTGCAAATCAGTCATACCAGCCCAGTCGAACATCTTCTTCGCATTGTTGGCTGCATCCTCGATGCTGCCGCCGCTATAACGGCCACCCATCATACCGCCACCATTGGGATTGGGGATGCTCAGACCCTGAGCACTCATGATCACAGCCTTGTGGAACAAGCCACGAGCCAACGGAGACTCACAGAGGGTACGCACACTGCCACCACCGGCACTCTGTCCGAAGATAGTCACATTATTGGGGTCGCCACCAAACTGGGCGATATTCTTCTTAATCCACTTCAAGGCCTCAATCTGGTCGAGAATACCGTAGTTACCCGAAACCTTGTTGGGGCTCTCCTCAGCCAACAGCGGATGTGTCAGGAATCCGAAGATACCCAGACGGTAGTTGATCGATACGAGCACCACATCCTTGGCACCCCACTCCTGACCGTCGAACTCGGGCTCAGAGCCAAAACCCTCACGATAGCCGCCACCATGTATCCACAGAGCTACGGGCAACTTCTTATTCACCTGTCCGGGAGCCTTGGTCCACACATTCAGATACAGGCAGTCCTCACTGAAGGCAGCCTCCTTGCCATAACCCCACTCAGTGTAGTAGCCACCGGTGTACTGGATAGCCTGATAGCTCGGGCGTCCGAAGGTATCGCAAATCTTCACACCCTTCCAGGGCACAACGGGCTGTGGAGCCTTCCAACGATTCTCGCGAATGGGAGGTGCAGCATAGGGAATGCCACGATACACAAACACGTCAGGATGATCGTCAGCCACGACGCCCTGCACCTGACCACCTTCAATTGTCAACACGGGATTGTTGTCTGCCGCATTGGCCGAAACTGCTACCATAAGCAGCAAAGGCATGAACAATTTTTTCATCATAAGTAGGTAATAATTAATTGATTAATTGATAAAAGTTAATGTATTTGTTAATTCACATTTTGCTTATCTTACCACCCTTGTAAACTCAGGTTTGGCACCAGTTTCCTTACCCATCGTCACATAGATGGTAGAAGTCTGCTCGCCACCGCCACCGAAACCACGACTCTTCACCTTAAACTCGTAATCGATGCTGTCGTCGGTAGTACGCTTGCCGAAAGTCTGAGGCGTACCAAGCGGGAATTGGTAACTCGAGCAGGCAGCGTCGAAGATAGCCTTCTCGGCATCCGTCACAGGCTGCTGGGCAGAGTAAGCCGGCAGAGGTTTCACAGCACCTTTCTTATAGCCGTTCTCCTTCAGGAAACGGTCGAGTTCCTTTGCAGCAGACTCTACGCGAGCCTGACGCACGCCGTAACCTGGTTTGATCTTCGCCTTTGGCAGCGCCTTCACAAGATCGGCTGACGATGATTCCAAGCCACCACTACCAAACGTACAGAAAGGCACGATGGTCTTTCCGGCGAAGTCGAACTTCTTGACGAGCGTACCCACCGGTGCAGCATAAGTTCCGCCCCAGATGGGATAACCCAGGAATATCACGTCGTAAGCCTTCAGATCAGCCTTCAGCGGCTTAATCTCGGGTTCCTTCTCCCGCTGGGCCCGCTGCATGATCTCCTGCATATTGCCAGAATACGGATTCACGGCCTCGATGCACTCAATATCAGCACCGAGCTGTTTCTGCAACGCCTCGGCCACAGTCTTGGTCGTGTTAGTACCTGAGAAATAAATCACCAGTTTCTTCTGAGCGAAACCAGTCGTAACGAATGCTGCAATAGCAAGCAATAATAAGAATCTTTTCATAAGTCGATAATTAAGTTATGATCATAAGTCGCTGCAAATTTAGTTATTTTTGCGGATATATGCAAATAATTTCTCCGTTATTTGTTCTATCAATACCAAACACCCTCAAACACCCGGGGACGGTTCTTCCTGTTTGACCCGCTGCGCCGTCAGCGGAATCAGTCAAACAAAAAAGAACCGTCCCCCCGGCTATATTGTTCCTCAAATATTATTTATCCATTATCATAATTATAGGCACCGTCTTTATCATATCTTCTCTATTAGGATATTGATAAACACCCACCTGTTTTGCTACTTTACCTTGGGGTACCTTCACAATTTCATCATCATAATAAAACTTCCCCTCTCGATTAATTAGCAAACAATTTATTCCTCCATACGTTCCATATTTTGTATTACCGCTAACTAATGCTGCACCCTTTTCTAGCACCTGAAAAACTCTAAATGAAGTTTCACTAAATATTTCTCCAGGCTCATCAAACATAGTAACGCCATCATCTTTCTCGTCAACGATTTCTGTTTCGTTTTTGTCTGGACCATCAGAAGAGATCTTAAGAATATCTATAAAAGCCATTACGATTATTCCAACGAAAACTCCTGCAAAAAATAACCCCCAACTCTTCATATGTGTACAAATTATAATTTAGCTACCCATGTTGTGCAGTTAACCAATCCTCCCTCGAGAGCGACATCATTATAGTCAATGGGTTCAATCACTCTATCGGGGAATGTATCTGTCATTATCTTGATGACCTCGTCATCTTCTGGTCTTCCGAAGACAGGCAATACTATCAGGTTATTGACTTCCAAGAAATTCACATATACGCCCTGTGCACTTAATGGATGCTTGCGATCCTTCATATCCGTGAGGAGAGGCACATCGATATATTTCAGATTATATTTTGCTATAACCTCTTGCATCTCTTTGCGCCAATTCGCAAATTCATTCTCCAACTTATTGCCAATAATAGTGTTCCTATCTACAAATCTCACCATTCCATCAGCATGCCCGGTCATATCGTATTTCTTCGCATATGCAGGAATCATAATTACCTCACATTCCAAGAGTCTTTCAAGTTCACTATCTATATACTCCTTGGATTGTAGATAATAATTGAAAAGTATACCACCATAATAATCGAAAAGTATACCATCCAATCAGAGCTCTACGTTATAAAATAGTAGCTCGCATGAGTGCTGTTTAACGTACATAGAGTTTAAAGATGATTGAGATGGATCAGAAAGAACAAATCCTTCATTACCATCGTGTTGATGGTTTGAGTTTGCGGGAGATCTCCCGTAGAGTAGGTCTTAACAGAAAGACCGTAACACGTTACATCCGTGAGTATGAGGACTCTATCAGGGAGGATCCTGAGGAGGGGTTGGACATCTGTCTTGCCAGCAAGCCAAAGTATCCTGCGCGCCATGTCGAGTGTACTCGCATGACAGAGCCTGTATGCGCCGAGATTGAATACTGGCTGCAGGAAAATGCGAAGCGTAGACAGACTGGTATGCGCAAACAATGTCTGAAAAAACAGGACATACATCGTGTACTGATAGAGAAGGGCTTCGACATTAGCTACTCCAGTGTCTGCAAGTACATCCAGCGTCGCAAGGCGGAGAAGTCAAAGAAGCCGAAGGACGTATTCGTCAAGCAGTACTATGAGCCAGGACAGGAGTGTGAGTTTGACTGGGGAGAGGCAAAACTGCGCATAGGAGGCAAGCCTGTGACTTTTACGATGGCCGTGTTTGCCTTGTGTCACAGCGAGGGGCGCTGGGCATACCTTTTCCGCCATCAGGACAATCTGGCCTTTATGGAGTCGCACCGCAATTTCTTCCATGATATACATGGTGTGCCCCATACGATGGTGTACGATAATATGAAGGTGGCCGTCATACTTAAGCCAGACAGCAAGAAACCTACTGAGACACTGCTTCGCATGCATACTTTCTACGGGTTTGACTTCCGTTTCTGCAATGCGCGTGCAGGCTGGGAGAAAGGGCATGTGGAGCGTAGTGTGGACTATGTCAGGGGACGTGCCTTCACCACACGGGTCGACTTTGACTCCATCCAAAGTGCACAGCAGTGGCTGAGCCGCATATGTGACAATATAAATAAAGAGAGTGGCAGCATCGCAACAGGCAACAAGCAGGAGGCTCTGCGCAGGGACGTGGAGTGCATGCTTCGCTTCCCCGGCGACTTTGGCTGCTTTGATTTGTTCAACTGCATTGTGGACAAACAGTCAACCATCTCAATAAAGGGCTCCCACTACTCGGTTCCAGACCATCTCGTAGGCACGACTGTCACCGTACAACTGTACAGCGAGAAAGTGCGTATCTATGACGCAGACCACAAGAAGATGGCAGAGCATGAGCGCAACTACTCTAACGGATCGTGGACGTTTGACATCAATCACTACATCAATACCCTGATGAAGAAGCCTGGGGCGCTCAAAGGCTCGGTGGCACTCAAGCAGATGCCGGAGAAGATGCAGGATCTCTTTCGTGTGCACTTTGCAGAAAACGGAAAGGACTTCCTCAAGCTGCTCAAGTACTGCAGGGATAACAAGTACGACTACAAGGACATCTTGAATGCGGTGAGGAAGATCAGGATGCGTGGCGCCAGGCATATCACTTTTGATCAGATAAAGGTGGCACTGGAGACGAGAGATGCAGCACCGCTTGTGTTTACGGACAGTCAGAAAACGGATGAATTCATTGAGATAGAACTCGGCAGCGAGGACGTCTTGTCGCAGCTTGACGGTATTATGCAGGGAACAGCTACGGGAAGGAGGTGTGAGCCATGAATGAGAAGGATATCATATGCCAGTATGCAAAGGAACTCAAGTTGGCAACGATTAGGGAAAACATTTCTCTTTTCGTGGAAGATGCTACAAGGGAGCAGTGGGGATATCTCATGTTTCTCCGCAGATTGTTTGAGGAGGAAGTGACCAGCCGCCGTGAGAAAAGCAAGATCATACGCATACACAGGGCTGACTTCCCACAGATGAAGTACCTGGAGGAACTCAAACGGGATGAACTCCCCCTTGAGGGGCAGATGCTCCTGCCAGAGGTGGAAACGCTTGAGTTTATCAAGGAGGGACGCAGCATCGTCATGTATGGAAATCCAGGTACTGGCAAGACTCATATCGCCATAGGTCTCGGTGTAAAGGCATGTCTTGAAGGATATACAGTTTTCTTTACATCTGTACCACATTTGCTGACGCTCATCAGGGAGGCCAAGACGGAAAAAACTCTTAGGAGCCTGGAACTTAAGTTTGAACGCTACGACCTTGTTATATGTGATGAACTGGGATATGTCGGCTTTGACAAGGAAGGTGCTGAAATGCTTTTCAATCACCTCTCGCTAAGGACTGGAAAGAGGGCTACCATCATCACCACGAACCTACCTTTTACAAGGTGGGAAGAAGTGCTCAAGGATAAGGTATTGTGCTCTGCACTTGTCGACAGACTATGTCACAAATCGTATCTTGTCAACATGACGGGTACGTCATATCGTATTAAAGAAACAAAAAAAATAATAGAGAAAAAGTAATGTATAACCAACTCTTTGTATATTTGCAGCGCTCTTTTGGACTGGTATACTATTGAATTATTTGTTGGTATACTTTTACGTTATCATTTACACCTTATCCGCTTTCTGTTCCAAAGATATATGAATTGCAAGGCTAGCAGAATTTACATTAGTAACGTTATGACCTTTGAGGCGATCTCTTTTGTTATTCCATCAACGGGATTGGTAAGAACAACATGATCCTTATAATTTGAGGGGAAATCATCTTCATCATCAATAATAGCATACCTATAAAGGGCGGGGCTTTCAGGCTTATTAAGTCTCAACCACTCTCCTATTTCTATGCCTCTTGTGCCATATGGAAAAACGGATTCACTATAACCCTCTGTGATTAAATCTTTGAATCGAACAAACTCCAAGCCTGGTGTTAGACCATATATCTCACCAGGTAGATGGCGCTTTGCCCATAGACGTTTCATCCACTCCCATCCCTTAAATCGCCAAGTAGATGAAATGAGAATCTTCACATCTGGTATAGCCTTGATAATATTTGCCAGATTATTAATTGCTTCTGGGTCAAAAAGAGCGCCATCTTCATCTGTATCATCTTTATCATGTTCTATCAGATAGTTACTATAGCACATCGTATTCAACACTCCGTCTATGTCTAAAAATAAATAGCGTTCCATTTTCTCGCTTTACTCTCTCTATATATATGATGAATCATTCAAAGCTGTTTCAAAAGGTTCATGAGCTTTTCTATATTGCTCAATCTCATATTCACTCATTCCTGCATTTTTGTAAATGATATCCCAATCTGAAGATCTCATCTGGCCTGCTCCTATGAGATTCTCCCTACGGTACTCTATGGAAGCTTTTGTGATTTTGTCTCCCCATACTTTATCGTAGAAATTAAGGGTTGATCTGGCCACAGTTACCTCTACTTCTCTCTTTTCATAGTCTGATAAATCCTCGGCTTTTTTCCCTAGTTTTAAGACATATCGCTTTTGGGCTTTAATAAAAGCTGCCTCTGTGTCAAAGA
>JAEEGJ010009417.1_pt1 | contig 26136 bp, 25 predicted proteins | sample 8958761 | NCBI WGS metagenome assembly JAEEGJ01 (sample SAMN16246546, study PRJNA631951) | gut metagenome | biome: gut microbiome; feature: rumen; material: RS-attached | host: Bos | place: Iran: Karaj | collected 2018-10 | reverse complement strand
ATACGGTTGAGAAAGATAGAAACGGTAAGTCAATAAGAAAGACTAATGAAGTTGATTTCTATGCTGCCAAAGGTTTGAAACGATACTATATCCAGGTTTGTGCTGATATATCAAGTGCAGAGACCAGAGCTCGTGAAGTGAGACCTTACTTGCTCTTGAATGATGAGATCACAAAGATAATAGTGATTAACAGACCGGTAAAAGAGAGCCGTGATGAAAACGGATTTACTATAATTGGAATAACAGACTTCTTATTAAGGTTTATCTAAGACAAAGCTTTCCTGCACTGTCTTTGCGGGAAATGATTGAAAGCATTGAGGTGTTTGAGGTGGAACTTAAAAAGATACTTTCAATTGCTGTAGCAGCATCGATCGTGCTTGGAATGACAGCATGCAAACAAATGAAATCCTGAAATCAGTAAAAATCGGTTAGCATTATGGGTACGATAGTCCTTACCTACACAGTCATATTTGGCGGTTTTGGCCTTTGGCTTTTCTGGAGATTCATGTCTAATGAACTCTATAACGAGTATGTGCTGTACGGAATTATGGGTGGGATCTGTCTGACGGATGTCATCCTTTTAATGTTTACATACAGGAAACTGACCGTAATCACGATTATTGCATTGGTCATGAGTTTTCTGTTTAGCCTAATGTCTAACACGGCTTTTCTTGCCCGTTCTGAAGGCTTCAGAGAATCGATCGAAGACCGGAGAATGGCCATTGATCTTTGGAAAGATATCATAATAGATGTTGCCTACGCTTTTCTGCTGCTCCAATTACTGGTTATCATCAAGTCGATGATATAGCATTCAGCAGAATTAAAGGACTTTATTTTCGAAATGTAAATAAGATCAGTGTTCACACTGTCATTTATATGGCACGCGTGATGGTTTTGGTGATGATCCTAATGCTTTTGACAATGTGTTAAAGGAACTGCCTTCAGGGAAGCTTGTCACTATAGACGGAGCAGATCATTTCTTCAAAGGCGAGTACGGACAAAAGATGGGGGAAGCCGCATGCGCGATAATTGTTTCTTCACATATGCTGGATTTTTAATATTTAAAGTTATTGCCATAGCTCGACGAGATTGCTATTCTACGCTTAGCTGTTTAAGAAGTGTTTTACAAGCACTTCTAATAATTTCAAATACAATTATGTGGGAACTAGTTAGGAGGGGCTATATGAAGATTTTAAGAATAATATTTGCTGTGATTCTCGTTTCAACTATGGCAATCATTGCCGCAGGATGTTCAACGGCAAGTGCTGGCAATGAATCAAAAGCAAATGAAACAAAAAGTGAAACGAAAGTGGCTGAAACTGCTTCTCAGCCGGAATCAACAAGCTCGACAACACAACCAACTGAGACTCAGAATCCATTTGTTATTATTAATGGTACTGAAGTTAGAATCGGCATGAAGTTTGATGAGGTTCAAAAATATTTGGAGTGTGATATGAATTCACCTTTGCAGAGTTGTATAGGCAATCGTTCAATGGTGATAAACCACCAAAAAACTGGATTGGGTTTTAATATTCTTGAAGATAAGGATACTGGTAGAATAATACAGATAATAGTGGACAGTGATTTTGGTGATACTTCTTCCATTATTCTTGGAGGCAAAATCAAAATCGGAGATTCGGCTGATGCTGTAAAAGAAGCTTTTGGTAACCCTACGACTGAAGACGAAACAGCCATTTCATACAAAGAAGATAAGAACAATTTTGTTTTTATATTTTCAGATAATAAGATTAAAACTTGTATGATTGATGGACTTGCTTAACTGATAATGCAGCGTTGTCATGTAAAGCCTGTTTTCTGAGCATTCGGAAAGCAGGTTTTTGTTGTTTTATGGGCGTATGTAGACAATAAAAAGGGTTAACAAGTGAAGTCCACAAGAAAAAGTATTTTTCATTGCACCGCTTTTATATCAAAAATCTTTGCCAACGTAGCAATATTCGTGTAAAATTGTATTTGGAGTTTTCGGGGAAGGGATAGAATGCGTTTTTGTCCGGATAACCGGAAAGGGAATAGGTTTTTGAACTATTAAGGGGGATTGGAAAATGAAAAAACTCGTAACAAAATTGCTTTGCGGGATTATGCTGTCATCCGTTATATTTTGCGGTTGCGGACAGGTAACCGGAACAACTGCGACAAGTGAGACTGAATCTCAGACAACGGCAACAACACCTGCCGAGACTGAACCGGCGCCTACTGAGACTGAGGCGAAGCCTGAGATCAATGTGGATAACATGGTTAAGGTCTCGGAGCTCTATGCATCGAAGCAGCCTGATGGGACAAAAGCAGTCCTTGTTATTTCCGACAACATAAGAGGAAAAGCCATGTATGATGTATCCGAAGGTGCTCTGAACTACGGATATTATACAAACAACGGTTCTTATTTCCGGATCTCTGTCATGTCTGGAAAGCGCGTTGCGAAGATACGTTATGATTTCGTTTATAAAGATAAACACATAACGGGCGAGGGCGATACCGCCATTGATACATTTGAAAAACTGATCGACGATATCATCGCTGACAAAGCTACTTATATCGATGTATTTGATAAATCCGCAATTGATGAACATGCTGAGGATTTTAAAAAGGATCTCCCGATCGTATATTCAAGATTCATAGCGCTGTCAGAGCAGGCATTCCCTGAACTCGGGCTCAAGCTTGAGGACGTGGGTCTTGATTTCGGCACCAAATACAGAACGGTCGATCCCGTTCAGCCGACGAGCACTGAAACTGTTTACACGCACGATCATAAGTTTAAAAACGGTTTCTGCACTGATTGTAAGAAGGCATGGACTGTGAGTTTTTATGATGCTGTCGGAAAGACTGGCGGAATGACCGGCAAAGGCTGGCGTACCGTGTATGGCCAGCAGTCTTCAACGATGTTTTCGGGCGAAGATTATGTTCAGTATTCGTCAACCAAGAATAATAATGCGAGCCTGATGTATTTTAAGGAGAATCCCGATGACGAAGGTGAACAGGAAGCATTTTTCATTTCAGTTGAAAACACATCAACCAAAAAGAAACAGAAAATGACCCTGCGTATTGAATACAGGCTGGAAATGAAGAAAATGCAGCTCGGCAAGGGAGTAGTTGCGCCGACATATACCTACTGGGTAGTTATAAATACCACACCGGCTCAGAGCAGCAAGGTATTTGAATCAAAAGATTCATTAAAGAAATACGCTAAAGTCGATCTGTTCGTTGCAAACAAGAAGGGCATCGGAACAAGTGCCTGGGGTAAAAAGGCTAATATTGAAAAGCTTAAGAAATCTTTTGAAGCTGACGGATGCACGTACTACACCAAAGACCAGATCATCGACAGACTTTGGGAGCAGCACGAGAACTATCTGGCAAGCCTCGATCACGGCATGATCTGGATGAATCTTACACTTGCCGATATCGGATTGAACTGGAAGAAAGATTAAATACTTATAAAAAATAAACATATTTCTCCTCTCATAACAGTTTTTGTTTGTTATGGGAGGAGTATTATTTTTCGGTATATTTGTGGCAAAATGTCAAGAAGATTTCAGATATATGTCAGTTTAATTGCCAGAAACGATATAAAATGCTATATTTGGAAGTCAAGAGTTGATTGCTCTGACATTTGAGATCAGTCAGGAACACAGTTGTTCTTACGGTTTCAATTGGAGGTTAAGGTTTGTATAAGGCGATAATTAAAGTGTTTTGCGGCGTTCTTGGAGCAGTGGTCACACTGGTCAGTTTGAGCATTGATGACCGCAGTACGGATACAGAGAGAGTCAATCTCCAGTCACCGTCGCTTATGTATGCCAGCATGTCGAACAGGTATTCCAATGCGAATATCGTTCCTGATGACGATGAAGAAGACCGCGAAGCTGAAGAGGCTGACACCGAGAAAGAGGCTGATCCGGTCAAACTCGGCATATCCAACGCATTCAGCCTTGAAGATTACACGATCACCGCTCCTCTCAATTTTGAGGATATCGCAGACAGAGTCCGTCAGGACGAGGAAGGCCTGAATGACGAGCAGCAGGAAAGCTATGACGGTAAGTTCGTATGGACCAAGAACAGCTCTGTTAAGGTATATGAGAAGCCGGATCCTTCCTCGAGAGTTGTCGGTCAGTTAAAGAAAGCAGCCAAGGCTATCAGGATCTCTTATTCCGGCGACTGGTCTTATATAAGATTTTCGGCAAATAAGAAGGGTTATATCCTTACAAAGGCTTTATCAAGCAAAAAGGTCAATACCCCTACACCGACACCTAAGCCTGTAAGAAGATACACTGCAAGCACTAAGTCAAAGTCTTCCAAGTCCTCTTCAAAGAGCGGAAGCTCAAGAGGCGGCGGTTTTGGCAGTTTCATCAGACGCTTTGTCGGATGCAAGTATGTGCCCGGCGGCGCATCTCCGTCAGGTTTCGACTGTTCCGGCTTTGTAATGTACTGCTACCGTGCATACTACGGTATCAGACTGCCGCACGGCTCCAACATGCAGAGTTCTTACGGCAGAAAGGTTAGCCAAAGCAGCATGAAGGTCGGGGATATCATCTTCATTGACCATGACCATAACGGCAAGCCTGACCATGTAGGTCTTTATGTCGGCGGCGGTTGCATGGTCCATGCATCAGGCGTTAAGTACGGCGTTGTCTGCGTAAGCGTTAAGAACGTAAAAGACATTATCTACGTAAGAAGAGTCCGCTGATCGTACCTTCCATGGATACCTGCGAAAAGAATATCCGCTATTGCATCACGGAAAACATTACCCCTGAAGAATATATGGTCTTGAGAAAGGCTGTCGGCTGGGGGCTTTTCCCTTTGGAACAGGCCGAGCATGGTCTTAAGAACTCATATATCTGGTGTATCCGTGAAGGTGACTGCGTAAGCGGCCGCCCGATAGGTCTCGGGAGGCTTGTCTGGGACCGTGGATATGTCATGTATATCGCGGATGTTATCGTGATTCCTGAATATCAGGGCAACGGTCTTGGCCGTGTCTTAATGGAAAACATCGTCGGATTCATCCGTGAACAGCTCAAACCCGGTTACAGATTTATGGTTACTCTTGCCTCTGCAAAGGGCAAAGAGGATTTCTATAAAAAGTTCGGTTTCGTTGAAAGACCGAATGATGCTTTCGGACCCGGCATGCACCAGTGGTTCGAGAACAAGGATTAAGCTTAAGATTCCTACATTAAAAGACCGTTATCCTGATGGGACAACCCTTGTCCCATTCAGCAAAACAGGGCATTTGCCCGTTTTGTGTCCTTTAAAAGAGGCAGCTGCTGACCTACCATGAGCTCATCAAGCAAGCCACACGGCAAACGTGAACGGCTTAGAACAGGGAGGTCAAAAAATGAAAAATGAAAGAGGTGCTTTTATAGCAGTCAATGTTATTATGGCACTGATGGGACTGGCTGCTATTGTCCTGATCATCATTTCGATGGTAACGGACAAGGTAACGCCTTATCTGGCGATCAGCCTTTGCTTATCCGGATTTGCCAACATATTCGGATGCATTTACAGGAACAGAAAGAGAGAAAAAGAAGATGGATCTTGTGAAAATCGGAACATTTCTTAAGGACTTGAGAAAAGAGAAAAATATCACTCAGGAAGAACTCGCAGACAAGATGGGGGTCTCCAGAAGAACCGTTTCGAGATGGGAGACAGGATCCAATCTGCCTGACATGGATATCCTGATCGATATTTCCGATTTTTATGAAGTGGATCTCAGAGAGATCCTTGACGGTGAAAGAAAGGATATAAAAATGGATAACGAAACAAAAGAAACCGTTTTGAAAGTAGCGGAAGCCTCAAATGAAGAAAAGGCAAGGATTGTTAGAAATATACACATACTGTTTATCATTGCGATGGTATTCATGGCCATCCTGATCGCAACTCACTTTATCGATGCGATCGACGGCCATCTGAGGGATTTCCTCACCGGCATGAGCATGGGCATAGGCTTCGGGATGATCGTTGTCGGAGCTGTCATGACAAGCAAATACGCAAAAGATATCAGAGCCTTCAAGATGAGACTTCTCGGGAAAAAGTAAGCGAACGTGTCTTGTTCGCTGCGGTTCTCCGCGCTTCGCTTGTGCGGAAGTCCGCTCACAAGACATCATTCGCTTAAGCAAATATTAATATGAGGACTGCGGTGATGAGCCGCAGTTCTTTTTCGTATGCTTAGAAATGTGCCGTGTGTTAAACTGACAGAAACATTTGAAAGCGGGGTATGCATCAATGGAAAAGTCCAAGGTTTATTTCACTGATTTCAGGACCGGCTTAGGAGTCCCTCTTACCGCAAAGCTTCAGAAGCTCATCAGGCTCGCCGGGATCGGCTCGATAGATTTTGAGGGCAAGTTCGTTGCCATTAAGATGCATTTCGGAGAACTCGGAAACCTTGCATACCTCAGACCGAACTATGCCAAGGCTGTTGCGGATGTCATCAAGGAGAATGGCGGTCTGCCGTTCCTTACCGACTGCAACACGCTCTATCCCGGAAGCCGTAAACACGCGCTGGAACATATGGACTGCGCAAATATAAACGGCTTCAATACCGTTACCACCGGCTGCCAGATCATCATCGCTGACGGCTTAAGAGGCACAGATGACATAATCGTTCCGGTTCCGAACGGAGAATACTGCAAGGAAGCATATATCGGACGTGCTGTTATGGATGCGGATATCTTCATTTCGCTTACGCATTTCAAGGGGCATGAACAGGCGGGCTTCGGCGGCGCCATCAAGAACATCGGAATGGGCTGCGGGTCACGCGCAGGGAAGATGCAGCAGCACCAGAGCGGACACCCTCATGTAATGACAGATATGTGCCGCGGCTGCAGAAGATGCTCTAAAGAATGCGGTTCTGACGCAATAAGCTATAAGGACAATAAGGCCTGGATAGATCCCGGTAAGTGCAAGGGATGCGGCAGATGCATCGGTGCGTGCGCATTCGATGCTATCGAAAACGACAACTGGGATGCGCCTCAGCTGCTCGGGTGCAGGATGGCTGAATATACTGCGGCAGTTATCAGCGGAAGACCTGGTTTCCACATCAGCCTGATAACCGATGTATCGCCTAACTGCGACTGCCACGGCGAGAATGATGCCCCGATCCTTCCTGATATCGGAATGCTCGCTTCATTCGATCCGGTAGCTCTTGATCAGGCATGCGTTGATCTCTGCTCGAAGGCAGAGCCCATAAGAAACAGCCAGTTAGGCGATAACATGGCGAGCCCTCATTTCCATGATCACGGAAATCACTGGCACAACAGCAATCCGAATGTGTCATGGGCAGAGACTTTAGAGCATGCCGAGAAGATAGGCATAGGTTCCCGCGAATATGAGCTCATTACTATGAAATAAAGACGATTGTTCTTTGTGAACATGGCTTATTTTATTGATTAGCAGAAGCTTTGACTTGCAAAATGCCCTGAATTTGAGGCATTTTAATGTCAAAAAGGTTACAAATGCCCGTCGTGCCTCAGTTTTGCGCTAAAAAGACAGTCCCGGATGATAGAATAAATTATCTTTCGACTTATATAGGGGAGGACTGGATTTGTCTAAGACGTGGGCCAAAATCTTATGCGGGGTTCTCAGTGCCACATGCACACTGGGTTTCCTGAATATAGATGAGCGTGATCCGGGGGATGAGAAGATCAATCTCCAGAGTCCGTCGCTGGTCTATGTCAGTATGGCCGGAAGGTTCTCAAATGCAGATGTCATTGCAAAACAGGAAGAAGCCGACCGCCTTGCGGAAGAGGCTGAGACTCCTGAAGAAGCTGACGCGATGCGTATTTACAATTCTGAGTTCTTCAGTCTCGATAATTACACGATCACGGCACCTGCGAATTTTGAAGAGGTAGCCAATCAGTTAAGAAAAGACGAGAATAATGCAGATGCCGATAAGGAAAAATACGACGGCAACTCTGTATGGGTTAAGAAGCCTGCCAAGGTCTTTGCAGAAGAGAACGTTTCATCCAGGCTCGTAGCTCACGTCGGTCAGGGCGCGAAGCTCATCAGGATCTCCACATCCGGCGACTGGTCTTATGTAAGACTTCCGAGCGGATTGAAGGGTTATATTCCCACATCACAGGTTTCCGAATCAAAGGTTGCGACTCCCACGCCGACACCTACTCCTACGCCTTCACCCACGCCGAAGCCCAAGAAAAAGAAGCCGACAGCAACACCGAAGCCGAAGGTTAAGATCACATCCAAGTCTGAGAATAAGACCGTTTACGCGACCAGCAACACCAACACGAGGAGCGGTCCCGGTATAACATATTCCAAGGTATCTACTATCAAGTCCGGCACGGCCATCAAGGTTGTCGCAAGGACAAGCAACGGCTGGTACAAGTCCGATAAGGGATGGTATGTACTCAGCACACTTACATCGACCAAGGCACCTACAAAGAAGAATACGCCTACTCCCACACCTAAGCCGAAGACTTCGACTAAAGTTGGTGACAAGTCAGGCGGATTCGCGAAATTCATAAGAAGTTTTGTCGGCTGCAGATATGTCTCGGGCGGCGCATCGCCCTCCGGTTTCGACTGTTCCGGATTCACGATGTACTGCTACAAGACGTACTACAACAAGAAGCTTCCGCATGGTGCAAATATGCAGACCAAATACGGCACAAAGGTCTCTTTTAGCAGTATGCAGGTCGGTGACATTATTTATTTCGATCACGATCATAACGGGAAGGCGGACCACGTGGGGTTATACGTCGGCAACGGCGAAATGGTCCATGCTTCCGGAGTTAAGACGGGTGTTAAATGTGTCCAGGTCAGCAAACTTAAGGACGTTTTTATGGTAAGAAGGATTCTTTGATTGAATACACGAACGCTTAAAATCATTACAGGTATACTTACGGCTGTTACAACTTTGACGCTGATCAATGTCGGCGATGGAAGGAACGGTCCTGAAAACGAGGTTCATCTTCAGTGCTCCTCGCTCGTTTATGCAAACTCTTCGAACAGATATGCGGCTGCTAATGCAAACGTAATGACGAGAGAAGAAGAGGAAGAGGCTGAGCGCAGAGCCGAGGAAGCCGATACCGAAGAAGAAAACATGAAGATCAAACTTGATAATCCGAATGTTTTCAACATTGACGACTATACGATAACCGCACCAGCCAACTACGAAGAGATCGCGGAGAAGGTGCGCGGTGATGAAGAGCCGGTAAACGATACAGATGAGAACTATGACGGTAAATACGTCTGGACAAAGGATACCCTGACTCATGCTTATGCGCTTCCGAATACTTCTTCCAAGATACTCGTAAACTACAGGAAAGGCGTTAAGCTCATAAGGATCTCCTATACAAAGGAGTGGTCTTATATCAGGATCTCCAAAGGAAGAAAAGCATATGTGCTTACAAAGAGCGTTTCTTCCAAGAAGGTCAATTCGCCTACGCCTACACCCAAGCCTCAGAGATATTATATCCCTCAGCCCAAAAAGAACGTTGTTTACGCGACATGCTCGCTCAATACGCGTTCAGGCCCGGGTATCACATATTCCAAGATCTCGACTCTCAGAACGGGTACCGAGATCGTAGTTGCATCCAAGACTAACGGATGGATCAAGTCTGATAAGGGCTGGTATGTCAAAGCGGATCTTTGTGTTAATTATCCTCTGACAGCCAACGGTAAGAAGGCGACACCCACCCCTACACCTAAGCCGTCAGCTGCCCAGCTCAGATACATGAGACTTTCGGGCTTTGCCAGATATGTCAGCGGTTACGTCGGATGCAGATATGTTTACGGCGGATCTTCACCTTCCGGATTTGACTGCTCCGGTTTCACCATGTACTGCTATGCGAAGTATTACGGTATCAACCTGCCTCACGGTGCCAACATGCAGATGCACCGCGGAAGAAAGGTAAGTTTAAAAGCGCTTCAGACAGGCGACCTGATCTTCTTCGATCACGATCACAACGGCAAGGCCGATCACGTAGGAATCTATGTGGGCGGAGGCAAGCTGGTTCACGCTTCCAACGCAAGAGTAGGCGTAATCAAGGTATCCCTGTCGGGCAAGAAAGACGCAATAGCCGCAAGAAGATATATCTGATGCTTTAAAGTATCAGATCGCGCAGGACAGTCTCTTAATTGCTTCCGTAAGAACATCTATATCTGCTTCGAAATCGGACAGACGTCTCGATTCGTTTGCCTGATGACAGACGTCTTCCTGCCAGGGTGCCTGAAGACCGAATGCGATGGTATTCGGGATATGGCGTGCGTATGTACCGCCGCCGATAGCCAAAGGCTCGGAATACTTTTCGAGGAAAGATTCTTCGAAGCCGTAGTATTTGGACATGTTCTCTTTCCAGATATCAGTCAGGATCTTGATCTCCCTGGCGCTCTTTTCCTTGCAGATGGGAGCCATGGAGCTGATGGTCTTGCAGCTTAAGCCGTAAGGCTTTGCAAGTGAATCAAGGTGTGAAGTGATGTCTTCCATCTTGTATGATATCGGGCATCTGACATCGATGATGAGCGATTCGAGATCTCTGGTGCACTTGAGAAGCGAAGGATTTGCGGTTACCGTACCCGATTCGTCCTTTATCGTGCATCCTGTGTATTCATATGAGCTGCAGGGAACGAGTTCACTGTTTATGAAGTCCAGAAGAGGGGATTTCTTGAAGTTGAATCCTTCTGAAGACAGCTTTTTGCAAAGTTCGAAGATCGCGTTTACGCCGAGCTCGGGCCTGGATGCGTGAGCCGTGCGTCCTGTTGCGGTTTTCTTTCCGTTTCCGGTTGTCATCCAGGCTGAAGCAGGTACCATATTGGCAGCGCTGCCGCCTTCGGCCGTAACGATGGACGCGGGACCTGATACCTTGATGTGCATGATGCCTTTCTCGGCATATATAACGGGGTATTCCGCATCGGGTGTGATAGCAAATGTCGGGATCTCGCCATGCTCTGCGTAGTATTCGACGCAGGAACATGTGCGTTCCTCGTCTGTTCCCAGTATCAGCCTGACACGGCAGTCAAGGCTGAAGCCGGAATTCATAAGTCTTCTCATTGCGAAAAATGCTGCAGCTGCAGGACCTTTGTCATCGACTATTCCGCGACCCTTGAAGCGTTTTCCGTCGAAAGTGAGCTCGAAAGGCTCGGTATCCCATCCGTCTCCGCCGGGGACAACGTCAAGATGGCATACGATTCCGAATAGTTCCGGTGAAGATTCGGGTCCGATCTCACACCAGCCGACACGGCCGTCCAGGATCCCGGTCCTCATGCCGGAGGCTTCTGCCTGACCCAGGAAGAATTCAAGAGCCTCGTAAGGACCCTCGCCGTAGGGCTTCCCGGGCATGGGATCGCCGCCTGTGCTGTTGATCGAGATAAGTTTACGCAGAAATTCGAATTCATTTACGGTAAGTTGTGACATAGCTATGCCTCCGATTGCTTTTCTGCCCCTATAATACAGCAAAATACGGCATTTAATCACGCCGAATCCTTGTGAACGTCCTCAAAACCATGTATAATGCCTATTCGGGTGTTTGGTTTATTGAGCTTTTATTCTGATCTGAAGATATTTGAACCAGAGGTACGCTATGACTAAAATTCTGACTTTCGGAGTCTTTGATTATTTTCATTTGGGACACTTGAGACTTTTCAAGCAGTGCAAGGAGCATGCTGATTATCTTGTTGTTGCCGTTCAGAACGAGGAGTTTATAAAGAAGTACAAGCCGGAAGCAAATGTACTCTACAGCACCGACGAGAGGGTCGAGATCCTCGAGGCGCTCCGTATTGTTGATAAGGTTGTCAGATTCAATTCTGTCGGAGTCGAATCACTTGAGCAGATCGATTTCGATATCCTTGCGCTTGGTGAGGACCATAAGGGCGAGAGATTTGATATCGCGACAAAGTGGTGCGAAGAGCATGGCAAGAAGGTAGTAAGACTCAAGAGAACCCCGGGTATCTCCTCATCACAGATAAAGAGCGGATTACAAAACGAAAAAAAGTAAAGACTGCTGCCTCTTTTTTGCCTATTTAGTTTTGTGATAGTCTGCTTCTTTGATATATAATCGCCTCATGGAAGCTTTGATTCAGGACGTCATTGAATATATAAACGATGCGATAAGATGCGCGATGATGGATCCCGCTGCGACTTTGCTCGTGTTTATGCTGTTGGTGCTGGTTATCATCACACCGGGCCGTAAGGCTGCAGACAGGGCTTTGATGGCGCTTACCATCTGTTTTATCTATCTCATCCTGACTTCCAATGTCCTTGCCAGGACATATATCTTTGAGACCCGCAGAAAGTCGTTCCAGTTCTTTACGGGCGACGGATACGAGATGCTCGAGAACATCCTTTTGTTTACGCCCCTCGGAATGCTCCTGTGCGGTCTCGATCTCAAGACAAAGCCCACCAAGCCATGGAAGAATATGACCGCATACCGCGTCATCAGGTTCTTCATAAGTATTGCTTTTGCGGGATTATTCACATGCGTTATCGAGATCCTTCAGTATTATCTCCAGGTAGGAGTCTTTACCGTGGACGATATTCTCTGCAACACGACCGGAGCCGTTGCGGGTTACGGCCTGATATTGCTTGTCGTGTTTATAGCCGGCAGGTTCCGGAAAGGAAAAGCCGCTTCTCAGGCTGCAGATTCAAATGATCAATGAGGAAGAGTATCAGGAGACCCAAGGAAGCGGTCTTCGTAAAGTTTTTGGCGCGGTCGTTTTCACGGCACAGCTGATAGCTTCAGCGATCCTTTCAGCCAAGGCTTTGTCTCTGGGATTGATACCTGACAAATACCTTTATGGCATCGTTATCACTCTTTGGCTGTCTTTGATGGTGTCGGCTCTGCTGCTTTTTGTAGGGATCGGCCACGGCGGTTCGCTGAAAGGGACTATAAAGCGGATAGCGGCATTCTTCCTTGCGGCCGTGATCTGCGTTGTAAGCGTTTTCGGTTATAAGGTCATGGACAGCGCCAAATCCGCGCTCAAAGAGGTCAGCAGCGAAAAGACGGCTTCTGAAGATGCCCCTTTGGCCGTGATGAGCCTTTATGTAGCTGCTACAGATCCTGCTAAATCATCTTCGGATTGCAGGGAATACATTATCGGGGTCGCATCAGGGTTCAACGGGAGATTCTCCAAGGCTGCCCTTAACAAGATGTCTGCCGAGACAGGCAGAGCCATTCAGTCCGTTGAGTACGATTCCGAAGATGAGATGATAGAAGCGCTTTATGACGGCGAGATCAGTGCGATCCTTATCAGTTCCGCCCAGGTCGAGATTTTATCCGAGACTGAAGCATACAGCGATCTCGGCGGTAAGATCAGGCTGATCAGGGAATATGACATAAATGCCGCCGACATGGTGTTCATTCCCAAAGATCCCGCTTCAGCCTCTATACCCGAGGTCACCCTGCCTCAAGACGACACATCCGTCGACGGAACCATCACAAAGACTCCGTTCATTCTGTATCTGAGCGGTTCCGACACCAGAAACAAGCAGTTCAAGACATCCAGGAGCGACGTCAACATTCTTATGGCCGTCAATCCGAACACCAAGCAGATCCTTTTGCTCAACACGCCCCGTGACTACTACATACCGAATCCGAAGAGCGCGGACGGAGACAGGGATAAGCTCACGCATTTGGGACTTTACGGCGTTAACTGCTCCATGCAGGGCTTATCCGATCTTTACGGCTGCACAATAAATTACTCGGTCCAGATCAATTTTACGGGTTTTGAGACGCTGATAGACCAGCTTGGCGGTATCACCATCAATAATCCTCAATCGTTCACCACGGTCGGCTACACCTTCAAGAAGGGTACGATAACCCTAAACGGCAAGGAAGCACTGGTATACGCAAGGGAACGCCATTCATTTGCCACAGGCGACAATATGCGCGGCCAGAACCAGATGAGGATAATAACCGCCATGATCAAAAAGGCGACATCGTCCAAGTCTCAGGTACTCAAGAATTACAACGGGATACTGAATGCGCTTTCCGGCATGTTCAAGACCAGCATGCCCATATCCGATATCGAAAAGCTCATCAAGATGCAGCTCGGCGACATGGCGGAATGGAAGGTAACCTCTTATGCCGTAACCGGTAAGAACGGCTCTGAGACGTCTTATTCTTCGCCCAAATACAAGGCGTATGTGATGTGGCCGGACGATAAGTCCGTCGCTGAGGGTGCTGACAAGATCAAAAGGGTCATGGAAGGCAAAGAAATCTGAATATTCTTCTCTCTATAATATTTTTAAAATAAAGAATGTTGTGGTAGTATTATCCAGGCGATGATTTTCGCAAAGGGAGAGGCTTGAATGTTTAAGGTTTGTCATATGACAAGCGCGCACCCGAGATACGACCCGCGTATCCTCGAGAAAGAGTGCACTTCTTTGGCCAAGGCAGGATTTGATGTATATCTTGTCGTTAACGACGATAAAGCCGGCGAGGTTTTTAACGGCGTCAATATCGTTTCTACGGGCAGGAAGTTCTCAGGCCGCAGGGCACGCATGACAAAAGGCGCCAAAGCCGTTTATAAGAAGGCTTTGGAACTTGATTGTGACCTTTACCATTTTCACGATCCCGAACTTCTCCCTTACGGCTTAAAGCTCGCCAAGGCCGGTAAGCATGTTATCTATGACAGCCATGAGGACTGCTATAAGCAGATCAGCATCAAGACATATATTCCCGGCATCATAAGAAAACCGGTCGCAAAGATATTCCTTAACTACGAGTCCAAGGTATCCAGAAGGGTAGATGCCGTTATCTTTCCCGCGCCGAGTCCTGACGGCAATACCATCTTTCACGGCCGTTCCAAAAGGGATGTGCTGATAGGCAATCTTCCTATACTGGGCAGCGACAGGGATGTGGATGTCAGATCGAACCTCGAAAAGAGGACTATCTGCCAGGTCGGAGCTCTTACAGCGGCACGCGGTATCACGGAAATGGTGATAGCGGGTTACAGAACGGGTTCAAGGGTTATCCTCGCGGGACCTATCACCGACAGCTATATGCAGACCCTTAAGCAGATGCCCGAATTTGCCTGTGTCGATTACAGGGGCGTCTTAAAGCATGATGAGGTCAGCAGGATCTTCAAGGAGTCGGCTATAGGCTTTTCCGTCCTTCATAATGTCGGCCAGTATAAGGATCTGACGAACCTGCCGACCAAGGTATATGAATACGGATCTTACGGACTGCCTATTATCGGTTCGGTCACGCCGCCGTCATTAAAGGATTTCCTTGAGAAAAACCACTGCGGGATCGCGGCCGATGCCGAGAATGTCGATGAAATTGTAAATGCAATCGATTATTTGTATAATCATGCGGATGAAGCAGTGACTATGGGCCAAAATGCCAAAAAAGCTGTTGAACGAGACTACAATTGGGAGACGGATGCCAATAAGCTGGTATCGCTCTACAAGGAAATACTTGAGTAAAAGAAAAGAACCGGGTAAAAGGAGAGAAATCAATGAAATACGCACTGATCGGATGCGGAAGGATCGCAGTAAACCACGTTAAGGCAGTAAACAACAATAATCTCGAGTTTGTTGCAGCCTGCGATGTCGTTCCCGAGAACATAGACATCCTTTTCGGCAAGATCGAGCCTGATAACAAGGACGGTATTGCCAGATATACTGATTACAAGCAGATGATCGAGGAACACCCCGAGATCGAGCTCGCATCCATCGCTACTCCTTCCGGAATCCATGCCGAGATCGCGCTTTACTGCATCGATCACGGCATCAATGTCATCATCGAGAAGCCTATGGCAATGAATATCGCTGATGCAGACGAGATCATCAGACGTTCCGAGGAGAAGGGCGTTGTAGTATCCGCCTGCCACCAGAACAGATTCAACGTAGCTGTCCAGAAGATGAGAAAAGCTTTGGAAGCAGGCAGATTCGGCACTATCTCACACGGAAGCATCCATGTAAGGTGGAACCGCAACAAGGCATATTACGATCAGGCTCCCTGGAGAGGCACATGGCAGGATGACGGCGGATGCCTCATGAACCAGTGCATCCACGGTATCGACCTTCTGAGATGGATGATGGGCGGCGAGGTTGAGTCCGTTTACGGCGTTACCCGTCAGCAGTTCCACCACTATCTTGAGGCTGAGGACGTCGGAATGGCTGTCGTAACCTTCAAGAACGGCGCTGTTGCAACGATCGAAGGTACGACCAACGTATATCCCAAGAACCTTGAAGAGACTCTTTACCTGTTTGGTGAGAAGGGAACCGTAAAGATCGGCGGAACTTCCACAAACAACATCGACGTCTGGGATTTCGCCGACGAGACAGAAGAAGACCAGGCCAATAAGGATCTCAAGGAAGCTACGAGCAACGTTTACGGCAACGGTCACACAAGCCTTTTCGCAGACGTCATGGATTCGATCACAAATCACCACAAGCCCTATGTTGATGCAGTTGCAGGCAGAAATGCGCTTGAGATGATCCTTGCGATCTACAAGTCAATGAAGACAGGACAGCCCGTAAAGCTCCCTCTTGAGGACTTTGCAAGTACGGATATGAAAGGAACATTCTGATCTTTATGGAATACAGAGATTTAAAGAAGCAGTACCAGGTACTTAAAGCAGATATCGATGCAGGGATCACGGATTGCTGCACAAAGGCGCAGTTTATCGGAGGCGCTCCGGTAAAGGAATTAGAGCAGCAGCTCGCTGAATACTGCGGCGTAAAGCACTGCATTTCGTGTGCGAACGGAACAGATGCGCTTCAGCTCCCGCTCATGGTATGGGGTATCGGAGCCGGAGATGTCGTTTTCGTACCGGATTTCACTTACTTCAGCTCAGGCGAGGTCGTCGGCGCGGTCGGCGCAACGCCTGTTTTTGTTGATGTTGATCCCGCTACTTACAACATGGATCCCGTAAAGCTTGGGGAAGCGATCGAAAAGGTCTTGTCTGACGGAAAATACACTCCTAAGGCAGTCATCGCGGTTGACCTCTTCGGTCTTCCTGCCGATTTTGATGCCATAAGACCCATATGCAAGAAGTACGGCCTTTATCTTCTCGAAGACGGCGCGCAGGGCTTCGGAGGTGAACTTCACGGAGCTAAGGCATGTTCTTTCGGTGATATCTCCACAACGTCGTTCTTCCCGGCTAAGCCTGTAGGATGTTACGGCGACGGCGGTGCTATCTTCACAAACAACGACGAATGGGCGGATCTGTTAAGGTCTTATGCCGTTCACGGCAAAGGAGCTGACAAGTACGACAATATCAGGATCGGCATGAACAGCCGTCTCGATACCGTTCAGGCAGCTGTACTCAAGGTTAAGGTCAAGGCATTTGCCGATTACGAGCTTGCCGATATCAATAAGGTCGCAAAGCTTTATACGGAGCTTTTCGAAGGCACGGATCTTATACTGCCTTTTATCCCTGATGATTATCTTTCATCCTGGGCACAGTATACGGTCAGACTTCCCAAGAGCGTTGACAGAGCTGATCTGCAGGCAAAGCTCAAGGAGAAGGGAATACCTTCCATGATCTACTACAAGAAGCCTATGCATAAGCAGGGCGCATTTGCCGGAACATACAGCGAGAATGCCGATTGCCCCGTAACAGATGAGATCTGCGACACTGTACTGAGCCTCCCGCTTGATCCTTACAAGACCGAAGCGGACGTAAAAGCGGTAGTTGAAGCCATTAAGGCATATCTGTAAAATAACTTGGAACCAACAACAAAGGAGCGATCAAAATGAGATTTGACGACATCTATCAGGGACTTATATCAGGCACCGAGAAGCTTGCCCTCGTAGGCTTAGGCTACGTAGGAATGCCGATCGCGGTCGAGTTTGCAAAGCATATCAAGGTCATCGGATTTGATATAAACGAGAAGCGTGTTCAGGAATACGCTAACGGAATCGACGCTACAAACGAAGTCGGTGAAGCGATCAAGAACACAACAGTTGAATTCACGTCTGACGCATCCAAGCTCAAGGAAGCAAGATTTATCGTTGTAGCTGTTCCTACACCGGTAAACAAGGATACGACACCTGACTTAAGACCTGTGGAAGGCGCATCACGCACCGTAGGCCAGAACTTAGCTCCCGGATCGATCGTTGTTTTCGAGTCCACGGTATATCCGGGTGTCACAGAGGATGTCTGCGTTCCGATCATCGAGAAGGAATCAGGCCTTAAGTGCGGCGTTGACTGGAAGATCGGTTATTCTCCTGAGCGTATCAACCCGGGTGACAGAGTCCACACTCTTACAACTATCCGCAAGGTAGTTTCAGGCATGGACAAAGAGTCCGCAGAAGAGATCAAGAAGGTCTATGACATCGTTATCAAGGCAGGCACGGTACCTGTATCCGATATCAAGACGGCTGAGGCAGTCAAGGTTGTCGAGAACTCACAGCGCGACATCAACATCGCTTTCATGAACGAGATCGCCATCATCTGCGACAAGATCGGCATCGATACCAACGAAGTGCTCTACGGAATGAACTCCAAGTGGAACGCACTGGGCTTCAAGCCGGGTCTCGTAGGCGGTCACTGCATCGGCGTAGATCCTTACTATCTTACAAACTGCGCAGAGATGCTCGGATATCACTCACAGATCATCTTGAACGGCCGTAAGGTAAACGACAGCATGGGTGCATATGTTGCAGACGCAGCTATCAAGCAGATGATCGAGGCAGGTCTTGCGCCTAAAAAGGCAACAGTAGTCATCCTCGGTATCACATTCAAGGAGAACTGCCCTGATACACGTAACTCCAAGGTCGTAGACATCATCAACAGACTCAAGGAATATGACATCAATCCCGTTGTAACCGATTCCTGGGCTGATGTGGAAGTCGCAAAGCATGAGTACGGCGTAGACTTGGTACCTTTCGATCAGATCCCCAAGGCAGACTGCGTTATCGTAGCAGTAGGCCACAACGAATTCAGGAGCATGTCCATGCTCCAGATCAAGGATCTGTTCAAGTCCGAACTCAAGGATGACGAGAAGGTTCTTGTTGACGTAAAGAGCCTTTACAGAATGGATGAACTCAAGGCTTCCGGAATGAGGTTCTGGAGACTGTAATCCTTAATATATGAACTGATTAGACCTGCAGTGACCGCGATGCGGAACTGCAGGTCTCTTTTTATCTGCCGTGATATTTATATATTATTTTATAATATTAAAGTCGCTCATTTTGTTGTATTATAGGTGAATACTGTTTATGAGGAGATGTTCACATGAAGGAACTGATGCTGGGAAATAAGGCCATTGCCAGAGGCCTTTACGAAGCCGGTGTCGCTGTCGCGAGCTCTTATCCGGGAACTCCTTCGACAGAGACTACTGAAGAAGCTGCCAAGTTCGATGAGATCTACTGCGAATGGGCACCTAACGAGAAGGTCGCAATGGAGACCGCTTTCGGTGCGAGCAGGGCAGGCAAGAGATCTTACTGCGCGATGAAGCACGTAGGACTCAACGTTGCGGCAGATCCGCTGTTTACTATCAGCTACACGGGCGTTAATGCGGGTATGGTCATCCTTGTCGCTGACGATCCCGGTATGCATTCTTCCCAGAATGAGCAGGATTCAAGACATTATGCTATCGCTGCTAAGATGCCGATGCTCGAGCCTTCCGATTCTCAGGAAGCAAAAGACTTTGTTATCAAGGCTTATGAGATCTCCGAGCAGTTCGATACTCCGGTATTCATCAAGATGTGCACCAGAGTCGCTCACTCCCAGTCCATCGTTGAGACAGGTGAGAGGGCAGAGGTTGCAGTTAAGCCTTATGTCAAGGATGCAGGCAAGTACGTAATGGTTCCTGCCAACGCAAAGAAGCGTCATCCTATCGTTGAGGAGAGGACACAAAAGCTCATTGCTTTTGCCGAGACTTCCGACCTCAACCGCTTAGAAGAAGGTTCTGATACTTCCATGGGTATCATTACATCTTCAACTTCATACCAGTATGTTAAGGAAGTTTTCGGAGATAAGTATCCCGTACTCAAGATCGGTCTTATCAATCCGCTTCCCGTTAAGAAGATCACTGATCTTGCCGCAAAGGTAGATAAGCTCGTTGTAGTCGAAGAGCTCGATCCCATCATCGAGACACACTGCAAGGCTTTGGGCCTTAAGGTAACAGGCAAGGATATCTTCCCGCTCATCGACGAGTTCTCACAGGGCCTTATCGCTACAAGCTTAGGACTTCCCGAAAAGCCCGCATGCAAGCCGATCGAAGGACTTCCCGGAAGACCTCCGGCAATGTGCGCAGGCTGCCCTCACAGAGGCATGTTCTATGTTCTCTCCAAGCTTAAGCTTACTGTCCTTGGTGATATCGGATGCTACACACTGGGCGCTACACCTCCGCTCTGCGCTATCGATACCACAGAGTGCATGGGCGCTTCCGTAAGCTCCATCCACGGCTTCAACAAGGCACTCGGTGCAGAAGCTGAGAAGAATACGGTAGCAGTTATCGGCGACTCCACATTCATGCATTCGGGCATGACAGGTCTTGCCAATATCGCATACAACCAGACAAATTCAACGGTTATCATCCTCGATAACTCCATCACGGGCATGACGGGCCACCAGCAGAATCCTACCACCGGTTTTAACCTCAGAGGCGATCCGGCAGGCAAGATCGATCTTGAAGCTCTTGTACGCGCAATGGGCATCAACAGGGTAAGAGTCGTTGACCCTTATAACCTCGCTGAAGCAGAGCAGGCAGTAAAGGAAGAGCTTGCTGCTGAAGAGCCTTCGGTCATCATCTCCAGAAGACCCTGCGCTCTCCTTAAGAAGGTCAAGCGTGGTGAGCCTATCCAGGTCAATCCCGACAAGTGCAAGTCCTGCAAGGCCTGCATGAAGCTCGGATGCCCTGCGATCTCATTCAAGGACGGACACGCAAAGGTTGACGTAACCCAGTGCTTCGGCTGCAAGGTATGCAGCGAGCTCTGCAAGTTCGGAGCTTTTGAGACATTGAACGGGGAGGCGATCACATGGTAACCAATATTATGATAGTAGGCGTCGGCGGACAGGGTTCGCTCCTCGCCAGCAAGCTTTTGGGCAGAGCCGCAATGGACAAGGGCTATGACGTTAAGGTGTCCGAGGTTCACGGAATGAGCCAGAGAGGCGGAAGCGTTGTTACTTACGTCAGGTTCGGCGACAAGGTCAACTCTCCCATCATCGACAAGGGTGAAGCTGACTACATCATTTCTTTCGAGCTTCTGGAAGCTGCAAGATATGTCCAGTTCTTAAAACCGGGCGGACAGATCGTTACCAACTCACAGCAGATCGATCCTATGCCGGTAATCGCAGGCACCGCCGAGTATCCTTCCGAGCTTATCGCAAAGATGGAAGCATCCGGCGCAAAGGTCGATGCGATCGATGCTCTTACGATTGCCGAGCAGGCAGGTTCTTCAAAGGCTACAAACATCGTTCTGATGGGCGTTTTCTCAAAGTACATCAAAGAGATCAGCAAGGAAGAGTGGATCAAGGCAGTTGAAGCTTCTGTTCCGGCAAAGTTCCTTGAGCTCAACATGAAGGCTTTCGAGATGGGCCTTGCAGCTGAATAAGGATTCTTATGGCGAATACTCTAGAAGAAGTAAGGAAGTTTTTCGAAGGCGACAAATACGCTACGGAAGCTACCGGAATAATAATCGAGAAGGCAGAGAAGGGTCACAGTGTAGTCTCGCTCGAACCTGACGGCAGGCATCTTAATGCCGTCGGAGGTCTCATGGGAGCAGTCTATTACACGATGGCGGATTTCGCATTTGCCGTTGCAGAGAACTGTGAGCTCGATTCGGAAACCATAACTGTCACACAGGCAACCCAGATGAATTTCTTAAGATCCTGGCACGGCGGCAAGGTCACATGCACTGCTGATATCGTCAAGGACGGCAGATTCATCTGTCTATACGAGGTCAAAGCTTTTGATAAGGAAGGCAAAGAACTCGCACTCATTATCGTTAACGGTTTTAAGACCGCACGGAAATAACCCGCCTAAGGAGGGCAACAGTATGATCTGGAATGAAGCAAAGGAGTGCATGTCGCGTGACGAGATAGAAGCGCTGCAGAGCGCAAGACTCGTCAAGCAGGTAAACCGCGTTTACCATAACGTTGAGTATTACCGCAAGAAGATGCAGGAAGCAGGCCTTGAGCCCGGAGACATCAAGGGCATTGAAGACCTTGATAAGCTTCCGTTTACAACATATGCGGATCTGCGCGACACTTATCCGTTCGGGTTAGCTGCGGCACCCAGATCAGAACTGGTCCGTGTCCATGCATCATCCGGAACAACGGGAAAGCCCAAGATCGCCGTTTATACCAGACGTGATATCGATATTTGGGCCGAATGCGTCGCAAGATGCCTTTCAATGGCCGGCATCACTAAGGACGACATCATTCAGGTCGGCTACGGCTACGGCCTTTTTACGGGCGGATTAGGTGCACATTACGGTGCGGAGTATCTTGGAGCAATGGTCCTTCCGATGTCTACCGGAAACACACAGAAACTCATCGACATGATGATCGACTGTGATGTAACTTCCATTGCATGCACGCCTTCTTATCTGCTTCACGTTGCAGAAGATCTTGAGAAGGCCGGTCTTATCGATAAGATCAAGCTCAAGTCGGCTATCTGCGGTGCTGAACCCTGGACTGACGAGATGCGCGATCAGATGGAAGCAAGACTTCACATCAAGGCATATGACATTTACGGACTTACCGAGATGATGGGTCCCGGTGTTGCCTGCGACTGCGAGCATCACAAGGGTCTTCATATCTGGGAAGATCATTTCCTGCCCGAGATCATCGATCCTGCTACAGGCAAGCAGCTTCCCAAGGGTTCTGACGGTGAGCTTGTTATCACCAATCTCACCAAGGAAGGCATGCCTCTCATCCGTTACAGGACTAAAGACCTTACATCCATCGAGTACGACAAGTGCGAGTGCGGCCGTACGATGGCCAGGATCCAGCGCTTCAGAGGAAGATCTGACGACATGCTCATCATCCGCGGCGTAAATGTTTTCCCTTCACAGGTAGAGGCAGCGCTTCTTACCGTAGAAGGAACGACACCTCACTACATGCTCGTTGTTGACCGTGTCGATAACACAGATACTCTTGAGGTTCAGGTTGAGGTCGCGGAGAATGCGTTCACAGACGAGATCAAGTCTTTGGAGAAGCTCTCCAAGGCTGTTCACGACAAGCTCAAGATGGCTATCGGCCTTAATGCCAAGGTCAAGCTCGTTGAACCTAACGGCTTGGAGCACTTCGACGGAAAGAGCAAGCACGTTACAGACAAGCGTAAGCTTTATCAGTAAAAAGAGGGAGGTACCACTATGTTCGTAAAGCAGTTATCGGTTTTCTTAGAGAACACGGAAGGAAGACTTGACCAGGTCCTTAAGATCCTTGCGCAGGGCGGTATCGACATTCTCTCTGCAAGCCTCGCAGACACCATGGAATACGGTGTGCTCCGCCTTATTACCAAGGACCCTGACAAGGCTAAGCAGATCCTCAAGGATGCAGGCTTTGCCGCACGTATAGATGAGGTTATCGCTGTAGTCGTTCCCGATGCCGTAGGAAGCCTTGCAAAGGTAGTTGCAATGATCCACGCTGCCGGTATCAACATCAGCTATATCTACGGTCTTTCGATCGATGGTGAGGGCGCTCCTATCGCCATCAAGACAAATGACAATGCAAAGGCAGAGGCTCTGCTCAATGCTGCGGGCGTTAAGACCATGGGAATGGAAGATCTGCAGTAAAAAGTTAAGAGTAATAACTTAAGAGGTGCCTCAAATGAGGCACCTCTTTTTATCTGAATGTATTTGAATTCGGATCATATGACGGAGCTGTTATAAGTCTTCCGCAATAAGGACACGTGCCCTGCGTGTTTGCCCTTATCTTAAGGCTTGCAGCACAGCCGGGGCAATGGACGCCTATGAAAGGTTTGTTTTCCGGAGCGCCCTGAAACATGGTTGTCGGTGCGCCTGTCTTATCCGACAGAAGGAATGCTCTCTGATGCGCACTGTAATTGCAGTTGATAAGATAACCCCGGCGGATCATTTTCGTGATCTTGCTTATTGTTTCTTCTTCAGTCTTGTTCAATGCTCTTGCAAGTTCTGCAACCGGTACAAACCCGTCGGCATCAGCGGTAAACAGATCGCTGATATGTCTTACAGCTACGGTTTGTCCACACTTGATAAAGAACATAACGATGGGAGCCGTAAAAGCAATGGCAAAGACAAGATACATTACCCTGTATAATCCTGGATCTTCAATCTTTTCGTAGATCTTAGTGTCAAATGAAATGCCCCACAGAACAACAGCGGGCATTATGCACATGCCGCTGACTACGCACCAGATGATGGTTGCCACAACACCTTTGCTTTTATTCTGATACATCTTAATTCTCCTTTAATCTCATGAAAGTTCCGCAGTGGTCGCATCTTCCGCCGCCGTTCTTGCGGATGACTATGTGAGCTCCGCACGTGGGGCAGGCGACAGTTACAAAATCTTTCTCGTCAGACAGAAGATCGACTCTGACGGCGGTTCTTCCGACAGTGATGTTGATCAGATATCTTTCTCTTACAAGCCACATAATATCTCTGATGACATTTGCTTCGGAAACGCCTGTCATTTTCGCGATCGAACTGTATGCAATGATGCCGTCGTGGTCTTCTTCGATTATGGAGTTATAGATCCTGCATTTCGAGAGCCTGTGGATCATGAGCGCACGCCATATAATGATCCCGATCTTTATAAGCATTAATCCGGATACGATAAGGCACAGGAGCGTTTCTGCCAGCCCGTGATCGAAATGGCTGGATAACGATATGAAGAGAATGAATACCAGATTTAAAAACGATGTTATTCCGCATATGGCTATAATGATTCCGTTGGCGACTCTGTAAGCGCCCATCTTTGAATTATTAAGATACATATGTACCACCCCTTCGTGATTTGCTGACTATTCCGTTCTCAATTATAACTGATTTTTGATTTATGTGCGGGTAATAGAAAAAGCCGCTTCAGTCAGAAGCGGCTTTGAAAAAACGGTCTTGCTTTAATTAAGCTTCGTCTGCGGGAGCGTTCTCGGGAAGAGAATATCTCTTCTCGATAGTGACCGTCTCATCGTAGCAGGAGAAGATACCGTCGACCTTTTCCTTGGAAAGCTTAGGTGTGATAAGGCTTACGAGAGGAACGATAACAAGTCCTGCGACCATCGTTACGGCACCTGCGTTGATAGGTGATGCGATGAACTTAAGGAACATGTTCGCAACAGTGAAGCCGACACCGAAGATGAAGCAGACCCATACAGAGAGCTTGGTCGTCTTCTTCCAGTAAAGACCCCAGAGGAAAGGTGCAAGGAATGCGCCTGCGAGTGCACCCCATGAATAACCCATGAGCTGAGCGATGAACGTCGGAGGGTTAAGGGAGAGGAGTACGGATACGACGATGAAGAAGATGAGGAGCAGACGCATTGTGATGAGCTGTGTCTTTTCTCTCTTCTTTTTATCTTCGTTTGCCTTGGGCTTGATCTGCTCGATAAGGTCTAATGTAACTGTCGAGCTCGATGTGAGAACGAGTGAAGACAGTGTGGACATTGAAGCGGAAAGAACGAGGACGATAACTACGCCTACGAGGATCGTAGGGAGATTGTCGAGCATCGTGGGGATGATGGAGTCGTACATGACGGAACCGTCTGCTTTGTAGATCGCAGGATTGCCGCTGTAAAGCCTTGCGAAACCGCCTAAGAAATAGCAGCCGCCTGCAACGATGAATGCGAAGATAGTGGAGATAACTGTTCCTGCCTTGACGGACTTCTCATCCTTGATCGCATAGAACTTGCCGACCATCTGGGGAAGACCCCAGGTACCTAAAGATGTAAGGATGATTACACCGAAGAGGTTGAGCGGGTCAGGTCCGAAGAAGGATACGAAAGCACCCTGCATTCCCTGGGTAACGGGAAGATCTGAAGGCTGCTGTGAAAGCGTTGTGAGTGCCTGGATGAATCCGCCGTTGTTATTGATGACAGTTGCGATGACGGCAGTGATGCCGAAGAGCATGATGATGCCCTGTACGAGGTCATTTACGACTGTAGCCATGTAACCGCCGAGGAGAACATAGACGCATGTGAGAGCTGCCATGACGATGATGCAGATCTTGTAGTCGATGTTGAAGGCCATGTTAAAGAGCCTTGAAAGACCGTTATAGACTGATGAAGTGTAGGGGATAAGGAAGATGAAA